>Ga0307509_10004851_pt1 | contig 19085 bp, 16 predicted proteins | sample 10_EM_MG_FD_202245 | JGI IMG/M metagenome (GOLD analysis project Ga0307509, IMG submission 202245) | Populus trichocarpa ectomycorrhiza microbial communities from riparian zone in the Pacific Northwest, United States - 10_EM | ecosystem: Host-associated > Plants > Roots > Unclassified | place...
CGGTCGTGCCGGCGCTGTGCAGCAACGATGAGGTGTTTGAGCTGCAGGCCGTGCTCGCGGGAAAGGTACTGGGCCAACTCGCAGGCGTGACGGCGGCTCCGTTCATCCGTGCAGGGCAGTTGGTGCCGATCCTCACCGATCACATGCCTGACATCGCCAGCTATTTCGTCTATTTCGGCAGCAGGACGTCACAGCCGATGCGTGCACGTGCGTTCATTGACTTGGCCGTCCAACGCCTTGCCGACAACCCCGAGTACGTGCTTGGAGATGAGGAGTTGCGGAGCAGGCAAGGGCGCCGGCGTGGTCGTCCTGCGGCCAAGCGGGCAATGGGTCGCTAGCGGCGCGGGGTTGCAATGACGCAGCATCCGCAGACCGAACCCGGAAAAGGACTGCAGCGAAGCCCGTGCTGCTTCAATCGGTAGCGAGATGGTTCAGCAGGCTCTCCCGCCATAGAGCACATCGCCCCGCAGCAGTCGACTGCCTCTCTCGTCGGTGACGACCATGGCCGGCACGCCCTGTGCGCCCAAGGTCTGCATCAAGGCGTGCGCCTTCCGAATTCGACCATGCACAGGCCGCGAGGGTCGCGTCCATGGCGCGTGCCCGCGGCCAGAGAACAGGCCCGTGGGCGCGAGTTCGAATCGGAGGTCGTCACGCTTGCTCAGGTGCTGGACGGTGGGCAGCGGCTCACCACTTCATTTCGCCCTTGTTGACCTTCGCACCGATGTCCAGCGACATGACGCCGTCGGTGATCTGTGGGTAGGCCAGCTTCATCGCGTTGACAAGTTCGGTGCTGGTCTTGGCGGCGGGCAGGGCTTTCTCGAATGCCTGCAGGTAGTCCTTGGTGAAGGCAATCGAGCTGGCGTCCAACTTTGTGCCAGCACGCATGTGACCGGGAATCACCAACTCGGGCTTCAGAGCCGCCATCTCGTCCAACTGCGCGACCCAGGCGGCACGCTCGGCAACGGTCTGCGTGTCGGCGGTCCACACATGCATGTTGCCGAACACGCCGATGTTGCCGACGATGGCCTTGATCGACGGAATCCAGGCGTAGGGGCGGTGTGCCAGCAGGCCCTGGGTGCCGCGGATTTCGATGGTCTGGTCTTCGAGCTTGAGCACGGTGCCTTCCAGTGCACGCGGCACGACCGGCTTGCGCGGCGCGTTGGCGCCCATCTTGGGGCCCCAGAACGCCAGCTTGCCCGCGAGCTTGGGCGCCAGCTTGTCCAGCACGGCACGGGAGGTCACCACGTCGGCCTGCGGGAAGACCTCTTTCAACGCTTCCACGCCGAAGTAGTAGTCCGGGTCGGCCTGGCTCACGTAGATGGTGGTGAGCTGCTTGCCGCTGTCGAGCACGTTGGCCGCGATGCGCAGCGCGTCGGCGCGCGTGAAGCCGGCATCGATCACGATCGCCTCCTTCTCGCCGGTGACCAGCGCCGAGTTGACGTTGAAGCTGTTGCCGTCGGCGTTGTAGACCTTGACGGTCAGCGGCTGGGCGGCGTGGGCCGTGCTGAAAACGATGGCCAGGGTGGCGGCGGCGACGGTGTTGCGAAACATGGTGAACTCCTGTGTGGGTCAGAGGTGCCCTCTGCGCTGGAGCGAACTCTAGTTTCAGGAAGCGGACAGATAAACCGTATATTCGGCCCATCACTGTTTCAGTATCCGAGCAGATCATGGATCGATTGGCGGCGATGCGGGTGTTCGTCGAGGTGGCTGGTGCTGGCAGCTTCAGCGCCGCGGCGGACAAGCTGGACATGTCCCGCACCATGGTCACGCGCTATGTGGCCGAGTTGGAGCAGTGGCTGGGTGCGCGTCTGTTGCAGCGCACGACCCGCAGCGTCACGCTGACCGATGCCGGTGAGCACTGCCTGCGTCGCAGCCAGCAGATGCTGGCACTGATGGAAGACGTGGAAGCAGAAACCAGCAGCCATGACGGCGCACTGCGCGGTCAGCTGCGCATCACCTGCAGCATGTCGTTTGCCTACGCACAGATGGCGGCCGCGGTGGTCGAGTTTCTACAGTTGCACCCTCAACTCAAGATCGACCTCGACGCCAGCGAGGGCGCGCTCAACTTGGTGGAAGCGCGTATCGATCTGGCCATTCGCATCAGCGCCGAGCCGGACCCGGCGCTCATTGGTCGGGTGCTGGCGCCTTGCACCTCCGTGCTGGTCGCCTCGCCCGCGTACCTGGCCCGCCACGGTGTGCCGCAGTCGCCGGCTGAATTGGCCGCGCATCGCTGTCTGACCTATGCCAACTTCGGCAGGAGTGCGTGGATGCTCAGTCGTGGCGCGGAGCAGGTCCAGGTTGGCGTCAGCAGCCACTTCAGCGCCAACGAGGCCACGGCCTTGCTGCGCGCCGCCTTGGCCGGTGGCGGGCTCGCCCTGCAGCCCACGTACCTTGCCAATCCGCACCTTGCCGACGGGAGCCTGCAGCAGGTGCTGCCGGATTGGACTCTTCCCGACATGGCGATCTACGCCCTCTACACGTCGCGCAGGCACTTGTCGCCCGCGGTGCGGGCCTTGCTGGATTTTCTGGTGGACCGGTTCGCCAGAATGGCTTGGTAACTCGTTCGCCTCGATGTGGCGCACCAAAGTAGATGATCGACCGACTTGCACTGCCGACGTTCGAATCCGTGAACGGTGCGACTGCAAGCGGACGCCCTACGATCCACAGCATGACAGTTGCAAGACAGTTCTCTGCCGTTGACACGCGCCGCCATGTGGTCGTGATCGGCGCCGGCGCGGTGGGCAGCACGACGGCCATCGAGGCCCAGCGCGCGGGCCTGCGAGTGACCGTGGTGGAGCCCGATGAGCCGGGCGGACCGCAGGCCACCAGTTACGGCAATGCCGGCTGGCTCTCCTCGCACTCGGTGGTGCCGCCCGCGTTGCCCGGCGCTTGGCGCAAGGTGCCGGGCTGGCTGGCCGATCCGCTCGGACCGCTGGCGTTGCGCTGGCGCCATCTGCCGCGCGCCACGCCTTGGCTGCTGCGCTACCTGGCCTCGGGCTGGACGGAGGCGCGTGTGCAGCGCACGGCCAACGCGCTGCGCACGTTGCTGGCGGATGCGCCGATGCTGCACGCGCGGCTGGCGGCCGAGGCGGGCGTGCCGCAGCTGATCGAACAGCGCGGCCTGCTGCATGCCTACCGCTCGCGCTCGGAGTTCGACGCAGACGCGCTGGGCTGGCGCGTGCGCGGGCGCGTCGGCATTCGATGGGAGGAGTGGGACGAAGACGAACTGCATCGTCGCGAACCGGACCTCGACCTGCGGTACACGCTCGGCATCTTCGTGCCGGAGGCGGGGCACTGCCGCAATCCCGGCGCGTACGTGGCCGCGCTGGCGCGGCACGCACTCGCTGCCGGCGCCCGCCGCATCGTTGCGCGCGCAACGGGTTTTCGAATCGACGGTGGCCGGCTGCGCGCGGTGCGTACAGACGCCGGTGACATCGCCTGCGACGCCGCGGTGATCTGTGCCGGCGCGCGCTCGGCTGCACTCGCGGCGGCGGCCGACTCGCCGGTACCACTGGAATCGGAGCGCGGCTACCACGTGGTGGTCGAGGACGCGGTGGTCGGCCCACGCACGCCGATGATGGTGGCCGACGGCAAGCTGATCGCGCACTGGATGGATGGCGGGCTGCGCGCGGCCGGGCAGGTCGAGATCGGCGGCCTGGAGGCCGCGCCCGACTGGCGCCGCGCCGACATTCTGCATCGTCATTTGCAGTCGATGTTTCCGCGATTGGCGCAGGCCGCGCCGGATGCGCCTGCCGTCAAGCGCTGGCTCGGTCATCGCCCGAGCATGCCCGACGGTCTGCCCTGCATCGGGCCGGCGCGCGCCAGTACCGACATCGTGCTGGCCTTCGGCCATGGTCACGTCGGTTTGTGCGGCTCGGCGCGCACGGCTCGCCTGGTCGCGCAACTGCTCGCGGGCGTGGCGCCGGAAGTTGCTTTGGCGCCTTTCGACCCGCGGCGCTTCGGTTGACAAGTGCGGGTCGGCAGAAGTGGAGCTGCCAATCGCGGACCGCAGTTCAGCCGTTGAGACGGCCGCATCGGCATAATCGCGGCGAGCCCCCGCAGAATTCGAATCCGACCGAATGAATCAGAAGAGCAGCAGCGCGCGGGTCGGTGGACTCGATACCTTGCGGGCGGTTGCGATCTGCTTGGTGCTGATGACCCACTACAACGGATTCGTCAGCCACCAACAGACCTTTGGCTGGATTGGCAATGTGGGGTGGGCCGGCGTCGACCTCTTCTTTGTGCTGAGCGGGTACCTGATCGGCAACCAGATCACGTCGTCAGTCTCTGGCGGGCAGTCTTGGTCGCTGAGGACGTTCTTTTCCCGCCGCCTGCTTCGAACGCTTCCCAACTACTACGCAGTTCTGCTCCTCTATCTGGTGTTCCCCGGCGTGTTGACAGGCACCAGCACTGCTCCTGCGTGGCAGTTCCTCACGTTCACGCAGAACTTCGGACTGAAGTACGGTGAGACGTTCACGCATTCCTGGTCCCTGTGCATCGAGGAGCAGTTCTATCTGGTCCTTCCATTCGCGGCCATCGCGGTTTCGAAATACACCCGGTCCGTGCGTGCGGCGTGGTGGGTCCTCGGCGCAGCGATCGCAGGTGGCATCGTGCTGCGAGGGGTCGCAGCACGGGTCTACGGCTACGACTCCTTCTCTGCCGAACTCTACTACTCGACCTTCGCACGCTTCGACGAACTGCTGTGTGGTGTGGCGGTTGCCCTGCTCAAGAACTTCCATCCCGCCGTGTATGCGTCGTTGATCCGGCGCGGGAATGCGTTGTTGATCGCGGGATTGCTCGGTGCCGTCGGCGTGCTCGTGGCCCTCGCGGCGGAATTTCCGTCCCCGCACATTGCGACGGCCCTCGGTTTCTCGTTGCTGGCGACGAGTTTTGCGTTGCTGACGCTGGCCGCGCTGAGCCCGGTGTCGCTGCTTCACCGGATTCGAATCCCCGGTGCGGCGTCGCTCGCGCTTTGGTCATACGCGATCTATCTGGTCCACAAGCCCATCTTCATGCTGATCAACCCTCAACTGACACGACGGCACATTGATGCCGCGTCGGCCCTGGTCGTGGTACCCGTGCTGGCACTGGCCGTGGCAGGCGGCTGGTTGCTGTTCAGGCTCGTCGAGACGCCGTTCATGCGGCTGCGCGATCGCTGGTTCTCGCCACCGCGAGGGCAACACGACCTACACAGCAGCGGCGTTGACGATCGAAGTGCGCAGGGCCGGCGCACGGGCCCGATGCCACGCGGCGGAGCCGGGCGACTTGGGCCGTCCTGAAGGCGTCGCGTCCAGCGTGTCGGCCAGGATGCCCAAGACACGTGCCACCGCTCATGATCACAGTTGGCATGCAACTGGCTTGCCCTGGCGCATGTCGAACCAACTGGTTGAAGTGCTGGCTGTCGCAAGCCGACTTAACTTGCCGAGATGTCCCCGATCTTCCACATGATCACCGGCGCCCCCGATCCGGTCGCGCCCTTCAGCCACGCCGTCGAAGCCGACGGCTGGGTGTTCGTCACCGGGCAGATGCCTTTTGTCGGCACGTCGGTGGATGCACCCTATCCCGAAGGGATAGAGGCCCAGACGCGTCAGGTCTTGAAGAATCTCGAAACGGTGCTGGCCGGTTGCGGTCTGGGCCTGGAGCATGCGCTGTCGGTGCGTGTCTACCTCACGCATTTCGACGAAGACTACGCGGCGATGAACGCGGTGTACGCCAGCCATTTCGCGAGCGGACGACGACCCGCTCGGACCTGCGTTGGCGTGACCGGTCTGGCCAAGGGCGCACGCATCGAGATCGATCTCGTGGCGCGTCGCGATGGCGCGCCATCGATTCAGCCCACCGTTCGATCGCGTGAGCCGTGAACGTCAGCGCAAGGCGAACTCAGGCCCGGCAGCGACCGTTGCGGCCGTGATCTGCTTCAGCGCGGTGGCGCCGGCCTGGCGCATGATGGTCTCGAACTCGCGCTGCAAGATCGTGAGCACGGCCGCGACGCCCGGTTCGCCGAAGGCCGCGAGTCCCCAGCAGTAGGGCCGTCCGATGCCGACCGCCGTCGCGCCCAGCGCCAGCGCCTTGTAGGCATCGGTCCCGCGGCGCACGCCGCCGTCTACCAGCACCGGGATCTTGCCGGCGGCCGCCTTGACGACTTCGGGCAGCGCGCCGATCGTCGACTGGAAGCTCTCTTCCGCGCGGCCGCCATGGTTGGACACGATGATGCCGTCGACGCCGGCCCGCACCGCGCGGGCGGCGTCGTCACCGGTCATGATGCCCTTGAGGACGACCTTCGCCTTCGTTGCCGCGCGCAGCTTGGCGACGAAGTCCCAGGTCATGCCCGTCCCGTACAGATTGGTGACGCGCGACACGTCGAGGTCGTTGAACGCCGGCTTGCGCGAGACTTCGTTCTTGAAGCCGCCCGCATGGCATGCGACGCACTGCCGGTCGTCTTGCCGACGCGCGCGGAACAGGGTCTCGGTGTTGCGGCCGCCCTGCCGGTCCACCGTCAGCACGATCGCGGTGACCCCGGCCTCTTCGGCGCGTTTGACGAGGGCCCGCGTCACGTCCCAGTCGTCGGTGGGATAGAGCTGGAACCAGATCGGCCCGCCGTGTGCCTTGGCCACGTCGGCGGCTGACGAGTTACTGGAGGTCGACAGAACCATCAGCTGCTTCTTCGCGCCCGCCGCGCGTGCGACCGGGATCTCGGCCTCAGGGTGGAATGCGCCCTGGCTGCTCACGGGCGACAGAAAGATCGGGCTCGCGTACTCGGCACCGAACAGGCGTATCCGCGTGTCGATCTTGCGCGCGTCGACCAGTCGCCGGACCTTGATGCGGAGCTTGTCGTAGTCGGCATGATTCGCACGCAGCGTGGCGTCGTCATCGACGCCGGTGGCCAGATAACCCCAGTGCGCCGGCGCGCCTTGGCCTTGCAGCGCCTTTCGCGCCGCCGGCTCGAAGTCCATCACGTTGAGCGCGTCTTCGGGCGATTCGATGATCTCGCCGACCTTGCGTGTCTGGGCGCGCAGCACGTCGTAGCTCTGCGCCGACGCCGCGTCGCTCAGCGTCGCCGCCAGAGCGGCGATCACGCCCGGGGTTGCAGAGCCTGCGAGCAAGGGACTGCCGGCCAGGAACTGCAGCAGGCGGCGGCGCGCGTTGGCGCGATCGGCAAGGGCGACGTGGGGGTGTGAGACGTTCAAGGGGGTTTCCTCATTCAAGTAAAAAATGTTGAGGTGGGCAGAGGCCATGTGGCGACTCCGACCGAGTCGCCTGCGCAGCCCATCGAGGAGTGAAGCTTCGACGGATCGTCGGATACGACTCGAATGTACACATCCGAATTTTCTGATGCCAATGTTCGAAGAGCTTGAACGGGTGTCTTCATCGGGTCTGTAATTTGCTTTACAGTCGATTGACATGTTTGAAATTGAATTTTCATGACCGCATCGCCTCCTGCCGAGGGTTGGGCCGGCCGCTTTGCCGGCCTGCCCGTGCTCCAGCACGTCGCCGCAAGCATCCCTGCGATGCCGGCGGCGCTGGGGCGCATGGGGCAGGCCGTGCTCGCGCATCCGTTTCGTGCGGCCACGCTCAACATCGACGAATTCGCCGGCGAAGTGTCGGTCTCGATCGCCACCGCGAACCGCTTCGCGCGGGCGATGGGTTTCGGCGGCTATCCGCAGTTCCGCGCTGAACTCGCGCGCGGGTTCGAGGCCATCCTCGCGCCGGTCGAGAGCCTGCGCAGCAATCTGCGCCAGACGGCCACGACGCAGCAAGCCATGGCCGCGTCGCTGCAGGAGACGCTCGCCAACCTCGAGCGCACCGTGCAGGCCTTGCAGCACCAACCGTGCGAGCGGGCCGTCAAATTGATCGCGCGAGCCGACCAGGTGCTGACGCTCGGCTGGGGCAGCAGCGCCTACCTCGCGGGCTTGCTGCAACACGAACTCGAACCGTACTGCCCGCGCATCGGCAGCCTGGCGCAGGCCGGCGGGCCCTCGCATGCAGCGCGGCAACTGGTCAAGCGCGGGCCGCGCGATCTCGTGATCGCGCTGGCGTTTCCGCGCTACGTCGAGGACACGATCGTGCTCACCCGTCTCGCGCGCGAGCGCGGCGTGAAGGTCCTGGCGCTGACCGACGATCCCAGCTCGCCGCTGGTGCCGCTGGCCGATGTCACGCTGTACGCCAGTGTCAACCGGCAGATCGCCTCGACCTCGAACGCCACCGTGCTGGCCTTGCTCGAAGCCTTGGTGGCGGCGCTTGCGCACCACACAGAAGGCGCGGTGCAGCGCGCCGAAGAGATGGCGCGCGGCGTGCTGCCGTGGCTGCAGATCGACCCCGGTCACGACGCGGTGCCGGCGCGCAAGCGTTCGACCGTTGGCGCGCGTCGACGGAGCGCTGCATGAGCACGGTCCGCGCGCGTGTCGCGCATCCGGTGGTCGCAATCCATGGCGGCGCGGGCACGCTCTCGCGTTCGGCGATCTCGCCCGCGCAGCAGGCCCGCTACCGCACCGCGCTCGACGAGATCCTGCGCGCTGCGCAGATGCTGCTCGCCGACGGCGCGAGCGCGCTCGATGTCGTCACCGAGGCGGTGCACCGGCTCGAAGAATGCCCGCTGTTCAACGCCGGCTTCGGCGCGGTTTACACGGCGGACGGCGCGCACGAACTCGATGCCTGCGTGATGCGTGGCAGCGACCTCGCGGCAGGCGCCGTGGCTGGCGTGCGCACGCTGCGCAACCCGGTGCTGGCCGCGCGTGCGGTGCTCGACGCCGGCGGTCCGGTGTTGCTGATCGGTGCAGGGGCCGAGCGTTTCGCCAGCGAGCGCGGTTGCGAGATCGTCGCGCCCGACTGGTTCGGCACGCCCGAGCGGCTCGCGCAACTGCGTGCGGTGCAGGTCGCGGGCGCGATGGCGCTGGATCACGACGGAGCGGCGCCGCTCGACGAGCGCGACAAGTTCGGCACCGTTGGCGCGGTGGCGCTCGATGCGCATGGTCATCTGGCCGCGGCCACATCGACCGGCGGCATGACCAACAAGCGCCCCGGCCGCGTCGGCGACTCGCCGCTCATCGGCGCCGGCTGCTACGCGAACGACCGCACGGTGGCGGTCTCGTGCACCGGTGTCGGCGAGGCCTTCATGCGCGCGCTCGCGGCGCACGACGTGTCGGCGCTGATCGAGTATGCCGGCCTGCCGCTGCAAGAAGCGGCGCGGCGTGTCGTGATGGACACGCTGCCGCCGCTGGGGGGGCGCGGCGGGCTGATCGCGATCGACTCGCACGGCAACGTCGTGCTGCCGTTCAACACCGAAGGCATGTACCGCGGCTGGGCCCGCGTCGGGGCGGCGCCGGTGTCGGCCATCTATGTCGACGAGGCCGGCCCGGAGCACGCATGACGATGCCACCCACGACGCGCCGCGTGCTCGAGGTCAAGGACCTGAGCGTCAGCTTCGGCGGCGAGACCGGCCGGCTGCAGGCGGTGCGCGCGCTCGGCTTTCATGTCGATGCCGGCGAGACGCTCGCGATCGTCGGCGAGTCGGGCTCGGGCAAGTCGGTCTCGTCGCTGGCGCTGATGCGCCTGGTCGAGCACGGCGGCGGGCGCATCGACAGCGGTGAACTCTGGCTGACGCGGCGCAACGGCGAGCGCATCGACCTCGCGCAGGCCGATGCGCGCCAGATGCGCGCGCTGCGCGGCGCCGATCTGGCGATGGTGTTCCAGGAGCCGATGACCTCGTTGAACCCGGTGTTCACGGTCGGCGAGCAGGTCGCCGAATCGATCCGGCTGCATCAGGGGCAATCGCAGCGCGAGGCGATGGCCGAGGCGCTGCGCCTGTTCGACCTGGTGCGCATCCCCGAGGCGCGCGAAGTGCTCGGCCGCCACCCGCACCAGCTCTCCGGCGGCATGCGCCAGCGCGTGATGATCGCGATGGCGCTGGCCTGCCGCCCGGCGCTGCTGATCGCCGACGAGCCGACGACCGCGCTCGACGTGACCATCCAGGCGCAGATCCTCGCGCTGATCCAACAGCTGCAGCGCGACCTCGCGATGGGCGTGATCTTCATCACCCACGACATGGGCGTGGTCGCCGAGATCGCCGACCGCGTGCTCGTGATGAAGCGTGGTGACAAGGTCGAAGAGGGCGACTGCCGCGCGCTGTTCGCCCAGCCGTCGCAGCCCTACACGCGCGCGCTGCTGGCCGCCGTGCCGCGCCTCGGCGCGATGCAGGGGCAGGACCTGCCGGCGCGATTCGCATTGCCCGGCGACGAAGGCCGCGACACGGTCGCGATGCCCGACAGCGTGCGCGCCGATCTCGCGCCGGTGCTCACGGTGCGCGGCCTGGTCACGCGCTTCCCGTTGCGCAGCGGCATCCTCGGCCGCGTGCGGCGCCAGGTGCACGCGGTCGAGCAGATCAGCTTCGAGCTGAGCGCGGGCGAGACACTCGCGCTCGTCGGCGAATCGGGCTGCGGCAAGTCGACCACCGGCCGCTCGCTGGCGCGCTTGATCGACCACCAGGGCGGGCGCGTCGAGGTCGCCGGGCGCGACATCGCCCCGTTGAGCGGCGCGGCGCTGCAGGCCTTGCGCCGCGACATCCAGTTCGTCTTCCAGGATCCGTACGCGTCGCTCGACCCGCGCCTGACGGTCGGCTACGGCGTCATGGAGCCGCTGCTCATTCATCGACTGATGCCCGCGGCGCAGGCCGAGGAGCGCGTGCGCTGGCTGCTCGCCAAGGTCGGCCTGCCGCCCGAGGCCGCGCACCGCTATCCGCACGAGTTCTCGGGCGGCCAGCGCCAGCGCATCGCGATCGCTCGCGCGCTTGCGCTCAACCCCAAGATCTTGATCGCCGACGAGGCCGTGTCGGCGCTCGACGTGTCGATTCGCGCGCAGATCATCAACCTGCTGCTCGACCTGCAGCAGGAGTTCGGCATGGCCTATCTGTTCATCTCGCACGACATGGCCGTGGTCGAGCGCATCAGCCACCGCGTGGCCGTGATGTACCTCGGTCAGATCGTCGAGATCGGCCCGCGCCGCGCCGTGTTCGAAAATCCACAGCACGCGTACACGCGGCGCCTGATGGCCGCCGTGCCGGTGGCCGACCCGACACGCCGGCGGATGCGCGAGCTGCTGGCCGACGAGATCCCGAGCCCGGTGCGCGCGCTCGGCGACGCGCCGCAGGTGGCGCCGCTGCACGAAGTGGCGACGGGGCATTTCGTCGCCCGGCATCCGGTCGGCGGCGCGTACTGATTGATTGACGATTCTTTGTACTCACACGTTCAAGCCAGAAGGAGCACTTCAATGACCCGACAACACCTTTCCCGCCTCGCCGCTGCGCTGGCCCTCACGGGCGCGGTCTTTGCCGCGCACGCCGCCAAGGACATCGTCGTGGCGGTCCAGTCCAACCTCACCACGACCGACCCCTTCGATGCCAACGACACGCTGTCGCAGGCGGTCGCCAAGTCGTTCTACCAGGGCCTGTTCGGGTTCGACAAGGACATGAAGATGGTGCCGGTGCTGGCCGAGAGCTACACCGCGAGCAAAGACGGGCTGGTCTTCACCGTCAAGCTCAAGACCGGCATCAAGTTCCACGACGGCACGCCGTTCAATGCCGAGGCGGTGAAGGTCACGTTCGAGCGGGTGATCAACCCCGACAACAAGCTCAAGCGCTACACGCTCTACAAGAACATCGCCAAGATCGAGGCGCTCGACCCGGCCACCGTGCGCTTCACGCTGAAGGAGCCGTTCTCGCCCTTCATCAACTCGCTCGCGCACCCGTCGGGCGTGATCATCTCGCCGGCGGCGCTGGCGCAATACGGCAGCAAGGGCATCGCGCAGCACCCGGTGGGCACCGGCCCGTTCAAGTTCGTCGAGTGGAAGGCCACCGACTACCTCAAGGTCCAGAAGTTCGACGGCTACTGGCGCAAGGGCTACCCGAAGATCGACAGCATCACCTGGCGGCCGGTGGTCGACAACAACACGCGCGCCGCGGTGATGCAGACCAACGAGGCGCACTTCGCGTTCCCCATGCCGCCCGAGGCGGTCGAGACGCTGTCGAAGAAGCCCAGCCTCGAAGTCACCGTGGCGCCGTCCATCATCCACCGCTACCTGTCGATGAACACGCTGCAAAAGCCCTTCGACAACCCGAAGGTGCGCGAGGCGATCAACTACGCGATCAACAAGGACGCCCTCGTCAAGGTGGCCTTCTCGGGTTATGCGATTCCGGCCGAAGGCGTGCTGCCGCAGGGCGTCGAATATGCCGCCAAGCTCGGGCCCTGGCCCTACAACCCGGCCAAGGCGCGCGAGCTGCTGAAAGAGGCCGGCTACCCGAACGGTTTCGAGTCGACGCTCTGGTCGGCCTACAACTATTCCACCGCGCAGAAGGTGATCCAGTTCGTGCAGCAGCAGCTGGCCCAGGTCGGTATCAAGGTGCAGGTGCTGGCGCTCGAGGCCGGCCAGCGCGTCGAGCGTGTCGAAAGCGCGCAAGACCCGGCGACCGCGCCGGTGCGCATGTACTACGTCGGCTGGTCATCGTCCACCGGCGAGGCCGACTGGGCGCTGCGCCCGCTGCTCGCGTCCGAGTCGTTCCCGCCGAGGCAATTCAACACCGCGTACTACAAGAGCGAGGCGGTCGACCAGGACATCGCGAAGGCGCTGGTCACCACCGACAAGGCCGAGAAGACGCGCCTGTACACCGATGCGCAAAAGCAGATCTGGAAGGACGCGCCCTGGGCCTTCCTGGTCACCGAGCGGCTGGTGTCGGTGCGGGCGCGCAACCTCGCGGGCTTCTACACGATGCCGGACGGCAGCTTCAATTTCGACGAGGTCGAGCTGAAGTGAAACTTGTCTCATTGAGTTGTGCGGATGCGGCAGCTCGCGGCCCGATGCGGCTGTTCGCGAAAGGCTGCTCTTGCGCGGCTTCAGCGCGTCGCGGCCCGGCCCTGCGCTGCTCGTCGCCACCGAAATCGCGCCCAGCGGGCAGCCCTTGCCGCGAAGTCCACGGGCGATGGTATTCGTTGCCAGTGCTTCAACCGTGGTTGCAAAGGCGCGTGCGGGCAGGTCGTGGCGCGCCTCTGAGGCGCCGAGGAGCACAGGGCTCGTGGCCGCGCGCGCAGCGCGCTTCCACCACTGACTCGTCGCGTTTGTTTGAGCGGAGAGAGCGCAGCGAACGCAGTGAGTTGAGCGACGGGCCACGAGACCGAGCACCGCAGGGCAGTCGACGCGCAGCGGCGACCGCCTCAGCGAAGCGCCGCGGCCTGCCCGCATGCGCCTTTGCTCGCGCCGACCGTGACACGCAGAGCGGCCGTTCAAAGACAGCAACGGGCCGACAGCGGCCGCGCTAAGGGACTCCTTCAACGTGGCCGTCTACCTGCTCAAGCGTTTGCTCGGCTTGCTGCCGACACTGCTGATCGTGGCACTGCTGGTGTTCGCGTTCGTGCACCTGCTGCCGGGCGACCCGGCGCGGATGGCCGCAGGCGTCGATGCAGGCCCCGAGACGGTCGAGCTCGTGCGCCGCGATCTCGGCCTCGACCGGCCGCTGCCGGAGCAGTTCGTGCGCTTCTTCGGCCATGCGCTGCAGGGCGACTTCGGCACGTCGATCCGCAGCAAGCGGCCGGTGGCGACCGAGATCGCCGAACGCTTCGGGCCGACGCTGTGGCTGACGCTGGCGGCGATGGGCTGGTCGGTCGCGCTCGGCCTCGTGTTGGGCATCGTCTCGGCGGTCTGGCGCAACCGCTGGCCGGATCGGCTCGGCATGTCGCTGGCGGTCTCGGGCATCTCGTTTCCGTCGTTCGCGCTCGGCATGGTGCTGATGCAGCTGTTCTCGGTGCAACTGGGCTGGCTGCCCACCGTCGGCGCCGACAGCTGGCGCCACTACATCCTGCCCTCGTTGACCTTGGGCGCGACCGTCGCCGCGGTGATGGCGCGCTTCACGCGCAGCTCGTTCATCGACATCCTGAAGGAAGACTACGTCCGCACCGCGCGCGCCAAAGGCTTGGGCGAGGTCTCGGTCGTGTTCAAGCACAGCCTGCGCAATGCGCTGATCCCGGTGGTCACGATGATGGGCCTGCAGTTCGGCTTCTTGCTGGGCGGCTCGATCGTCGTCGAGGTGGTGTTCAACTGGCCTGGCATGGGGCGCCTGCTCGTCGATGCCGTGGAGATGCGCGACTACCCGGTGATCCAGGCGCTGGTGCTGCTGTTCTCACTCGAGTTCATTTTGATCAACCTGGTGGTGGACCTGCTCTACGCCGTCATCAACCCGACCATAAGATTCCATTGAACACGACCCCCACCATCGTCGAGCCCGCACCCAGCGCGGTGCGCACACCCGCGGCCGAGTTCTGGCGCAAGTTCAAACGCCAGCACGTCGCACTGGTGGCCGGCGGCTTCGTGCTGCTGCTGGTGCTGGCGGCCACGCTCGCGCCCTGGCTCGTGCCGTTCGACGCCGAGAATTTCTTCGACTACGACGCGCTCAACGCGGCGCCGTCGGCCAAGCACTGGTTCGGTGTCGACTCGCTCGGGCGCGACATCTTCAGCCGCATCCTGATGGGCGCGCGCATCTCGCTGGCCGCTGGCTTCATCTCGGTCGCCGTGGGCGCCGTGATCGGCACGCTGCTGGGGCTGCTGGCCGGCTACTACCAGGGCTGGTGGGACCGCATCGTGATGCGCATGTCCGACGTGTTGTTCGCGTTCCCCGGCATCCTGCTGGCAATCGGCATCGTCGCGATCCTGGGCAGCGGCATGGTCAACGTGATCCTGGCGGTCGCGGTGTTCAGCGTGCCGGCGTTTGCGCGCCTGGTGCGCGGCAACGTGCTCTCGCTCAAGCACCAGACCTACATCGAGGCCGTGCGCTCGATCGGCGCCTCCGACGCGACCATCATGCTGCGCCACCTGCTGCCCGGCACGGTCGCGTCGGCGGTGGTTTACCTGACGATGCGCATCGGCACCTCGATCATCACGGCCGCGAGCCTGTCCTTCCTTGGCCTCGGCGCGCAGCCGCCGACGCCCGAATGGGGCGCGATGCTCAACGAAGCGCGGGCCGACATGCTCAATGCGCCGCACGTCGCCCTGTTCCCGAGTCTGGCGATCTTCGTCACGGTGCTCGCGTTCAACCTGCTCGGCGACGGGCTGCGCGATGCGCTCGATCCGAAGCTCGACAAGTACTGAGCGTGAACGCCCGATGGAACTGACCAGGCTCGGCGCCCCGCGCGTCGGCAGCTTGCCGAGCGGCGCGCTCGATGCGATCACCGACGTGCCGGGCGTGACTGTGGGCCACTGCACGCTGGCCGATGGCGCGACGCAGACCGGTGCCACGGTGCTGCTGCCGCAGCCGGGCAACCTGTTCCTGCACAAGCTGCCTGCCGGCCTGGCCGTCATCAACGGCTTCGGCAAGAGCGCAGGGCTGATGCAGGTGCAGGAGCTCGGCGTGCTCGAGTCGCCGATTGCGCTGGTCAACACCGTTGCGGTGGGTGCGGCCAGCACGGCGCTGATCCGCGATGCGCTGGCGCAGAACCCGGAACTTGCGCGCAGCCTGCCGACATTGAACCCGCTGGTGTTCGAGTGCAACGACGGCTGGCTCAACGACGCGCGCGTGCTCGCGCTGCAGGAGTCGCATGTGGCGCAGGCGCTTGCCGCGGCCCGCGATGCGCAAGGGCGGGCGCGCTTCGAACAAGGCAGCGTGGGGGCAGGGCGCGGGATGTCGTGCCATGGGCTGAAGGGTGGCATCGGCAGCGCCTCGCGCCGCCTGACGTGGCAAGGCCAACCCTACCGACTCGGCGCCCTGGTGCTCGCGAACCAAGGCCGGCCCGAGGCGCTGACGATCGCCGGCCGGCGCATCGGCGCGACGCTGCAGACGCGGCTCGCGATCGGCGACAACGAGGAGCGCGGTTCGATCATCGTGCTGCTCGCCACCGATGCGCCGCTCGATGCGCGCCAGCTCGCGCGCGTGGCACGCCGCGCCGCGGCTGGGCTCGCGCGCACCGGCTCGGACTACGGCCACGGCAGCGGCGACATCGCACTCGCGTTCTCGACTGCTTGGCGCGTGCCACAGCTCGCGTCCGAGCCGATGCCAGCGGTCACGCTGCTGCACGAGACCGCGCTCGACCTGTTCTTTCAAGGCGCGGCCGAGGCCACCGAGCAGGCGATCCTGCACGCGCTGTTTGCCGCGACCTCGGTGGCCGGGCGCGACGGCCACGTGCGGCACGCGCTCACCGAACTGGCGCCCGACTGGCCGGCACTGCTGGCCGCTTCCTGATCGAAAGATGATGATGAGTGCACCGAAGATCCTGATCGCCGTGGACATCGAAGGCGTGGCCGGCGTGTGGCGCCCCGAGCAAGTGCAGGCCGGGAACGCCGACTACGAACGCGCTCGCCGCTGGATGACGCAGGAGGCCGACGCCGCGATCCGCGGTGCCTTCGCGGGCGGTGCGGGCGCCGTACTCGTCAACGACTCGCACGGGCACTTCGGCAACCTGCTCGCCGACGAACTCGATCCGCGTGCCGAGCTGATCCAGGGCAAGCCGCGCCAGCTCGGCATGATGGCCGGCGTCGACCAGGGGGTAGACGGCGTGCTGATGATCGGTTGGCACGCCCGCGCCAAGACCCGCGGCGTGCTGGCGCACACCAGCAACAGCGCCGCGTTCGCGCGCGTCTGGCTCGGCGGGCTCGAGTTGGGCGAGGTCGGGCTGTATGCGGCGCTGGCCGGTGAATTCGACGTGCCGGTGCTGATGGCCAGCGGCTGCGATGTGATGGCCGACGAGTTGCGCACGCTGCTGCCACAGGCCACCTGCGCCGTGGTGAAGTGGTCCGAAGGGGCGCGCAGCGGCCGCTCGCTGTCACCGGCATCGGCACGCGACCTCATCGAAGCCGCGGCGCGCGATGCCGTGCAAGGCCTGGGTTCGGCCGGGCCTCGCGGCTGCACACCATGGCGCCTTCCCGGCGCGTCACCGACGCTGCGCGTGCAGTGTCAGACACCGGCGCTGGCCGACACGTTCGCGCTGTGGCCTGGCGTGCAGCGCGAAGACGCCGAGACGATCGTCGTAGCCTGCGCGACGGTGCAGGATGCGGTGCGAAGCCTGAACGCCCTGTCGGTGATGGCGATCGCGTTGCGCTGAGTCCGAGGGATCCTGCTGAATGATCGGACCTGATTACAGCGCCAACCGCCCATCCACGCAGGTGATGCATGAGCCTCCCACGCGGACTTGCCCGTCCGCGACGACCTGCACCTTCACGCGCCCGTCGCGCCCGACACGGCGCCCCTGGGCGGCCACGTAGGCCGCGCCGCCCACCGGCAGCAGACCGCGCTCCCATTGGTAGGCCGCCACGCTGGCATTGCCGCTGCCGCAGACGGGGTCTTCCTCGACGCCGCAGGACGGCGCGAAGCTGCGCACCTCCATCGCGACCTCGTCCACCGCTGCTCGCGCGCAGCGGCCGAACACCGTGACGCCCGTGACGCCCAGGCGGTGCTCGAAAGCAACCAACCTCGTGAAGTCGGGCTGCAGATCGAGCACGGCGGCCGCGTTGGGCAGGGGCACAACGACCCAGATGGGCCCCACGTTCACGATGGCCGGCGCGGCCTCGTGGCCCAGTCTGCACCCCAGGATGAGCTCCAGCTCGGCCGCATCGGCAGCCGGCAGTGGCTGGATGTGTGCGGACGGCAGCGCGAAGGCGAGCTGGCGGCCATCGGCCCCGTCTTCGATCGCCACATCGACGAGGCCGATGTTGCACTGCTGCACCAGCCGGCCGCCTTCGCGTGGCGTGGCCCGCCCCGCTTCCAGGATGGCATGCGCGCTGCCCAGCGTCGGATGCCCGGCAAACGGCAGCTCGCTGCGCGGCGTGAAGATGCGCAGGCGGTAGTCCGCCGCCGGCGTCGTGGGCGTCAGCACGAAGGTCGTTTCGGAGAGGTTGGTCCAGTTCGCGATGGCCTGCATGGTCTCGGTACTTAGTCCATCGGCGTCGAACACGACGGCCACTGGGTTGCCAGCCAACGGCCGATCGGTGAAGACGTCCACCACCTTGTAGTCATGGGTGTGCTTCATCACGGCCTCCGAGCGCCTTGAGCGCTCTTGGCGGGCAACACGGCGTCGATCTCCGTGCGGGTGATGCCGTACACCGCCATGCGGGCGCGGTGGTCCGCTGTGCCGAGGTGGCGGCGCAGCTGCTCGTTCACGGCCTGCAGCAGGCTGTGGTTGCCCTGAGCGAACGAGAAGGCGCCAACAGGCACCTTGGCGTCGTGGCCCACCTCGTGCGCGACTGCCTCCACCGCCGGGTTGCCATGGGCCGCGGTGCGGCTCCCGATGGCCGTGGCCGCGAACGCGTCGATGCTGCCGGCCACCAGTGCGGCCATGGCCTCGGGCTGGTTCCTGAACACGACGAGCTGGCCGTCGCCCACGCCCGCCGACGTGGCCGAAGCGATCTGCACCTGCCCGGCAATGACCCCCAGCCGCGCGTCACCGCACGCTGCCACGGCCTGGTAGCTCGCGAGCGCCTTCGGGTTGCCGGGGTGCACCAGGAAGCCGTCGCCGAGCGCCCAGACCGGCACGCTGAACGCGACGTGCCGCGCGCGCTCCGCCGTCACGAAGATGGGGACGTTCATGTCCCAGCGGCCGTGCTGCACACCGGGCAGGAACTCGTCGAACGACACCGGCACGTGCTCGATGGTGGTCACGCCGATGGCACGCAGCACGGCGTCGGCCAGTTCGATGTCCGCGCCCGTGACGGACCCGTCCTCCGCAGTCCAGTAGAACGGTGGCTCTTCGATGTAGGCAATGCGGAGCTTCATGAATGATCTCGACAGGTTCCGGGGCGAAAGGATGGGACCGTCACGCTTCAACGGCGTCCAGCACCGACGACAGGGCGGCAAGCGCAGGCCCCAGGCGTGCGGGTGGCAGGTAGCCGAAGCCCAAGCGGAAGACGCGCGCGCGCTCGCCGAACCATGCGCCCGAGGCCAGTTGCAACTCGTGCCTGGGCAGCAGCGCCCATAACCGCGCGACGGCGGCGTCGTCGAAGCAGTCGGCGCGCAGGCGCAGGCAGCACAGGGCGCCGCCGTCCGGGCGAATCCATTCGATGCGCCGACGCTCCGCTTCGCACCAGGCCGCCAGTCTCACCAGGCCTTCGGCGAGCAGCCG
>Ga0307509_10004852_pt1 | contig 19082 bp, 20 predicted proteins | sample 10_EM_MG_FD_202245 | JGI IMG/M metagenome (GOLD analysis project Ga0307509, IMG submission 202245) | Populus trichocarpa ectomycorrhiza microbial communities from riparian zone in the Pacific Northwest, United States - 10_EM | ecosystem: Host-associated > Plants > Roots > Unclassified | place...
TGGAGGTGTTGCTGGTATTGCTCAAGTTCTTGTCCTACTGGTAGATTGTTACTGACTGAATTCAACACTCTGATCAATTGGGTGGGAAACTTAGGTTGTTGAGAAGGTGAAGTTCTCCGTTCAACTTTCACCTTCCCATATGGCTCATGTTGTGGGTCAAAGGAGTAGCTCTTTCTCCATCTAAGTAGTGTAGAAAAGCAACTATCTGAATCTGAAGAGGTAGAGGAAGTTGTTGAAGATGCAAGATTGGTTGACTGGATTGTTGATGGGTAAGTGGAAGGTGCTCTCTGTCTACAAGGATGATCTGAAGGCATCTGTAACACTCTGTAAGGATATCTTATGCAAAGTCTGTCAAGTCTCAAGGGAACTGGAAGGGTGGCTGTTTCAATCTCAAGTGCTGCAGTAGGTGAAGTTCTGAAAGCTCCAAGAATCCTTCTGTTAGCTTCTGCCTATAACTTCTCTAACTTATTAGCCAATCCAATTTGCCCTTTTCACCAGATTTCTGCTCCATAGTCAGCTATTGGGGTAATGCAAGTGTAGTATAACTGCCTCATTGCTGGTGCTGAAAGTCCCCATTCTGAGTTAGAAAGTCTGGAACTCATGTTGAGTGCTCTGGTTGCTGCTGCTGTCTTTTGTTGTACATGATAGTTGAATAGAAGTTTCCTGTCTAACCAAACTCGTAACCATCTGATGTGCTCTGAAGGGGAAATAACTGTGCCATGAGGTAGAGTTACTAGTGAGTTTCTGGTATAATTGCTGGTTTTGTTGTGAAAGTACATGAGTTCTGTTTTGGGGTCATCAAAAACTATAACATTGTCAGCTGCCCAACTCCGGGCCCTCCTGGCAGCCACCTCTAATGCTCTAGAGTTGGCCTCCTCAGAGGGTCCTGTAACGACAAGTGCAATATCATCAAGATAGGAGGGGAATCTTAGCTGTGGTGTCAAGCTACTTGGTCTCAAATCTTTGAATAAGTTTGTCAGGTAGAAGAGAAAGAGGATTGGTGAAATGGGTGATCCTTGTGGAATGCCTGTGTTGACTGGAAGGAGTTGTTGTCTTTGACCATCAAATGCCAATCCTAAGTATCTGTCTAACAGGAAGCTGTCTATCTAGTTGAGTACAGGAGTTGGAAACCTAAAGAGTGTAAAATCAAGAGTAGTTGTGTTCTGGAAACATGGTCAAAAGCACCTTTAACATCCACAAAGAGGGCAGAGAGTACTTTACCATTACAGTTAGCTTGTTGAATATCATGAACAAGAGCCATAGCTGTATCAACTGCACTCCTGCCATGTCTTCCTCCCATCTGTTCACCATGTAGAAGTCCCTTGGTTTCTGCAAAATAGGAAATTCTGTTGGCCATTATCTTCTCTGAAATCTTTGGTCGGAGGTAGGGTGACCAGAGGAGGAATGTTTACAATACACAGCGACTTTGATCGCAGGCTAGCGAGGTCAAAGCCCCAACACCCAAACAAGCACAATCCATCTACATGTATCTAGGGGCTAGCTCTGTATGACGGCAAAGCCATTAGTGTGGGCCCAAAACACCACGTTCATTGTCTAAAAGAGATCTAACTCTAAATCGATTGTGTAAGGAAATCTAAGTCTATCCCACATGCAGGCTCCAGTGGCACACTGGCACTAGGTGTGTACCCCTCATCCAATGTACCATCCCTATTGTGGTACATGGACTCATCGATATCTACAAAGATACAGTTGTGCGTGAGATAGGACAAATCATATCACCCAACTAGCCTGGGATCCTGATCGGCATTACAAAGGAAAATACAGGGGCGCCCCCAAGTCAATTGCCCCCTGTAGTGCAGATCATGAAGCCCGAATGTCTTCTAGCAACAGTAATACTGCTTCCAGCAACCTGCGCCCTCGTACCTATCAAAGTGCACATCATCAAAGACAAAGAACCCGGCGTTGGAGTTCATGCGCTTGCATGAAATCTCCCCGTGAAAGTAAACATGTTAACCCAACCTTCTGACATAGTCAGTCCTTCCAAGACCCAATCGACCGATCAGACAAAGGGAGGGACAGCGCTGGTGATAGTCCGGTCTGTTGTAGACCAAGCGATCAAAGTATCGGTTGATGATGGGTATATCCCGATAGGAGTGGGTGTTGACATCATCATAGGTTTCAATGTCATTGATGCGTGCCTGGCCAGACACAAGGTTCTTGTGTGCCTCGATCGATGGACGATTTACAATCAACTCTCGAGGGATAAGCTGTGTGGCCAAATGATCAAAGTCCGATGTTCTCAGAGCATGGATCAAAGTATCCCACTTGGAGGACGCATCATCTGACTTGATGATATCTAACCTGGGGTCTCCAATCGTGGGCCAAAGACCGTTGGTGTCCCAGTCCTTGTGATCCTGAGGATCCCCATTTCAGTGAATGGGACCCTTCCTTTGCCCCTCCACCATACAGGATGGAGCGCAATCACCTGCCACCGCCTGGGTACCCGCCACAGGCTTGGTGTGGAACTTGTGGTTCCCTACCTTCCTGACATAACACCTGACCAACACATTAGCGAGATACCCCTAGAGTTGTGGTACACATTAGAATTGGCATACCAGACATCGGTGTGACACCTAACAGGAGAGATATTCGGATGGCATATGCGATTGTCCAAGCAAATGTGAAAGGCCCGCACCGTCTAGATATTGGGTTGGTCCCCCCTCGAGTTCAGACATATGTGGCCGAATATGTGCATGTGCCATTTCCCCTCGGCTACAACCTGGCCATTCTCATCGCGCCCAGCCTTATGCCTCTCAAAGCACCCAATGAGCTCCCTCAAGCGGTAGCGATGCTTGGAAAACACGGCATGAATGGCAGCAACAGTAGGCTTCGAATTGAGGTTTGGATACATGAGCAGCACCGATTGCCCTGGTAGCCCTTCGGGGGTCTCAGGCGCAACTGTCCCCTATGCCGGCCGGAGGCGATATGCACCATCTCAGGTTCAGGGGTGCCATCCTGAACGAGAACCTGCTCGTCGGGGACCATAATAACACCAGGAGCCGCTGCGGGAGCAGGCAACTCAATCAGCACCTCCATTGTGGGAGGTGCTGGTGTTGGCGATACATGGGTGATCGGAGAGGGAGACGGACCAAAAAGGGGACCATCATCGATAAAGGCCAAATCGTGAGAGTCGGCACGCACAGAGGGAGCAAGAGGAGAGTCGGGGTCTAGGATGTGTTCCATCGTCAAAATGTGAAGTAAAGATATGGTGTAGATGTCTCGACGATATTCAAGAGCATCATGACAACGGAAGGCGAAAACCTCATTATATAAGACAAATATGTTGCGTTGCTATTGCGTGGCAACCAAGTATGAACATGTATATATTGGGCGACATTCCTGACCAAAAGATAGGTTGGGCGGATTCTAAGTTAGAAACAGCAGCAAGTATTGCAAGACGGAGTCTTGGCAAAAAGGGGATCTCACAAGATCCCCTCAACTAATATTACTGTTTCTAAGGGACAACTATCCGCTCCCCTTTTTTCGGGTATTTTACTAAGAAAAACGTATGGGAGGGTACAAAGGGGATAGTTGGGGGATAGTGCAACTATCCCCTTTGCTAAAAGGGTCAAATGGGCAAGTGTAAGCGCAGCATCCACATTCGGCATACCAACCCTGTAATGCCAGACATCCCAAGTGCAATAATCCCCTGTTACCCGGCATTCACAGAAGAGCCCCGTTGCAAAGCAACCCCAACCCTTTGGAGGGAGGCATATGACTCAGTCTCTGAGTCATACCCATGAGTCATACTCTAACGCCCACCGGCCTTGTGCTATAATGTGCATAATGCACAGCACACTGCGCGCAGCGCGGACATAACTGGCTGGTGCATTCAATAGTGCCTACATGCAGCATGCATATAGGCACCCACACCACACCACTGCCACACTCGAGGATCGAGAAATGATAGTTGATCGACATCAGCAGGAATGACAACCCAGCCCCACTGGAGGGAAATGTTTGAGCAGGTCACAGAAGTGTTGATACAAGCAGCCGGATTATGGTGAAACCATACATCTCTCAGGCAGCGCCCTGTTGCGCCTTGCGCAGTGAACACCGGCAAGGCGTGCAGACCTAACATGTCTAGTGAATCATTATCGCTGTGTGAGTCATTTCGGCCTACAAGGCGCATACACGAGCAAACATGAAATGTAAGGATCGTACGACAAAGGTACCACACTTTACCGCAATCCATGGAGGTCGAACCTCATGACATGACACCGCGCAGTGCAGCCGCCCATGGTTTCCGATGCAAAATGGCACTGCAAGTGATCCTAACACCTTTCTAAATTGGTTGGCAAGAGGCAACCAACCATACACCGTACAAACCCTATCTTCAGTATTAGGGTTGACATCCCTTCGCTCTAGATACATTGGATAAGTTGTTGTAGCGCCCGAAGTGACTCTACAAGGCAGTCATGCCAATAGATAGAATACAAAGTAAATATCAGGGGTTTGGGGGGTCTCCCCCCAACAAAGGGGGTGCGGGAGTAGTGGTAACGTCATAGGGGGGAGCCCAAGGCGGGGGGACGACCCCCCCTGAATGTTTTTATCTCAGAGCAAACTGCCCGCACATCACAATTGGTTTATGTGAGCAAACAAACAAATCAATTTGAGTAACTAAAAAGCAACCAACTACTCCCCAAGGCCCAGGCCAGCCAAGTCCCACATGCACTGTTCTGCCACACCATCATGCACCTGCTGGTAGCAGAGGCGATCCTCAGGTGTCAGGAACTCATCCAACACGAACCCCAAAGCCAGGTGGAACTCAGCCACCAAAACCCGAGCCCTCCTCTTCAACTGGCCGCCCTATCCCTCCTCCTATACCTCACCCGGGAAGCCGCCCTCCTGGCAGCCAGCCTCGGAGACATGCCAAACTCCCTCCCAGCTCGCTGACGAACACGGTAACCCCTAATTGCCAGTTTCAGGCGGCACACCAACCCCTGGTGCAGCATCACCGCAGGGCAGACATCAATGTGGTCGGTGTACCTCATCCCTCACATCGCCGCGAACCAGACACTAAGTGGAATCGCCATGTCTGGCATAATAGTAATATCCCGACAGGCCCTCATCTCCTCAACCGTGTGCACAGACAGAGCGAAATAACAACAGTTGCCGATGAAGAACATCATCTCAACTGTCAGGTACACTCTTACCGCGAGGGGCAAGGTGTCCAACTCGAGGCGCAAACCTCCAATCGGTTCCGCATGAGCAATTCCATCGACAGCTGTGGGCAAAGGGGGGGCACTGACAATACAAGCAGGGGTCAGGGTAAGGTGGGCAGAGAACGAAGAAGCCGAGGCCATCAGAAATAGCGACAGGGCAGGCGTCACGGTTGGGTATGGCCCAATAGTGAGGGTGGGGGCAGGCAAGGCATGAGCTGGGCTACCCACCAGAAGAGTATGGGGATATGTCCCAGAGGGACCCGGAAGCTCCGATGAGGCATCATAGCCCTCATCGCGATCGTCTCGCAGTGTTGACAGAACGATAATCACAATAATCTATGTATTAGACGTAAATGTGGAAAGACGAGCTTAGAGTGAGGAGAGGGTCTCAAAAGTCTGGTCAGAAGTTGGCCATTCATGCCTACTTAAATAGTAGGCGACACCACCCACCCACCCACCACAACCATTTAAAAGCAAGCACACCGCCCACCCACCACATGCCCATGCTCCATGACTACCATACCCACTCCTGCCCACCACACCACTGCACCGTAATTCCAATATGGCACCCACCAAACGCAGAAGGACAAGAACACTCACACTTACACGTGCACCCAAGTGACAGAAGCTCAGCCATCCTAACAAAGGGCTACGCCCTGCTGCCACCTGCCGGCGCAAGTCTGAATGCACATCCAATACAGGCTGGCGCAAGAGCACAGCCCGCCCAATGCGTAAGGCCAAGGCCATATGGGGTTAGTGCACACCCAACCAAAAATATAACGAATGGCACTAGACATTACGGGACGAGGATCCGGAGTCATGCGCGGAATGAGGCTACCACGCAGCTCCGAGAGACGCTTGAGGGATGTCCGTCTGCAGGCAACCATCACAGCAGCCACAATGAAGGACATTGAATGGATCAGGATGTACCACCCTACATCTGGTACCCACTATGCAACCTTTTCAGCACTGCCCTCGCCCCTGCCCTGCGCGACCCCTCCAAGGTCTACTATGAATACCTCAGCATCAAGGCCGAGGTGCGGATACTCTCATCAGTGCTTCACCGATCAATGGTCGCCACAGGGCCCCTCATTGTCCTGGTGGCAGCATTCAGAACCCCGGCCCATTGTGACACCTTCCCCCGTGCCATCCTCACATTCATCCCACCCAACTGAGACACCGAGATGGCTGAAGGTGTTCACATAGTTCCAACCCCACCAGCCGCCACCCTTGCCGATACAGTGTTCAGACTGTCGCCAATCTCCCCATTCCAAATCCCAGGTGTTGAGAGGTTTCGCTCTCTGGGGGGTACAGCTGTCGGCGCCACGCGCAGGCCAAATGCTGACCCCCTGTACGATACCGCCACGGTGAGGACCGACATCACCGGAGGTGCTGTGCTACTCCCCAGATCAATCAGGGTCCCAATCGGTGCATGGCATGATATGACGGAGTATGGGTTGCAGATGATAGGCCTCAATCTCTATTTCCTCTTCTGTGCGGAGACCAGCCCAAACCCCATCACGTTTGAGGAGAGCATAATCATGACTGTATGCTACCGCGAGGAATGGGCTCTGGTAGATTAATAAAATTAAATTAAGTTAAATCAACTCCCTCGAGTAGTAGTCTCACCACCCCCTGATGCACAACCCGCATACAACCCTGTGCGCACTACACTCCGACTAAATGTGAAATCCATAGGTACCCCCCATCACATGCCAATCCTTAGTATCTGTCTGACAGGAAGCTGTCTATCCAGTTGAGTACCGGAGTTAGAAAACCTAAAGACTATAAAATCAAGAGTAGTTGTGTTCTGGAAACATGGTCAAAAGCACCTTTACCATCCACAAAGAGGGCAGAGAGTACTTTACCATTACAGTTAGCTTGTTGAATATCATGAAAAAGAGCCATAGCTGTATCAACTGCACTCCTGCCATGTCTTCCTCCCATCTGTTCACCATGTAGAAGTCCCTTGGTTTCTACAAAATAGGAAATTCTGTTGGCCATTATCTTCTCTGAAATCTTTTGTGGGAGGTGGGCTCACTGGAGGAGGACCGTGTGCAATACACAGCGACTTTGGTCGAGCGCTAGCGAGGTCAAAGCCCCAACACCCAACCAAAAACATATTGTTACTATCTAGATCCATTCTGTAAGGAAATGTAAGTCTATTCTGTAAGGAAATGTAAGCCTATTCTGTAAGGAAATCTAAGTCTATCCCACAAGCTGGCACCGGTGGCACACTGGAACTAGGTGTGTACACCTCATCCAATGTACCATCCCTATTCTTGTACATGGACTCATCGATATCCACAAAGATACAATTGTGTGCAAGATATGACAAATCATATCGCCCAACCAGCCTGGGATCCTCATCTGCATTACAAAGGAAAATACAGAGGCGCCCCCAAGTCAACTGCCCCCTGCAGTGCAGATCACGAAGCCCCAATGTCTTCTGGCAACGGTAATACTGCTTCCAGCAACCTGCACCCTCATACCTATCAAAGGGTACATCATCAAAGACCATGAACCAGGCGTTAGAGTTCATGCGCTTGCATGAAATCTCCCCATCAAAGTAAACATGGTCACCCAACCTTCTGACAAAGTCAGTCTTCCCCATACCCGATCGACCGTTCAGATAAAGGGAGGGACAGCGCTGGCGATCGTCCGGTCTTTTGTACACGAAGCGAGCAAAGTATCGGTTGATGATGCGTATATCCCGATAGGAGCACGTGTTGACATCCTCATACGGCACGATGTCATTGATGCGTGCCTGCCCATACACAAGGTTCTTGTGCGCCTCGATCGATGGATGATTGACAATCTACTCTCGAGGGATAAGCTGTGTGGCCAAACGAGCAAAGTCCAATCTTGTCGGAGCTTTGATCAAAGTATCCCACTTGGAGGACGCATCGTCCGACTTCAGGATATCTAACCTGGGGTCTCCATTAGCGGGCCAAAGAGCGGTAGTGTCCCAGTACTCGTGATCGTGAGGATCCCCATTACTGTGAATGGGACCCTTCCTTGGCCCCTCCACCATACAGGATGGAGGGCAATCACCCGCCACTGCCTGGGTACCTGCCACAGGATTGCTGTGGAACTCGTGGTTCCCTACCTTCCTGACATAAGACCTGAGCAACACATTAGCGAGACACCACTAAAGTAGTGATACGCGTTAGAATTGGCATACCAGACATTGGTGTGATTCCTAACAGGAGAGATATTCGGATGGCACATGCGATTGTCCAAGCGAATGTCAAAGGCCCGCACCGTCTTGGTATTCGGTGGGTCCCCGCTCAAGTTCAGACATATGTGGCCGAATATGTGCATGTGCCACTTCCCCTCGGCTACAACCTGCCCATTCTCATCGCGCCCAGCCATATGCCTCCCAAAGCACCCAATGAGCTCCCTCAAGCGGTAGTGATGCTTTGAAAACTCAGCATGAACCGCAGCCACAGTAGGCCTCGAATCGAGGTTTGGATAGGTGAGGAGCACCGACTTGCCCCGGTTGGCCTTTGGCACCCTTGGGCGCCACTGGCCTCTACACCTGCCGGAGGCAATAGGCACCATCTCGGGTTCAGGTGTGCCATCCTGAACAAGCACCTCAGCGTCGGGGGCCACAATGACACCAGGAGCCACTGCAGGAGCAGGCGGCTCACATACCACATCCATTGCGGGAGGTGCTGGTGTTGGCGATACATGACAGAGCGGAGAGGGAGACAGAGTGAAAAGGGGACCGTCATTGATAAAAGCCAAATCGTCAGAGTTGGCAGACACAGAGGGAGAAAGAGCAGAGTCAGGGTCTAGAATGTGTTCCATGGTGAAGACCTGACGTAAAGATATTGTGTAGCTGTCCGAACGATACTAAAAGCATCATGACAACGAGGGGGGAACACCTCACTACTTAAAGACAAATAGGTTGTGCCGGTATAGCGTGGCAACCGAGTATGAACAAGTAGACATTGGGCGACATTCTGCGCCAAAAGGCACGTTGGGCGGATTCTAAGTTAGAAACAGCAGCGAGTTTTGCAAGAGGGAGTCTTGGCAAAAAGGGGATCTTTCAAGATCCCCTCAGCTCATATTACTGTTTCTAAGGGAAAACGATCCCCTCCCCTTTTTTCAGGTATTTTACTAAGAAAAACGTATGGGAGGGTACAAAGGGGATAATCCGGGGATAGTTCAACTATCACCTTCCTAAAAGGGTCAAACGGGCAAGCGTAAGCGAGGCATCCATATTCAGCGTAGCAACCGTGTAATGCCAGATACCCCAAACGCAATAATCCCCTGTTACCCGGTCTTGAGAGAAGAGCCCCATTGCAAAGCAACCCCAACACTAGGGAGGGAGGCACATGACTCAGCCTCTGAGTCATAACCATGAGTCATACTCAAAGGCCCACCGGCCTTGTGCCCTAATGTGCATAGTGCGCAGCACAGGGCGCGCAGCGCGCACAAAACTGGCTGGTGCTATCAATAGTGCCCACATGCAGCATGCATATAGGCACCCACACCACACCACTGCCACACTCGAGGATCGAGAAATGATAGTTGATCGACATTGGCGGGAACGACAACCCAGCCACACTGGGCGCAAATGTTTGCGCAGCTCACATAAGTGTTGATACAAGCAGCCGGATTATGGTGAAACCATACATCTCTGAGGCAGTGACCTGTTGAGCCTTGCGCAGTGAACCCCGGCAAGGCGAGCAGACCTAACACGTCTAGTGAATCATTAGGGCTGTGTGAGTCATATGGGCCAGCAAGCGCATGCACGAGCAAACATCTAATGTAAGGATGGTACGACAAAGTTACCACATCTTACCGCAATCCATGGAGGTCCAACCGCATCACATGATACCGTGCTACGTAGCTGCCCACGGTTCACGATGCAAAATGGCACTGCGAGTTATCCCAACACATTTCTAAATAGGTTGGCACAAGGCAACCGAACATACACCGTAAAACCCTATCTGCAGTATTAGGCTTGACATCCCTTCGCTCTAGGCACATTGAACAATCTGTCGTAGCGCGCGTAGTAACCCAACAAGCCATTCATGACAATAGATAGATAGATGACAAAGTAAGCATCAGGGGTTTGGGGGGTCCCCCCCAACAAAGGGGGTGCGGGGGGCTTGCCCCCTGTGTGGGAGTGGTGGCAACGTCATAGGGGGGAGCCGAAGGCTGGGGGACCACCCCCCCTGCATGTTTGAATCTCAGAGCGAAATCCGCGCACATCACAATTGATTTACGTAGACAAACAAATCAATTTGACTAACTAAAAAACCCCCAACTAATCCTCAAGGCCCAGGCCAGCAAAGTCCCACATGCACTGCTCCGCAACACCATCATGCACCTGCTGAAAGCAGATGCGATCCTCAGGTGTCAGGAGCTCCCCCACAACGAACCCCAAAGCCTCGTGGAACTCATCTACCAAAACGCGAGTCCTCCTCTCCAACCTCACAACCCTATCCCTGCGATACCTCCTCCGCTGAGCCTCCCTCCTGGCCGCTAGCCTCGGAGACATGCCAAACTCCCTCCCGGCCCGCTGACGCACACGATAACCCCTAATAGCCAGGTTCAGGCGGCAGACCAACCTGTGGTACAGCATCTCCACCAGGCAGACAGCGATGTGCTTGGGGTACCTCATCCCCCACATCGTGGCGAACCAGGCAACAAGTGGAATCACCATGTCGGGCAGGAGAGTAACATCCCGTCAGGCCATCATCGCCTCGACCGTGCGCGCAGACCGATTGAAATAACAACAGTTGCCGATGTAGAACATCATCTCAACCATCAGGTACATGCTGTCGGCAAGGTGCAAGGTGTCCAACTCGAGGCTCCTACTGCCAATCCTTTCCACATGAGCGGTTCCATCGACAGCCGAGGGCAACGGCCGCGCGCCGACAACGCCAGCAGGAGTAAAGCCCTGGTGGCCACAGCCAGCAGAAGCCGACGCCATTAGATATAGTGACAGGGCAGGCGTCACGGTCGCATAAGGCCCCATATGGAGGGTGGGGGGAGGCGAGGCCGGAGGTGGGCTACCCACCGGAAGAGTATAGGGATATGTCCCCGAAAGACCCGGCAGCCCCGGCGAGGCAACCCTGCCCTCATCGTTATCGAGCCGAAGCGTTCCCAGAACCATAGTGACGATAATGTAGGTCTTAGACGTAAATGTGGAAAAACGATGGAGTGAGGTGTGGGTATGAAAAGTCAGGTCAGAAGTTGGCCATCCACACCTACTTAAATAGTGGGCGACACCACCCACCCACACACCACAACCATTTAAAAGCAACCACACCACCCACCCACCACATGCCCATGCTCCATGACTGCCATACCCACTCCTGCCCAGCACACAACTGCACCGTAATTCCAATATGGCGCCCAACAACAAACGCGGAAGGACAAGAACACTCACGCTTACACGTGCACCCAAGCGACCGAAGCTCAGCCATCCCAACAAAGGGCCACGGCCGGCCGCCCCCCGCCGGCACAAGTCTAAACGCACATCCAACACAGGCTGGAGCAAGAGCACAGCCTGCCCAATGCATAAGGCCAAGGGCATATGGGGTTAGTGCACACCCAAACAAAAACATAATGCATGACACTGAACATTATAGGGCGAGGATCCGGAGTAATGCCCGGAATGAGGCCACCACACGGCTCCGAGAGACGCTTGAGGGATGTCCGTCTGCAGGCAACCAACACAGCGATGACTGTCAAGGACAATGAAACGGATCAGGATGTACCACCCTACATCTGGTACCCACTATGCAACCTGTTCAGCACCGCCCTCACCCCGGCCCTGCGCGACCCCTCCAAGGTCTACATTGAATACCTCGCCATGAAGGCCGAGCTGCGGCAAGTCTCATCGGTGCTTCACCGATCACTGGTCGCCTCAGGCCCCCTAGACGCCCTGGTGGGAGCATTCAGAGCCCCCGCCCACAGTGACACCTTCTCCCGTGCCACCCTCACCTTCACCCCACCCGACCGAGAGACCGAGATGGCCGAAGGTGTCCACACCGTTCCAACCCCAACAGCCGCCACCCTCGCCGATACAGTGTTCAGAGTGTCGCCACTCTCCCCATTCCACATCCCAGGTGTTGAGGGGTATCGTTCTCTGGGGGGTACAGCCATCGGTGCCACCCTTGGGCCAAATGCCGACCCCATGTACGATACCGGAACGGTGAGGACAGAGGTCACCGGTGGTGCTGTGCTGCTCCCCATATCCATCAGGGTCCCCATCGGCGCATGGCACGACATGACAGAGCAGGGGTTGCGGATGATAGGCCGCAATCTCTATTTCCTCTTCTGTGCGGAGACCAGCCCTGACCCGATAACGTTCGAGGGGGGCATAGTGGTGACTGTATGCTCCTTTGAGCAATAGGCTCCGGTAGATTAATAAATTAAATTAAATTAAATCAACTCCCTTGAGTAGTAGTCTCACCACCTCCTGATGCACAACCCGCACGGAAACCTGTGCGCACTACATTCCGAATAAAAGTGAAATCCATAGGTACCGCCCATCAAATGCCAATCCTAAGTATCTGTCCGACAGGAAGCTATCTATCCAGTTGATTACAGGAGTTGGAAAACCTAAAGACTGTAAAATCTAGAGTAGTTGTGTTCTGGAAACATGGTCAAAAGCACCTTTAACATCAACAGAGAGGGCAGAGAGTAGTTTACCATTACAGTTAGCTTGTTGAATATCATGAACAAGGGCCATAGCTGTATCAACTGCACTCCTGCCATGTCTTCCTCCCATCTGTTCACCATGTAGAAGGCCCTTGGTGTCAGCAAAATAGGAAATTCTGTTGGCCATTAGCTTCTCTGAAATCTTTCCTAGACAGTTTAGCAAAGACACTGGCCTATAGGATTTAGGGATAGAGGAGTCAGGCTTGTTAGTGTTCCTGAGAATGGCACCTGTTCCATCTCTCCAGCAGTGAGGATGCTAACCAGTTGTAAGTAGTACCTTGAATAGATCAACAAGAGGAGTTGGGATAGATTGATACACATACCTTAAACAAAGAAAGTTGATCCCATCAGGTCCTGGAGCTTTGTTTGCTGCTGAGTCGAAGATTGCATCCTTCGCCTCTAAGTCAGTAATATCAGGCCAGGGAAATGACTTACCTTTTGGTGTATTCTGAATATTGAATGTTGAAACACTGGCTGGTGGGTCAGGAAACATGGCATCTCTGAACATCTGGCATTTTGATTCAAAGTCAGTAGCACTGTGTTCGCCAAAAACTAAAGTGTGAGTCTTCAGGGTCTAAGTTGGTCTTGTGTATTTAACTACAGTGAAGATATCTTGATTTTTGGCAGTGTTAAGGAAATTCTACCAACGGTCAGCCTTACTCTCTCCGATTGCTCTGAAGTATGTGTTCCTATGTCTCTTGTAGTCAGCATATTCAGAGTCAAGTTGGGTACTTTTCCACTTCCTAAATTGTTTAGCCATTGCTTGCCTCATAGTTGAAAGCTCCTCAGTCCACCACTTCTTAGATCTTGAACAAGGCTTGCTGAGAGGAACATGCAAACAGAGTGATTGATAAATTAAGTCTGTGAGTATAAGGGTAGCCTTGTCTAAGTCATCAGTAGTAGCAGATTCCAAAAGTGTATAGAATGTGGCAGTTGACTTATCCATTAAAGTGTAGAGAGTTTTGTTGAAAGACTCCCAATCTGCTTTCTGCCAGTTGTATTTGTTGCTCATAGGGCTAGGAATCAAGTTGTCAGTATCATAGACAAGAGTGAATCTTACCACTTCATGATCACTTCCAGTATGTGCTTGCTCATCAACTGCCCAATCAACTAATCTGTCATTAATATCTCAAGTAGCAAGTGTTAAGTCCAGAATTGATGCCCCAGTGCCTTGTCTGTAGTTGTATGTCGGAATATCTGGATGGTTGACTAGATCAGACTCGTTAGCTCTAAACCAATCTACCAGGATATCACTTCTGATCTGTTGTTCAATATCTGAATTCCACCAACTGTGATGGGCATTGAAGTCACCACAAAGAATAGATGAAGGTGGTAAGTGTAAATATTGCAGAGTTCTGTCCATAGTGTAGATCACAAACCATCTCCCCTACACCTCCGGCGATTGAAATCTCAACATCAGGGAAATCATCGTGGGATCCACCACCACCCCCTCTTCTCCCCCTTGATGGCTTCTGCCTAGGGGAGCGATGCTACAACCCCTCCTCTCCCTCTGGGGTCTACCCCCTCCTCCATGAGGTTCTTGTTCCTGTTCGTCGTTGACTGCCGCTCATGAAGTTCAGTTCTCCCCCTTACCCCGCACTTCCTTTGCACCTCGCTTAGGTTTTGCATGGTCGGCATTCTGTGCTCTTCGCTCATGGTCGGCGCTGAGCGTTCCAAGCCCTTGGCGAAGTACCTTTCCGTCTCGATTGGGTGGTCCTGTCGGGGAACACTTCGGTTAGTAACTTCAGCACCTCGTCTTCGTTTCACATTCGGAAAAGCATCGGCCACGGTTACTCTAGTCGGTTGTCTCAAGTGTTCGGACTGTCCTTCCTCCTCACATCCCCCTCCCTCCACCTTCTTGGTCTTCGTCCGGTTGCTCGGTTACAGCTACATGCACCCCCCTCTTCCCACCCCCTCAGCTGGCACCTTACTGCTCCCCGCCAGCGGTCGATCTTCGGTCGCTATAGAAAAACCCGCCTCGGTTACACCCGTCCTCCTGGCCGTCACTAATGCCGCTTTGGCACACCCCCCGGCGACCCCGGACCACAGCCGCCTCCATACACCATCCTATCCTGCCATCGGGCACCGCTTCGTCCCCCGGCACCGCTCCGGTGTACAGGTCCATACTCTCACTTCCTAGCTCAGGCTGATCCACGTCACTTATCAGACCTAAATTTCCTTTGTCAGGGGTTCATTGATTCCTTATGTTTTTATACTTTTTGTAGTAGATGTCGCTAAGGGTTCTCCTCTCCTTCCTGCTTGCTTCTTTCCTTTCTACTTCCTTTGGGTGTCCGTGTATGTTCATAGGATATGGTTGGGCAATAGGCGAGATGTGCGGTTGGTCTCATACTAGAGGGACTTGGGGGTTTGGATGTTTCCTGGGGTGAGGAGGATAGGGTTTTTGTTGGCCATAGCGTTAAAGCTGAATGCTGTCTTTGTACCTTTTTTTTCTTTTTTTTTCTTTTCTTTTTTTGACTCATGTGATTATTGATTTAGGTACAAAATCCTGAATGCAGCTCGCGCTATGGCATATAAAAAACCTTAATTCCAAAAACTAACAAAGGAAATAACAAAACTCAAACAACTCGTGCAAAAACTCTCCAAGTGGGATCATCAGAACCCTGTCGCATCGCTCTCGATGACTAACAAAACAAAAGTAAAGTAAAATCCTCCTTATAACTCATAAGAAAAATATTGAAAAGAACTAAAACCTCCCCGCCCTACCTGCCCCCTGCCGCAGCCAGCTAGAAACAAAGGAAACTCATAAACCAAAAAGAAAATATCCTAAAGAAAAACTCAATCAGGGAAGATAAAAGTAGCTATACCTAGAAGGCCAGAGCCGAGCTAGGGAGTTTAAGATGTTAAGAACTACCTGAGTCCGACCCCGGCTCAGGAGTAGCAGTACTGGCTCGAATGCGCAACATGGCTGGAGGAAAACCTGTGCGGGTAGCGTAGAGATTCTCAGCCAGCCCTCTAAGGAGGGGGACCGAGTGCCAGAGAGGAGCGTCAGGGCCAATGTCATCCACACCTGAGAGATCGGTGAGGCAAGGCTGGACCTTAGCGGGACAGAGGAGAATCGCATGTTGGAAGGACTCATCGTCTTCCTCACAGAACAGGCAGAGGGTGCTAGAGTTTCTGTTCCTCCAGGAGACATGAGCAGCAAGGTGGCTGGCACCTGTCTGCATCTGATGAATGCGGCCGCATATAAACCGTGGAAGGCCAGTAAAGGCGTGAGGAGTGAGGCAGGCACTGTACAGGTAAGAGAGGGGCACCGGCGGACTTGTACACAGCCAGTCGGTGAGAGGTGACTGTAACAGAGGAGTTCTAAGGGCTTGGGAGGTGGTGGAGGGTTCTCTTGACAATGGGAGTGATACGAGATCAGTCGAGGCAAGCGGGAGGATAGGGATCTGCGCAAAGAGGTCGGAAACTTCGTGGCACAAGGAGTCAAGAGGCAGGTGCTTGGCAGAATTAACCGCGGGACGGGGCCATGAAGTAAGGTGGATGGCTTTGGAAGAGTCCTGGAGGAGAAAACGATGATCATCCGCAGAACGTCCCTGGTCCCAGGTGGGAACAGACTAGGGAATCCGGGCGGTGGCAGGATTGAATTCCGAAGGGGCGCAGACCAAGCGAAGCGCAGCTGACCAACGGCGGTTCTTGCATATTGAGGAAATGGGTGGCAGTCAGGCTTCCTGATACAGAGCGCCACGGGTGGTATTGTAGAAACAATTGGTTGTCCACCGGAGCACCCCGTGCCAGAAAGAGTCGAGTTTCTTAAGTGTGCCTGCGTCTGGGATAAAGAGGTCGCAGCCATAGGTGAGGATCGGAAGTATGGCGCCAAAAACTAGCTTTCTGTTCCACCAGGAGGAGAGGCCTTTGCCAGCTGCGCTAAGCTGCCGGATTGTAGTGAAACAGGCCTAGGCAAGTGCCAGCCGTCTTCGGAAGTGGATAGAGGTTTGGATCGCTGGCGTGAGCCAGTAGCCAAGCCATCTTACAGCTTGTGATGGAGGAAAAAGCATGTCTTTAATCACTATGGGGGCAAAGGAAACATCTGAGCGGTCCTTCGGAGTCCTCCAGTGAATGAGTTCAGTTTTGGGGACGGAAAAGGCCACCCCCAGGTCGGCACCCCGTCTTTGCATGATGCCGAAATAGTATTGAAGAGCGCGGATGTTTGAACGAACAGAGTCCGAGCTGACCGTGATGGTGAGATCGTCGATGTCACAAATCGTGACTAAGTAAGGCAGATTTCACATGACTAATAGTTATTAGTCATAAGGTATGTTTTATGTTTCTATGACTCACGATCGTGAGTCATATATGTTTATGTTTTATGATATGCAGTCAGTTGATTTATAATTCTCAGATGACTCGCACTTGCGTATCATCGTTATGTTATGATTGGTTGATGTTTCTATGACTCACGATTGTGAGTCATAATGATGTAATGACTTTCGCGCGTGACTCACATTATGAGTCACGAGTTTCACGCATGTGATGCATTTGGCACACATGACTTGTTTTATGTTTTATGATTGGTTTATGTTTGATTTACGGTATGTTGCGCAGTCACTCACATGGGTCATCTGATGGATTTCGGGTATGACTCATTATGAGTCATGATCGTGTGACTCATAGGTATGAGTCACCAGGGTCAGGGTTATTGCGGGAAGAGACCTATATAAAGGATCACGACGGGCCGTAGATATAGGATCTTCACGCTACCATCTAAGTACTTTCTTACAATATAATTTTACCTTTACCTTTACCTTACCTCTCACTTGTATGCAAGCTACCTAGCTCTTAAGCGTTAAGAGCGATTACGACCTTATTAAGATAAGGACAGTCACACATCTCTCTCACGTGAGAAGAGATCAAGATACGAAGAAGTTCCCTCACCATCTCTCCCCAATAAGATATTGGAGTGAGATAAGAAGACTATAAGATAGTCCAAGACAAAGACGAGATTATAAGTTAATCTCGGAAAGAAGAACACTCTCAGATACTTGAAATAACTAGAACTATAAAGATAGTTCAATATATTCAAGTAAGTAATTGTTACCTGTTGCACAACTAACCCCCCCAGGGTAGGATTGTTACAGTCGAGGTATGAAATCGCCAGACCTTGAGGAATGGTGGGGCCGAGGCTGGCTACATAAAGCACAAAAAGAAGAGGAGAAATCGGAGAGCCTTGAGGGGTGCCAACAGTGACCGGGCAAAAGACCGTAGGTACACCTTGGAAGATGAGACGGCATTGGCGACCAGAGAGGAAAGACTTAATCCAGGCAACCAGATTGGCGGAGACCCCACCTTTAGCGAGGATACTAGCCAACCTGTTTGCACATACATTGTCGAAACCACCTTTGACGTCCAGAAAAAGAGTCGATACTTTGAAGGAAGTAGCTTGAAGAAGGCGTACTTCGTGAGTGAGGGTAGCAACAGCATCGAAACAGCCCAGACCGGCCAGGGACCCACACTGATTGGGGTGTATGAGGCCAAGGGAGCGGGCAGCTGCGGCGAGACGAAGAGCAGACAATCTTTCGAGTATCTTGGAGACGGTTTCGCGTAGGACAATGATGCGAAAAGAAGCAGGAGTACGGTAATCATGCTTGCCTGGTTTGTCCAGGACAATGCTGTTAGCCTTCTTCATGGCTAGGGGGTGGTATCCGTGGGTGAGGAGGGGAGTGAACAGAGATGGCAGGATCCGCTCGTTGGCCTTATGGATCCGCTTCCAGATAGAGTAAGGAATGCCACTTGGACCAGGGGCTGACGTGTTCGAAGATGTCTGAAGTGCAGAGGACACTTCCGATGGTAAAACTGGGGGGATGTCCTTGAACGCAGGGAGGATGAGGGGAGGGGGAGGAGAGGGTCCGGCAGGAAAAAAGTGTTGTAGGAGGGTGTTGTTCATTTCGGTGGGGGAGGAGGCGTTCTCAAGTGTGGGGAAACCCTCAGGAGCTTTGCCAGCTGCAATTTTCCTAGCATCCCAAACTGACCGCGCGTTAACATCGGCCAGAAACTGCGACCAGTGGACACTTTTGGCAGATTGGATAGCTTTGAAATACATATTTCGCACCGCACGGGCCAAGGCGGGCGAGGCCTGGTTCTTTCTCATGAGGCGGGAGGTATGATGATGTATGCGGCGAAGCTGTGTAAGTTCTGGAGTCCACCACGGTTTGACGTAGGAGGACGGGCGTTTGGTTGGGGTGTTGGAGGTGA
>Ga0307509_10004853_pt1 | contig 19079 bp, 14 predicted proteins | sample 10_EM_MG_FD_202245 | JGI IMG/M metagenome (GOLD analysis project Ga0307509, IMG submission 202245) | Populus trichocarpa ectomycorrhiza microbial communities from riparian zone in the Pacific Northwest, United States - 10_EM | ecosystem: Host-associated > Plants > Roots > Unclassified | place...
GATCACGATCACGTCGAGCGCGAACTGCTTGGCGAGCGTGCCGAGGACCTGGCGGTCGAGCTCGGCGCCGATGTCGAGCGTGACGGTCGCGAGCTGGGTCGGGCTCGGCACGCGCAGCGCGGCCGGCGGACCGAGCACGAGCGTGATGATCGGATACGTGCTGACCCGGTGGAGCAAGAGGCGAACATCGAGCGCACCGCCGAGGCCACGCGCCTGTTGTTCGTCGACGAGCAGCGCGAGCCGAGCCCGACCGTTCGTGACCTCGAACACCGAGCTCGCGCCGGTCGCCGCGAAGTCGAGCCAGTTGTCGTGGGTGACCTGGCCGAGGTCCTGGGTCTCGGTCGTGAGCGGATCGGAGCCCGGCGGGATGATCGCCGTGCCCGTGGTCTCTTCTTCGGTCGGCCAGTCGTGCTGCCGCGCTCCGTTGACCCCGTTGGGCTTCGCCCTGGGCGCCGTCGCGGCAGACGTCGCCTGCTCGAACGCGATGTGGATCTCGGTCGAGATCTCGGTGAGCGGCGGGGGTACGCGCAGCTCCTGCGAGTCGCGCTCGTGCAGGGCGAGCGGCGGCGGCAGCGGCGTGTGATCGATCAGCTCGGGGTCGACGAGCAGCGACAGCGGCGAGGTCACGTTCTCGAGCTCCGGCGGCTCCGGCAAGCTACCGACGGTGGTCGGCTCCTGGAGATCCGGTGGCACCGCGACGCCCGCGAGCGTCTGCGGGACGACCGGGACCTGAACCGACGCGATCACGCGCGCGCGCTGTTCGGCGCGCAGCCGATCGAGCTCCTCGTGCGCGCGCTGCTGATCGGCGCGATCGTGGGCGAGCTGGCTGCGCTCGCGATCGAGCTGGATCCGCGCCTGCTCGAGGAGGATCCGGGTCTGCTCGACCTGCGCCTTCGCGTGGTCGTGCAGGGCGCGATCGCGCGCGAGTGCTTCCTCGCGACCGGCGAGGTCCGCGCGCTTCTTGTCGACATCTTTGGCGGAGTCGCTACCCCGCGCCTGTGCGAGCGCCTCGTGCGCGCGCTCTTCGAGGTACGCGCGCAGGCCCGCGCTGCCGAACACGACCGTGAAGTCCTTCGCGTACGCCGGGATCGTGGCGTCGTCGGCGCGCAGCCGCTCGAGGACCTTGATCCGCTCGTCGAGCTCGCGATGGCGGTGCGCCTCGCCGAGCACCAGCACCATCAGCTCTGCAGCGGGGTCGTGGTAGACGATCGGCACCGCGAGCTGGACCGGCGTGCCGTTCGGGGCCGCGATCGTGTTGAGCGACTCCGCGTGGAGCTTCTCGACCAGCTCCGGATCGCTCACCGCATCGATCGTCGTGTAGACGGTGCCGCTGATGAGGTCGCCGTTCGGTCCGGTGACGTGCACCGTCGCCGTCTGGGTGCGGCCGATCGTTCCACGATAGGCACTCTGCGATGGCGCACGCGCGTGACCCCTAGCCATGCGCCCAGGCATATCACAGGCGCGTCAGTTCACGGGGCCCGACGGCTCGTCGGCGACCGGCTCCGGTCCATCGTCAGGATCGCCGGGGTCGTTCCCCATCATCTGGGCGGCGACCGCGACCAGCACCTCGTGGAGGTGCTCGAGCGTATCGAGCCGGCCGCACAGGGAGTAGTAGTCGTCGACGGGCAGCTCGCCCATCCGCGCGAGGGCCTGCTCGACGTAGGGCCGCATCCGGGCCGGCGTGTCGAGCTCGGAGTCGAACTCCGCGACATCGCCCTGGGCGATCGCGGCGGCGACAAACCCGAGCGGCGAGAAGTTGAGGCCGGTCGGCAGGACCATGCGCCATTCCGCCTCTTCGCCCGCGGTCTCCCAGCGCCCACCGAGCCTGCGCCGCACGACCTCGCCGAAGTACGCGCCGGCCGTGGCGATCACGAGCTGGAGGGTCTCGGGCTGGGTGCCCATGACCTGGCGGAGATAGTGATCGAGCAGCGGCAGCGTGTCGCTGTCGTACTCGAGCGCGACTCCGACCGCACGGCGTACGTAGGCGACTGCCTGTTCGGCGTACTCGCGTACACGGGCAGGAACGGGGTCTTCCACGACCCGTCCAGCCTAGCGCACTATTGAATGACGGCGAGAGACACGGCGCCGTACTTCGACATCAGCTCGACCGAGGCCATGGGATCACTCGACCGGCCGAGCGTCGCGACGGTCCAACCCGCGGTGTGCTCGATCAAATTCGCCGGCTGGCCGAGATCGACCTTGCCGCCGCGCGCGCGCACGTTGATCGCGCCGTGACGGCGGAGGTGGACGTCGATGTCGCCGTGCAGGCTCGACACGACGAGGTGGCCGTGGAGCGCGGTCTCTGCCTCGAGGACGATCTTGCCGTCGACGGTCGTCAGCTCGACGTCGCGCGAGCGAACCCGGCGGCCGGCGATCCGGCCCTTGTTCGCCGATGCGACCAGCTTCTCGCCGTTGATCGAATCGAGATCCATGTCCGACGACACCGTCGCGGCGTCGACCGAGCCGAACACCTGGGTCAGCGAGGTCGGCCCCGACAGCGAATGGGTCATCAGCTCGCCCGAGACGTTCTTCGCGGAGATCGAGCCCGACGCGCTGTCGAGCTCGCCGCCGGCGTCGAGGTTCTCGATCTCGAGCTTGCCCGACGACACCGCGGCGTCGACCCGGGCCTTGCGCGGCGCGCGGATCACGATGTCGACGCGGACCGCACCGCGCGCGACCGGACGGAGCTCCTTGCCGGCATCGACCGAGGTCGTGATCCGGACGATCCCATCGGCACTCGGCACGAGGGCAACGCGCAGGCGATCGAGCGTGTCGTCGTCGGGGGCGTGCTTGTGGGTCTCGATCTGGATCGCCGAACCGTCGTACCCCTCGACGCGAATATCCCCGAGCGGGTTCTCGATCGAGAGCTGGGTGAAGGCGCGGCCGGCGGGCTGGACCTCGACGCGCGAGCGCTCGACGACGTCCGCACGGGACGGCTCGGCGAGTGCGGGTGCGGCGAGCAAGCCGAGTGTGGTCGCGATGAACGTGAGCTTCATGGGGTGCCTCGCGTGTCGGCGAAGGCGACCTCGGCGCGCGTCGTGGCGCGTTCGAGGTAGCGAATGAGCGTGCGATACGCGCGGTGGCGGGCACGCCCTTCGTCGGCGGTGATGATGTCGTGTTGCAGCTCGGCGAGCTTCGCATCGAACTGCTTCTGCTGAGCTTCGGGCCAGGTCGTGCGCTCGGTCTGGGCGAGCGCGACGAGCTCGGCGGTGGCGGTGGCGTACTCGTCGCTCGCGTCCTTGGGGAGCGCGGCGATCGCGGTGGCGACGTCGTTCTGGTCGCCGGTCGCCGGCGCCGGCGCCCAGCGCGGGGTCTTGACCACGCCATGCGCGACGGTGTCCATGAGGTTCGCCTGTGGCGCCGGGAGGTCGCGATGCGTGTAGCGCCAGGCCCACACGCACACGATCACGGCGACCGCACCGCTCGCGAGCGCGAAGCGCGGCGTGACCCAGGTGCTCGGTGACCAGCGCGCGAGCGCGCGGCGCCAGCGCGGCTTCTCGGCATCGGCGATCTCGGCCTGAGCGAGCTCGGCCTGGACCCGCGCCCACAACGTCGCGGGCACGTCGAGCGACGGTAGCGCGCGCAGGCCATCGCGCAGCGCGGCCTCCGCGTCGGCGGCGGTCCGGCACGCCTCGCAACCGCGGAGGTGTCCGCGGACCGCGCTGCCTCGATCGTCCTCGAGCTCTCCGTCGAGGTACGCGGTCAGCTGCGGGCGAACGTCGTCACACGTCATGCGTTGGCGCCCCCGATCGGACCGAGCAGCTCGCGCATCCGCGCGCGCGCCTTGTGGAGCTGGGACTTGCAGGTGCCGACGCGGCACTCGAGGATCGCCGCGCACTCCTCGTGCGACAGCCCCTCGACGTCGTGGAGCACGAGGATCGCGCGATAGCCGGGCGGGAGCTCGACGAGCGCGCGCTCGATCCGCGCGGCGAGGCCCGGATCGCGCGAGACCTCCGGTGCGGCGGGCACGTCGACGAGCGTCTCGTCGCCGACTTCCTGGCGGCGGCCGCGGCGTGCGAGGTGGGAGAGCGAGGCGTTCACGGTGAGCCGGTAGATCCAGGTCGACAGCGCGGAGTCGCCGCGGAACGCCGCGAGCCCGCGGAACACCCGGACGAACACTTCCTGCGCGACTTCTTCGGCGTCGTTCGGACCGACGATCCGATGCGCCATGCCGAACACGCGGCGCTTGAACTGGTGATAGAGCATCTCCATCGCGCGCGCCTCGCCTCGGCGGCACGCGGCGATCAGCTGGGCATCGTCGGAGAGCGTCGCGGACACGCGGGATCGCGGTTCGGCAAGGACAGGCGTCGAAGCATCGAGGACTTGTTCGGTCACGGGATCCCCAGCCGCCGGAGATGCGGTCGTCCCCCTCTGACCGTCCTCCGACGGAAGCCGTTGCCCGGATTTGGTAGTCATCGCGACGCGGCGCCAATAACACCACAAGGGCTTGTTACCGCAACAACTTTCCGGCGACCGGCTGGGGTATGATGGGCGGCGTGAAAGCGCCGCTCGTCGTGGGCCTCGGCCGGGTGGGCGTCGCGATCTCCGGGCTCGCGCCAAACTTGCCGCAAAGTAACGCGCCGGCGGCGGATCTGGCGGCCCTGGCCACCGCTCCCGCACCCGGAGTCGCGGTCGCGCTGCGCGCGGCGCTCCGCCTGGGCTGCCGGGCCCGTGCGGTCGGGACCCACGGCGCGGACCTCCTCGGCCAGCTCGCGCGGACCGCACTGCGCGAGGCCGGTATCGACACGGAGCTGCTCCGCGCGGTCGGGACCTCGGCGTGCGAGCTCGTGACCACCGCGGCGGATGGCGCGCTGCGGGCGCGCTACGCGGGCGAGCTCGGCGAGCCCGTCGGCTTCGATGCGGAGGCCGCGGTCGCAGGTGCATCGGCGCTGTTGATCGATGCGACCGCGTCGATGGATCAGCTGCGCACGGCCGAGCGAGCGCGCGCCGCGAAGATCCCGGTGATCCTCGACGTCGGCGAGCTGCGCGACGGCACCGCCGAGCTGATCGCGGCGAGCGATATCTTGATCAGCTCGGAGCGCGCGGCCTCGGAGCTGGCGCCGCGCGGCGAGCTGACCGACGCCCTCGAGGAGATCATCGCGCTCGGTCCGCGCGCGGTCGTGATCACGCTCGGCGCGAAGGGCGCGATCGGGCGCCACGGCGATCAGATCATCCAGTGCCCGGCGTTCCCGAGCGACGTGCTCGACGCGTACGGTGCGGGCTCGGTGTTTCACGGTGCGTTCGCGGCGGCGCTGCTGTCGGAGCTGCCGTTCGCGCGCTGCATCGAGCTCGCGGCCGCGGCGGCCTCGCTGTCGCTGCGGGAGCTCGGGCCGTGGTCGGCGATGCCGAGCCGCGACGACGTGCTGGCGCTGGTCCGGACGCGCCGGTAGCCCCGAACGCGGCGGCGGCGCGGAACTTACACACAACGTTCCGCGCACATCGGCGTTGGTATCGGCATGACGAAATACATCCTCCTCGCCTCGCTTCTCCTCCCCGCCCTCGCCCACGCCGACAAGAAGCCTCCCGCGATCCTGATCGAAGAGACCCATCAGGGCATGGGAATCGACGTCGGGGCCTCCGGCTTCCAGATCTTCGACGACGGTGGCTTCCACCTCTACGTTCACGATCCGAAGGCGATGAACGTGGTCGAGCGCAAGGGTTCGCTGACCGACAAGGAATTCGCCGACGTCAAAGCCGCGCTCGCAAAGGCGCCGTGGAAGGTCGCGCACAACGAGGTCACGTGCGACGCGCTCGCGACCGGTCACACGGTGTGGGCCGCGGGCAAGCACCGGTTCGACGCGGTGCTGTGCGGCACCGAGTCGATCGACACCGAGACCGAGAAGGTCTTCACGCTCGTCGGCGGGCTCGAGGCCAAGTACTACGCGAAGAAGTAGTTAGCGCTTCGGCCGGATCCCGACATCGGATCCCTCGAGCCGGAAGTGCGCCTCGGCCGCGGCCATCTGCTCGGCCTCCTTCTTCGACTTGCCGACCGCGCGCGCCCACTCCTCGCTGCCGAGCGAGACCGCGACGACGAACCGCTTGTCGTGATCGGGGCCGAGCTCCTGGACGACCTGGTAGGTCGGCGTCGCCTTGAGCCGCGCCTGCGCGGTCTCCTGGAGCCGGGTCTTGAAGTCGTAGAAGCCCTTGAACTCGACGGTCTCGATCCGCTGCGCGAGCAACCGGTTGACCATCGCGTCGGCGGCCATGAAGCCGGAGTCGAGATAGACCGCGGCGATGATCGCCTCGAACGCGTCGGCGAGGATCGATGGCTTGGTCCGCCCGCCGGACTTCTCTTCGCCCTTGCCGAGCATCAGCCACTGGCCGAGCCCGAGCGCGCCGGCGACCTCGGAGAGCCCGGCTTCGCTGACGACCTGCGCGCGCGTCACGCTGAGCTCGCCCTCGCGGAGCTGGGGATAGCGCGTCATCAAGCGATGGCCGACCACCAGATCGAGGACGGCGTCGCCGAGGAACTCGAGCCGTTCGTTATCCTCGCCGCACTCCTGCTTCTGCTCGTTGCACCAGCTCGCGTGACGCAGGGCGCGCTCGAGCAGGGCGCGATCGGTGAATTGATAGCCGAGGACGGCTTCGAGCGCGGTGTAATCGGCTCCGATCACGAAGAGCATGATACCTTCGGCGAAGTGGAAGCGCTGCGCGAGCGTTTCGGTAAGTATCACGTCCTCGAGAAGCTCGCGCAGGGCGGCATGGCCGAGGTCTACAAGGTCAAGACCATCGGAATCGCCGGGTTCGAGAAGGTCCAGGCGCTGAAGCGGATCCTGCCGAGCTCGGCGCGCGAGGGCCGGTTCATCCGCAGCTTCATCGACGAGGCGCGGATCGCGGTCGAGCTCACCCACCGCAACATCGTCCAGGTGTTCGACTTCGGTAAGGCCGACGGCGAGCTGTTCCTCGCGATGGAGTTGATCGAGGGCCGCGACCTTCGCACGGCGACCTCGCAGGCGACCTCGCGCGATCTCCCGGCACCGATCCCGGTCGCGGCGTACATCATCGCGGAGGTCGCCGGCGGGCTCGACTACGCGCACCGCAAGACCGACCTCTACGGCACCGCGCTCAACATCGTGCACTGCGACGTGTCGCCGTCGAACGTGATGCTGTCGCTCGACGGCTACGTCAAGATCCTCGACTTCGGGATCGCGCGCGCCACGTTCGCGAGCGCGCTCGAGCGCCGGCGGTTGCGCGGCAAGCCTCGCTACATGGCGCCGGAGCAGACGCTCGGCGAGGCGCCGACGGCAGCCGCGGACGTGTTCGCGCTCGGCATCATCGCGTGGGAGCTGTTCACCGGCTTGCCGCTCTATCGCGGCGCGGATCTGAAGTCGATCCTCGAGGCGGTGCGGCGCACGGTACCGCCGCGGCTCGATCGCCTGAACCCCGACGTGCCGAAGGAGATCGTCGACGCGATCGAGAAGGCGCTGTCGCGAGAGCCCGCGGATCGCGGGACCGCGGCGGACGTCCTGGCGGCGTGCGTGCGGACGTCGTTGAAGGGCGGCGCCCAGGCGCTCGCGGCCTGGTTGACCGAGATCGAAGAGGCGACGGGTTCGGTCTCGATCCCGTCGATCAGCGTCCAGCGCGCGAGCACCTCGGTCCCCTCACAGGTTCCGGTGCGCGAGCCGACCCAGTCGCTCGTCGCGTCGCCGATCCCGGCGCCCGCGGATCTCGGCGAGGGCACGCCGGGGTTCCGGCCGTCGACGACGAAGATCGACGAGCTGCCCGCGCGCGCGACGACGGGGGCACCGTTCGTCGGCTTCGAGCACGACGGCACGACGACCTCGGCGCAGCAAGAGCGCCCGTGGGGTCGCGCGACGACGACGGGCCCGGCACTCCACAAGTTCGGTGATCGCGATCCGACCCAGACCGCGGCGACCGCATCGACCGCGACGGCGACGCGCTGGAGCGTCCACGAGTCGACGACCGCGGGTGTCGCGCGGCTCGTCGACGCGCTCCCCGTGCGCGAGGAGACGATCGCGCTCGAGGACAAGTTCGATCACGCGCGCCTCGAGCGGCCGTCGTACGCGACGCTCGTGACGGCCGAAGGCGTGAACCCCGCGAACTTGCGGTTCGACGACGAGGGCACGCAGCACGCGTTCGAGAGCGACGCGACCAGCTTCGACGAGCTGATCGTCGAGGCCGAGGCCGCGCCGGACGAGCTGGTCGCCGCCGACCTCGCGGACGAGCCGATCGACGACGACCTCGGCGTCCTCGCGACCGGCGCGCAGGTCGAGCGCCGGCGCACCGTCGTGGTGGTTGGCCAGCTGAGCGGCGCGCCGCTCGAGACGCTGAGGCCGCTATCCCGCGCCTTGGGCGAGCTCGCCTACCAGCGCGGTGGCGTGGCGCTCGCGCTCGAGGCGGACGCGCTGGTCGTCGCGTTCGGGCTCGAGGTCGCGGGCGAGGACGACGTCGCGGTCGCGATGGGCTGGGCGCTCGACGCGGCGACGCTCGCGCAGGAGAAGCACGGCGGCGACGCGGTCGCGCCGGTGTTGCGGATCGGCGCGCGCACGAACGTCGCCAGCATGCTCACCGCCGAGGGCGCGGCGAAGATCCCACCGGATGCGATCGAGGACGCGCGCCAGCTCGCCCGCGAGGCGACGCCGGATCGCCCGTGGTTCGTCGGCGTCGCGGGGCGCGTGACGAGCGACCTCTACCAGCTGCGCGAGCTGCCGGCGCGGAGTCGCGCGTCGCGGCGCGTGATCGAGGTCGTCGGACCGCGCCGGTTCGAGGAGCGCGACCGCGCGCGGCTGGAGCGCCGCGGCAGGTTCGTCGGTCGCGCCGCGCAGCTCGAGGAGCTCCTGCGCCTGTTCGATCGCGCGGTCGCGGAGAATCGCCGCTATAGCGTGTTGCTCGCCGGTGCGGCCGGCACCGGCAAGAGCAGGCTCGTCGCCGAGTTGATCGCGCAGATCACCGCGACCCGCGAGGGCACGCCGATCGTGATCACCGCCGCGAACCCCGCGACCCGGCACTCGCCGTTCGCGCTGTTGATCGATCACTATCAGGGCTCGCTCGGCATCGCGCCGGCGCGCGGCAGGGCGGCGCGCGTACGGTTTCTCCAGCGCCTGCAGCACCTGCTTCGCGAGAACGGGATCGTCGAGGAACGCGCGCGCGATGTCGTCACCGATCTCGATCGCGCGATGGAGCTCCGCGACGGCCTCGGCGTCGGCGCGCCCGAGGTCGCGGATCTGCGGCCCCGGGTCGCCGCCGGGCTCGCGCTGTTTCGCCAGGCGCTGACCGATCGCAACCGGCCACTGCTCACCGTCGTCGAGGATGTTCACCTCGCCGACGCGCCGAGCCTCGAGGTCCTGCGCCACGTGCTCGCGCTCCAGACCAAAGGGCCCGAGCTGTTGATCCTGACCGCGCGGCCCGAGGGCCCTGCCCCGCCGGCGGTCGATTCGATGATCGAGGTCGGTGACCTGGTCGGGGGCGACCTGCGCGCGTTGATCGCGGACCGGCTCGGCGATGCGGCATCGCCGCCGGCGATCGCTGCAGTCCTCGCGCGCGCCGGCGGCAATCCCCTGTTCGTCGAGGAGCTGGCGCAGGCGGTGCGCGAGCGCGGCGGCGTCGGCGATGGCGACATCCCGGCGAGTGCACGCGACGTGGTCGCGGCGCGCATCGATCGGATGAGCCCGCGCGCGAAGGCCGCGCTGCGGATCGCGGCGGTGCTGGTCGGTGCGGTCCGGGCGCGACTCGTCGAGGAGCTGCTCGACGACGCGCAGGCGGGAACCGCGATCGACGAGCTGGTCGAGGCCGGTGTGCTCGTGCGGAGCGAGGGCGAGGAGCTCGCGTTCACGCGCGGGCTCGTCCGCGAGGTGATCTACGACAACCTGCCGCACCTCGCGCAGGTCGAGCTCCACGCGCGGGTCGGCCGGCTGCTCGCGTCGCGGTTCTTCGCCGGGCGCGAGGAATCGCCGGTCACGATCGCCGAGCACCTCGAGCAGGGCGGCGAGCTCGCGGCGGCGGCCGCGTTCTGGTTGCGCGCGGGCCGGCTCGCGCTGACCGCGTCGGACGCCGATACCGCGGTCGCCCACTTCACCCGCACGCTCGCGGTCGAGGCGCAGCTCGGCGACACGCCGCCGACGCCAACCTCGCGGACCCGCCGGCGCGAGGCGCTCGCCGGGCGCGAGCTCGCGAACCGGCTGCGCGGCGATCTGGTGTCGGACGCCGACGATCTCGACGTGCTCCAGCTGATGTGCGAGGGCGACAAGCGGCGACTCGCCGATGTCGCGATCCGGCGCGCACACCGTCTGCTCCGCACGGGCGACTACCAGGGTGCGCAGGTCGCGACGGTGGTCGCCGAGGATCTCGGGCGCGCCGCCGGCGACGCGCGACACGTCGGCGAGGCGCTGCGCGTGCGCGGCGAGATCCTCGAGCGGCTCGGCCGGTTCGTCGAGGCGCTCGATGTCGTCGAGCGCTCGCGCACGGTCTTCGCCAAGGCCGGCGCGACCTCCGAGGAGATGCAGGCGATGGTCGGGCGCGGCCGGATCCACCTGATGCGCGCGCACTACGAGGCCGCGCGCGAGGCGTACAAGCCGGTGATCGCCCGGATCGACAAGGCCGGAGACCCGTGGCTCGAGCGCGTGGTCCAGAACCACCTCGCTATCATCGAGATGTGCCTCGGCAACTACCAGCTCGCGATGCAGAGCGCCCAGCGCTCGCTCGAGCTCTGCCGGCGCTACGGCGATCGCAATCGCGAGGGCGACGCGCTGAGCGTGGCGGGCATTATCTATCTCGAGGTCGGCCTCTACGATGCCGCGGCCGGCACGTTCGCCGACGCGCTCGATCTGCTCGAGCGCGCGGGCTCGCGCTGGAGTCGCGCCGACTGTCTGATCTACGCCGGCATCTGCACCGAGCGCCGCGGTAAGGACGGGCTCGCGCTCCTCGACGAGGCGATCGCCGAGGCGTCGATGATCGGCGCGCGGTACCTCGAAGCGAACGCGCTGATCTCGCGCGCCGGCATCCTGCTCGCGCGCGGCTCGCTCGTCCAGGCCGCGGCCGACGCGAAGCACGGTGTCGCCGTCGCGCGCGCCGCGACGCTGGTCGGCTACGAGATCCAGGGCCTCGCCCGTCAGGCCGCCGCGCTCGTCCGCGAGCGAGGCAAGGCCGCGCTCGGCGAGGCGGGCGATCTCGTCCATCGCGCGCTCGTGCTGTTCGATCAGCAGCGCCACCTCGAGGGTTCCGAGGAGGAGGTCTACGTCAACTGCCTCGAGGTGCTGAACGTCGCGGGTGCGAACGATCGCGCCGCGGTCGTGCGCGCGCGCGGCCGTGCCGAGGTCCAGCGCAAGCTCGCCGCGCTCACCGATCCGGCCTGGCGCTCCGCGTACGCGTCGCGTCAGGAGTGCCGGTTGCTCCTCGGCGCCTAGTCGCGCATACGGCCAGCCATGGGGGGTTGCTTGGCGTTTCTCCGTCGCGCACACGCTGGCGTCGCGCACACCCTGACGCGCGCGCGAGCTCTCCGCAGGCCAGACCCGGATCACCGCAAAGGCGCAATGGCGCAATGGGCGCTTCGCGACGGAAACGATCGGACGCGGGCCGCTCGTTACAAGGACCTGGGGAAGACGCCACGCGTTCCCGGTTGCACACCCGACGGCGCGATCGTCCTTCGTCGCTGTGCAGCCTCCTCCCGATCCAGTGACACACGTGGCTCGGATGGTTGGCGCTTCCTCGGTGACGCGCAATTTGCGAGGTTCGAAGCCGACGCGTGGCGTCTTCCCCAGGTCCTTGAAACGATCGGCCCGCGATCGAACGTCTCTCGGCGCGAAGCGCCCATTGCGCCATTGCGCCTTTGCGGTGATCTGGGCTCTGGGTCCGATCTAGATCAACCAGCCACCAGCGAGCACACGGTCGGGGTCCAGTGCGTCGTACAGCACGGCGGCCTGACCGGCGGCGGCGACCGTTGGAGTCGCGAGAGACAGCGAGGCGGTCGTGCCGACGATCGTCACCGTCGCCGCGATCGGCGTGCCGCGGTGACGTACTTGCACCAGTGCGTCGAGCGAGTCACGCGGCGGCGCGAGCCAGCGCAGATCGCGGATCGACAGCGCGCGCCGCTCGGCGGCCTCGCGCGGACCGACCCGGACCTCGCCGCGCGCGGGATCGATCGAGGTCACGTAGCGCTTCGTCGGGATCGACGCCTTGCCCGAGGCGCCGGGCGGCGAGACGAGGTTGCCGAGGCCGCGGTGCTGGCCGACGGTGAAGTTGTGGGTGCCGTCGTGGCGACCGAGGACGGTGCCGTCGTGATCGACGATCGCTCCGGCCATCGGGAGAGAGCGGCCGCGCTTGAGCGCGGTGGCGGCGACGAAGCCGGCGTAGTCGCCGTCGGGAACGAAGCAGATCTCCTGCGACTCGTCCTTCGTCGCGTTCGGCAGGCCGAGGCGGAGCGCGTGCGCGCGAACCTCTTCCTTGGTCAGGCCGCCGAGCGGGAACCGGACCGCGCCGAGCTCGTCGCCGGGCATCGAGAACAGGAAGTACGACTGGTCCTTCGCGGCGTCGCGGCCGCGGCGCAGGGTGCCGTTCACGATCTGTGCGTAGTGGCCGGTGACGAGCGTCTCGGCGCCGATCGCACGGGCGCGCGCGAGGAGCGGCGTGAACTTGATGTGCTGGTTGCACTTCACGCACGGGTTCGGCGTCTCGCCGGCGAGGTAGGCCTCGACGAAATCGTCGACCACCGCGGCCGAGAACTCGGCGGACAGATCGACGACGTAGTGCGGGATGTCGAGGTGCGCGCACACGGCGCGAGCGTCCTCGATGTCGCGTGGGCCGCAGCATCGGCCCGAGCTCGCCGACGTGCCGCGCGCGTCGTACAGGCGCATCGTCATGCCGACGACGCGGTGGCCCTGCTCGACGAGCAAGCCCGCGGCGGCGGCGCTATCGACACCTCCGGACAGCGCTGCGACGACGAGACCCGACATGGGGCGGTGGTATAGCCGGAAACGGCCGGCGCGACCATCTTGGGCTAACCTGGCGGTTCCCGTGAAGATCGACGTCACCGCGACCGACCTCGACGACACCGGCTGTGGCGTCGGCCAGGCCGGCGGGCGCACGATCCACGTCGCCGAGCTGCTGCCCGGCGAGTGGGCCGAGGTCGCGATCGATCACGCGAGCCCGCACAGACCCGAGGCGTGGGGTCGGATCGTCCGGCGGATCGGGCCCGCGAGCCCGGAGCGGGTCGAGCCCGCGTGTCCCGCGTTCGGGCGGTGCGGCGGCTGCACCTGGCAGCACCTCGCCTATGGCGCGCAGCTCGCGGCCAAGCGCGCGCGGGTCGTCGCCGCGCTCGCGGCCGTGCCCGGGGCCGTCGAGGTCGCCGAGGTCCGGCCCTCGCCCACCGAGCTCGGCTATCGCAACAAGGGCAAGTACGTCGTCGGCGCCGCGGGGAACGGCGACCTCATCCTCGGCGCGTATGCCCCGCGGAGCCACCATGTCGTCGACACGCTCGGCTGTCGCGTCGTCGCGCCGGTGATCGACGAGGTCGCGACCTGGTTGCGCGGCGCCGCCGCCGGTGCGGCGATCCTCCCGTACGACGAGCGGACCCGCAGCGGCGAGCTGCGCTACGCGATCGTGCGCGAGGTCGATGGCGACGTCATGGTCGTGCTCGTCGTCACGAGCTCGGCGCCACGCGCCAAGCTCGAGAAGGTCGCGAACGCGATGGCGAAGCACCCGGCGGTCCGCGGGCTCGTCGCGATCGCGAACGATCGGCGCGACGGCGCGATCGTGCCGTCGGGCTCCGCGGCGCGCGTGTTGATCGGTCACGGCCACCTCGTCGAGAAGCTCGCCGGCGTCGCGATCGAGGTCGGCGCGTCGGAGTTCCTGCAAGTCAATCGCGTGCAGGCCGCCGCGATGTACGCGCGGGTCGCCGCGCTCGCCGCGGGGGCGCCCCCGAGTCATGAATCGGCGCGTTCCGGCCTCTTGGCCGGACCGCGCCGGGCGGTCGATCTGTTCGCCGGGCTCGGCGGCATCGGCCTTCACCTCGCGCGCGCCGGCACCGAGGTGATCGCGGTCGAGATCGATCGCGACGCGGTCGCCCAGCTGCGACGCGCTGCCGAGGCGGCCGGACTCCCACTCACCGCGATCGCCGGCGATGCGGGCGCGATCGCCGGCGACGTGCGGGCGCGGCTCGGTGAGGCTCCGGACGTCGTCGTCGTGAACCCGCCGCGCAAGGGACTCGCCGGAGCGCTCGCGCTCGTCGTCGAGCTCGCCGCGCCGACGGTGATCTACGTCAGCTGCGGCCCGGAGTCGCTCGGTCGCGATCTCGTCGCGCTCGCCGGGCACGGCTACACGCCGGACGCGATCGAGCCGTTCGATCTGATGCCCGGGACCGCGCAGGTCGAGACCGTGGTGCGGCTCAGAAGAGGCAGTTGAGCGGCGTCGCGGTCGTGTTGCCGAGGATCGCGCCGACCTGGATCAGCTCGCGGTTCCAGTAGCACATGGTGTCCGCGTTGAAGAGGTAGCCGTACTGGTACTGCGTCTGGTTGAGGTCGCGCTGGAGGAGGCGGCGGCCGTGGGTGTCGTGGAGATCCGCGTCGCGACCCTGGACCACGAACTGCGCCTCGTTCAGGAGGTCGCGCGCACGCTCGTACGCGGCTTGCGCGTCGCCGCCGGAGAGGTGCGCGATCACCGCCTGGTACGCCGCCGCGATGAACCGCGCACGCAGTCGATCGATCGCGAGCGCGTCGCGCAGCTCGTGCGCCCACCGCGACTCGGGGAGCGAGAGGTGATCGAGCTGGGCCTGGCGCGCGTCGAGCGCGGCGGTGTAGCCGGCGAGCGGATCGAGCACGGTCGTGGTGAACCCTGCCGTGTCGCCGCTCGCGACGAGGTCGTCGAACGTGACCCGATCCGGCTGCGAGACGATGTCGCCGCCACGGCCGAGATCGATCGCGGCATCGCGGCTCGCGAGGTACGGCGCGAGCTTCGCCCCCATCAGCCAGTCGTGCTGGTCCTCGGCGACGCCGGCGACGATCTTGCCCGCGCCGGGGCCGAGATCCGGCTCGAGCTGGTGGATGATCTCGGCGTCGTAGCTCGCGGGGAGCTCGTAACTGTTGCGCATCGACGTGACGTCGTGCAGCCAGTACTGCCACTCCCAGCCCGTCGAGAACGGGAGGTGCTCGTCGAGCGGACCGCAGCCCTGCGCGGCGAGCTCGTGCAGATCGAGCCAGCGGCTCCGCATGTAGACCGGGTATGACTGCGGGACCGAGTCGTCGAACGCGACCCAGTACGCGTCCTCGGGGTGATACGCCGCCTTCTGGCCCGCGCACATCCGATCGAGGAGGTACTGGCGATGCTCCGAGAAGTCGACGTGGTGATACGCGCCGTCCGCCGGCTCGAACAGGTTGTAGAAGAACGTCGTGTGGATGTCGGGGATGATCGTCGGGTCGGCGAACTTGACGAGGAAGTAGTAGAGGATGTTCTGGCCCATGTAGTCGACGCGCTGGGTCGCGCCGTCGTGGACGAGCGCGTGCATCTCGGCCTGCGGCGCGAGCTCGCGGAGCTGCTTCGCCACCTCGTTGGTCGCGTCGATGAACTTCTGCGGCTCCGAATTGAAGAACTCGCCGAAGCTGAGGTCGTAGACATCGAACGGCAGGTCGGCCGTGATCAGCGGCAGGCGCTCGCCGACTTGTTGTGCGACCGGGATGGTGCCGCTCTGATCGTCGTAGAGATCGAACGCGTGCTGGAGGTTCGACTGGCCGAACAGCTCGATCTCGAGCCCGACCCGCAGGCCCCGCATGTGGGCATAGTCGATCAGCTGCTGGGTGTACGGCTTCCACGCGGCGAAGTGATCCTGGATCGTCTGGATGTCGTCGAGCGCGGACCACTGGACGTAGTTGCCGCGGTTCTCGACGATCCAGTTGATGATCCGGTGCGCGTCGTTCAGCGATCCGTCCGACGGTTCCCACAGCGCGAAATACGACTCGATCGGATGGAGCGTGTGGAGCTGGAACCCGCGCACACGGATCTGCGGCTGGTGCGCGGTGCCCGAGGTGCCCTCGTCGGCCGGTGCGTACGGGACGAACGTGTCGAACGGATGGCGGAACCGGAACCCGAGGTTCTCGAGCGCGTCGGCGACGCCGTACTGCGCACCGAGCACGTCGTGCGCGTGGACGAGGTAGTGCTGCGCGGTCGTCGCCTCGACCCGGTAGCCCTCCGCCGGCACGGTCGCGTCGTCGACCACCGCGATCGCGTAGTCGCCGTCCGTGCCGATCGACAGGCCACCGTACGAGGTCAGGCCGACCAGCTCGCCGAGCGCATCGCCCCACGGCCCCGGCTCGACCGAGATGTTGGCGTGGACGTTGTCGCCGCAAGCGGCGAGGACGGCGCACAGAACGGCGAGCTTCATTTCAGATCGTATTCGAGGTTCACGGTCACGGTAGCGTCGTCATCCGCGTGGACTCGCCGCACGAGCTTGCGGTGCTGGCCGGAGCGCAGCTCGACATCGAGCCGGAGCTCGCCATCGTGATCGGGAAACGATCCGGCAAACTGGGTCTGGCCGATATGATCGCCGAGCGCCGCGCGATGGAACTGCGAGACCTGCTCGCCGCCCATCCACATCTCGGCATCGACCGTCTTCACGGCCGGCTCCGCCGCGCCGAAGTTCAGCACGTACGTCGCCTGCGTCCGTTCGGCCTTGTGGCATGACTCGCGCGACATCAGCACGATCACGACTCCGAACACGACCGGCACGACCCGGCGGCGGATGAAGTCCTTCGTGATCACGAGGGCTTTCTAGCATGCCGGTTCCTCCGCCGATGCCAAAAATTGGCAACCAGTCCACGCTGTTGGGATCATTCCGCGATGACGTTCCGGCCTGGCGCCTTCTACGCAGCCCTTGGCGTGCTGTGCGTCGGCTGCGGGACCCGGACGCATCCCTACCAGTTCAGCTCGCCGCTGCTCGGCGGCGCCGACGTGCCACCTGCATTCACCGGCGTGCCCGCCGATCCGAACGCACGCCGGCGCCACCCACCGGCCGACGACACGATCACGGTGCAGAACGGGATCCATCGCACGCCCGCCGAGGATCCTCGCCCCGGCGCGATCCGCGTCGCATCCGCCCAGGCCGCCGCAGACGTCGCTGCGACCGCCGCGGCGAACGGCGTCGCGCTCACGCTCTTGCCGGCCGCGCATCGCCAGGAGCCCGACGCGCCGCACGGCGCGTTGCACGAGCCCTCCGATCTACGCACGCTCGTCGGCCGGCGCTCGAATCAAGACTCCGTCACCGCCGCGCTCGCGTGGTCCGCCGAGCTCGGCGCGAGGATCGACATCGACCTCACCACGCCCGCCCTGCCCGCGCATGCCAGTGGTCGCGCGCGCGCTACCGCGATCACCGCCGCCTCGCTCGCGAACACCGGCAAGCTCCTCGCGTGGGCGACCTCGCACGATCGCACCCGCGACGCCGACGCGATCGAGCCCGGCGCGTTGCTCGTGTTCTCGCGCACCGAGTCCGACGACAGCCCTGATCTCGTCGCGCTCGCGATCGCGCGCGATGGCCGCGGCGTCACCGAATTCATCTACTGCGCCGGTGGCGCGATCCGGCGCGGCTTCCTGGATCTCCGCCATCCCGACAAGCGCCGCGACGCCGCCGGCACGATCGAGAACACGTTCGTCCGCACCGGCAACCGCTGGCCGCCGAAGGGCACGCACTACCTCGCGGGCGAGCTGTTCGCGAACGTGATCGAGCCGCGCTGACTGTCCGGTTCTCGGACATCTGGTTGTCAGAGGGGTTTGGTAGATCCGAGTCATGGGTCGACCGAGGACGTGGACGGATGAACAGCTGCGTGCGGCAGTTCCAGCATCGATGAGCTGGAAGGCGTGAAAGAGCGACTGGGGCTGAGCCCGACTGGCGCCGGCCACTACGATCTGAACTGCCGGGCCGGTGTGTTTGGCCTCGACACCACGCATTTCGTGCACACTCGAAGCTCGACGCGGCCGTGGACCGACGACCAGCTGCGGGCTGCCGCCGACGGCGCGGGAACTCGGCTCGAGGTGCTCGAGCGGCTGCACGTTCCGATTCAGTCCAAATTCTTTAAGAAGCTGGACCGCGATCTCGAGAAGCTCGACCTCAAGGCCGTACTCACGGGTCGGATCCGGCGAACGCGCCGTCGCTGGAGCGATGACCAGCTGAGACTCGCAGTGGCCGGTGCACGAGGCGTTGCCTCGACGATCCGGGCGCTCGGGCTTGTCGCTGCAGGTGGCAACTACGATCACGTCCAGCGCGCATTCGAGAGCTCGGACTCGACACTTCGCATTTTCAGGGCACGGGCTGGAATCGCGGCATGAGGCTGGACTTCAAACCGAAGGTGCCGCTCGAGCTCGTCGTGGTAGAGGGGCGATGGACCGGCTCTCAAGCGCTGAAGAAGAGATTGCTTCGCGAAGGGCTGAAGAAACCCGCGTGCGAGATATGTGGCTGGGCGCAGCGGTCCCCGGACGGTCGGCTCCCGATCGAGCTCGATCACATCAACGGAGACAAGAACGACAATCGGATCGAGAACCTCCGGATCCTCTGTCCGAACTGCCACAGTCTGCAGCCGACTCATCGTGGCAGCAATCACCGCCATCGTCGTCGACAACTTCGGTAGCCCCCGTCGGATTCGAACCGACACTTCAACCAGCTTAAATGGTTTGTCTCTGCCGTTGGACTAGAGGGCCGGAGCCTCAGACCGTAGCATGCGTCTCGACCGCCCGCGCGTGCTTCGCGATCGCACGCACGATCGTCGGCCACAGCTCCGTCGGTAAGTCGTGGCCCATGCCCGCGATCGGCAGCCACGTCCCGCGCTTCACCGTCGTCGCGATCTTCTTCCCCGCCGACAGCGGGAACATCGGATCGCTCGAGCCGTGGATCACCAGCGTCGGGACCTCGACGGTGCCGAGCTTCGGCCGGCGATCGCCGCTCATCAGCACGCTCGCAAAGTGCCGCAAGAACCCGCGCGGATTCAGCCCGCGCTCGAACGCGAGCGCCCCGGTCTTCGTCAACCGGTCGCGGTCGGTCGGCCACGCGGTCGAGCCGATGATCGAGAACATCTTCGCGACGTGCTCGCCGGCCTCGTCGCGGTTCTTCGGCGACGGTGCGAACAACGCCTTGAACGCGCGCGGCT
>Ga0307509_10004854_pt1 | contig 19067 bp, 18 predicted proteins | sample 10_EM_MG_FD_202245 | JGI IMG/M metagenome (GOLD analysis project Ga0307509, IMG submission 202245) | Populus trichocarpa ectomycorrhiza microbial communities from riparian zone in the Pacific Northwest, United States - 10_EM | ecosystem: Host-associated > Plants > Roots > Unclassified | place...
TCGCGAGGCGGCGGTTGAACTCTGCCAGGCCGGCGGTCGAGGCCACGAGGATGGGGAAGCCGTCGGCGAACGCGTTCTCGGCGTCCAGCGTGCCGGTCCAGCGGTGGTCGGACAGGCGTTTCTGTTCGGGGTCGAAGCGCACCAGCCGCAGCGGCCGGCCGAGAAAGTCGCTGAACCACTGCGCGCACAGGTCGCCCATGTCGTAGGCGGCGACCTCGTCGCGCCAGACGCGCACGCGTGTCGCGGCCTCGACGCGGTCCAGCGCCACGTGCAGGGCCAGCATGCCGGGCGCGCGCAACACCATCTCGCTCGTCTTCAGCGTCGGCTGGATCAGCGCCATGCGCGGCAGCTCGCGCTGCGTGACGAACCCGCCGGTCGGGTCGACGACCATCCAGGCACGGTCGAACTCGAAGCCGGTCTCGATCACCAGGGTCTCGTCCAGCGTGACGCCGCCGCAGGACTTGATCGGGTAGACATGCAGCGATGCGACGCTGACGCTCAGGTCGCCCCCCGGTTCGTTCACGACGTCGCTCACCCGATTACTCCCCACACAGACAAGGAGGGCATTGTGCCGCGGGGCCGCTCTTTACAATCTCGTCCCATGAACGACTTCGACGTGCACGTGCTCGGCACCGGCATCGTGGGCCGCAGCCTGGCGCTGGCGCTCGCGCGCGCCGGCCTGCAGGTGGCGTTGCAGGCCGAGCCCGCCCGCGCCGCCGGCGACGACGACGTGCGGGCCTACGCGCTCAACCCTGCGTCGGTCGAACTGCTGCGCGGCCTGAAGGTCTGGGATGCGCTGCCTGCGGGCAGCGCGACCGCGGTGGTCGACATGCATGTGCAAGGCGATGCGAACGGCTCGACGCTCGATTTCTCGGCCTGGCAACAGCACGTCAGTGCGCTGGCGTGGATCACCGACGCTGCGGTGCTCGAGCGCGAGCTCGCGGCCGCGGTGCGCTTCGCGCCGCACATCACCGTCGTCGAGGCCGGTGCACCGGTGCGCGCTGCGCTCACGGCCTTGTGCGAGGGCAAGACCTCGGCCGCGCGCGCGGCCTTGGGCGTGACCTTCGAGCGCCACGACTACGGCCACCAGGCCATCGCGGCGCGGCTCACCAGCAGGCGCGGCCACCAGGGCGTCGCGCGCCAGTGGTTCCGCTCGCCCGATGTGCTGGCGCTGCTGCCTTTCGACACCCCGCAGCCCGATCGTTCGTATGCGCTGGTGTGGTCGGTGCCGAACGAGCGGGCGCACGCGTTGCTCGCGCTCGACGCGGCGACCTTCGAACATGAACTGATGCAGGCGACTGCCGGCGAGGCCGGCGAACTGGCCCTCGCGTCGCCGCGCGCCGCCTGGCCGCTGATGCAGGCCACCGCATCCGCATGGTGCGGCCCGGGCTGGGTGCTGCTGGGCGACGCGGCGCACGTGGTGCATCCGCTCGCTGGGCAGGGCCTGAACCTGGGCTTGGCCGACGTTGCCGCGCTGGTGAGCGTGCTCAAGCAGCGCGAGCCGTGGCGCGCGCTGGGCGACGAGAAGCTGCTGCGCCGCTACGCCCGCGAGCGCCTGGCGCCGACCTGGGCGATGGGCCAGTTGACCGGCGGTTTGTTGCAACTTTTCTCACCGAACGCTCAACAGGCGCCGGCGCTGCGGGAACTTCGCAACCGCGGCCTGACTCTGGTGAACCGACTCTCCCCGCTCAAGCGCTGGCTCACCGCGCGCGCGCTGAACTCCTGAATCTCCGAGGCCTCGTGATGAACCCATTCTTGCGCTCGACGCTGGTTGCCGTCTTGGCCGCGACCCTGTCCCCCATCGGTTTCGCCCAAGAAGCCGTGATCCGCGAGAACCTCGCGAAGCGGCTGCCCGACATGCCCAAGATCGACGAGGTCACGAAAACCCCGATTCCGGGCCTGTACGAGGTGCGCATGGGCACCGAGGTCATCTACACCGACGAGCACGGCGACCACGTCATCGAAGGCACCTTGATCGAGACCAAGACCCGCACCAACCTGACCGAGGCGCGCATCGACAAGCTCACCGCGATCGATTTCGCCGCGCTGCCGCTGAAAGACGCCATCGTCTGGAAGCAGGGCACCGGCGCGCGCAAGCTGGTGGTCTTCGCCGACCCGAACTGCGGGTACTGCAAGAAGTTCGAGAACGACATGCAGCAGGTCAAGGACGTCACCGTCTACACCTTCCTGTACCCCATCCTCGGCGGCGACTCGCCCGAGAAGTCGCGCGACATCTGGTGCGCCAAGGACAACGGCGCGGTCTGGCGCGACTGGATGATCAAGGGCGCGGCGCCCAAGCGCACGATGGGCCAGTGCGACATCTCGGCCCTGCAGCGCAACCTCGCGCTGGGCAAGAAGTTCCGCGTCAACGGCACGCCGGCGCTGGTGTTCGAGGACGGCAAGCGCGTCCCGGGCGCCTTGCCCGCGGACCGGGTCGAGAAGCAGCTCGTTGCCAGCCGCAGTAAAGCCTGATCGCGCGCGCGTCGCATGATCCGGCTGAACGACTTTCGGCCTGCGCCGGTCACCGTCGATGCGCGCGAGCGCCTGCGCATGGTCGTGGGCGCCGGTCTGGGCATTCTGATCACCGCCATCGTCTGCCATGCGTCCGGCGTGAGCGGTGCGATGAGCTGGATCGTGGCGCCGATGGGCGCGAGCGCCGTGCTGGTGTTCGCGGTGCCGGCCAGCCCGCTGGCCCAGCCGTGGGCTGTGATCGGCGGCAACACCGTGTCGGCGCTGGTCGGCATCGCGTGCGCGCGCTGGGTCTCGCCGCCCGACGCGGCCGCGGCGCTCGCGGTCGCCTTGGCCATCGGTGCGATGCTGGCCTTGCGCTGTCTGCATCCGCCGGGTGGCGCGTCGGCCTTGCTGATGGCCTTCGGCGGCGTCACCGACCCGCACGCCGCGCTGTTCCCGGTGCTGGTCAACTCGCTGCTGTTGACCGCCTGCGGCATCGCCTGGAACAACGCGACGCGGCGGCCTTATCCGCACCCGCAGCGCGCCGCCACCGACAAGCAGCTGCCCGCGACCGAGGACGACCTCGATGCCGTGTTGACGCGCTACAACCAGGTGCTCGACGTCCCCCGCGACGACCTGCAGGCGCTGATCAGCGCGACGCAGCTGCGCAGCTACGAGCGTCGGCTCGCGCAGGTGCGCTGCGCCGACATCATGTCGCGCGAGCTCGTCACGGTGGAGTTCGGCACCTCGTTGCAGGACGCCTGGGCGCTGCTGCGCCAGAAGGGCGTCAAGGCCTTGCCGGTGGTCGACAAATGGATGCACCTGGTCGGCATCGTCACGCTCGCCGACTTCATGAAGGCGGCCGACCTCGACTTGCATCATGGTTTCGATGCGCGCCTGCGCGGCCTGATCCGCGCAACACCCGGCACGCAGTCCGAAAAACCCGAGGTGGTCGGCCAGATCATGACCCGCAAGGTGCGCGTGACGCGCGTGCAGCGCCCGCTCGCCGACCTGGTGCCGCTGCTGGGCAGCACCGGCCACCACCACATTCCGGTGATCGGCGAAGAAGACCGGCTGGTGGGCATCATCACGCAGTCGGACGTGGTGCGGGCGTTGGCCGCGTCCGAGGCCCACGCCTGATCGTGCGCGGCCGAAGTCAGGCCGCGGTCAGTGCGGCGCCCATCTGCGCTTCCAGCGCATCGAGCATCTCGTAGCGGCGGCGGTACTGAGCCCGCTTGCGCGAGGGGATTTCTTCATGGGGGCGACGCGCGACAGGCGTCGGCAACTCGAAGAAGCCGTCGGCCGTCGACACGCCGCGGTGCTCGAGCCAGGCGCTGTCGTAGCTCGTCTGGAGCTTGTCGCGCGCGAAATAGCTGCTTCTGCCCATGCTGTGAGCGTCGCTCACGGCCAGGATGCGGTCGGCACCGACCCGGGCGCACAGCATGCGAAACGCCGTGATCAGCAGGTCGCGAGGCCGCAGGCCGTGCAGGGCGTGGGTGAGGTCTCGGTAGATGTCCAGGGCCTGATCGCTGCCCATGCCCTGCAGCGCACCGATGTAGGCGACGCGGCGACCTTCGGCGCAGCCGAGCAGGAACACCAGCGAATACAGGCGCAGTTCGCCGCGAAACAGGCTGATCGCCACTTCGCCTTCGTGGACGAACCACGCCGGCTTGTCGAGCACGATGTCGAGCGGGTCGCCGTCCAGGGCCAGGCTGCCGATGTGCAGGCGTTCGCCCGGCGCAAAGCCGAGAAAGCTGCACGGGCCCTGAATCTGCCGATAGTGGCGCTGGATCGCCTCGAGGCGCTGTCGGGGCGTCCAGGCGCTGTTGACATACGGCCGGTCGGTGGCGCAAACCAGATCGGGTCGAAGTCTGAGCATTTGCAACAACGCCGGATTCGACGTGTCGCTGTACCACGAGCGCATCAGGCCGAGCCAGCGCATCTTGCCGGAGAACAGCCGAAATGCGCGCCACAGCGATCGAGGGGCCAGGCCAGGATGGGTCGCCCGGGCGAGTTGCAGCAGGTGCCAGGTCAACGCACTCAGGCTGACCGCCGTGACGTGCGCTCCGCTCGTCGAGAGTACAGAAGGCAGGTGAGGCAGCATGGCACTCTGGGGTTCGTCCTTCGGTGAAGACGTGGCAAGGAAAGCATGGTTCGCGCCACATCGGCGCGACCGGCGAGAATCGCAGCATCCTAGTCTGACGTCGTGACGCGCGGTGCATCATGCCCGCGCCCGCCCAACGAATCCACCCCCATGATTGAGTACCGACTTGATGCGCGTGATCCGAACACGCATGTGATCCACGTCACGCTGACGATCGCGCGCCCGGCCGCCGAGCAGCGCCTGAGCCTGCCGGTGTGGATACCCGGCAGCTACCTGGTGCGCGAGTTCGCGCGCCATCTGTCGGGGCTCAGTGCCACACAGGGTGGACGCGACATCGCGCTGCAGCAGCTCGACAAGGCCACCTGGCTCGCCCCCAGCTCGGGCCGTGGCGCACTGGTCGTGAGCTACCGCGTCTACGCCTTCGACACGTCGGTGCGGGCTGCCTTTCTGGACGCGAACCGCGGCTTCTTCAATGGCACCAGCGTGTTCCTGCGCGTCGAGGGCGCCGAAGACCAACCGCACCGCGTCGAGTTGCGCAAGCTGCCAGCGGGCTGGCAGGTCGGCACCGCCTTGCCGGCACTCAAGGTCGACGCGGCCGGGCGTGGCGTCTACGAAGCGGCCGGCTACGACGAGCTGGTCGACCACCCGGTCGAACTCGGCCGCTTCTGGCGCGGGCGCTTCGACGCGCGCGGCGTGCCGCACGAGTACATCGTCGCCGGCGCCTTGCCCGACTTCGATGGCGAGCGCTTGCTGGCCGACGCCAAGCGCATCTGCGAAGCGCAGATCGACTTCTGGCACGGCAGCACGCCGTCGCGCGGCGGCAGCGGGTCGAGCAAGAAGCCGCCCTTCCAGCGCTACGTGTTCCTGCACAACCTGGTCGAAGAGGGCCACGGCGGGCTCGAACACCGCGCCAGCACCGCGCTGATCTCGCCACGGCGCGACATGCCGCAACGCGGCAAGCGCGACACCAGCGACGGCTATGTGAACCTGCTGGGGCTGATCAGCCACGAGTACTTCCACACCTGGAACGTGAAGCGGCTGCGCCCGGCCGAGTTCGCGCGCTACGACTACACGCAGGAGAACTACACCGGGCTGCTGTGGTTCTTCGAAGGCTTCACCTCGTACTACGACGACGCCTTCCTGCTGCGCACCGGGCTGATCGACGCGGGCCGCTACCTCAAGCTCGTCGCCCGCACCGTCAGCGGCGTGCTCGCGCTGCCGGGCCGCAAGGTGCAGAGCGTCGCGCAGTCCAGCTTCGACACCTGGGTCAAGTACTACCGTGCCGACGAGAACACGCCCAACGCGACCATCAGCTATTACACCAAGGGGTCGCTGGTGGCGCTCGCGCTCGACCTGACGCTGCGCGCCGAAGGCCGCGGCACGCTGGACGACGTGATGCGCGCGCTGTGGGCCGCGAGCGGCGGCGGCCCGATCGCCGAGGCGCAGATCGCCGCGGCCTTGAAGCAGGTTGGCGGCCGCTCGTATGCGCGCGAACTCGCGGCCTGGGTGCACGGCACCGACGACCTGCCGCTGCCCGCGTTGCTGCAGCATGCCGGCGTCGACTGGACGACCGATGCCGCGACGCTCGCACAGCGCCTGGGCGTGCGCGTCAACGAGAGCGCGCTGACCGGCGTGAAGGTCAGCCAGGTGCTGCGCGGCGGTGCCGCCGAAGCGGCCGGTCTCTCGGCCGGTGATGAACTGCTGGCGGTGGCCGGCTGGCGCGTGCGCCGGCTGGAAGACGCGCTGCGCGTGATCACCGCCGGCGTGCCGGCCGCGCTGCTGGTGGTGCGCGATCAGCGCGTGCTGACGCTCGGCCTGGTGCTGCCGGCCGAGGTGCCGGCCGGTGCGGCCGGTGTCACGCTCAAGCCCGCGCCCAAGCCCGCCAAGGCTGCGCAGGCGCTGCGCAAGGCGTGGCTGGCGGTCTGAGCACCGTGAGCGAAGGCACGCCCGTGCCGCGGCGCCGTGCGGCCCTCGCGGCCGTGGTGCTGGGCGTGCTCGCGGTCCATGCCTGTGTGACGCAAGGCGTGGCCGACCGCATCGGCGATCTCGGCGCCGACGCGGCGATGCCCGCGCGCATGGAAGTCGCCTATGTGCGCGACATGGCCCTGAGTGCGCCGCCGCCCGCCGCGGCCCCGGCCGCCCCGCCGGCGGCCGCACCACGGCCCCGGGTGGTGCCGGCGCTCCGGCCGGCGCGCAAGGCGTCGGCGCCGCCGCCGGCCGCCTCGGCGCCGCTGCCCGATCCGGTGGTCGCGGCCGCCAGCGCGCCCGAGCCCGTGCCAGAGCCGGCCTCCGCGCCGGCGTCAGCGGTCGAGCGGGTGGCCGAGACCGTGGCCGCCCCGGCCTCGGCCGCGTCGGCGCCGGCCGGCTTCGAATGGCCGGCCTCGACCCGCATGAGCTACACGCTCACCGGCAACTACCGTGGCGAGGTCAGCGGCAGCGCGCAGGTCGAATGGGTGCGCGTCGGTTCGCGCTACCAGGTGCACGTCGACTTCATCGTCGGCCCGAGCTTCGCGCCGCTGATCACGCAGCGCTCGACCAGCGACGGCGAGGTCACGGCCGAAGGCCTGGCGCCGCGCCGCTACGACCAGGACATCCGGTTCCTGGGCCAGTCGCGGCCGCGCCAGACCATCGTGTTCGATGCCGGCAACGTCGTGCTCGCGAACGGCGACGTGCGCCCCACGTTGCCCGGCCTGCAGGACACCGCGAGCCAGTTCGTGCAGCTCACCTACGTCTTCAGCACGCGCCCCGAGAGCTTGCGCATCGGCGGCAGCGTCGACATCCCGCTCGCGCTGCCGAAGAAGGTGGCGGTCTGGACCTACGACGTGGTCGAGGAGGAGACGCTGCACACGCCGTTCGGCCCGCTCACCGGCATCCACCTGAAGCCGCGCAGCAACGACCAGAAAGCCGGCACACTGAGCGTCGAGATGTGGATGGCACCGCAGCTGCGCTACCTGCCGGTGCGCATCCGTTTCGAGCAGGACCCGCAGACCTACGTCGACCTGCTGATCGCCAAGCGTCCCGAGATCGCGAACTGAGCCGCCCGCTAGAGTGGCGGCCCCACCCGAGGAAATCGACATGACTTTCGAGAACATCCTGACCGACGTGCGCGGCGACGGCCCGCGCAAGACCGCGCTGATCACGCTGAACCGGCCCAAGCAGCTGAACGCGCTGAACGACGCGCTGATGGACGAACTCGGCGCCGCGCTGAAGGCCTTCGACGCCGACGCCGGCATCGGCTGCATCGTGGTCACCGGCAGCGAGAAGGCCTTCGCGGCCGGCGCCGACATCAGCGCGATGGCGAAGATGACGATCTCGGACACCTATGGCGCTGACTTCATCACGCGCAACTGGGAGACCATCCGCAGCATCCGCAAGCCGGTGATCGCGGCCGTGGCGGGCTTCGCGCTCGGCGGCGGCTGCGAGCTCGCAATGATGTGCGACTTCATCATCGCGTCCGACACCGCCAAGTTCGGCCAGCCCGAGATCAAGCTCGGCATCATCCCCGGCGCCGGCGGCACGCAGCGCCTGCCGCGCGCGGTCGGCAAGGCCAAGGCGATGGACATGGTGCTGACCAGCCGCATGATGGACGCGGCCGAGGCCGAGCGCGGCGGGCTGGTGTCGCGCGTGGTGCCGCTGGCCGAGCTGATGGCGGTGACGCTGGCCGCGGCCGAGGCTATCAACGAACTCAGTGCGATGAGCGTGATGGCCGCGAAGGAGAGCGTGAACCGCGCCTTCGAAGGCACGCTGGCCGACGGCGTGATGTTCGAGCGCCGCCTGTTCCATTCGATGTTCGCGACCGAAGATCAGAAGGAAGGCATGGACGCCTTCCTGAACAAGCGCAAGGCGGCGTTCAAGCAGCGCTGAACCCGAGTCAGGGCTGGATCCAGCGCGCGCCCTGCGCGTCGAAGACCGCGCGGCGGTGGCCGTCGCGGTGCAGTTCGAGCCAGTCGACGGCCTCGACCTCGGCGCTGATCACGGCGAAATAGGCGCGCGCCACGGCGCCGCTGCCGGCATGCAGCACGTCGGCCAACGGCGCCCCGGGCGGCAGCGGTGAGAGGTAGTCCTGTGCCGACGGCGTCAGGCGGATGCGCGCCCAGCGCGACGAGGCGGCCAGCCCCGACACCTCGAGCGTGAGCCGCACGCGGCAGCGCAGTTGCCAGCCGAGCCGACGCGACCACAACACGACGGTGCCGCGCGGGTGGTTCAGCAGCTGGTGCACCTTGCCGGCGCGCTCGTCGGTGTAGAACAGCAGTTGCTTCTCGCGCACCGCGACCTCGCGCAGCAGCACGGTCCGGGCGTCGGCCGCGTCGCCCTGCACGGTCGCGAGCACCGGCGAGCGCCAGTCGTGCGCCTTGTCGGTGGTGGCCGCTTCGAGCTGCTGCCACACGGCGGTCTCGATCTCGGGCAGGGAGTCGAGACGCGCGTTGGTCATGCTCAGCTTTCGTTGCGCAGCGACGGGAACAGGATCACGTCGCGGATGCTGGGCGAGTCGGTGATCAGCATCACCAGCCGGTCGATGCCGATGCCGCAGCCGCCGGTGGGCGGCATGCCGTACTCGAGCGCGCGGATGAAGTCGGCATCAAAGTACATCGCCTCTTCGTCGCCGGCCTCTTTGTTCGCGGCCTGGGCCTGGAAGCGCGCGGCCTGGTCCTCGGCGTCGTTCAGCTCCGAGAAGCCGTTCGCGTACTCGCGGCCGGTGATGAAGAGCTCGAAGCGCTCGGTGATGGCCGGGTTGGTGTCGGACGCGCGTGCCAGCGGCGAGACCTCGACGGGGTAGTCGATGATGAAGGTCGGCTGCCACAGCTGCTCTTCGACCGCCGCCTCGAACAGCCCGAACTGCAGCTCGGCCAATGTCCAGTGCGCCGGCGGCTCCTCGCCCAGCGACTTCAGCTTCGCGTGCAGCACGGCCGCGTCGCCCGCTTCGTCGAACGTCAGCCCGGCGTGCGCGACCAGCGACTCGCGCACCGACAGGCGCGCGAACGGCTGGTCGAGCGCGACCGGCTTGCCGGCATAGGTGATCGCCGCCGAGCCGGTGGCCACGCGCGCCGCGTGGCGCAACACCTCTTCGGTGAAGTCCATCAGGTCGTGGTGGTTCCAGTAGGCCGCATAGAACTCCATCATCGTGAATTCGGGGTTGTGCCGAACCGAGACGCCTTCGTTGCGAAAGCTCCGGTTGATCTCGAACACGCGCTCGAAGCCGCCGACGATCAGCCGCTTCAGGTAGAGCTCGGGCGCGATGCGCAGAAACATCTGCTGGTCGAGCGCGTTGTGGTGCGTGACGAAAGGCTTGGCGTTCGCGCCGCCCGGGATCGGGTGCAACATCGGCGTTTCCACTTCCATGAAGTGGTGCTCGACCATGAACTGGCGGATCGAGCTCAGCGCCTTGCTGCGCGCGGCGAAGCGGGCGCGCGAGTCGGCATCGGTGATCAGGTCGACATAGCGCTGGCGGTACTTCTGTTCCTGGTCGGCCATGCCGTGGAACTTGTCGGGCAGCGGGCGCAGGCTCTTGGTCAGCAGGCGCAGCGTGGTCACGCGCACCGACAGCTCGCCGGTCTTGGTCTTGAACAAGGTGCCCTCGGCACCGAGGATGTCGCCCAGGTCCCAGTGCTTGAACGCGGCGTAGGCGTCTTCGCCGAGCGCGTCGCGGGTGACGAAAAGCTGGATCTGCCCGGTGCTGTCTTGTAGCGTGCCGAAGCTGGCCTTGCCCATCACGCGCTTGAGCATCAGGCGACCCGCGACCGTCACGGCGATGGCCAGCGGTTCCAGCTCTTCGTTCGTCTTCTCGCCGTGCAGGCGCAGCAGCTCCGCGGCCCGGCACTTGGGCTTGAAGTCGTTCGGGAAGGCGATGCCCTGCTGGCGAATGGCGGCGAGCTTTTCGCGGCGCTCGGTGATCAACTGGTTGTCGTCGGACATTGGGGGGCTTTCGTTGAGCGGGCGATTTTAATGTGCCGATCGGTGCGCAAAGGCCGTCCCTTAAACTCATAGGCTGACCAACGCCCACCCATGCACCCACACCGTCCTCCTGTCACCGGCCGCAAGGTCCGCTTCGCCGTGCTGGGCTGCGGCCGCATCGCCGGCAACCATTTCGATGCGATCGCCCAGCATGCCGAGCGCTGCGAGCTGGTCGGCGTGTGCGATTCCGACCCGGCCGCGCTGGCTGCGGCGACCGCGCGCACCGGCGCACCGGGCTTCGCCACGCTGGCCGCGATGCTCGCCGGCAGCCAAGCCGACTGCGTCGTCATCGCCACGCCCAGCGGCCTGCACTCGGGCCAGGCGCAAGAGGTGGCCGCGGCCGGCCTCGACGTGATGACCGAGAAGCCGATGGCCACGCGTTGGGCCGACGGCTTGGCGATGGTCAAGGCCTGCGACGACGCCGGCGTGCGCCTGTTCGTCGTCAAGCAGAACCGCCGCAACCGCACGCTGCAGCTGCTCAAGCAGGCGGTGCAGGCCGAGCGCTTCGGCCGCATCTACATGGTGGGCGTGAACGTCTTCTGGACGCGGCCGCAGGCCTACTACGACAGCGCCGACTGGCGCGGCACGTGGGAATTCGATGGCGGCGCGTTCATGAACCAGGCCAGCCACTACGTCGACCTGCTCGACTGGCTGTGCGGCCCGGTCGAGAGCGTGATGGCCTACACCGGCACGCTGGCGCGCAACATCGAGGTCGAGGACACCGGCGTCGCCGCGCTGAAGTGGCGCAACGGCGCGATGGGCTCGATCAACGTGACGATGCTGACCTACCCGAAGAACCTCGAAGGCTCGATCACCATCCTGGGCGAGAAGGGCAGCGTGCGCGTCGGCGGCGTCGCCGTCAACAAGATCGAGCACTGGGCCTTCGAGACACCGCACGCAATGGACACGCAGCTCGACGAGGCCAGCTACCAGACCACGTCGGTCTACGGCTTCGGCCACCCGCTGTACTACGACAACGTGATTCGCACGCTGCGCGGCGAAACCCAGCCCGAGACCGACGGGCGCGAAGGCTTGAAGTCGCTGGAGCTGCTGATCGCGATGTACCGTTCGGCACGCGATGGGCGCAAGGTCAACCTGCCGCTCGAGTATTGACGGCGGCCATGAGTACCGTGATCCACCCCACGGCCATCGTCGACGACGGTGCAGTGCTGGGCGCCGACTGCCGCGTCTGGCACTTCGTGCACATCAGCGCCGGCGCGCGCATCGGCGCCGGCTGCTCGTTCGGGCAGAACGTGTTCGTCGCGAACGACGTCGTGATCGGCGACAACGTGAAGATCCAGAACAACGTCTCGGTCTACGACGCGGTCACGCTCGAAGACGACGTGTTCTGCGGCCCGAGCGTGGTGTTCACCAACGTCCACAACCCACGTGCCGCGGTCGTGCGCAAGCACGAGTATCGGCCGACGCGCGTGAAGCGCGGTGCGACGCTGGGCGCGAACTGCACCATCGTCTGCGGCACGACCATCGGCCGCCACGCCTTCGTTGGCGCGGGTGCGGTGGTGAGCCGCGACGTGGCCGACTTCGCGCTCGTCGTCGGCGTGCCGGCCAAGGCCATCGGCTGGATGAGCCGGCATGGCGAGCGCTTGACGTTTGTCGATGGTCAGGCGGCGTGCCCGACCACCGGCGAGCGCTACGTGCTGCGCGACGGCGTGTGCAGCCTCGCTGACGAGATCATGTGATGACTGACAAGAAACTCGAATTCATCGACCTGAAGCGCCAGTACGCGGCGCTGAAGGACAGCATCGCGCAGCGCATGCAACGCGTGCTCGACCACGGCCAGTACATCATGGGCCCTGAGGTCAAGGAGCTCGAAGAGCGCCTCGCGGCGCTCACCGGCGCGAAGCACTGCATCACCGTCGCCAGCGGCACCGAGGCGCTGCTGATCTCGCTGATGGCGCTGGGCCTGAAGCCCGGTGACGAGGTCATCACGACGCCGTTCACCTTCGCGGCCACCGCCGAGATGATCGTGCTGATCGGCGGCGTGCCGGTGTTCGTCGACATCGAGCCCGACACCGGCAACATCGACGCCTCGTTGATCGAAGCGGCGGTCACGCCGCGAACCAAGGCCATCATGCCGGTCGGCCTCTACGGCCAGGTTGCGGACATGGATGCGATCAACGCCATCGCCGCACGCCACGGCCTCGCGGTGATCGAGGACGCGGCGCAGAGTTTCGGCGCCACCTACAACGGCCGCCAGAGCTGCAACCTGAGCACGTTGGGCTGCACCAGCTTCTTCCCGAGCAAGCCGCTGGGCTGCTACGGCGACGGTGGCGCCGTCTTCACCAGCGACGACACGCTTGCACAGGCCTGCCGCGAGATCCGCGTGCACGGCCAGAGCGCGCGCTACACGCACACGCGCATCGGCGTCGGCGGGCGCATGGACACGCTGCAGTGCGCGGTCGTGCTTGCCAAGCTCGAACGCTTCGAATGGGAGATCGCCCAGCGCCACGCACTCGGCGCGCGCTACGGCGATTTGCTGGCCGACCTGCCCGGCGTGCGCCGGCTCGCGCTGCGGCCGGACCGCGACTGCGTCTGGGCGCAGTACACCGTGTTCGTCGAGCACCGCGCCGACGTGCAGGCTGCGCTGAACGCACAAGGCATTCCGACCGCGGTGCACTACCCGCGGCCCCTGCACCGCCAGCCGGCGTATGCGCAGTGGCACCAAGGCGACGAGCTCGTGCACAGCGTCGCGGCCGCCGAACGTGTGCTCAGCCTGCCGATGAGCGCCGACCTGACGCATGCCGACCAGGACCGCGTGGTCGCGGCGCTGCGCAGCGCGTTGGCCTGACCCCGTGAAGCCGGAGCCCGAGGTCGACTTTTCGGCGCTCTACGACGCGCATCCCGAATACGTCGCGCGGCGCGCGGCCGGGTCCATCGAGCAGGTGCAGGTCGACATCGAGGTGCGGCTGTTCAAGCTCCCCGGTCTGATGGGCGTGCTGCCTGCCGGCACGTCGTTGAAGCGCGTGCTGGAGATCGGCTGCGCCACCGGTGAGCTGATCGCGGCGATGCCGGCCGCGCAGCGTGTCGGGCTCGACATCTCGGCCGCCAACATCGCCGCGGCGCGCACGCGCTTCCCTGAGGTCGAGTTCCATTGCGGCGACTTTCGCGATGCGGGCCTCGCGGGCTTCGACGCCGTCGTGATGAGCGACGTGCTAGAGCACGTGCCCGACGACGCCGAGTTTCTGCGCGACGCTGCGCGACTCGGCGAGCTCGTGCTCGTGAACCTGCCGCTCGAAGACAACTGGCTCAACGACCGGCGTGCCTACGGGCCGGACGACGTGTCGGGCCACCTGCGCCGCTATTCGTTGGCCGAAGGGCTCGCACTGTTCGACCGGGCCGGCCTGGAGGTGCTCACGCACGCGCAGGTCTGGATCCACGAGACGCCCGCGGACGCCGCCCGGCGCGCGCTGCGCCGCGAGCGCCTGGGTGCCGCACATGCGGGAAGTTGGCCGGCACGCTGTGCCAAGCAGCTTGTGTTCTCGACAGCGACGGCCGTGCCCGCGTTCGGCCGGCGCCTGTTCGCGTCCAACCTGTTCGCGGCGGCGCGACCACGGATCGTGCGGTGAGCTTGAAGCGGCAGTTGCTGGTCTCGTTCGGCCTGCAGGGCGCGGGCGCCGCGGCCGTGCTGCTGGCCACGCTGCTGCTCGGCGCGCGGCTGGGGCCCGAAGTGCAGGGCGGCTTCAGCCGCGTGAAGGCCGAGGTCGAGTTCGTCGCCGCGTTCGCGATGTTCGGCCTGCCGCAGGCGCTGTTCTTCTACGTCAAGTCGGGCGCGATGAGCGGGCGCGGCGCGCTGCGCTGGGCGCTCGGTTGCGCATTGCTGGCACTGCCGATCGGAGCGCTGTACGCGGCCTGGCGCCACGACTCGAATCTTGCGCTGCTGCTGACGGGCCTGGCCGTCGCGGCGGCCGTCGCGCACGGCCAGCTGCGCGCGCTGTTGCTGGTGCGCGAACGCACCGCCTGGTTCAACGTGCTGACGGCGTTGCCGCAGGTGCTGGTGCTGATCGGCGTACTGCACGTGCTCGTGCGCGGCACGGCCGACGCGTGGCAATGGCTCGCGCTGTTCGCCGTTGCGTATGCCGTGGCCGCGGCGATCTCGGGGGTGCGACTGCGCAGCGCGCCCGATACGGCGACCGCATCCAGCGTCGGCTGGCGCGCGCTCGGCCACTACGGCCTCGCGGCCTGGCTCACCGCGGCGCTTGCGACCGCGGCCATCCTGCTGGTGCAACGCTGGGTCGAGGCGGCCCAGGGCCGCGCCGCGCTGGGCCAGTTCACGATGGCGATGACGCTGGTGCAGGTGCCGCTCACGCCGATCAGCTATGCCGCGCCGCTGCTGTTGCGGCGCTGGATGGAACAGCCCGGCGCCGCGGCGTCGCGGCGCGTGGCGACGGTGGTGTTCGGCGTCCTGCTCGCCGGGGCGGTGCTGATGTGGGTCGTCGCCGGCCTCTGGCCCGATCTCGGCCTCGGCGCGGCTTACGCAGGCGCGACCAGCGCGCTGGCGGTGCTGCTGGCCGGTGGCGCCGCCGAGGCGGCTTCCCGCGTGTTGACGGTGCAGGCCAGCGCGAGCGGCCAGCCGTGGATAGCCGCGCGCGCCGAAGCCGCGCGCTGGGCGGTGCTCGCGATCGGCTGGTGGGCGTTGCCGCAGCCCGCACTGCTGGCGGTGTGCACGGTCTGGGCCGTCGGCGCCTGGGCGGCTGCGTTGGTGTTTGTCGTGGCTGCGCGCGCCGATGGGAACGAGGCCGCCGCATGATGCGCATCGCGCTGCTCGGCCCGGCCAACTCGATCCACTTGCAGCGCTGGGCGCAGGCGCTGGTCGAACGCGGGCATGCGGTCTGTGTGCTCACGCAGCACGCCTGCGACCGCAAGCTGCTGCCGACCGCCGCGAACGTGTTCCTGCTGCCTCGCAGCGGCGCGCTCGGCTACTTCACGAACGCGTGGCGGGCGCGCGAGCTGCTGACGCGCTGGCGGCCGGACGTCGTCAACGCGCACTACGCGAGCGGCTACGGCACGACCGCCGCGCTGTGCGGCGTGCGGCCGGTGCTGCTGTCGGTCTGGGGCAGCGACGTCTACGACTTCCCGTACGAGAGCGCGCTGAAGGGCCGGCTGATCCGCGGCAACCTGCGCCGCGCGACCGCGATCGCCAGCACCAGCCACGCGATGGCGCGCCAGGTGCAGCGACTGACGCCCGAGCGCACCGAGATCGCGGTGACGCCGTTCGGTGTCGACCTGGCGCGGTTCACGCCCGACCCGTCGCGTCGAACCGGTGGGCGATTGACGATAGGCATCGTCAAATCGCTCGCACCGAAGTACGGCGTGGACCTGCTGCTGCGCGCATTCGCCGGTCTCATCGCTGACACCGATGTGCGGGCGCTGCCGGACGAATGCCGCCTGCTCGTCGTCGGCGACGGCCCGCAACGGGCCGAACTCGAATCGTTGGCCCGCACACTGGGCATCGCGCCGCGCACCGAGTTCGCCGGCACGGTCGCGCACGCCGACGTGCCGGCCTGGCTCAACCGGCTCGACATCTATGCGGCACCGAGCCGGCTCGACAGCGAGAGTTTCGGTGTCGCCGTGATCGAGGCCAGCGCCTGTGCGCTGCCGGTGGTCGTGAGCGACGTGGGTGGTCTGCCCGAGGTCGTGCGCGACGGTGAGACCGGCCTGATCGTGCCGCGCGACGACGTGTCCGCATTGCAGGCCGCGCTGAAGCGCCTCGTGCTCGACGCGGCGCTGCGCGAGCGGCTCGGGCGTGCGGGCCGCGCGCATGTCGAGCGCGAATACGAGTGGGGCCGTTGCGTGGACGTGATGGAACGCTGCCTCGAACAGCTGGCTCAACGCGGAGCCGCGCGATGAAGAACCAAGTGCAGTGGAAGCCGACCAAGTTCGAGTTGCGCCGCGGCCGCCTGCGCGGTTCGCGCGACGCGCGCGAGCTGGGCGTCGGTTCGCGCCTCATCAGCGACCTGGTCGCCGCGCTGTACCAGACGCATCTGCCGCTTCACGCGCACGGCGCGCTGTTGGACCTGGGCTGCGGCAAGGTGCCGCTGTACGCGGCCTACGCGCCCTTTGTCGGCGAGGTCACTTGTGTCGATTGGGCGCCGGGCGAGCATATCGACACGCCGTGCGATTTGTCGCAGCCACTGCCGTTCGAGGATGCCCGCTTCGACACCATCGTCCTGTCCGACGTGCTCGAGCACATGCCCGAGCCCGAGCTGCTGTGGCGCGAGATGACGCGCGTGCTCAAGCCGGGCGGCAAGGTCATCATGAACGTGCCGTTCTACTACTCGGTGCATGCGCACCCGCACGACTACTACCGCTACACCAACTTTGCGCTCGAACGCTTCGTGAAGATCAACGGGCTGGGCCTCGTGTGCCTGCTGCCGGTCGGCGGCCTGGTCGAGATTGTTGCCGACCTGTTCGCGAAGGCGTTCTCGAAGCTGCCGCTGATCGGGCCGCCGCTGGCGATGGCGACGCAGGCCGTAGTCGGTGCGTTTGGCCACACGAAGCTCGGCGCGCGCGTCGCGCGGGTGTCGAGCCGGCACTTTCCGTTCGGCTACTTCATGATCGCACAGCGACCGCCCGCGCCGACACCATGAACATCCTGCTCGTCAACCACTACGCCGGCTCGCCGCGCGACGGCATGGAGTACCGGCCCTACTACCTGGCGCGCGAGTGGGTGCGCGCCGGCCACCGCGTGCAGATCGTCGCGGCGGCCTACTCGCATGTGCGCACGCGCCAGCCGGTGCTCGCGGGCGACGCGCTCGACGAGGTCATCGACGGCATCGCCTACCGCTGGCTGCCGGCACCGAGCTACGTCGGCAACGGCGTCGGCCGCGTGAAGAACATCTGGGCCTTCCTGAGCCGCCTGTGGCGCGAGACACCCAAGCTCGTCGCCGAGTTCCGGCCCGATGTGGTGATCGCATCCAGCACCTACCCGATGGACATCTGGGTCGCGCGCCGCATCGCACGGCTCGCGCGTGCGAAGCTGGTCTACGAGGTGCACGACCTGTGGCCGGCGTCGCCGATCGAGCTGTCGGACATGTCGCGCTGGCACCCGTTCATCCTGATGTGCCAGAAGGCCGAGAACGACGCCTACCGCGATGCCGACGTCGTCGTCTCGATGCTCCCGGTGGTGGCCGAGCACATGCGTGCGCACGGCCTGGACCTGCGCAAGCTGCACATCGTGCCCAACGGCGTGGCGCTTGAAGAATGGCAGACCGACCCGCGACCGCTGGCGCCCGAGCTCGCAACCTACCTCGCCGCATTGAAGCGCGGCGGCCGCACCATCGTCGGCTACGCCGGCTCGCACGGCCTGCCGAATGCGCTCGACGTGCTGCTCGATGCGGCCAAGCTGCTGCGCGACGACAAGCTCAGCTTCGTGCTGGTCGGCGACGGCCACGAGAAGCCGCGCCTGGTCGAGCGCGTGCGCGCCGAGGGCCTCGACCATGTTGCGATGCTCGCACCGGTGCCCAAGTCGCAGATCCCGGCGCTGCTGGCCGCCTTCGACATCGCCTACATCGGCTGGCAGCGCGTGCCTATCTATCGCTTCGGCATCGCGCCGAACAAGCTGATGGACTACATGATGGCCGGCCGCGCGGTGCTGCATTCGGTCGAGGCCGGCAACGACCCGGTGACCGAGGCCGACTGCGGGCTGACGGTGGCGCCGGAGTCGGCCGCCGCGGTCGCCGAGGGCTTGCGCGAGCTGGCGGACAAGACACCCGAGGTGCGCGCGCTGATGGGCGAGCGCGGGCGCGCGTTCGTCGTCGAGCACCACAGCTACCGCGTGCTCGCGCAGCGCTTCATCGACGCGGTGAGCCGATGAGCCAGCACGACGAACCCGGTGCCGTGGCCGAACGCTATGCCCGGCGTGCGGTGACCGACCGCTACAGCCTGCTGCGGCCCGATGTGTGGCAGACCGTGCACGAGCGTCAGCGCGCGCTGCTCGCGTTGTTCGCGCGGCTGGGGTGGACCGACCTGTCGGCCAAACGCCTGCTCGAAGTCGGCTGCGGAGGCGGCAGCAACTTGCTGGAATTGCTGCGGATGGGCTTCATGCCGCAGCACCTGAGCGGCGTCGAGTTGCTGTCGGAGCGCCATGAACAGGCCCGCCGGGTGTTGCCGGCATCGCTTGAATTGCATGTCGGCGACGCATTGCAGCTCGACCTGCCGGCCGCCTCGCAGGACGCCGTCTTCGTCTCGACCGTGTTCTCGTCGCTGCTGGACGACGCCTTCCAGCAGCGCCTGGCCGCCGCGATGTGGCGCTGGGTGAAGCCCGGCGGCGGCGTGCTCTGGTACGACTTCACTGTCGACAACCCGCGCAATGCCGACGTGCGCGGCGTGCCGCTGGCGCGGGTGCGGGCGCTGTTCCCGGAAGGCCGCGTGCAGGCGCAGCGCGTGACGCTGGCGCCGCCGATCGCCCGCGCCGTGACCCGGGTCCACCCGGCCCTCTACACTCTGTTCAACGCGCTCCCGCCGCTGCGCACGCACGTGCTCGCGTGGATCGCCAAGTCTTGATGACCATGAACGACCAACTTCCCTTCCTGCCCTTCGC
>Ga0307509_10004855_pt1 | contig 19067 bp, 25 predicted proteins | sample 10_EM_MG_FD_202245 | JGI IMG/M metagenome (GOLD analysis project Ga0307509, IMG submission 202245) | Populus trichocarpa ectomycorrhiza microbial communities from riparian zone in the Pacific Northwest, United States - 10_EM | ecosystem: Host-associated > Plants > Roots > Unclassified | place...
CGTTTAGCCCCCCCCCCCCTCGTGTGACATTCATTGACCCAGGGGAGTAGTCCATCTAGACGACTCGTCGCCCGCTCCCGACCAAGTTTCACCCCTCTCACTTCTACTATGTTCTCCCCCTTGCTTTGGAATACGTTGTATCTCGGTGCCTTTGATTGTTTGGCCTCCGCCTTCTTGGAATCGCGCCTTCCCTCTTCTCTCCGACACTCGAGGGTCTGTTCGTTCCCAGGAACAACGAGAAGAGGGTTACTATATATAGAGAGCGAAACTCACATACTCGGCATATCCTCGACCCACCCCTCTTCGCCTGAGTAATTGAGTAGAGATTCTAGATCGCATCCAGCCCAAACCTGCCTCTACGCGGCGGCCACCCATCTACCCATCTAATCCCGTAACCGTCCGATTCGATCCACGGAAGGCGCGCCCCAAATGAGAGTCTTGGTAGTTGGGTCGAGTAACCTCGGGTAACGTCTATCCAAGAGGGGAGCTAGGATCCCTCTCGGTCTTGACGCGAGTCCGGGTAAAGGCGTCACCACATGTGTAACGGTGACCGGAGGTTGCGGTTGCACAAGGCTCGTGCCAATTGAGGCGGAGGGGGTATAGACAGAAGGGACTGCGGTGGCCTTGGTTCTCTCCTCGTCTTCGATACTCTTAATGTTCTGCGTGGACCCGGAAGCAGAGAGAATCCTTGCTTCCTCGTCTACGTCCGCGAAGCTATCTTGTTTTACAGCCGCGATGGAGTACGCCCACACTCCAACAACTAACGCAGCGATAGTCACGCCGGTGATGGCGTTCCGGACTCTGAACGGTGCCCGTGCGCGTAGTAAACCCGGTGACATTTGCTAGTACCCGCATAAGACCGTGCATTTCGAGGTGGACCATTGAATAAGACGGTGTAGAGGAGGAATTGAACAGAGGAGGGAAAAGATGGAAGACTCACGTAGCTCTTTGGCCTATACGAAGCCGCGACATCCTTTTTAGACACGTACTGGGTGGGGCTGGACATTGTGGGTGGAGGGGATAAACGGGGGGCTGAACGTGCAGGCCTGCGCTTCGCCTCGCTGCTCACCAGAGGCTCGGGAAGTCGGAAGGGATGGTCTCGATCACCCACGAAATACATCCGCGTCCCCGCTCCCGCCTTGGGTCCCGACCAAACAAGCCAATTTCAAAGGCAACTCGTATGGGTTTCGCAGGAGCTCTAAACTACAGACACGACACGGTGGATCGAGGGGACACACATGACATACACTACAACCCCTCCTACTCTATACAGCGGGTATTTTAGGCTTTGACACTGAGGTTGGCCATGCCGTCCACAACGTCCTCATCGCCGCGCTCAATCAACCTCGTAATCTTGCCGATGGCAATCGTTTTACCTATACGCGTGTCAGAAATCGTTTGGTCCAGCGGCGATGGATGACGGATGGAATTACCTTCGTCCCTGAGCGTGAACCTCCCGAGTTGGGGATAGTCTACAAACCTCTCCACGCAAACGAGGCCGGGAGCCTCAATGAGGGCCACAATTCTCTGGCCCTTCTTCGCGTATTGCGGTGGCTTCTTTGACTTCCTCCCAGTAGCCTTGTCGAAGTAGTGCAGTAGCGACGGGAGTGTGACCTCCTCCGCCAGGGTGTGGATATGCATGACCGCCGAGTAGCCCGCACAGATAATGTTCTTGTGATCCAGAATCGCCAGTTGGGCTTCGAACTGGCGAACGGCATGGATTGGTTTGTTCGGACTCGTCAAGACGAACCCAGGTGTGATATCCTCGTCATCTACCCCTCGAATCCTGATCCGGACGTTGTCACCAGAGAGAGCAGCGTTGACCTCCTCTTCCATCTCATTGTAGATTGCGGTCACTTCGATGGTATCCCTGTTCGGCATCAGGGTGAGGCTGTCACCCTTGCGTAGGTGACCTGATTCGATTTTTCCGACAATGATTGTCCCCATGTCCTTGTATTTCTCGGTGACGGGCATCATCAGGGGGCCATTGACCTTGCGATCGACCATGGGCATGGTATCCAGATGTCCGAGGAGTGAAGGTCCACTGAACGCGATGGTAAGTAGAGGTCATACCTAAATGTGATCCAAGCACTTACTCCCACCAGGAGCAGACGGACTTTGCGACTTTTTCCTTCAGGTTGGCACCAGTCTGACCCGAAGTGGGTAGGAAAGTAACGTCCGTCCTAGGGTTGAATCCAGCCCCCTTGAAAAAGGGTGTCATCTTCTCCTTGATTTCATCGTATCTCGCTTTGGACCACCCCACCGTCACGTCATCCATCTTGTTGATGACACAGATGAGTTTGGTCACACCAGCCGTCTTGACCAACATGATGTGCTCTCTGGTCTGGCCTCCCTTCTCGAAACCGGTCTCGAACTCGCCCTTACGGGCAGAGATGACGAGGATAGCAACATCCGCTTGGGCGGCACCGGAGATCATGGAAGGTACATAGGTCTTGTGGCCAGGGGCGTCGAGGATGGTGTACCGTCTGGTGGCTGTTTCGAAGTACGCACGGCCGACTTCGACGGTTTTACCCTTTGCTCGTTCTTGGGGGGTGGAATCGAGGGCCCAACTCAAGTACCAACTCTCTCGCCCAGCCTCCTTAGCCTCCTTCTCGTACTTCTCCATGGTTCGCTTGTCAACCGTACCACAGAGGTAGAGGACGTTACCACCAATGGTACTCTTTCCAGCATCAACGTGGCCGATAATGACGATGTTCAGGTGCTCCTTGACTGTGGGCCTCATCAGACATCGGGAAAGTGGGGAGACCCTCAACCGGACATACCATCTCCAAACAAATCCTTGAGCGTATCTTGATCAGCGACGTTGTGGACCTCGTTTACAATCGCAGCGGTATCAGTTTTGGCCTTCTCAAGTGTAAAGGTCTTGGAAGAGGTCGCATTGGGACCGGGTGGCGGCAATTTTGCGGTGGTTGTGGCCGGAGCAGGTGAGGCGGCAGGTTTTGGTGTTGAAATCTGGGACTTTGGAGGTGGGGGTTGCTGGGGTTGCGGTTGTTGGGGAACTGGAGGGGTTGCAGATGGTGTCGGGTTTGATCCACCGATGTTGAGTGAGATGGTCTGCGGCGGACCTGGGTTATCAAGTGAGGGTAATGGCGGTTGTGGAGCAGGCTCCGGGGGTGATTGGGCGGGGGTCCTGAGGGTCCTCCCCGGGACGAACTCGAATGCACCGGCATTAAGTCTGCTCGAGGCCATCTGATATGAAGGTGAGGGCCGCACACGACGAGCTGGATGATCAGACGAGGGGATAAGAGATCGCGCACCTTGATAACGAAAAAAACAAGAGTTGTGGTTCTGTCACAAACAACAGGCGGTGTTCGACCTGACTTTTGAGGAGAGGGAAGCAAGAGTCAAGCGGAATGACTAGTACGGAACGGGGCTCGCTTCCGAGGGCTGTTTCCGGTGACTCAGAAATCTAGAACTAGGTCCCTGTGGGTTTTTTTTTCACCGTTCGAGGGTGTCCCGTGAACGTTTTCTGCAAGACTGGTGAGGAGGAAAAGATGCGTAAGGGATGGGATCGAAGCGGAGGGAGACTGATCAAATCAAGACTGCGACCTCAACCTGACCTCCCCCCACATGTCCGACGATCCAGAGACATACATCACTGTCCTCAAGGCCGCCTACGACTACGAGCCCCAGCCGGGTGCAGACGGCGAACTTGCTATCAAGGAGAACCAAATTCTCTTCCTTGTCGAACGCGTGGACGACGAGTTGAGCATCCACCCCTCGACCTCTTCCGTACGCTCTTCATCTGACTCCCAATCGTCCTCCGTAGTTGGTGGAAGGTCAAGCCGAAGCAAGAAGACGACGCCCCCGTAGGCCTGGTCCCCGCCGCATACGTCGAACCGGTACGGAATTGGTTTCCCGTAGCATTCCGCCCATCATTACTCATGTTTCCGCTCGGCAGCACGAGCATACATCTATCGTCAAGGCCCTCTACGATTATGACGCCACAAACCCTGGAGAACTTACCATCAAGGAGGAAGAAATATTGTACGTCCACGACAAGGAGGATGCTTGGTTGCTCGTGCACAGTCAGAAGCCCGGAGGTCGCGTTGGGTTCATACCGGAGACTTATGTGGAGGAGGTCCGTCTCTCCCCACGCTCCTTCGCGTTAGGTGGATACTAATTGGACGCAGGCCGGCGAGGGATCGGAAAGCGCTGCCCCGGCGGTTCCTTCAATACCCAGCATCGTGGTTCCACCGTCGGTAAGCTCAACCCAACTATCACATCAACATATTGTAACTCTGGATCTACACGATACCTCAGCCACCACGGCCGGTTAGCACCTACGTCGACCCAGCAGACCGCGTCGCTGCTACATCCAACAAAGCCAAAGCGGATGACATCCAAACCTGGTCAGTCTCTGAAATCGATAAGAAGGGCAAGAAGAAGAAGGGTACTTTAGGAGTCGGAAGCGGTGCTGTTTTCTTCACGAGCGAGTCGGACAAGGTGTGTTCAATCCCCTCCCCCACCCGGATACCCTACCTCATCACGAAGCTGCGGTTACAGGCGCCAGTTCAGAAATGGCAGACTGTGAATCTCATCTCCGCTCAGGTCGACAAGGACAAGCCCAAACACATCCTCGTTGAAATTGGGGGACCCAATTCCGCGAGTCTCCATTTCAATGCTGGGTCAAGAGACACCGCGGATGCGATCGTGAAGAAACTGGAGACTTCGAAACAACTGTCCGCGCCTCCCCCCGAAGGACTCCAAGAGCCGGTAACCCCCCCGGAACGACCGCGGAGTGCCGGGAAGTCCGTTCACTTCAATTCTGCACCAGCGATAATTCCGGATCAGGCCGAGTCGGACGAGGACTGGGCCGATGCAGAATACGATCCAAATGCCGCTGTGGTCCTTTACGACTTCACGGCCGATGGAGACGACGAACTTACTGTTGCAGAGGGGGAGGATCTAATAGTCCTCGAAAGGGATTCAGATGATTGGTGGAAGGTTAGGAATTCGAAGGGGCGAGAAGGTGTGGTGCCCGCCAGTTACGTTGAGGTATATTCCTTGTTATCCGGTGCCAATACAGGTACTGAGTCGGTTCCTAGCTGCGGAATCAGTCTGCTGCGGACGACGCCGCCCGCAAGGCACAAGAAGCAGAGCTCGAGGCTGAGCAAGAAGCTGAAGCCCAGGCAGCGGCTGAGGAGGAGAGGCGTCGGAGAGAAGAAGAGGAAGCGGAAGCGGCGGCGAAGAAGGAGCGAGCCAAGGAAGCCGCCAAACGTGCTGAAGCCTTGGCCGTCGCCGACAAGAAACGTCGGGACAAGGAGAAGGCTGAGAGGCAGGAGAGAGAGAAGAGATTGGCTGCTCAAAAGGAAGAAGAGAAGAAATCACAACCGTACGTGCGCATCGTCCCCTTGTCTGTCTCAAGGCTGAAGTTACACCCTGGCAGATCTTCTGGGTCAAAATCCAATGGCGATACCAACCCTCCCCAGTCATCCACTGAGCGACGTGCGTAGCGTTGAACAACCGTTCTACCTTATTTTGACTTGGATGCCTAGTAGGACCTCCTCCAACCGACAAGACCCGCATCTGGCACGACCGTACTGGCCAATTCCGCGTCGAGGCTGCCTTCCTGGGATTCCAGAACCGCAAACTCCGCCTCCACAAGGTTAATGGCGTAGTCATCGAAGTCCCCGCGGAGAAGATGTCTCCGGAAGACATGCGTTACGTCGAGAAAGTTATGGCGAGCCAGAACAAACGCTCATCGGAGCCTTCTTCCTCAGGACGCCGGGGTGGATCAGATGACGATGATGAATCGTTGGCATCCAGGAGGAACTCATTGAGGTTGAGTGCCAAGACCACACAACAACCGCAGAAGAAGAAACAGCAAGTGGATTGGTTCGAGTTCTTCTTGAACGCGGGCTGCGATGTGGATGATTGCACGCGGTATGCGTCCGCGTTCGAGAGGGATAAGATTGATGAGGCTATTCTGGGAGATATCACTGAGGGAACGATGCGTTCGTTGGGCCTGCGGGAAGGGGATATCATCCGGGTCAAGAAACACATTGAAACTTCGAGGCCGAAACCTGTCACACCGAAGGACGACTCTACTCAGGTCAGGAATGATGAAGAATTGGCGAGGGCATTACAAGAGGAGGAGAACTCTGGATCGAAGCGGTCTCCTGCGCCAAACCTGTTCGCCGGTCCCAATGGCGTCCTGAAGAACAACACACAGAGGAGAGGTCGGCCGACACCGAGCAAGTCGTTGCCTCCGACGAGCGTGGATGCGAATGCGATCTCGACTGCCTCCGGGACGATCAAGAGAACGGGCTCTCCGGCGTTACTGAGCCCTTTGTCATCGCCCTCACAGGGTCCTACCAGGGCCGGTTCTGTACCCCCGATCCCGGGCGGTTTTGACGATGACGCTTGGACAAACCGCCCGAGCTCGGCCAAACCACTCACCCCCACCCCGACACCACCGGTCCAGCCACAACAACTGCCTCGGACAGCCTCCGCTCCCCCGCAACAGCCTGCGACGGTCGAGGCCAAGCCTACAACCACGCCTCTACCTCAACAAACAGGAGGTGGCCTTGCGAAAACTACGGAAGACGATGTGTTCAACCAACTTGCTCGCCTTGCTTCATTACGAACACAAAGTCCTACGGTCACTTCCCCCCCTCCCCAGCCGCAACAGTCCGGGGTTGTCAATAACCCAAGCCCTGCTCCTATTGTTGTTTCCCCACCACCGGGATTCGGTTCTGGTATGGGAATGGGTAATTCACCAGTGCCGATCGGACAGCTCCAGTCCAACGGTTTGTCTCTCCAGCCACAAATGATGGCGGCGCCGAGCATCAACGGACCAAGAGGGCCTTTCGCTCCCGTTCCCGGGAACCAGGGGCTACTGCAACCTCTTGTACCTGCCAGGACCCAATTCACTGGTTTCGTCCCCACTGGCCCCTTGAACAACTTGGGAATCAACAACTTCATGGGCGGAATGGGCGGAGGATTACAACCACAGCAGAACATCCCTCCCCAGCAAACAGGGTTCCAACCTGTGATGTCCAACCAGACCGGCTTCCCTACAAACGGCTTTGGTCAGACCCAGGGATTCTTGCCTCAGCAAACGGGATTCCAGAACGCCAGATTTCAGACCCCCTCGCCTGCGCCACCTGCGCCACCTATACCTCCTCTCCCGAACTTCCAGCCACCGGGCGTGATGTCCAACCAGACCGGCTTCCCGGGTGGTGGACCTGGATTTGGTGGGATGGGCGGTGGATTCGGTGGAGCTCAAAACAGTGAGTACCTTTCATCAATGAACCTTGTTTTTGTCCTGGGATAAGTTCTGATTGGAGCCTGTCGATTCTAGATCCCACCGGTTTCCCTGGTATGGGAGGAACGATACCGTTCAATCCTCAACCGCCACAGAACCAGAACCAGAACAATACCGCACCAGCGAACGTCTTCGCGCAGATGAAGGCTGGTACATTTGCGCAGAACGACGATCTGGCGGTTCAACCGGCCAACAAGTACGATGCCTTGCGGACGAATCGTGAGTCAACACTGTTGCTTCGATCGCTGGGGGACAGCGTCTGACGCGCTCGCTCGTAGCTTTGACCACCCAGCCCACTGGATGGTTCCCTGGCCCTGGTGCCTATGGAGGTTTCTAAATCCGAGTCATGACCTTGCACATCCAGGATTTCTTGTTTTCACGCTGGTTTCATGAAGCATTAACTACTAGGCGTTCTTGACGTTGTCGATATCTTGTATATTCCCCCTCACATACTCACCTTTTCACGTATCTAACCCTCCAGGCTTCTCCTTATGACACGCGGTTATGGTAATGAACTTATGATCATTTTCCCCGGGACCTTTGCTGTCCAGAATCTTAGCACTCTTTTCGCACTCCCTCCGCCAATGTGCCTCAGTACTCGGGAGGCGAATGTATCCCTTGGGCTGAAGCCAACCTAGGCGTGTTAACCTTCGAGAACCCCACAGTGTGTTTGTAATCCGACGTCCTCGCTAGGTTTCGAAGTGGAGCGCCACGAGGCTTAGGTCTGACCTTGCGGGACCGGCGAACTCGCATAGCTTAGGTAGCCGGTACCGGACTTGACCCGCCAGCCGCTGCGCCGACGGTTTCCTAGCAGCGGTCTCGGAATACTTATGGTCTTGGTATCCCTCTACCCAAAACCGATGGAGCCGGGCCAATAGGGTTTTCGTGTGGTTGTCCGTTGGTGAATTAGGGACCACGCAATGATTTTCGGGATGTAGTAGCCTACCCAGACGTTTGCGCATATAAGATCAACATAGCGGTCCTACTTCTCGCCGCGTACCCAGCTGTCCATCCCAGGCTCTGCTGTCTGTCGGCCCTGCACATAATCTGGTTACAGGGGAGGGGAATCCATTTCGTGAGCTTTTCGATGATTTCGATGAGAGTATAAATTAACGAAGGAGGAAGAGCGGAAGACGAACGACACGGGCCGACGCGACTATCCAAAGGAAGAAACGACTCTAGAGCAGACATCGACAACAGACTATACGACAGGGATGGGGAAAGAAGTCCGAGATTCAGGCTAAGCGGGGGCGGCATGTTCACGGTTGCTGCTGGGCGAGTACGTGCATCGCAGAAGGGTCCAGGATGTGGTTCACCACCCCGACTCGAGTAAAGAATCCTCGGACACCGTAGCGGATCTCCGGAGCCATGTCCTTGCTCAACAACTCCGTCGCGTGAGGGTAGATGGCGGGCATGTACCGATCGAACTAGTAACCAAAAGTATCAAAACCCAGTTAGAAACCGTGGCAACCTTACTGATCTGGGAACTTACCGCTTTGTTATCCAACCTGGTGAACCCGTGCATAATCTCTGCGACAACAGGGGTCCAAGCCATGATGTTCTTCATCTGAGTGTCCGACCTCAGTTTGTTGAAATCCTGGAGCACGCTCATCCCAAGAGGGAGAAGTCGTTCTGTGACCTGGAACCTGATGGCCTGATGCGCTGGTCGGGGGTCGAAATACAACCTCAGCAGGACAGTGACGAGGGTGGAAGCACTGCTGGACTCCTGTTTCAAAAGGTTGGGCAGATGCTTCATGAAACCTGGTGCAAATTTAGTGTTTTCCACGCCAGCAAGCTCGTGACGCCGACTCACCAACTTTCCACAGTCCAGTGCGCAGCTCCTTATCCTCGTTGAACAATCGAGCGAACTGGTAACTGTGATCGAGGACTCCCATTAACCTCAACATCTGGTCGGGTGGCATCGTATTGTAGATCTCGTCATTCCTGAGGAGGTCGCTCAGGGTCTCGATGAGCAAGAGCTGCAGTACGCATTTGACGATGATCTGCTTGAAGACACGACGTCGGTCGTTGAAATTGGTTCTTGCATCAGCGTTTCGCTTTTCGGCACTGGATGGTGATAAAGGTGCAGGGATGATGGTATCTCCGTTGGTCTCTACAATCCGCTTGAGGAAAACCCACCAAACCTCCGAAAGCTCGAAAACTCACCTGGAGTGTCGTCAATGCTGGAACTGGTATCGTCGATCTCTACCCTCAGCGCGTCGTCGAAGAGTTGATGAGGTGTCGTAGTCTTGAACAACTTTGCAAACGTGGAGGTGACTCGCTCCCAGCGAGTGGTGCTCAGTTTCTTCACGTTGTTCTCCAGTAACTGTTGTAAACAAGAAGTGCCGATCCGCGCGAGGGTGTCGTTTTCTATGACGACTGGCTCAGCGAAACCCTGGTGATGTCTCAGAGCCCCGTACCTTGGCAGATACAGACACAGAGTAGGTCCAGCAGCCCATCAAGGAACCGCTCCAGTGTCTCGAAATAGAAAGTGTACAGGTCTATCAGATCCCGGAGGGCCTGGATCATCGTTGTTGATAACCACACGCTCATATCCTCCTGGGTACTAAAGCGGGACACGTCCTGGGCGGATTTGAGAACCGCGAAGATGGGAAAGAGCAACTCCTGGCAGACTGTGTCCCAAAAGTCGACCGGGAAAGTCGCTCCGTATGTCTTCAGTGTTGTAAACATAGAATCCAGGGCTCTGCGAAAGTCAGCTCAGCAACGGTTCGCCTCTGTTACAAACCTGCTCACAGTCTTCGAATCTCGAGGTCCTCGCCGTTCATGATCACATCGTAGAATCCGAATAACACAGGGAACCAATACTTGATCATCGGGTCGTCGTCAGCATTGGGCTCGGGACCCCCCTTAGCCGTGAGCGAGCAATCTTGAGATTCGAGCATCACAGGAATGACCCCCCGGACCATGGCCATAGCCAACAGGCAAATCTTTTGGTACTTGGTGACCTTGCAGAAGTCCGTGACACAGACCATAAGGTCTGCAAACGCTCCTTGGCGAGCTATCGCGGAAAAGCGTTCCTTGTTGAGTCGCGTAACAATTTCGAATGCCGAGATCACGATACGCTCTGGGATTACGCTAATTTGAGGGACCGGTGAGGGCAGTGGACGGAATGGACTGACCTGTGGGGACCTTCGAGGCGGCCGAAAAGACGCCGAACATCGTTCTCCAACCGGAACGCAAGTTGTCCGCACGTGCCTGAATCATCTGCTGCAAACATTGTAAAACCTGGTAGACCGCTGTGTGAGAGGTTGTCCGTTAAATTCTCATATCCTGGTCATACCAGTTCCCGGATGTCCGGATTCGGATTGTGGCTCATCGTGTACTCAAACGGCTTCAAGAAGTCCTTCTGGAACTTGAAATGCGCCAATTCTTCCTTCTCCAAGAACCGCATGGCAAGTTGTCGGAGGGAATCCAACGCGAAGAACCCGACATGAGGGTTGTTGTGACAGCAGACCTAACAGCGATTTCAGACATCTCACGATTCTGGATAACCGCAACTTAGAGTACCTGGTTGAAATGTTCCCCGAGGATATCCCACAGATTCGACCACTCCAAACGAATGCGGTTCATGTTGTAGTACGAGATCTCGACCAACTTCTGCAAACTGAACAGTCGCGGCTGCTGCGACAAACCAGACGATTGGATCTCTTCCCACGAAACGTCACATAACGCTTGGACAAAGTTCACGATTGCGCTCTGCACATCAGGTCAGAAGGGGTGGTACCGAGCAGGCGATAAACGCACTCCGTTTAAGTGGTGACTCAATGAGAAAACCATGTCAGTGGCGACGGTGATATGGGTTGACCTACTCTCGTTTGCAAGATCCTCGTTTGGAAGTTTCTTCGTGCGATTACTGCGCTAGAAGTGAGTAACCCTCTAGATACCGATGCAGTTTGTACTTGCCCTTTACGTCCGTCGGGTATATCGTGCCCACTGGTGATCAATTGCATGTGTTCAAGTTGACTGACGCACTGCAAAACCTCCCGCCATGACCCTTTGAGGTTGTTACCTTCAGTAACAGCGATATCAAGCAGAGCTTTGATGGCCTCCATATTCTTCGTCTTCATCTCGCCCAAGTTATTGAGGAACGTGAACTTGGCAAGAGTAGTGACAAACGCGTTCCGCTCAAGCTCAAGGTCGAAGAAGCACGCGATGCGGATGGCGGTCTTGAAACCGTCCAGACAGAGTTCCACGACCTCGTTGTCCTCTGTTTCTTGCAAGGGTCCAGAGAGCCCGGCCAGGAAAGATAACCAAGCGACTTCGAACATAGGTTTGACGTGAACGAAGTGGGAAGCGCTGAAAAATTGTGGCCCCTGTGGTCCTTTCCGTTGCGACCGCATTAGGGATTTGAACAATGCCTATGCGGGATGTGAGATCATTGTTCAATCACTTGAACATAGTCTGGCGGCCTACCTCGGTCTTGTTGGTCATACTACTCGTCTGCATCACATAGGCCTCTTTCTGAAGATCGCGGCCGACGTTCACCAAAGCATTCGCAAGACCGGCGCCAGCGGCAGGGAGAGCAGCCTCCATTTCGTCCTTCATGCGGATCTCGTTGTTCCGGATGTCATCGTATATACTGGACACAACTTCCTCAGGTATGTCGGCGCCGTCGTTAATACCGGATGTGTTTCTGAAGAACTGGGGTTTAGTCATCTTGTTCTGAGGCTTGATCTGAGAGTTATGCGCATCGGTGTTTAGCATAATCACAGCGTAGGCGAACACATATGCGGCATCTGACAGAAGTCGTGAGATCGACTTTCAGGGACAGACCAGAAAAAACTTACCAGCATTTACGAAGTACGTTCCGGGATTTCCGTCGATGTACCGCTCGGCAAATTTCAGCATGAATCGATCGATCTTCTGCGCCTCGCCCGGAAGTCGAAAAGTCTGCAGGAACATTCGCAGAGCATCCACGAACCCAGTGTTCTTGAAGTCCAAGAAATCAACAAACGCATGCATAATTGCGATGTTTTCTTCGTCGCTAGAACGACTGTGAGAAGACGCTAGGAGAATACCAAGTTGCGGACTTACCCTTCACCCAAGTATTCACCAATCATCGCTTTGCTCAGACCATCGGTCTCGAGCAATAGCTTCGCGATGTCCTGTGGGGACCTCGAAGGAATAATACCAGTCTCCAAAAACCAGTCGATACCCTGTGGAATGTACTTAGACGATCGGACGAAACAGGTAGAACAGGGAGACTGACGCGTTTTGCCTTGTAGTTGAACTTCTTGACCCCCTCGGAAATCGTCGTTTTTTTCTGCTTGGCACTCTCAAACCGGCTTGGGTCATCCAAAATATCGGGGGTAGATTGCCTCGCCATGTCGAGAGGAAAACTTGGCGTCCTCTCACCCGGCTCGACGGAAGAACGCGGGCCGTCCTCACTGGTCCTGGACTTTAGGGCGAGCTCCGAAGCCGATAAGTTGGAAGTGATCCCAGAGGAGGCGCCGGTACTCCATGTTACGAGGGACTTGAGGACAGCAAGCAAGCACTCGATGCCCTGCTTTCTTAGTTGAGCTTCAGAGAGACCTATTGTCGATGAATCTACAGAGCCAGGGACGGAAAGGGCGGTGGTGGTTAACGAAGGTGGAAGAGAGACGGTGTGGTGTTTGGTGTTGGTGGGCGTAGGCGTCAGGGCGGGACTGGAGGGATCGCCACCCTTGGATTGTGGACCGGTGGTATGTGAAGTTCCCAACTTCGAAATGATGGTCATGAGACTAGGGGCAGGTGAGTACCACGCAGATGCGGTTGCGGGAGGCGGTACGCACTGTTCATAAATATTATCCACAGCTTCACTATCGCAGTCGTAGTTCAGATAAATTTCCACCAAGGCCTGGGGGTTTTCACAGAGGCGCTGGAGCATACTCAGAACCATCGCCTTCTGTTTCACCGTTGAAGTCTTCATCTCCATGATAGGGATAAAGATCTCGTGCAACAGAACCTCGATCTCTTTCTGTAACGGTGTTATTTAATTGAGGGAAAGCGCAAGTATGACAACCGCCTACCTTGAGTTTTGTCCGCAACCCAGAAATCACCCTCCAGAAAATCTCTACACTCAACTCGAACACCTGGGGCACAGGGCTGACAGCATTGCGACTTAGGCATAAACAGAGGTACTGGTTGATCGCCTGAACGAAGCTTGTGGCATCGTTGCTCGAGTTCGAGTAGATTATCGTATACGGGGACACGATGAGAGGCATGTGGGAATTCAGGATGGTGAGTACCAGGTGGAGGGACAACAACTTTGACCGCATTGCGTGTGATTTTAGATCGCGCTCACTAGATTATGTCATTAGGGTTTCTCCCATCTGGGTTGCTACAGAGTCACTATATGCGCACCTTTCAGTCGTCACCGGCTTCATGGTCAATTTACACAGTGCACGGAATACCAGGAAGGCATCCTTGATGAAGAGGTCGTTAGCCGTGAGCTCGTGTGGCGGTGGAGCATCCACAGGGTGATGTTCCTCGCCTTCCTGAGGACCCTCTCCACCGCTGTATAAATGTGAGTAGGCGCGATCATGGGAACCACCGGGGAACGTACGGGGCAGGGCCGGGCTCCTTGGTCACTCCAGCTTCAGCGCCTTCTGCAGATTCGGTGCGAGATAGCGGTTGCGACCCCGGGGCGGGACTAGGTGGTATGGAGGAAGGCACGACCGGAGGGGTTTGTTGGTGGGAGGAAGCGGGGGAGAGGGTGGGGTCGTTTTTCGGTGTTGGCGGGGCGGAATCTGGGAAACTCGGCAACGATGGGTCGACCCTGCATCGGGCGAAGACGTGGTTCACGATTTGGGCAAGCCCCCCTTGGGCCACCATTTGATTCACTGGGTCCGCGCTCAAAAGGAAAATGTTGTACACAGTGCGGACCGCCTTGAGAAGGGAGGACTGGTGAACGAGAATCGTAGTGGACAAAACCAGGGCGAGTAGACCTTTCACAATCTGGAGAGACACCGTCTCTGGAGTACTCTCCGTGTGACAAGAGGTGATTGTGTGAACGACGATATCAACCAGAGAGGGCTCGTGACCCCCTTGAGTGGAGGCGCTCTGTCGACCATTTGGACCACCAGGTGAAGGAGGAGGGGAGGTAAAGTTGGGACGAGGTGAATCCTCTTCCACGAAGAACGAATGCGAGATAAGTTTCGAGATACAATCGAGACTTGCAATCATCAACTTCTCGTTCTTGGTTTCGCATGCCAATCGAAGGGGTTCGAAGATCTCGCGAGGTTGCCCTCCACCCTCACCCGAGCGGACCAATTCCAATGCGCGCTGGACGCTCTCCTTGAGTGGGGCGGATCGCTTTGCCTCCCTCGAGTTCGCGATCGTCTCCAGAGCGGTAGATATCAGCACGGCCGAGACGGTGCTACCCTTGGACGAAGTGAGAGAACGTTTGTGTGTCGATAGCTGTGATAGTGGTGGCGCTCGCTGTCGGTTTGTAGATGATCTTGGTTCTGGTGTTGAGGACCGTGTCCCAGCATCGGAACCGACGGACAAACTATCTCGTCGGATGGGTTCCGGTTTGACTGCGGAGGGTTTAATCGGGGGAGTCGGTGGGACTGAAGGGACGCTATCCGATCCACTAAGAGATACTGTCCGTTCTGAGAGTTTGGGAGGTCGCTCCGGCACTGGCTCCGTCTGGGGTACGTCGCCTGCGGTCGGTTTTGATTCGAGCGTATCATCCGTCTTCAATTCCTTCTGACTGGTAGGGCCGTTGTGAGAAGCCTTCGACTCGGCTGTGGGGCCCGTGGCTGGGTCCGGTGTCTCGTTTGTGGTGGTAACCTCCGGTGCGGTTCTTAGAACGTAATTGCTTGGTTCGTGGGAGGGCGTGGAGGTCGTGTTTGTGTTAGCATCGAGAGGTATCCGAGGTCCAGTGGCGGCTGGTGTCAATTCTACGGTCTCCAGAACGTCTTCTTCTCCCCCATCATCAATAGTTTTGTGCACAGGGCCATTTCCAGATGGTTCTTGGGATGGGAGGTCCTGTTCAATGCGATCGTCCGGCGGATTTGACGGGGTAGCCTGGTCCATGGCGAAGAGAAGATACTACGCTGAACGTAACAGCGACCTCCAAGAAACGCGTATGCGTCTCGTCGGTCGTAGTCGAGGGGAGACGAAGACGGACTCAACGGGGTGGCAAAACCGATCCTGGTTGGGGCGTTTGATCGCGGCGCATCGTTTCCCAGCACTCCCGCAGTTTATTCCTCCATGGCCTCCGCCAACATTCCGTCTGGAGCATCTTCAGCGGTTTTGAAGCCCTCAGATCCTGTGTCTGAAGATGCCGTGTCTGTTCAGGGACCGAACTTTGATAACTCCCTGGATCTGCAACAGTTCATCTCCAGTTATGAACGGATCGGGTTCCAGGCGAACAGTCTAGGAAAGGCGATCCACATCGTCAACAAAATGGTATGTGTTCTTCAATGCGTAAGCGTTGTATTGACTGCCTGTTCTGCTTAACAGATTAAATGGCGTCTCTCTGATGAACCCTGGACGGACGCTGAGCCGGATGAGCTCAAAGATCCCGAAGTCCGGGCCAGGACAAAATGCAACGTGTTCCTCGGCTACACCTCCAATTTGATCTCCTCTGGGCTTCGCGAGGTAATTTTGCACCTCGTTAAGCACAAGCATGTATCAGCGCTTGTCACGACCGCGGGAGGAATTGAAGAGGACTTCATAAAATGTCTCGGCAAAACGTATCTCGCAGACTTCAATATGGACGGAGCGGACCTTCGTCGGAGAGGCATGAATCGTATCGGGAACCTGATCGTACCAAACGATAACTACTGCAAGTTCGAGGACTGGCTCATCCCTCTGCTAGACAAGATGCTTGCCGAGCAAAAAGATACAGGGGTCATCTGGACGCCAAGTTCTTTCATTCGACGGCTCGGAAAAGAGATCAATAACGAAGAATCTGTATACTACTGGGCGTACAAAGTGATTGCTTGCTCGTGGCCACATTTTTCCCACCCGACTGAGCCCAAAAATCCAGAATGACATTCCCGTGTTCTGCCCTGCACTCACCGACGGTTCACTGGGAGACATGTTATATTTCCACTCGTTCCGATCACCAGGTCTCATAATCGATATCGTGCAAGACATCCGTAACTTGAACGAGCTTGCTCGTACATCTCGAAAGGCCGGGATGCTAATTCTTGGGGGTGGAGTGTGCAAACACCAGATCGCCAACGCGATGCTTATCGTGCGTGCCCGGTTTGTCTCCATCGGTTGAACCTACTAAACTCCGGCCAACAGCGCAACGGTGCAGACTTCTCCGTGTATATCGTGCGTTTAGGGCATTTCTCCGTGATCACTTGGATACTCACAGTCGACATCAGAACACTGGTCAAGAGTTCGATGGGTCAGATTCAGGTGCTCGTCCGGACGAAGCTGTGTCGTGGGGTAAAATCCGTGCTGGCGCGGAGTCGGTGAAGGTGGGCATATCGTTCCCCTGTCCCCATACCGAGGCTGAACCGGCTACAGGTCTTCGCGGACGCAACGCTTGTTTTCCCTTTGCTCGTCGCGGCGACATTCGCTCGGGTCACAGAACCAGTCTCGGGATAGTTGGACTCCTGGACCTGTGTTTATAGCATTTGTAGATCGTTAAAGCTAAACACCGGTGAACATAAAGTTAGGGTTATGTGGCCGTGCACCCTAGGGTCCGCCACTGGCAGTGGAAAACATTGAATAAGCCGCGAGTTTGTCCTGGAGTGTGAATTAGTATCAAAGCCGTTCGACCCTCGGGATCATTCTTCCAACATTTGTTTACACGATCGAATCTCAGAACTCGGATGCGACACAACGCTCATGACACTTGACCCTATCCTCCGCGCAGCGGCGCATCTGGTCAACAAGACCACTCCAACAAACCATGCAAACGAAAACTTACAGTCTGTTCTAAGTGCAAGGCTGAGCAAATACTACACCGAACGCGGCGTCCCCGAGGTTGATTACGACAAAACGAATTTGTCAGCGGTACAACTCCAGACGGCGAAGGAGGCTCTCTTCGTTGTTCGACAAGTACACGATACCTTGACACTGGCAGAAACAAATCAGTCAGAGAAAGCGACTGTGCAGACGGAGATACCTGCGCTTGGGACTCGAGACGTATCTCATCTCCGAACTTTGATTTCGATCGTTTTCAAGTGGGGGACGGATGCCCTTCTAGATCGTGTCGTGCCGAATTGGACTACCCTTGCATTGCCAAAGGCTCAAGGATCTGCATCCTTCGTTGGTTTAACGAGGGGCCCGGAAGATTACAAAGAACTCTGTGACCTGACCTACCGACTTTTGTCGATCATCCTCCCTTCCGGTCACCGAGGACAATTATCGGAAAGTTTCGTGGCGAACATACTACTCACTCGTCACCTAAGCGACGTCCTCAAGCCATGCATCACGTTGGGGTGGCTTCCGAAAGCTTTGTCTACACCATCTACTCCAGTTCAAGATGACATCCGGCCACTGACCATGCGACTACTATCGTGAGCACAGTCAGACTGCTTGCCCAAGAGAATGTTCCTCACTGATTTCAGCCTCCCGCCGCCCCAGGTGATTCTCTCCCTCGGTTCGCTCATCGCAATCCGGCCCCCGCCGCCCTCATATGTTCACAAGACTTGTTCATTCCTCCTTGGCCGGCAACTCCTCCGACCAGGAGGGATCCGCGGCCTATGCGCCGCACTTTTCGGTGAAGAAGTCGAGACATCAGATCCCGACGTTTCCCTTGACAAACTCGAGCATTTCGCGAAAGCCGTACAGACCGTCCCTCCGTCGGTTCCGTCTCAGGTGCGCCCGGGAAGACAGCAGTTTCTATGGGGTCTGACCACCTAACCAGGAGTTTTTCCGTAACATCATACCTCAACTACTCACACTTCTGGCCGATGGACCAGACGCCGCACCCCCAGCCCACCGCCGCGTCGCTGCGTTTTCGATTTCCCGTCTGCTCGCGGAGGAATCCAAGAATAGGGAAGAGTCCTTGGGTATCATGCTTCCTTGGGTTCACCAACCCTTCCTCAAAGTCGCGGAATTACCACTTCGAGATGACGTCCTGGAACCGAAGCGACTCGACACCACCGATTCTATTTCTACCCTCCAAACCATCCTAATTAACACGGACCCATCTCCAGCGCTACTTTCAACAATTTTTACCCCTATCGCGTCCGTTCTATATGCGATCCTCGGGTGCCTGGACTCAAAGAAGACCGCAGACCCTGCTCTGAAAGAAACCATCAAAGGGTTACTTGGAACGTGGTCCAGGATTGTTTCAGCACAGGAAGTGGAAGAGGTGTGTTGGAGTATCGTTGAAGGGGAGGGTGGTTATTGGAATGTGAACGTCGTGGGGGAAATCATTCAAACAGAACGGTACTTTTTCGACTGTCTCATTTAGATGGGAAGTTAATATGTGTCAACGTAGGTCCGAGGTGGCTGAAGACTTCTCGATCTTTACCCCAGGAGCGTTGGAAGAAGCTGAAAAGAGTGGAAAACTCGACATCGACTCCAATTTTCTTGACCTCCGCCCCGACCCCGCACATTTCGTCGGATTTCTCAAGATGGTAAACCGGCCAGAAGTTTCTTCCTCGTTGTTTGTTCGGCTGTTGGAAGCTTATCGTAGAGTCAAGTCGGACGGCGAAGGGGATCCACTCCGGTATGCCGTTATTCTTTCTCTGGTTTCATTTTGCCCTTACGTCCTCCGTAGAACGCTGTTATACCTCCAGCTCGTTATGCAGATCCAGGCACAGCTTACAGACGCGAGCCCGTCAACGAACATACTCAA
>Ga0307509_10004856_pt1 | contig 19066 bp, 21 predicted proteins | sample 10_EM_MG_FD_202245 | JGI IMG/M metagenome (GOLD analysis project Ga0307509, IMG submission 202245) | Populus trichocarpa ectomycorrhiza microbial communities from riparian zone in the Pacific Northwest, United States - 10_EM | ecosystem: Host-associated > Plants > Roots > Unclassified | place...
ATTGAGGTAATGTCTTTTTTTCCCAATTCTGTCACCCCCTTGGTCTCATGCAGGAATAACGACCGAACGCATCGAGGTTGGATCTGCACGCTGGACCACGACGCGTTTTGTGCTCTGGGCGTACTACCTATATTACGCCGGGAACAATGGGTTGTCAGGCTTCAATTTTGGCCCCTCCCAATTTCAGAATCTCCTCTTCCTAGCGGGATATGGTCCTACCACCGGACCTGGGACAGCTTGCGGTGCGAATGGATGCGTCTTGCCGTACTTGGGAAAAATCCGCGACGGTAAGTTTAATTCCTCCGGAAAATACGAGCTCATAGAGTAAACTAAGTATTGCTCGACAGTAAATTCGATTGTGCTCCTTACAAACGGCATCAGTTTCGCGATTCAAAGTTGCATTGCTAATCTTTATTGGCACCTGGGCCGACTACGGGCGTTGGAGGTCCATCATCTCTCCCTGGCAAACTAAAATTTGAATTTACTGACTGAAATTGAAGACCAAATATTACTATATTCTTTACTCTCGTTGCGGTGGGTGTATCCTTGGCTTGGCTCGGGGTGCAGCATCCTTCCCAGTGGCGCGCTGGAGCAACTCTTTACATTCTTGGCAGAACTGTGATTGCTACCCTCCAAAATAGGTTTGTCGTTGCGGGCTGAGTCTCATGCTCTCCATTCTGACCCTACAACTTCTCAGCGTCGTTTTGTATTCCACCTTGGATCTTACGTTACTTTTGATTGTCGGAATTGTTGCCCAGGACTTGGGTATCTAGTGTGTAATCTCGATTTCGACCTTTCAGCTTCAACTTATGGAGAATCAGTGTTTTTTGCAGAAGCGTTATAAGATTTCGACAAAATCTGTTGGTTCTATTTTCATCTTGGACCTGCGCACGCTCACTTCGGAATTCAAGATGCTGACGTTTAATGTTTTTTGGATCATTGTAATAATGAGCCATCGTTGATCTAAGGCTATCCTTGACATTTCTTCTTCCGCAGGTCCTGACAATATGGGGTTTGATTGGCGTACATGCCGATAGGTTCGGGTTCAAGCACGTCTGGGAGATTTGGTGAGCCTTATCTCAATGAAAGCTTAAAACACGCTGAAACCACGTTGTAGGGTGTATCAGGTGTTGTATGGCCTAATGGTCTGTCCATGGTATGCATACAGTCAAACGATGATAAGTGAGGTCTCTCCCCTCCCCCAAATGTCAGCATCATTATACCTTCCTAAAATAATGAAAGGGGCTCAAAATAGGCCGTTCAGGTTTCTATTTTTTGCTTCGTTTTCCGTTGTACGCCAACATTCGCAATCTCAGGAGCATGCGCAGTGACCCCTTTCAACAGGTCGGGAAAACCTCTGCTTTCATTGGGTCGCTTGTGTCCAGTGCAATTATTACCGCCTCAGGTAATAATGATAACATGCCATTCGCGTTCCTCTTTGCTCTGTATGTGAAATTTGAATTTTTTCTCCATCTACTTCATCATTAACTATAAACCTGGACCCTCAGCGTCGTTGTTAGCACGGTCTTCTTATGGAAGGTGGACCTTGACAGAAGTCGAGAGGAGTGTGACTCATTCGTCATGACGAAAAGCGAGCGAAAAGCGTTCAAGGGTGCGGGATTGGCATTATCTTCAAGGGCCGAAGGCTTTGGGGGGATAGAGATCTAGTCACTGCCTCCCCTTGATCATTTACAAAGACTCGAGAGGGCCCATGAGGAGCCGCAAACGCCCACATGCCACTACCTCAGATGAGTGTTCCTGTGACGTACTTCTGTCAATTGCTCTTCGGAGACGGAGGCCGCTCTTTACCTTCGGATTTGCCAGTCAGCCCAGAAATCATAACAATCACAGAAGTAATTCTGCGAACGAAAGGTTCGCAGTCGATAAACCCCACACAACCTGTTTTTTAAAACAAAGCTTCAAGATGGAGAAACATATTTACTCACGCAAGAGCCTGTAAATTTCGGCCTTCCGATGAAAAGCAGTGAAGCCCAACACAGCCTTCCCGGTTCTCATGCATGCATCGGCCTGCTTGACTATTTTGGATCTGATCTTGAGGGTGATCTGCTATTGCCCGTTGACGAGAATAGCACCTTCAACGCCCACATGGTGCACTGTCCCTCTATATCCGAGACCACTGTGCCCTGATTATCATTTGACCCTCACGTTCGACTACGCAACCGCTGTTCTGTAACTGCAGTCAGGTATAGGTCGCCCTCCAATGCCTTGCAGGTATTAATTAACTGGTGTTGGAACTCGGTGCTCCACCACGAACCTCAAGTTCTCTACTATGCCTCCTTCTGATCTGCCTGCATATGTAGAATCCCGCTCGATTGAGGATCCCTCGATGAATTTTAATCACCTTGATGCCTCGGCGCCAGTTCCAGAATTGCCTGTGTATTCACCTACCCGAACGTCAAGATCGTCCAGTTCGAGACCACTCTTGGGACAAGAAACAAAAGAGTTCAAATATGAGGCGATGACGGGCAACAAACCAGTCGTGGAACTGATACTTATTGCGGTGCGGAGTTACTCGAAGAATATACCAACCTTTCTGCAAGGATCACCCGTGAAAGGAATTGTTCTCTTGAATTTGGAGAAACCGGATTATATCCAGTCAGTCGACGTCTCCGTGAGTATATATCCCCTTCATAATGACCATAATTTTATCTTTCCATTGAAATGGCAGATTCTTGGCCAATACTTCACAACTGCAAATCCGAACCAGAGTCTCAAATTTCTGAAGATTTCACACAAGCTCTGGTCTCTTTCCGATGGACATCCACGAAACACGCTCGATATTAATGGTGGCCGCCCCCTGTCTCCATCCACATCTCGAACGAGTAGTGGTGCAAAGTTCAGCGGCAAGTTACAGGGTGAATATTCCTGGCCTTTTTCATTGGACATGCCGAGCGAGGTTGCGGTGCCGAGTGGAAGTCGAAAAGAAGTCAAGACATTCCCTCTCCCTCAAACTTTCAATGAACGCCTTGTGCATGGGAGTATCGTGTATGAGATACTGGTTAAGGTCACTCGAAGTAAATGGAAGGTACATTACCGGTATGTTGAACATTCAATCAGAGGACGGGAATAAAATTTCAATTCACAGAATACCTGCGCCTTTTGGGTACATGCCTTGTATACGACCACCACCCATGCCTCCGTTAAGACAACTTACTTATCAGGAAGGTGCCTCCCTAGTCGGGCCCACAGTCGACCTCGAAGGCTGGCATCGAAGTGGACTGGTGAAAGTCGAAGGCAAGCTATTCAATAACCGTCCATCGGACGTCGCTTGTACTGTAGGTCTCTTCTTTCTATTTTCAGGGAATTTCGTGGTCTGACTGGATGTTATGCTTAAGCTCCACCTGGCCAAACCCGTTTGTCTTGACTTTCTAATTAATCTCACCCATTGTGTTAATGCTTATCCTCCAGCTTTCTTATACACGAGGATCTTTGATCCCATTCTGTTTGCAGCTTGAGAGCAACGACCAACAGGCACTAGATCTGTTATCTCCTCCAAAGTCAATCGTCGTCCGCCTGAAGCGCCTCATTCAATACCATTTTGATCCCGACCACACCCCAGGGTCTGGTTACCTGAAAGATTCTATAGACCATTATGACCGAGCCGTATTGTGGCCTTCATTAGAGGGGTCGGAAGATCCCTCAAAACGGTCGCGTTTCGTCAATGGAGAATTACATATTAAACCGGACACCAAACCATCATCGGCGATGGGAGACTTTCGAATACAGGTGAGACTTTTATGCCCTTGAAACGCTCTATGTTGTGTTTTGAATATGAAATCGCAGTATTCTGTCGTGTTATTTCCCTTTGACGCGGTGGGATTCGAGCCTGTGGATAGTCATTCACTCTTAGAGCAACCAGTGGAGATCACAACTCTTTATGGTCCAGGACCGCGTCCTAAAAGATTCGCGCCACCTGGATATGAATCGGAGACTGCAGGGCCCATCAGAGATACATACCTTTTGGGGGAAATGGTATCACTGGCACTTGGTTGACAAAAACGTTCCAACAATCTTGTATTACTTAGAGTCTTGCCGTATGATCCAGGGTTTTGAAAACCGATTACTGTATTGCTTAGTAGCTTGCCTAATTGGATGCACAAATTTAGTCGTTACGCTAAAAGCAGAATTCTTGACGCACAAACCTACATATTCTCTGGCTCTTTTCGTTCACTAGGTAGTTGGTCCGCAATTAGTTTTTATATTTACTCGAGTAAAAGATCTGCAGTACCAGGCCTGCTGCCTGCCAAGTTTCAACTTAGAACATACCTGTCACAGATGATAAAAATTAGGTCCAAACAAAATTTTAAATGTTATTACCATTGGTGCCAACGAATAGTCGACAAATAGATCTCTGGTGGGGATAAAGACAGCACTTGTGAGATCGAATTTCAATTACAGTCTGAGTAAATTCAAAAGTAAGATGGCCAAGGCAGCTATTAATATACAAGTTACTGAAGTCTGATGGGGCTTGCAGAACAGGGATATTGTGCAAGGATATTACTCCATAATCAGATACTGATATCCATATCCTTTTTATTGTTATGTACGCAGCCGAGCTGCGATCATTGCTGTCAGTGTGTCAGGGGCGCGTCGCAAATCGTCACATGTTATCCGCGAGATATGGATCATACAGCAGCCAAACAGACTCTAAAGCTTTTCGGATGCAATGTAAGCTGGCGTCTATAATTAGCGCCGAGTGATTTGATGCGATCATCTATTTGGCCGGTGGACGTTATCACAAGGTCACAAGATGCCCTTCCACTCTCCTTTTGCACGAACCCCCATGACCACCGCTGTTGAGCCTGTGACGCTGCCGCCATCCTACGATGGTGGAACCCCCAGCGACCCAGATTATATTTCCCCAGTCTCCGATCTCCCGCCATATACCCCAAGGCGACGAACAATTTCCAGTGCCCGAGCAGTCGTGAGGCGCGAACCCAAGGAGTTCTACTATGAGTTGGAGAGAAATGGAAAGCTGTTTGCCGTTCTAACGATGATCGGCGACGCCGCGTATTCTAGACACATGGCAACTTTCTTGGAGGGGACACCGTTGAAGGGGAGAGTGCGCCTTACACTAGACAAACCCGATACGATATTATCAGTAGTTGTTTCGGTAAGTACTCCCCCTCCGCAGAGTCGGCAAGAAGAAACTCTTCATTCTCACAGGCTTCTATCACTTTTTCTCTAGGTCCGTGGTCAATTTATCACAGGCGCGAGCGAAGGTGAACAATTTACATTCATGGAGATTTCGAAAACGCTCTGGTCACAATCCGAGGGTGATCCCAGGAATGTCGATTCTCATGATGGGGGTCCCTCATCCGCGGCGACCCCCGTATCACCCAAATTCAATGGCAAGATACAAGGTGACTATACATGGCCCCTCTCGATAGACCTCCCGAAAGAAGTGTTGATACCTTACGGCAACCGCAATGAACCCAAAGTGTTTACCTTGCCTGAGACCTTTAATGAACGACACACACAGGCAAGCATCGTGTACGAAGTTTCCGTCCGATTCATTCGAAACAAGTTACGGGCAGGTCGCAGGTACGTAAGTGTTTTCATGGACTTTGTCTATTATTGAATGTTGTTCCTAGGATAGAAACTAAGTTTGGATTTATACCAATGACACGCCCTCCTCCCTTTCCGCCTCTCCGCCGACTTGCGTATCAAGAGGAAGTTCCGTTACTGGGACCAACTGGCGATCCTGATGGGTGGCATTCCATGGACTCGATTACAATAAAAGCGAGAACTTTGAACAATCGTCATGTCCAAATAGGCTGTATCGTGAGTCCACTTCTCTGATCAAACATAAATCCTCTATCCTAATCACGAAAATTGGGTGTTTTGAATAAATTAAGCTCTTCTTGGCTAAACCGGTCAGCTTCGCGTCTCGTCCTCCGATATTTCTATCTCATAATGATCCATTGGCACGTTATCATTTTATATAGCTGTCTTACACCAGGGGTTCCGTGATTCCAATCTCCCTTCGTTTAGAGGGGGATGACGAACAAGCGTTGGATTTGTTGTCGTCTCCCAATGCAATTGTAGCCCGCCTCCGACGTCGTATCAAATACCATCATAAATCGGTGGGGTCTTTTGCATGGCGGGATTCTATCGACCATTCCCAGCTCGCAGTTTGGTGGCCCTCTACTGAGCAATCCGAGCAACGAGGCGTGCGATATGTGAACGGAGAATTGCACCTGCGAGCTGACATCAAACCCACTTCCGCAATGGCTCACTTTCGGATAGAGGTACGGTGATCACTGATTTGTACCGTTTGTAATTTTTATTGAGCTATCCTCCCATTGTTTCTGCAGTACTCCGTCGTGCTTTTCTCGTTCGACTCTCCCGGCCTAGATTTGGGGAATGCAGAAATTCTCCTCGAACAGCTTGTGGATATCGTGACGGCCTTCGCACCTGGCCCTCGAGCTAGAATGTATGCTCCTCCTGGATATGAATCTGAAATGCCCGTTCAAGAGGTTGCTAACATCCGCTCTTTCGCCGACCTCGGTTACTTCTGATCCTACACTTCTTATCTATACTTAGCTGCAATACGTACAGGTTGCCATCACATGACTCCTCCTCACTTATGCAATTTCGTGTTGAATTCCTACATACCCAAGCCTTTCAAACCTGTAGTGACCTTCGGCATGATCCTTCAATGCACTAACTTTTTTGTATTACCAAAACAAGAAAAGGGGAACTCACGGCCGCCGTTCACATGAATTTGATAAAAAGCTAACCATATACAGACTTATCCTGAAAATTTTATGAGGTATCAATGAGGTGTTTATGTGACTGAAAACGACACCAAATGAAGCCGACGTTTGCTCATCCATTGGACATTGCGGCGTTTGCTGTACTGCCACTTGGGGGAGGGTTGATCACACCCGATTCTCCATCTAACGATAGATTTGCATCAAATAAGTTTGTGTCGGCGTACGCACCGCCGGGGCCTGACTATTTTGACAAGGAGGCAAAATGTTACAGCAGGTTGTTTGAATTTTGCCAAGTCACATTTTGCCATTCCAGATAGTGGGGTCGCGTGGCTTTGGCAAAATTTTAATAATCTGCCGTCAATTTTGCCTCCCAGGCAAAATAATCTGGTCGCCGCAGTGCGTATCGCATCTATGGGTATAAATTCCATTTATGGAAATCACCTCGAAGGCCGTGAGCTTTCAATTTAATTCTCGACGGATATGTCAAAGGCACCCGCCAATCTCTGAGCTGAACCTCAACTTTGTCCACGATGGCCTGCTCCTGAGATTCGAGAGCGAACGATTTGCGACGGGCCGTGGGTCACGGTTACTCGTAAACTCGCTTACCCCGTCCCCAACGGGATTCCGGCCCCATGGATTATAAGGCACCTCATGTTGCTGTCAGTCGGGTTAATCTTTAATCTCTCACTGGCAGTAGCCGGACAAACTGAATTGCTCTCTGACCATTATAAATATTTAAAGAATGCATCTCGAACTTGCCGCTCGCTCTTAAGCTCTCTGGCAGGCTTTTTATCCACTATGTCTGAAAAGGAACCCCCTTCGTATTCCGACAATCGTGTTGACGACAATGGCCATGAATACGAAGGTTTGGACATTGACGACAACCTTCCAGGCTACGAGGAGAGCCAACAGACTACAAGGAAGCCAATCAAAACAAAGGATTTTCTCTCCACCATAGAAAATAGGGGTAAAGCGTGGGCTCTACTCACCTTGACTGCCAACGAGCATCTCTCCAAGAATATCCCAACATTCCTCGAAGGTTCACCAGTCAAGGGTACAGTAAAGCTCAGTTTGGATCGCCCAGAATACATATATTCTGTGTATATCTCGGTTTGTCCTTTACACGAGACTAATTGACCTAGGGGTGCCGTTAAATTTTGTTGTATAGATCAAAGGAGACTATCTTAATGGCTACGGTTACCGGGGCGAAAACTTCACCTTTCTCGACATCACGCACACCCTTTGGTCGCCGACATCTGGACGACCTTTCACCTTTGCTGACACCAAGGACAGCTCTTCAACTCCCGTTCCTTCACGGAATGACAATCCGACTCTTTTCCATGGCCCGCTCAGAGGAGAATTCAGTTGGCCTTTCGCTGTAGACCTTCCCAAAACGGTGGTGGCTGCCTTACACTTTGGACACCGCGAAATTGGTACATTTCAGCTCCCGCATACTTTCAAGGATCGTTTCATCCGTGCGACAATTGTCTACACTGTGACTCTCACGCTCAAGCGGCATGGGATTCTGAGCCAGGATGATCAGTACGTTTCTCGAAATCATATACTATGAGGCGACTGACTTGGGGATTCATTCCCAGACTCACCACAACATTTGGCTATATGCCCATAACTCGACCCCCTCCGTTTCCAATCCTCAGACAACTTGCATACCAGGAAGGCACTCCGTTATTAAGCCCAACAGCTGATCCAGATGGATGGCACTCCTTACCCACGTGCGAACTGAAAGCAAATCTCTTCAAATCTCGCGAAGCTCATATTAGATGTACTGTATGTTACCGCTCCTATTTTTGCAGTTTGCCGTGTCTGATACACTTTTCTATGAAAGCTCTCCTTGGGAAAACCAGTTAGTATATTCTTCTTCACCGGGTTCCTCAACCGAATATTCATTATTTCCTCTTCCGAAGCTTTCTTATACCCGTGGGACAGTCGTTCCCCTCTTCATGAGTGTGGAGTCTGAAGACGAGCAGGCGCTCGATTTATTGGCAACTCCGAAAGCAATTATGGCCCGTGTGAGACGACGCATCAGGGATCATGTCCACCCAAGTAATCACGTCGAGTACTCCGGTTGGCGTGACTCGCTCGATCACTCTCAGCGTGCGGTCTGGTGGCCTTCGATGGAAAGCCCGAAGGGTGACTCTAGAAGGCTCCGGAATCTACAAGGCGAAATTCATCTGAAGCCCGGAATGCGCCCCACCACAGCTCTAGGGAGTTTCAGGATAGAAGTATGTAAATCAATTTTATCACATGTTCGTTGAACTAATGTGTTGAATCAGTACTCTATTGTGTTATTCAACTTTGAAGCCGTTGGTGTCGACTTTCTGGATAGCCAAGCCCTCCAGGAGCAACCGATAGAAGTTGTCACGGCCTTCGGCCCAGGGCCACGCCCCAAGCCCCACACACCGGTATCATATGAGCCGGATACAAAACTTGCTCCTCAATCCAAAGAAATTTCCATTGGATTTTACTGATGATTTCAATTTCCCGGACGCTCTAACACGAAAAAATATACGTATTGATGAAGGTTTATATATGTAATTGCGAATAACCATACTTTGTCTTTTATATATATTTATCCCTAAATCGTATAAGGGGGCTTGACTGTTGAACTGAATCTGAGCGCGAGCGCTAATGGTGGTTACCAATTATGTAAGCACGTGTGCCATAGGCGCTGGCCTGAGGGGTTCTAATTCCTGGTCATTGTTGGGGAGTCGAGCACAAAGGTCGAACGCCTGTATATTAACAAGAAAATTATGGCCAAAAAGTTACGGCAAGATGATCGTATTACAGGTTCCATGTCTGCGAATCACTCGGACATTGCTTCTCGGGCGTGACAGAGCGCGTCACTCAATTCATATCCGATGAACCTGTTCTAGTGAGTTGCCATTCCACGTTTTTACGAGATTATACCAGAAGGGGTTGAAAAAAGGAGTGAGGAGTGCGGTCAACCATTTTGCAATGCCTGCCCGGGCCCCGTACGCAGATCCCCACTCGTGGTTTCCTTTTTTTGCCAGTCATATCTATGCCCCATTAATGTATCCTGGGAACCAATGTGAGGGGTGGGTCGGGCAGCTGATCGCCTCCGATACGGTGTTCACATTGGTGAGTGTTGGAACCTTCGAGGCTTGAGCCTGACTAATTCCCAAGAAGGCCAGCGAGGTTAGCTCAGCTGCCCTTCTTAGATGAAGTTCGTGTGTTTCCATGGTTTAATTTCTTTCAATTTGCTAACTGGCATTATTAGGGCGAATGGACGTTGCGTAAAGAGCAATTTTAGCATATCCTTTGCCCACACTGTGGACTCGGAGGGCGGTATGTTCGCCATTGTTTAGTCCATATCATCTCTATGAATTTCGTGAGCGAGGTGTCGTCGGCCCGATTATGAGGCGCCCCGAAGGTCCGAGGGTAATTAGTGAAATAGAATATGTCAAGTTAAAGGACCATTCTTCATGCCAAACGTACTGTATGTAGTATGTAGGAGGAACGGGATCCTGGCTCCTGCTCCTCGATTTTCATGCGATTTGGCCGAGACTTGAACCATAGATTGTAAGTCATCCGAATCCTGTCCCTTGAAGTCAGGTATTTAACCTTAGAATTATTTGAGTGAACAGATTACCAATGACAGAAGCACATCTCGTGATCCTTCCTCCATTTTTTTCTGCCGTTCATTTACAAATATATGAACAACGGCAACATGTGCCATCATATTATCTAGCGTATAGATTAACAGATAACGTAAACTGCAGTGGAACTAGTACTCCTATTAGTGCCTACGAATTATAATCCAAGATGCGTATTGGACATAGATCTTGGACTTGGTAAGTTATTTTAGAAGGACTTGTTCACCAATCGCGGTGGTCCACTAGAAAAGAAGGGTTTTATCAACCTGGATCCTCGATCCTCGGCATGCACAAAGGAAAAAGGTAATGGTAAGGAGCACTTCTTTGACGGAGGTCTAACCACCACCAAATCGAGAACGTGCGTCGTTGGCAACTCATTGAAAAAACCTTCCACCGAACAATAATAATGAATATGGGTACAATGGCGCACGTCTTTGCACGGAGTAAGGAGGGGAAATGGCCTACTTAATGCAATGTGGTTGTTCCCCGCGACGGGCGCTAAGGCCAGATAGACGTGCGACTTACCAAGGTTCATGAATGTAACAGTGGGTTAGTCGTCGTAAGTCGAGGGATAGCTCTGTACCTGCTTAAGTTCATAACCCGAGTTCAGGATAATCGGAGGTAGCAGGAAATGCTGCTTCATCAAAAAACTTGAGCCAAATTCCCAAGATACTTAGCCCTGATTCCCTTAACCAAAGCTTACGAGAACCAGAAGTCATCCAACTCACCAACAGCTCGCGAATCAAATGCCCAGGTGCGACTCGAATGATCAACCCCACCAACATTCCAGCGAATATCGATACCAAAGTTTCATGTACCGCGCGTATTCGCTTGATTTGGAGGTAATACGAGGTCAGAAGCGACAAAATAAGCAACATGCAGACCAGGAAGAGTGACCATGATGAGTAATATTCTTCCTCTGGCGTCGCTGTTGTGGAGGCGAGGGCCGAGTGGGTGAGGCTAGCTTGAACGATATATTGAGGTCTTCACTGTACCTCCACATCAACATCACCAGTGTCGTGGGTTCAAGGAGAACCTTACGTAAACATTGTGGGTGCATCTTGTTGCACTTTAGGTTTAATAAACTGCCCATTTATTGGTGTGCCGTCCGTTATCTAATTCTGGTAGCAGAAGCAGAGCAATTAAAGTACTATGTAATACAAAATTAAAACAAACCTATGTAGAGCTCGGGAGGCAAGAAATGTCGACACTCCCATCAATGACGCCCGCCAAAGCTTCTGCGATCCATGCTTCACCCTCCCGCCACTCCCCATCACGACTCCATTGGCGAACAAGAGTGACTGCACTCTCCATTCGCCTCTCAACATCCAGCTCCTCCCACAGCGCATCGTCGTCTGGATCGAGATATCCACCCTGGAGGTCCAGGAAGTCGTAATCCACGAGTTCTGATAGGTCTGATGCAAGAACTGTTCTGGTGGCACAATGCTGGGGATATTTGGTCATCATACGGATGAGAGAGGCGTAGACAGCAGATCGGCGAGGAACCAGGATGGTTGGACATCGCGGTGATGGTCTGATGTGGTGCGGTGGTTTTGTCTCCAGCTCGGACGGTAGGAGGGTGGAAAAAGAAAGGGGAAACAGGTAGATACTTGAAACGGAGGAAGGTAGCGTGGATCGTGTTATCCTGTGGCAGAGAGCTTTCGCAGAGAATTCGCCCTCTGTCTGCATGAGCAGTCTCGAAGGTGGCCAAAAGGGTAGACCAAGGTCCGACAGGATATCTGAGGCGCCTTCCAGCTTATCATCAGGAATGAGATAAAAATAGTCCTGCAAACCAAGGTTCGAAACAAACAGCCGCACAGGGAAGACATAACAACTCGCCTTGACGATAATTGGCACATGCATCCGAAGATAGAGAAGAGGCCCCCATTCGACAGGAGCTAACCCAGCCATTTGGAGCGCTTGCAGTGCGACGTCGACGACCCAGGCCGGGGATTCGTCAAGAAGTTCTTTCTTAATAGGTGGTTGAACAAGTTTGTGACGGAAATGGTCGAACCCTAGAAGGAAGGGTTTGTGCGGGATCATGGGTGTTTGTAAGTGGTGATGACTCCTTGTTGTCATTCTACTTAGTGCCAGAGTTCTTAGTCAGCAGCTGGATCAAACTTGATGAACCCCCAGATTTCGGTCACATCGACCGCCCCTGCAGACCAAGTCGCAGCAGCGTCTTACCTCTCAGAGATTTTGCGAAAGTTGAACTGTCCACATGTTTATATAGGGGGATTTGCATGGGCTTTGCTTGGAAGCAAACGGGCAACTGAGGTAAGCATTTCTTCGATACTTAATCATAATTGAATCTGGCGCTAGCATCTATAGGACATAGATGTGTTAGTTGAGACAAGAAACCTCGATATGCAGGTACTTCGTCAACAGCTCCAAGAATTGAACAAGCGGTTCGCATCTGCCGGCCTGAAATTGTACTATGTCAAAGGTCGTTTTCCAATGTTCCCACTCTCGACACTCTCAAAAACCCACGCTGAAACTTAGGAACTATTGGGTGATCTACACGGCGACGAGTTGGTTCGCGCCAACAAAAACAATGTCCTCATCGAGACTTTATCTGCTGGATCCCTTGGTCTACCCAGCATAGCGGGACCTGTATATAAAGTCGAGAATGAATCCCAGACATGTGGGTCCCGGTCCCTTTGGAACATTCCACGCGACTGAAACGAATCTAGCAATGGATGTGCTGCACCCTGGTGTCCTCATTTTAACCAAAATGAAGCGCTGGTATTTCAACCTCGACTCCACTCGACCAAAGACAATGCTGAAGAACAGGCCCGACCGAAGAGATCTAGATTATCTAGTTTCCTGGTTAGTGGACAACCAGATGACCATCGAATTCGAACTCTACCAGGGCAAGACCAAGGACGACCTCCTAAAGTTTGTAAGACGGTATCGTGAACAAGTGGGTGAGGACAAAGTCCTGATGCAAGCGTTGAAGTTGGCAATGAAACCCCTTGACTGGGATTTGTTGTAGATCCCTTGTGTCAAGCAGAAATTGTAAGCCTTCCACAAAACCCTTGCGTATGAGTTTGCAGTTAACTACACTGAGTTAACGATTGGATCTCTTCCGTGCCTTTTGTGCGGTCTTAGCTCTTTCATATCTGCCTTGCCAGTGAAGAGATGTCCTGCAAATTTGAGCAAAGAAACATACTCTCCATGCTGGCAAGTTGGTTTGTCTGAGAGAATCTGCCAGTGAGTGATGAGGTTGTCCCACGATCGATCTCGAAGGTTGGCATTCCAATCAACCTGCACAAGTCGTCGGAACAATATCTAAGGATCGATTGCCATTATTTCGTGCACGGTGTGTTATCCAGTTTCTATCCTCGTCCAGTGGCTAACCATTTTTCTCAACGGAAGCTCTTCATGGCGAAACCTGTCAGCATTCTTGAGATTCCAATGAGCCTCACCTAATCCTCTCTTGCCCTATAACTATCGTATACAAGAGGGTCACTTATCCCCCTCTGTCTACGACTTGAAGGCGATGACCAAAAAGCACTCGATATGCTGTCCTCCTCGAAAGGAATTCTGGTTCGTCTAAGACGGCATGTCGAGTATCAATTTCCGGGAAAGACCGGAGCGTCAGAAGCTTCGCCTGCTTTGTGGTGGCCCGGGGTGGCAGGCACCCAGGCAATGTCCAAACATATTAATGGGGAACTACACCTCAAGGTTGACTTCATGCCGTCCTCCGCTATGTCACATTTTGGAGTCGAAGTTGGGAACCTTTTCCGCCTACATCAAGATAAAGATGGGTGCTGACCATTTACTTCTTTTCTCTCTCTTCGGCCCGTTTTCTGGCAATTCACCATGATCTCACCATGATGTGAAATTAACGCCCTTTGTAACTCTTGATGTTTTGCGTTTTGACCTCCGCAGTATTCTGTGGTTCTTTTTCCTTTCGAAGCTCCTGGATTCGAGCTCGGCACGGAGAAACCTCGGGTACCAGGAGAAGCAATATGGAACAGCCAGTACAAATCGTGGCCTTGTCTGTACCAGGGCCGCGCCCGATGAAATCAGCGCCTCCAGGATGTGATTTGAGCCTGCAGGTGCATAACTCGAAATTGATTCCCGCGAAGAACGCCGTTGTGTGATTTCATCGATTGGGGAATCTATCCCAGATTGTTGGGCGCATGTATGTTATGGGTACGTGATGTTCTTACCAAATAGTCAGATCTAGTTAGACGCCAAGTACTGGGTTACCGAGGATAAGAGGAAAGATTTAGGAACGCTTTATGAGTCACGAGGTGCTCTGATGACTGAGTCTTTCACACCATTGGTATGGAAGAGTTTCAAACTTGACCTCGTGGTTCGATAGACATGCATTGAATATTTAATGGGAGTGGAATGCCGTCTGATGGTGTTCCTTTCGTTATGGAGAGTACTTTAATCTTACATACATATCGACATTAGAGGGAACTCTGCAGATCTAGAGTACAAGGTGGTGTGCATCGACTACCGCTGTGAGAACCGGTGAAGCATTCCGAAGCCTACAAATTTCTGTGATCTGAAAATTGACTGGGAGTTAGTGAGGGTAACCGCTGGAAGATCAAACCTTGAGGCAGTTATTGACAATTGGATGAAGTGATGGAGGGCGGGGTAGAGCGGGCCGCGATCTTTAACGCCCTCTGCCGTGAATTCTATAAATCCATATTGAGCAGGTAGGAACCTGAGATATGGAAAGTGTGTTTTGGAGTCAGTGATAGAGATGCGCAGACAATTGTGTTGTTTGACGTCGCATGGAATGGACACTGTTATTGTACGGCGTGGGAATAAGAGGACCCTTATTATCTAATAGAAGTAATCGACGGTCCTTTTTGGGGCCTTATTCTTGAAATGGTCAACTGCCCACAATAAGACTATACCTTGTCATTACGCCTTTCGCTATACTTGCTCCTCAGCCTATTTAGTCAACTGTCTAATGAATCCCATATCCTTACCCCCCCCATGGACGCGTCGTCCCCGCCCTGCTACAGGAGATTCTCCGCTAGACCTGGTCCGGCACCATCCTCTGGCTCTGAGCTCCCCCCATATACTCGTCGTAATACCCTTACTCAGCCCATTAATCTCCATCGTGAGCCTACAGAGCATGTCTTCCAAGTGGCAGATGGAAAGTCGAGACCTTGGATTACGCTTAGGGTATTTAGCAGCGCGAAGTCTTCGAGGTCGCTGCCTACATTCTTTGAGAAGGAAAATATTACTGGTCGGCTCGAACTCGATGCCGAAAGGGGTGACTCGATTCAGGCGGTCACGGCGATGGTATGTCTCTGGTGTTTTTTTTTTTCAACTAAAGCTTCATGGGACACCATAGGTGACTGGTCGTATCATCACTGGTTCAAATATAGACGACTCTTTCGTCTTCCTGAACCAGATACAGCCCATTTGGTCAAAATCTCCTGATGCACCGCGGGTTCCTTCTCCTTCAGAAGGTGCATCAAGCAACAAGTTACTGGGCCATTGTGTCTGGCCGCTTTCAATAGCGCTCGCCAGAACCGCCTCAGTTCCTGCGGGATCAGGGGAGATGCGCTGTTTCCGACTTCCTGAGACATTTTTGGAGCGCCAGACGCGAGTCAGCGTCCAGTATGACTTAACGATAGTCATCTCGCGGGGAATGCTAAGAGCGGACAATAGGTAAGCAGATTCCATTTCCTTGGAGCGCAAACTGGATTTCATTTGCGCCCTGTTAATATTGTAGGATTACAACTGCATTTGGATATGTGCCAAGTACAAGGCCAGATCCTCCTTCATTGCTCAGGCAAATTGCGTATCAGCAGTTCCTTCCACTCCCGGGACCGACCTCAGACCCAGATGGTTGGAAAACCCTCCGTCCCGTGGCCGCCCGAGGAACAATGTTCAGTGCGCACCGCGTTGAAGCCAAGTGCACGGTAAGCATATTCTGCCCCAAAGTGGTCTCCATTCTCTAACGGGGAAAACCTTTCCATTCGTCTCTCCTAGCTGTCACTTGCTAGACCAGTATGTATCTTTACCTGATTGTGAACGATTGATCATCTGACGGTAACTTTCCCCTCAGTTATGCTACGCTAGAGGAACTGTCTTGCCCTGTTCTTTGACACTGGAATCGCGTGATTCGCAGGTTCTGGACCTGCTTTCGAACCCTAACGCTATTGTTCTTTCCTTGAGGCGACGTGTCAGATTCTACAACAAAACTTCATCATCCCGGCAAGATGTTGCTTGGAATGAAAGAGTGGAAGACGTGGGCAGGGCCGTCTGGTGGCCATCAACAGACGCCCGAAGCGAGGTAGATATCCGCCACTTCGAGGGAGAAATCAAGCTCGCAAAAGACCTTAGGCCAACATCTGAAATGGGCCATTTCAGCATATCTGTGAGTAATCTTCTGTATTGCCCTTGTGCTTGGGGGGGGACGGGGAGAATATGACTGGAACTAACTTGGCCCCCGCTTTATCTCCTTAGTATGCTGTGATTTTGTGCCCTTTCACTGCTGCTGGTTTCTCGTCTGATTCCGCGGTCCTACTTTCAGAGCCGGTGGATATCGCTACCATGCATGCCAAGGGCCCTCGGACGAACGCTTATGCACCACCCGCTTACGATTCTTCGTCACGACGTAATGATGGTCCTCACCTCCAAACCCTGGAGTCCGTTGGCGCAGTTTCTCTATGATCCGACCGCTCTTCAACACTACCACACACACCTTGTACGATTCACGAACTTGAAGAAGAAAGCGAATATACCACGATATACCACGCCCTCGAACATGAAATAACGACCGGATTCGTTTTCACGCCAGATCATCTCGTCCGCCTAAACATCTCTTGCCTGATTTACATCTTATCGCCACGTCGTTGCGTTTCGAAATTTGCATCGATCTTGATCCAGCATTTCGCTAACTGTATGTACCAACCAATTTGTTACTGTCCTGATTCTGGTAGTAATCCCTACGCTAGTTCGTATGTTTACTACCAGAACGAGATTCGCTCCTTTTTTCTGCATCACACGTGTAGCATTATTTATCATAGGCAGACTCTTGACGATGTCTCGACAGACGCCAAACGTATGTATACTTGTACCACATACCCATTCAACTATACCCCCGCAAAATACATCTCACCCGTATACCGTAGACAATACAATCTTTAATCATTTGACTTTTCACCACGATGGCGATATCTGCCAATGCTTATCATGCTGGATAACCTCTATTGTTCAATTTCGGAGAAAAACCTCAAGGAAGCATCGTGATCATTTCCGGAGTCCATGCCGAACGGAATGCCCACAATCGAATGGGTATAGCCGAACTTGCCCAAAACCAAGGACTGTCAGACAGAAATAGCCGCAGGCAAGAATATATGTATGACGTCTGACAGTGACAATGTAGGGAACTACATGATCAAAAGACACACGCTGTTGCCACCTGCGAGATGCACCATGTGGAACTGGTCCCATTTCGAGAGCGCAAACGATAACTCGGGTTATCTATCTCATGATGCATGACGGTTGAGAACTGTGCCTTTGACATTTCCCAGGTACATTGCATACGGTTTTTTCGAGCTATCGCACAATAAGCTAGCAGGCATCGTAAGATACGGAACACGCCACCACCGCAGTCAAGCATTTTCAAGTTAGGGGGCAATTTCTATACATCGCTCGATGGCGACAGAGGTGACAAAGACTCAGGGTCAGGTTCATCATGAACATGACGCCCTTCCCAGTTATGCACATGTGCGCGAACAGCAGCAGCAACAGTCTACACCAGTGCAAGGTCCAAATGGGAGCGGGGAGCACCAGCGTTCGCTAGAAACGGCAAAGGGCAAGAAATGGCTCACTCTATTCGTTAAGAGCCGGGCGAACAGCAGCTCTTTACCTGTATTCTTTGAAGGCGATATCGTCTCGGGGCGGGTGGAACTTGACCTGGACAAGGCGGAGAGCAGCAAGGGGGTGACAGTCACTGTAAGTCTTTCTTTACCGCTTTTATGCACTACCCAGCCTGGCTACCTCGGGTCTACGATTCCGATGAGACGGACTTGTCCATATGGGCGATGGAATTCGGCATGCAATGACGCCTGAGGTGGAGGATGTCGCCTGCTCGGTGATAAATTAATAATGTATTAATACCCCGGAATTGTAGATCCAGGGAGGGACGACCTTCGTGGGCCAGGAGGAAGAAGTCTTCCTGATGGAGGAGCAAACGTTATGGGTGCCATCTGGGAAGGAGCCCAAGTTATCAGGAAAACATTCCTGGCCATTCAAGTTCGTACTTCCCAAGGAGGTGACGGTAAAGGGGTCGGAGACGAAGACAGGGTCCTTTCACTTACCCCCAAGCTGGACCGAGAGAGCAAGTCCAGCATATATTGATTACAAGATAATCGTCACTTTGAAGCGGGGTTTTATGAGGGTCAATCAAACGTACGTTCGTTCCTTCACGCCGTTTCTCCAGCTTCACATATTAGTTGTGAATTTCAGCATAGTGTCCAATTTCGGATATCACCCAACCACTTTACTTGATCCGCCTTCGCCTTTGAGGCGCCTAGCGTATTCAGAGGGAAGTCCTCTCATTGGCCCCGAGGGTGATCCGGAGGGCTGGAAGGTATTACCGCAAGTGAAGATCAGAGGAACATTATTCGGAACGAAAGAAGTCGAAGTAGATTGCACCGTTCGTCCTCTTGAAGTCATTAAATATGCCTCAACTGAATGAAAACA
>Ga0307509_10004857_pt1 | contig 19063 bp, 22 predicted proteins | sample 10_EM_MG_FD_202245 | JGI IMG/M metagenome (GOLD analysis project Ga0307509, IMG submission 202245) | Populus trichocarpa ectomycorrhiza microbial communities from riparian zone in the Pacific Northwest, United States - 10_EM | ecosystem: Host-associated > Plants > Roots > Unclassified | place...
TAGAGCAAGCTCATGGCGGGGGGTGGAGAAAAGAAAAGTGGTGATAATCTCGTGGTGTTGAGATTTCAATCGCCGGGTGTGTAGAGGAGACGGAGGATGGGGAGTTTGTACCTTAAACAATACTAAAATGATACTAAAAAAATAAAAAAAAATAAAAAAAAATAAAAAAAAGTAAAAAAAGTAAAAAAAGTAAAAAAATAAAAAAAGTAAAAAAGTAAAAAAAGTAAAAAAATAAAAAAAACTAAAAAAAATAAAAAAAAAAGTAAAAAATAAAAAAAATAAAAAAAATAAAAAAAATAAAAAAAATAAAAAAAATAAAAAAAATAAAAAAAAATAAAAATAAAAATAATAAAAATAAAAATAAAAAATAAAAATAAAAAATAAAAATAAAAAAATAAAAAAAAGTAAAAAAATAAAAATAAAATAAAATAAAAGTAAAAAAATAAAAAAAAGTAAAAAAAATAAAAAAAAAAGTAAAATAAAAATAAAAAAAAAGTAAAAAGGTACAAAGACAGCATTCAGCTTTAACACTATGTCCAACACAAACCATACCCTCCTCACCCCAGGAAACATCCAAACCCCCAAGTCCCTCTGATATGAGACCAACCGCACATCTCGCCTATCGCCCAACCAAATCCTACGAACATACTCCTACATGGGAAGGAAGTAGAAAGGAAAGAAGCAAGCAGGAAAGAGAGGAGAACCCTTGGTGACATCTACTACGAAAGTATAAAAACATAAGGAATGAATGAACCCCTGACAAAGGACAATTACGTGTGATAAGTAACGGGTATCAGCCTGAGCTAGGAAGTGAGAGTATGGACCTGCACACCGGAGCGGTGCCGGGGGACGAAGCGGTGCCTGATGGCAGGATGAAAAGATGGATGGAGGTGACTCAAGTCAGGGGTTGCCAGAGGGTCTGCCAAAAGGGCATTAGTGACGGCCAGGCGGATGGGCATAATTGAGGCGGGTTTTTGTATAGTGACCGAAGATCAACCGCGGGGGGGAGCATTAAGGTGCCAGCCGCACGGGTGGGAAGAGGGGGAATGGGAGTAGCTGTAACCGAGCAACGGGACGAGTACCAAGAGGGTCGAGAAAGGAAGGAGGGAGGAGGAAGGACTAGTGCAAACACATGAGAAGACCGACTAGAGTAAGTGCGGCCAATGCTTTTCCGAATGCAAAACGAAGATGAAGTGCTGAAGTGACTAACCGAAGTGTTCCCCAACAGGACCACATAACCGAGATGGAAAGGTACTTCGCAAAGGGCTTGGAGAGCTCAGCGCCGACCGTGAGCGAAGAGAAACAAATGCCGACCGTGCAAAACCTAAGCGAGGTGCAAAGGAAGAGCGGGGTAAGGGGGAGATCTGAACTTCATGAGCGGAGTCAACTTTGAACAGGAATGAGAACCCCGTAGAGGAGGTGGAAGACCCCAGAGGGACAGGAGGGGTTATGGCATCGCTGCCCTAGGCAGCAGGAATCAAGGGGGAGGAGAGGGCGTGGTAGTGGATCCCACGATGATTTCCCTGGTGTTGAGATTTCAATCGCCGGAGGTGTCGGGGAGATGCTTCGTTGTCCAACTATTGTGACTTTTTTCTCTTTTTTTTCTCTTTTTTTTCTTTTTTTGAATCAAGTGCGTTTGTTTTATTAAGGTACAAAGACAGCATGCATCTTTAACGATATGGCCGACAAAAACCCTACCCTGCTCACCCCAGGAAACATCTAAACCCCCAAGTCCCTCTGGTATGAGACCAACCGCACATCTCGCCTATCGCCCAACCAAATCCCACGAATATACACGTCCACCCGAAGGAAGTAGAAAGGAATGAAACAAGCAGGAAGGAGAGGAGAACCTTTAGCGACATCTACAAAATATAAAAACCAAGGAAATAAATGAACCCCTGACAAAGGAAATTTACGTCTGATAAGTGACGTGTATCAGCCTGAGCTAGGAAGTGAGAGTATGGATCTGCACACCGGAGCGGTGCCGGGGGACGCAGCGGTGCCCGATGGCAGGATAGGAAGCTGTATTGAGGGGACACTGGTGAGGGGTCGCCGAAGGGAGTGCCAAAGCGGCATTAGCGACGGCCCGAAGGACGGGCGTAATTAAGGCGGGTTTTTGTATAGCGACCGAAGATCGACCGGGGTAGGGGGAGCAGTAAGGTGCCAGCAGAGGGGGTAGGAAGAGAGGGGGTGAGAGTAGCTGTAACCGAGCAACGGGATGAAATCCAAGAAGGTAGAGGGAGGGAGATGGGAGGAGGAAGGACTTCCGAACACTTGAGACGACCGACTAGAGTAACCGCGGCCGATGCTTTTCCGAATGCGAAACGAAGACGAGGTGCTGAAGTTACTAACCGAAGTGTTCTCCGATAGGACCACATAACCGTGACGGAAAGGTACTTCGCAAAGGGCTTGGAAAGCTCAGCGCCGACCGTGAGCGAAGGGGACAGAATGCCGACCGTGCAAAACCTAAGCGAGGTGCAAAGGAAGTGCGGGGTAAGGGGGAGAACTGAACTTCATGAGCGGGAGTCAACGATGAACAGGAACAAGAACCCAGTGGAGGAGGGGGTAGACCCCAGAGGGAGAAGAGGGGCTGTAGCATCACTCCCCTAGGCAGAAGCCATCAAGGGGGAGGAGAGGGGGTGGTGGTGGATCCCACGATGATTTCCCTGGTGGTGAGATTTCAATCGCCGGAGGTGTAGGGGAGATGGTTCGTGGTCCAACTATTGTGACTGAGTCTCCCTTATATAGCCCCTTCCTACCCTCAATCCTAACCTGTGACTCATAATATGTGTCACGTGGTCCTATCACTTATATTAGTCATTCCGCAAATCCCTCAACCGACTCCTTTGACTCGCTGCGCAACATGCTGTACACCAATCAAAACCTATCAACCAAATAATCTGTGCAATCAGGGTCACATGAGCGAAACTCATGACTTATAATTGGAGTCATCTGCTAATGTCATTACATCATTATGACTCACAACTTTGAGTCATAAAAACATCAACCAATCATGACATAACAATGGCATGCAAGTGCGAGTTACTTGTGAGCTATCAGTCAAATGACTTCTTAACATAAAACCTAAATATACCTTACGACTAATAACCATTAGTCATGTGAAAACAATTTCACTTAGTCACAATTTGTGACATTAAGCTGTTTAGAAGTCCACATGGCGACATCTACTGTCAGCCTAAAGTCTTGTGCAATGTTCCCATAGTTTCCTTGACTCTATCTGAATGTACTCCTGAAATATCACCCAGCCCAACAGTGTATATATGGTTACTCTATCTCCCTCTTAGCCTTGCCTAAGGTTAACTAGCCTTGTATACTCAGTATACCGGACCATACCACCTCTGGTCACCCCTTGGTGTACCATTTGAGCTAAGGTGGCTGTCATTGTATGTATCCATCCTAGGACCGTTACAATCAGATAGCACAACTTATCATGGAGAATATAGTGGAAAGCAATTGCAGAGAGATTACAAACCTAACAGAGAGTAAGAAAGGAACATGAGAATTTGGAAGTACAAATCAACAAATGATATCGATTTATAAAATAAGTGCTGAAGCCTTTTGCAGTTTTAATGCCAAAAAAACATGATCACAGGAATCCTCCAAGTGGATAATTGTGAAGATGGCATACAACTAGGCAAGGTCAACCTCAATATGGAGTTGGCTATCAAAGATGGCAAATATTAAACAAAAGAATCTCTCAAAGAACTAAAGCCAAAGGAATATCATCTTATCTGTATAGTTCTTGGACAAAACTCATTGTTGGTGAGCCCAAGTACCCCCTAAAACACACCAAAATCACCCAATTTGAGGGTCTTGTAAATAGCTATTACCACCACCACCTCACAATTAATTAAGATGAAGAATATATCAATATTCGACCCAGAGCTCAGCAATACTATAATTCTCATCTTTATAACGAATTCCACAGTTTTGTGTCTGGTCCAGGTCAATGAGGGCAGCTCATGGAGATCTAGGCGCCAAGCCAGGAGAATTTGTATGGTGACCTTTAGAAAAAGGTACTTGATTTCAAAATCGCCAATTTGGAATCATCGCAGTTTACCTAATATTACCCTATTTCCTTCAATATTTCAACTCGGAGCTTGAAATCAACAGGATGGCCATTCCACTGTGAATTCATCCATTTTCACAAGAGATGATGGAGTTCTCATGCTCTAAAAAAGAGCATTTTTGGTGTAAAAAGGGCCACCAACGATGAGTTTTGTCCGGGTGCTTTACCTATCTGAAGAAGGAGAAATGACTGGATTAATACTCTATCAAAAAGGGGTGGACCTCGAAATCAACTATGAAGAAGGAGGAAAGCTCCTGCCCAAAAGAAATTATTCAATGACGTAGCAAGAACTCAAGACACTAAAATAATACTTGAGTGGGAACAAAAACTGAGAATGGATCTGAAGAGTCAAGGCTAGTGTAGCATCACCCATAATGTGATTCAAGAAGAAAAATAAAAGCCAGAGGCTGTGTGTTGATTAGAGAGCACTCAACAAAATCATCAAAAAAGACCAGTACCCCCGACAACTAATTGGCAATGCCTTAAATCAACTATGGACAGCCAAATACTTCACCAAAAGTGATATCAAAGATGCCTACCATAATATTCGAATCAAAAAGGAGAACTGAATGGAAAACCACTTCCATCACAAAATATGGAACCTAGGAATATATGGTTATGCTCTTTGAATTATGCAATGCCCTAGCCACCTTTCAGGGATGGATCAAACAAACCCTAGAAGAGCTGATAGATACTTGTTGTATTCTCTATCTGGATTATATGCTTATTTATTCAGACACCCTGGAACAATGCTATAAGGATATCAAAACCAAAATAGGGGCATTGAGGGTCAAAGTAATGAAAGTGAAATTCTCGAAATGCGAATTTCGCAAGACTAAAACAGAATACTTTGGATTTATCATCAGCCAAAAAGGATTCCAGGTTGATTCTGGCAAAATAAATGCCATATTCGATTAGGAAGAGCCTACGAACAAAACAGGTCTCTAATGCTTTATGAGATCCAGTAACCTTTTCACTGATTATGGAAAGTATTCAGTGGAATAGCGAAACTACTCCATGCCCTGACAAAAAAGGACATCAAATAGAAGTGTGGAGCAAAACAAAGTCCTTCGACAAATTACAAAGCCCAATTGGTTCAACTCCAGTACATGTTTACTTCAAGCTATGAAGACCAATGATGATAAAGATAGATGCTTCAAAATATGTCTTTGCTAGAATTCTAGTACAACAACGAAATGATAGAAAATAGAGACCAATTGCATACCAATTCAAGACAATAGCACTAGCAGAATGCGACAATGATTTTCAGGATAAAGGACTATTGGCAATAGTTCAAGCCCTGAAGGAATGGAGAAAATACATACAAGGGAATGGACAACAAATTCAGATCCCAAAAGATCATTAGGACTGGGTACCATTCACAACAAGCAAGAAACTATCAGAAATACGGATACAAAGGAGTGAAGAACTCTGTGGATTCGACTGCAAGATCATATATCAACTAGGTAAAGAAGAAGGTAAGCCAGACACCTTAACCAGAAAGAAGGAGGATACACAAAAGGCAGGTGATAAACCAATTATTCAAAAAGAACAAATCCTTATTCCAAAAGAAAAACTTGAAAAACTTGCGATTGAAGAAATGAAAGTCAAAGGATTCCAAAATGAGGAATGAGAAGATATTAAGAAAGCAACAGCAGTGGATATCAAATCACCGGATGTTAGAAAGCGATTGGAAAAGGGAGTAGGGAAATAAAGGATATGGCTCAAGGATTATATTAGTGGAAAGACAATTACCTATGATACCAAGAAGAGAAATAGATTCCAAACAACAAATCACTATGAACCTGAATTATACAACAATATCATAATATCCCGCAGGTAAGGCATTGTGGAATGGTTAAAATAACAGACATGATTCAATAAAAATATTATTAGCCTAAAATGGGAGAAACTATCAAAAGAGATATCACGAATTGTGATACTTGCCAACCAATTATGTAACATGGCACAAAACACAGCCTATGGGCTATTACAACCAAACAAAATACCCACAAGACAATGGAAAGCAATAGCATTGAATTTAATCACGGAGCTGTCAATATCCAATCAATAAAATACCATCCCGGTTTTCATTGATAGGCTGTTGAAAATAAGTTACTTTATACCTTGCTCAAAGAAGTTAAACACTGGTCAATTGGCAAAACTTCTGATAAGAGAGGTATTTGGATTGAATGGACTACCAAATGACATTATCACTGATAGAGGATCAATCTTCACCTTTAACCTATGGAAACAATTCATGGAGAAATTCAGAACCGAAAGAAAGCCCAGCACTGCATACCACCATTAAACATAAAGACAGACTAAGTGAACAAACACTATATTGAAACAATATCTACAGCCCCTTGTCAGAGGTGTTCCTGAAAGCTTAGTAAGCAACCTTGCCAAATGCCAGATCACCGAGTTGATCGCAACCGTACTTTCTACCCTACTCAACAGCCACGATCCTACTTTTTAATAATTTGACCTCTTTAATTTTGCAATGGTTAACCGATCTAGATATTCAAATTCTGCATCGAAAAAAAAGCGAACCCCAAAGACATCACGAAGAGAAATGACCAGTGTTGAAAAAGGAATGATCATCGCCTTTTTCTACTGCCTCCGGAATATTACCCTTGTTGCTGAAATCATTGGAAGGTAATGGACAACAATCAAAAGCTTCCTTGCCCGTGCATGTGAGAGACAATCTCTGGACAATATTCCTCGCCCTTGTCGCCCACCTGTTCTTACCCAGCGACAGGGTGGCACAATCATCCGGGCAGTCAAATCCAACCGGAAAATGACCAGATCAGACTTCCGGGATAAATATGCACTGGGTATATCACTTTCTACAGGTAACAAAAAAAAACCCGGAGTTTCTGTACCACCATGAGTGACAGAATATGATTCTTAGTAGCTGTAGCTAACTTGCCTGTGAATAAATAGTTGATAGAGTACTCAGGGAAGCCAATGTCAAGAAATTGGTACCAAAATCCAGGCCCAGACTCAAGCCTGGGCACATTTCTAAGAGATTGAAGTGGGCAATAGCTCATAAGGATTGGACAGTTCAGGATTTTGAGAAAGTCAGCTTGAGTGATGAGTGCAGTGTGGAGGAATCCAAGGATCCAAGACAGCGGTGGGTTTTCAGAGAACCTAGTGAGAAGTGGTTGGCAGATTGTATTCACCCTAAGGAGAAGGATAAGGGAATTTCGCTTATGGTCTGGGGCTGCTTTTGGGGCAAAAGAAAAGGTCCTTTGGTTCCTATCACTCAAAATATCAACAAAACCAGGTATATCAGACTCTTGAGAAGATGTCTTTTTCCTGTTATTGATCAAATGTTGTCTTTTAGTATGCAAGATATCCTCTTCCAGCAAGATAATGCCCCTGTTCACAAGGCTTATAATGTTATGGATTGGTTTGAGAGAAATTCTATTGAACTGGTGGAACACTGCCCTTACTCCCCTGATTTAAATCCTATTGGGCATGCATGGGTAGAGCTTAAAAAGCGATTGCACCAGCCGTATCCAAGGATTGCAGATACCCCAGGAGGAAAACAAGCTGTTAAGAAAAGACTTGCAGAAGTATTGCCTTTGGTTTGGGAGACAATTCCTGAGGAACTTTTTGAAAAGTTGTGGAAATCAATGTCTGATAGAGTAGCTGCAGTTTTGGAGGCCAAAGGAGGATACACAAGGTATTAGCTAGTATTCTTAACCTTAATTTCTATTTTTATTATTTTGTTTAAAGACAGAGTTGGTTGATCGTGGACAATTCATTGTTGCCTGGTAATCTTGGCACGCGAGTGCAAGGGCCCGTGGCTCCCAGACCCGGCAACCCCACTACTTGAGTACTCAAGTACCCCACCACGGCCAGGCTATGGCGCGTCTGCAATGAAACATGTCTCGGATCACGAACACTTCTGACTAGGGGCTGTAGGAGCATATGTTAATTGTCAGCAGGATAACTTGTCAGAAATATTATCAATAGTGGAATTCACCTACAACAATGGGTATCAAGAAATGATAAAGAGTATACAATTGATTAGAAACTTTAGGACTCCGGTGCCATTACAACCACCATGAAAGAAAAAACCACACTAAACTTTGTGCCGAACTTTCACCTCATTGGTCAACAACAGATTCTCACCACTTCATTACCCACTTTAAAGACTTTTCATCAACAAATCATCTCCGCTTATTTGTTACCTTATCACCTCCATCAACAGAGTCCTTCTAGTCTATCCTCTGATGTCTAATAGAGAAAGGGGCAGAGGGAGGAGGGGTGGAAACCCCCTTGCCCCACCATGCAACCCCTGCAGCTCTGAAGACCCCACCACTTCTGACGATACCAGGATGGAAGATGCTTCCCCTTCTCCTGTCCAAATAGTTGTCTCACACACCTTCCATTCTGCCTATGATGGCGAACCTACCACCCTTGAATCTCTCCAAGACCAAACCACTGCCCTCATCAATCAGAACAAATCCTTGGCTGATTGATACCAATACGTCTTGATGACCTTTGAGGCCTTTGAGAAACACTGGAAAGTTGTTCAAGAACATCAGATCCAGGATACTCAGGACCTAAAAGATCGGATTTCCACCCTTACAACTTAACTACAACAGCAACAGAGCAAACAACCTGCTCCCACCAGCACCACCACCCCCCCATCTAGACCAATTGCACCACTCCCTACCCTTACCTGGGCCCAGAAAGCTGCCAGAGCAAGTGCCTCCCCTACCACTACACCTTCAACAAACAAGAAGGCAATCCCTTCTATTTTGACCAAACGCGACTATACCATTGTCATTGAGAGAAAGGGCACAGCACTTCACCGACAACACCAACAACCTCCATATCAGGAACACTATCAACTCTGCAATCAAGAAGCCTCTTATTGCTACTATAGAGTTCACCACCAACCATAACATCAAACTTGTCACCAAAGACAATAGTCCTGCCCTCTCTGTCCTCAAGTCTCACCACCTTGCCATTGAGGAAGTCATCAGAGCCATCATACCTGCAGCAACCAGACGTAGGAAGGATGAAATCTGGCACAAGGTTATCAACCATGACATTGCTACCTCCAGTTCCTTTACCACTGTCCAGTCTAAAGTCCAAGAATTCAACCCTGGTATCCACCATCCCCGCACTCCTAGATGGCTCACCACAGAAGCCCAGCGTTCGAAGAAATCAGCATCCACCATTGTTCTTACAATTGCAGGCAAAGATGCAACAACCAAGGCCCTCCCCTCTGGCCATTCCCTCTTCGGCAGAAAGTTCAAAGTTCAGAAATATCTCTCCTTTGGACTGGACACCATCAGCAAAAAAACTGGCTTGCGTCCTGTGCGTCCTGTGGGTCTGACGCACCTGCCGCACAGAACGTCAATCGCGAATTAGGACGCCATGTCGATCCGACGTTGCGTCCTGATTTGCCTTTGTTTCCACCCTGAATCCTGACGCCACCCGGGCACAGACCTCTTCGCCCTGTGCGTCCTGACAGTGTCTGGTGCCCTGCCGCCTCGTCCTGACGCTGGATCTCTGTCCCCCGTAGTCAGGGCTTCTTTCATCTAGCCACGTCCCGTCCAGATATCTCTGCTCTGTGGTCCTGCGTCAGGATCTCACGATCCTGATTCATTATCTCCAGATGAGTGATGACTTCTTCCTGATTTTACTCCAAATACGGTGCGTCCCCTGATTCTTACACATGACATGTTGAGACTCTATGCGCTGCGATATCCTGACTCTGGTATGGTGTGCTGGCGCCAGATAAACTACTTCTGACGATATCGCAACGTCTCCCGGAATGCATTTTCTTTCGTACCTCATGCTCTGGCAATGAGCTCTACTATTTCCACTTTTGGTTCTGTCTTCTTAGGAATATGAAATAATTCTTACTATATCTTACTCTACAAACAAACCATTTCCTATGTACCCTCTCATACGCTTGCCCAATTTCCCTCCTCCTCCATTCCCGGGTCACTATGAACTGTTTCCTCGAGTTCTGGTTCCAAGATCTCAAGACTCAGAGATAGGTGACGCAACGGAGTTGGGCTCACTGCGGCGTCCAACGTTAGCCCCACAGGCTCCTCTGGTGAACAGTCCGGACTCAGAGGATCCCAATCTAGATAGCTGAGAAGGCCCACTGCTGACACGGCGCCGAAATCGAAAGACGCTTCTGCCGTCAGGGAACTGTTTTGACTCTCCTGCAGAGGCGCAAGATGCAGGTTATTCGGAGTTTGACTCCGTGGTGCTGTCCATCGCTGAAGGTTAGTTGAACTTTGACCCTCTAGTTCTGCTGCCACAGCAGCCCAATGGTCCGTGAAGCCTTCTCGGCGATCTTGTTGGACTCCATGCTCTCGCTCCATCTTTCCACAGATGGTCCCACGAATTTTGTCCAGAATAAGAGTTTGCACCGAGTCGGAGCATGATGCCCACATTTGCCTTTGGCATGCAAAATGATCTTAAATGGTTGCCATTAGGTTAGTCTTCTCAGGAAAGAGAATGGTCAGGGTTCTGGCTCACCTCCGGCGGCTTCAGGCTTGAAGTCGCCTGATCCTTATATACTCCTGTCTGCCATGCTCGCAGTGCATGGCAGATTATGGCACACGTTAACCAAATCATGGTACCGTTGATGTGCCCAAGAAATGCCGGATCAATAATCTCACGCATTCTGCTACCTTCGAAGAACTTTCCCCATATGGCCTTGGGGATCTGGGACGCCAGGAATCGTTTTGATATTTTCTGCATCAAGTTCACTCTAATTAGTTGCAAGAGGATTGGTCGCATCATTAATAAGAGCAAAAACGCAGCTCATATCCTCTCGGGGAGCACATAAATCTATCCTTTTCCAGCAGGTAGTCCACCCGGCGCGCAATTGCCATTGGGTCTTCCGGGAGATTGTCCAATTTTACGATCTCATGCTTTACGTGGTAGACAAACTGTGATCTTACCCCCAAGTGTTTTTGGCGTATCTGGAAAGGTTAGTACGAGTCCAGACGTCTAAAAGATTCTTCTAAAATTCGTTGATGTCTACTTACCAATTTTACACTTTCCTCACATGCTTCTATATTCCCTGCATCGGATATGTGATTGAGCGCCTCCCGTTTCGGTTGGGGTCCCTCAGGCCTCTCCCATCTCCCCCCTACTGTTCGTCATATACTTCTCCTCCCTCCAGCTGGAATCCCCAGGTCACTTATTATCTCCTACGTCGACGATTCTGCTGTCACCGTGGCCTCGCCCTCCTACAGAACCAACGTTCGCCTTCTTCAGAAATCCTTCTCAGTGCTCAAGCGGAAGGCCTCCCCAATCAACATCTCCTTTTCCGTTCCGAAAACTGAACGGATCCACTGGCGGACTGCCAGGAGCAATGAGCCGCGATGCTCCGTCCCGGTGCAGCTGGAGGATCAGCTCTTCTATCCACAAGCCCCCCTGAAATGGCTGGGCTTTATCTTCACTCCCTCCTTTGACTCTAGGTCCCAGTTCTCCAGGAGGTACACCCTGGCAAATGCCGCCCGGGCCACAATTCGCCGGCTCTCCCCCACCTGGATGGGCCTCCCACCCTACCTTTTTCTCACCTTGGCGCGTTCGCTCCTAGCTCCAATTCTCCTATACGGGTCCGCTGTCTCGACCCCTCCCCCATCTATCATGAGCCCAATGTCCGTTTTCTGGCATCGGGTCTGCAGGTGGATCACTAACTGTTTTTCCACCACCAACACACTATGTTTACATAGAGATGCCTGTCATCCCCCCACTACCTCCTCTTATAAGCCACCAGCACCGCCTAGCTGGCCTATGGGTCATCTGCTCCCCCCCGGAGATAAACCCAGCCACGGCACGCCTCCCTAAGTCCGTTCCCAACTTCTCGCCCTACCGTGCCACCCTGCTGGCGCATGGGAAGATCACCTCCCAACCCTATCTCTTCTTCAACCTCGACTGGTGTTCCGCCCCGGACAAGGCCAAGAAACCAAGATACCGACACAACGCCATCACCGCTTTGGCAAATGCGGCCGTCCGCCTCATATACGATGTCTCTATGTTGCCCCCCATCTTCCTCCACTTAACGGACTACCTGCCCCCGGTTCCGGGGGTTGTCCCATCCTATGCTCGCCTCAAACTATGGGCTAAACAATTCCTCCTTTCCATCTGGTCTTCCACCCCACCCCCCCAAACTACCCCTATCCGCCCTCAACACGCCCCCATCCCTTCAGGGGCCTGGGCAAATTTGTTGCGGGAAGGATACACCAGATGCGATCAGGAAAAGGTTATCTCACGGCTCACCACTTATGGGACGATCCTGATGCCGACACGTCCTGCCCGTTGTGCTCTAAGGCCCCACAGACCTTCGAACATGCCATCCTGTCCTGCCCCTTGTTCACCCACCAGAGATCCCGCCTCCACTAAGGGGTCTCAGACTTGGCCCCTGGGGCCCCGATCTGGTCCGACCAGCAACTGCTCATTGCACTGGCTGAGTTGATTTGCACCACCTCCACTGGTTTCCCTCCTGGAATGCCCCTGCTTGCTCCCTCCCTCCACACCCCCACTCCACACCCCCCCTCCACACCCCCTCTCCACACCCCCCCTGCAAACCCCCTCATTCAGTTTACTGCCCTACCCGCCCCTGGCCCTCCAGACTAGTTACCGGTTTATACTATCCTTAATTTTAGCTACAGCTGCTTTGCGACTCTTATTGGTCGCATTGGAGGAACTCGTTATGTTTGTTTTCTTTTGTGGATGGTTATGTTTGATTTTCGGTTTTGTTTTGGCCATATCGTTAAAGAAGCATGTCATTTCTTGTACCGTAGAAACAATGAACATATGATTTCAAAAAAAAAGGAAAAAAAAAGTATGTGATTGAGCGCCTGAAGCCAAACACAGTGCACCTGGGTGGTCAATGCAACTGGTCCCGGGAGTGGTTCATTAAAAAGGGTAAATAGGAGAACAAGTCCCTTGGCCCATGCTACGACGGCACCCTCTGCTCCCATAGCTGTATTGCGCTGTGAGTTAGTCTGAGGCCACATGTGCTCATGGCCCGGCATGCCCTGTTCACCCCGAGGACTTGAGCGTCGGACTGCTGACGTTGTGGCTCTGTGTGTAGCCATTGATGAATAACGCGATACACCGGATGTCGAGATCGTCGGTGGAGGGTACGCACTATTTCCTATTATACGTGCTCGTGCAACAGGGGTACGCCTGACGATTGCGGCCTCCTGCGATCCGGAGGTGGTCGAAATTCGGACAGTCGATACCCTGTCGTTGGTTCGTTTCTCCCCGGCTCGTGATGGATAACCTGTTATTGATCTAGTGCCATCCACATTATCATTCTCATCTGTGTCTGGCTCTGTGTCCAATTCGGTTTGATCAGATATGTGGGAGTTTTGGTACTCATAGCTGCTCTCATCGCTGAGATGAAAGATTTCTGTTATTTGTTGTCCATCCTCATCCTGATCGGCCTCGTGATCGTTATACGCCACTGTGTGTAAAGTGTCCCTTCGGTAGCGGTTGGCTGGTCGTGCTAGAAGATGTCTTACGATCCGTGGTGGGGAAGATTTCCGAGCCCCCGAATGTGCACTGTGAGTGCTGCCTGATTCGGTAGGCTGCGTTCCTGATCTGGCTGCCATAGCGACTGGTACGGCGTCGCGCCTAGGTCAGTTCTGAATGGCTACCGGTGCGGTGGGTTGGCTGTGTGAATTGGCTTGTGGTTGTTTATGCATGTTTGAATGCCGGTCGTTTGATAAAGGTATAGGATCAGAATTAGGACGTATGAAAACGTGATATATTGTGTGGTAAAGATGAGGAGTGTGTTGTTTTGTTGAGTAGGACACGTCTGGTCTTATACGCTAGGACTTAGGGGGCAAGTGGGGGGGGTTGAGCATCACATACGATCACTCGTTAATGAAAAAGACTACTTGGCTGCAAAAAGGGGTTTTTCTGCTTGTTCATCATTAAGTTAATACTCTGGACGAGCTCATGTATGATGTTCGTCTAGACTCTGGTATGAACCAGTTCGACGGAATGCGGGCGTCGCTAATGTACAAGGCGTCGTTGATATCTGAGCCTAAGCAAAAACAAGCCACAACGAGTATCGCTTAGCGACACCAATTCTAGCAAGACACACGCCACACTAAAAGCAGTTTAGATTTATCGATCTTAATCTCCGGACATTGATTCAACACCATTGAACTTCGAGATATCAGTTTCCAAGTCATGCATCCTCCCTAATTGTCTAGTTCTATTAGCCATCGCCTGCCGCGTTATGGACAGACTATGCGAGGCGTGGCCAAGCGGGAAAAATATATTAGACGTTCGCTCAAGGGGAAGTAAGGTGAAGAAGCTGATGCAAGGGCGCCCACAGGTATCATTAATTGTGTTCTATCTGATACTAGCTACGAACAAGAAGCAGAAAAGAAATTCAATGACACTAAAGGGAAAACAATATCTAGTAAACGGTAAGGTTGTTTGGGTAAAAATGAAAAAAATCATTACTCAAAAAAGTAGTGAATCTCGTTTTATTTGCTGCCTGTGCTGCATCTTGCTGAACAGCGCACTTGAGGAGTTGATAGGGTGTTGTCTAGGGCTAGCGGAGAACTACGGTTTTGAGATCCACATGCCAGCTCTGTCACTGGAGCTGGTGGCTGGGTTGGGGACTCATTGATTGTGGCTGGCGGGTGTTCAGGTGGGGGAGCGGGATGTTCTATTGGTCTCTTCGGAGTCGTGAGATCGAGCCCAGCATGTGGAGCTGCGGGAGGCGAGAGTGGAAGTGTGTCGCAAATCCTAGATAGAGTGGCAGGAGGTGTGTCCACGGCGCCATCGTGTCCTAGATGCCTCACAGATACAGCGACTGGGTTTGCCAGTCAATCAAGCATGCATGGGTGCTGCTTCGCCATTTCGCGAAGCGCTCAAAGTTTCTCCAACTCTGAAGGCCCAGAAGGGCCTCAAGAGTGCAACCAAGATGCCGTCGCAATTGGATTAGAACTTGCCGGCACTTCGATTTGGGATGGGATATTCCGCCGGCGTGTTGAGGGGCCCGGATCTCCAAGTGCCTGGAGATCCTTCTCTAATTAGCGATTCGATTTTAATGTAAAGGATAAAGATAGATGAATGATGCTGCGGATTAAATACTTACATCGCCGTCATCTACATAGATCACCCCAGCGCCATGAGGTGCCCGAGTTTCCCCCTCTGGCTCGGCCTCTAGCCATTCCTCGTCGTCAACAGACTCTTCATCCCGCATTTCCCTCACAGAGTCTTCTCCTCCAGCCGACTCATCCCCGCCGTCACGGTCAAAAAATGGATACCTCTCATTGGGAGGCTCGGGGGTTTCGTCCAGGTCCTCTCCATCTTCACGACATGACTCGAGAACCATTAGATACAGGGGATCATGGCCTTTGTTAGCGAGGAACCACGCACGAATGTCGTCTTTTCTATTGAGAAATATGACCTGGCATAGGGGGAGTTGATCATCCGGCTTCTGACTTAGCATGCTGGCATCTTTTCCTCTCGCACCAATTCGATAGCGGGGGCATCGAATTTCCTCTTCCACGTCTTGCCCTCTTACTACCCTGAGCAAATCCATGATGCTCGGTGTAGGCAGAACCCCGCAGGCGATTCCCCTGTTGGAGTCTTTTACAAACCATGGGTGGCCGAAGACATGATGAACGGGAGGCAGCGCACCAGTCCTTCGAATAATATGCATTCTCAAAGCATGCGGGGAAAATGGGAAGTGCCAATCCGAGTAAGGCACTGGGATCTGCTGTCAGTCAAAGGCTAACAGAATAAATATTGGTAATACTTACCTGGAGCTTCCACAATGTCGCGAGGAAGATCCCACCCAGCTTTTTGGCGCTCATTCGACGTCTGCAGTTTCTTGGCCGAATCTTTGACCAGAATTTTCAGATGACGGATTAACTCGCCAACATCATCCGGGTGGTGCTGGCTTTTGATGAGCTCAATACGCTCCTTGACTGGCGAAAGGCTGCGAGCAAACGAAACAATTGAGTCAACTTGCGAATCAGTTAGGCGACCGGGGTCAAGAAGGCAAGCTATAATATAGGCCTTGATTTGCTCGCGCCCTGTAGCACAGACGGAAGATGCGCCACGTGGATGCTTGAATCCACACCACAAATTTCGCATACGCAATGTCGCCATAGACAGTCCTGGTTTGAGTTAGACAGTCACTATAAGCAATTCAGACAACTCGATACTTTGGACCAAAATACCCCGAATCCCCGACAGCCGGCTGGAAGTGTGCGCGCTCAACAGGCTCCGGTTCTCTGTTTATTTGAAAAAATGAAACATTTGTCAGTTCGCTATTCTCTTCATGCACAGCAGGGGGGACCATGATTGCTCACAATGCCTCTTCCGTGGGGCGACGGCCTGCCGAACGGTGAGAGTTCTTCTTCGTATTCCTCTCTGAACCTCTGGCGTGCGAGGCTGATGCGCGGAACGTCTGAGAAGTGGAGAGTTAACGTTGATCTCTAAAGTTAGATGTGGATGTTTGCTTACATTCCCTTGCGTAATTGACGTCTCGCTCTGCCTGGGGGCGTCATTTGTGCGTGGATGAATGAATTGGATCAAGCCGCCAAGGTGTCACAAATTGTGACTAAGCAAGGCAGATTTCATATGACTAGTAGTTACTAGTCATAAGGTATGTTTATGTTTCACGCTATGCAGTCAGTTGACTCATAGTTCTCACATGACTCGCATTTACGTGTCATCGTTATGTTATGATTGGTTGATGTTTCTATGACTCACGATTGTGAGTCATAATGATGTAATGACTTTCGCGCGTGACTCACATTATGAGTCACGAGTTCCACGCAGGTGACGCGCTTTGCGCACCTGACATGTTTTATGATTTGCGATTGGTTTAAAGGCATGTTGCGCAGTGACTCATATGGGTCATCTGATGGATTTCGGGTATGACTCATTATGAGTCATGATCGTGTGACTCATAGGTATGAGTCACCAGGGTCAGGGTTATTGCGGGAAGAGGCCTATATAAAGGATCACGACAGGCCGTAGTTATAGGATCTTCACGCAACCATCTAAGTACTTTTCTGTACGAACGATATTGCAATATAACTTTATATTCTTCAAGAACACTTTATACGTCACGAACCTATATCCCTCTTAAGAGGAGAGGGATTACGAGATAATATTTGACGAAGGCCAAGCTCTTAAGAGATTCTATCAAAAGGCTTCCGACGATAGATTATAAGATAGTCTATCAGATCAAAGGAGAGGAGATTATCAAGATTATTACGAATAGGTTAAGTTGTTACCCGTTGCATAATAATCTCGCAGGCTAGAATTGTTACACAGGGCAAACAAAATGGTTGGCCGACCAAGGCTATTGATAGGATGTCAAGTAAGGCTTAGAGGGTATGGATTGTAGTTGACGTAAATATCTCTCCCGCCGAAGGCCGTCGCACTGCTTTTGAAACGCGCAATGGTAAGTGTCGTGTGTCTGGAGGTAACAGGAAGATGTGCATGGGGCGCATGAGAGGACCTCTTATAGGCTTCAAGAGCAAGAGCATTGGGTCTGCTCTTGCTCTTCCTTGTTTGTCGCCCTTAGGGTCCGGCATGTACTGTAGGTGCCTGGGGTAGGGTTGGGTGTAGAAGACACTTTTGTGGTAAAGTATCACGGGTTTGACTAATAATGATCGTCGATACAAGAACAAATTGCAAAGGGAGCATATACCAAACGTAGAGAATAGATCAATGGCTTAGTCTCTCATCGCGTATCGTCAAACACCCTTTTAAGCCTCATCTGAGTTTGACGCCACGAGAGCTCACGTACTGCAATGCATCATGGCGTCCCTTGGCATCCACCAAGGGCTAACCCTCGGAATAAGACTTCAACCCAACCCTGCAGCGCATCACACACCGAACACAACCCCAGGGCATCATGACCTTCAGCTGACGAAGATGAACACCTCCGACTTGATTGACATGCTATGAGAAATTGAATCTATTCTAAGTCTAATTATGATACACTATTAAAACTATACATATCAAATCCTAATACACTCGGCGTCTCTGTAAACACTGCCTCAATCTAGGTGCCATAATATGGATTACACTCTCGGGAGCAAACATAGTGTCTTAACCTGAAGCTCGTCCTTACTGTCGTCTTCGAAAACCATTTGGCGCTTCTGAAGCTGGTCCTCTTTCAAAAATTCTTTAGCAGAAGCAACAAGACACTGCATTTTGGACATGTGCTCATGCCAATTATCGACGTCAAACTGTGCCTTACGCTTCCGTGCCTTATCGTCATGCGTGGGACTCCAGAGCTGTTTCATGGTGCACTGTGTGTTCAGCATTCCCTGCGGTTTAATTGAGAGAGGTATCCAACGTCCTGTGGAATCGCCTTCCTGGTCAACAGGAGATGTCATACTGACAACCCTACTACGGTGTGAATCAAAGTCATCTGAAACATCTCATGATGAGCTGGACCATCCCGGAAGAAAAAGGGGAGAATCTTGTGGGTTTTGTGATCCACTGGCCTTAGTAGCGTGCGTTAACAAAATTAACCGTACAGCACAGACGGCCATGGCAACACCACTACCCCACCAACCCCCTATCAATGAAAAACTAAAAAAAAATTAAAAAAATGTAAATACATCGTCGAAATTAATATTTGGTATACCATCCATCAGACTTAATAATTGCTTCCACTCTATCCACAATTGATCCTGCCAAAGTGTCCAAAACCTTTGGGTCAAGAAGTTCTCAACAATCAGTAATAGCTTCCTCTATTACTTTTTTGACCTCATTGACAGGACCCTTTATAAGATGTAGCTCAGGATAGTGCTTGTGAAGCTTATCTTTCACCAGAGACCAGACATCCACAATTGGATTGAGGTCTGGTGAATAGGCAGGAATTTCCAGAAGAGTAACTCCCTGCCCTCTGAGCCATCTTCTAAAGGGCAAGTGAGTCTTAGCATTGTCAATGATAAGAAATACCTCTTCTTCTCC
>Ga0307509_10004858_pt1 | contig 19060 bp, 16 predicted proteins | sample 10_EM_MG_FD_202245 | JGI IMG/M metagenome (GOLD analysis project Ga0307509, IMG submission 202245) | Populus trichocarpa ectomycorrhiza microbial communities from riparian zone in the Pacific Northwest, United States - 10_EM | ecosystem: Host-associated > Plants > Roots > Unclassified | place...
CACGATCCTGATCGCCGACGACCAGCCGCTGCCCCGCATGGGCTTCCGGATGCTGCTCGACGGCTCCCCCGGCGTGAGCGTCGTCGGCGAGGCCGACAACGGCGCGCAGGCCGTCCGCATGGCGGCCGAACTGAGCCCCGACGTGGTCCTGATGGACGTACGGATGCCCGGTCTCGACGGCATCGAGGCCACCCGCCGGATCGTGGCGGCGGGCGGCCGCACCCGCGTGCTCATCCTGACCACCTTCGACCTCGACGAGTACGCCTACGCCGGCCTGCGCGCCGGGGCCAGTGGCTTCCTGCTGAAGGACGTCCGGCCGGCGGAACTCCTCGCCGGTATCGAGGCGGTCGCGACCGGCGACGCCGTGGTCTCCCCCCGGTTGACCCGCCGTCTGCTCGACGCCCACGCCCACGACGTCCTCGCGCCCGACGCCGGGCCGCGCACGGACCCGCGGCTCGCGGCACTCACCGAGCGCGAGCACGAGGTGCTGGTGGCCATCGGCACGGGGTGGACGAACGCCGAGATCGCCGAACGCTTCGTGCTGACCGAGTCCACGGTGAAGAAGCACGTCGGCCGGGTGCTGGCCAAACTCGGCGCCCGTGACCGTATCCAGGCGGTGATCGTCGCCTACGACGCGGGACTGGTCACTCCCCGGCAGTGAGCGCCGGCTTGTACAGCTTCAGTGGCACCCGGCTGATGACCGAGTCGAGGGAGGAGTTGTTCCGCCCGTCGGCCCAGGTGACGTAGGCGTACTTGTCGGTCAGGGTGATGCCCGACCAGCGGTCACCGGGCGGGCCCGTCTCGCCGACCGGCTCGGTCATGTGGTTGACCTGCACCGGGGCGCTGAACGAGCGTCCGTGGTCGAACGAGACGGCCGAGAACGCGTCGCCCGTCGTGGTCCGCCACATGACACCCAGATCGCCGTTCGCGCCGAAGTCGATCGCCGGCCGCAGAGCGCCCGTCGCGGAGATCGTCGCCGGTCCGGTCCAGGTCCGGCCGGCGTCCGGGGTGACGTAGACGTCCAGGGTGTCGGAGTCCCGGGGCACCATGACGGCGAACCGGCCGCGGTGGGTGGTGTCGGCGGCGACCCACGGGACGGGGTCGGCCGCCGCGCCCAGGCCCGGAGTCGGCACCAGGGACCCGGTGCCCGCCGCGACCGGGGTTCCCCGGCCGTCCTCGACGGTGGTGTTCGTCCATGACGTGCCGTCGTCGCGGCTGACGTGGAAGTTCACCGGCTGCCCCGCCTCTTGGGAGGCCGACACGAGGATCCCGCCGTACACGGCGATCTCGCGCCCGGGATAGCCGCACACGAGCGGGATACCCGGCGCCACCTCGATGCACGGCATCGGGCCCGGGATCACCCGCGAGTCACTGCTGAAGGTCCGGCCGCCGTCCGCGCTGACGGAGACCGCGCTCGGGTACTCCCAGGCCGCCCCGGCGACCGCGTAGACCTTGCCGGTCGCGGCGTCCACCCGCATCTTCGGGGCCCCGCCGAGGAGCAGCGGTGTGGACACCGGGTCGGTCCAAGTCCGGCCGCCGTCGGTCGACTTGGCGACCTGGTTGTGGTTCACCAGGTTCGCGGCCAGCCCCGAGCTGACCTGGTTGTTGTCCACGTACACGGTGCCCTTCGCGTCGAACTGCACGCTCGGCTCACCGCACTTGGGCGCAGCCGTGCCCAGCGGCCACGGCACCCGGGTCCAGGTGTCACCCCTGTCGTTCGAGTAGGCGAGGAAGCACCCGCCGTCGACCGGCTCCAGGCCCGGTGACGGCGGGAAGATCGTCGAGACGAAGACGAGGTTCTTCGGATTTCTCGGGTTGACGGCGACCGTGGGCTGGCCTTCTTTGGTGGCCGGCAGGTCGGTGACGTCGACTTCGTGGACGACCGCGTCGCCCGCGCCGTTCGGCGAGGCGACGGCGGCAGGTGTGCCGTACGTCAGGAACAGCGCGGCAAATGCCGCCGCGCTCAACGTCGTTGAGGACTTTCTGATCAGCACCATGTGAGCAGGCTAGGAAGGCCCGCCGCCGCGGGCGTGGGACCACGGGAGACAGTTGGCCCGACGGACTGGTACCGCGGTACGCCCGGCCTACGGCTGCTGACGAGTGGATTCGCTTGCGGGCGAGGGGCGTTGGGCCGGTCGCGGTGCGGTCATGTCACCCATGTCGACCATGTCCAGCAGGAGCATGGCGTCGTGGTCGGGGCTGCCGGGTTCGGCGGTGTAGACGCCGATGCGCTGGCCGGGGGTGCCTTCGATGTGCAGGGACTGGGAGGTGAGGGTGAGCGTGCCGACCTGGGGGTGGTGGAAGGTCTTCTGGGCCGGTTTGCGGCCGGTGACTTCGTAGCGCTCCCAGAGTCCGGCGAAGTCGGGGCTCTTGAGGAGGAGTTCGCCGACGAGGTTGGTGAGGTCGGGTGCGTCGGGGGCGGTGCCGGCGATGGCGCGCAGGCGGGCGACGCAGTTGGTGATCTGCCATTCCCAGTCGTGGAAGAGGTCGCGGGCCGCGGGGTGCAGGAAGAAGTAGCGGGCCAGGTTGCGCTGCTTGACCGGCCAGTCGTCCAGGCCCGCGTAGAGGGCCAGTCCGCCGGGGTTCCAGGCCAGCAGGTCCATGCTGCGGCTGATGACGTACGCCGGGTTCGGGCGGAGCGATTCCAGCAGCAGCTTGAGGTGGGGGCGGACCGTGCGGCTGGGCGCGGGCGGCGGTTCGGGGACGTAGCGGGCGGCTCGGGCGGCGAGTTCGCGCAGGTGCTGGTGCTGCTGGTCGTCCATGTGCAGGGCGCGGGCGAGCGAGTCGAGGACGGCGGGGCTGGGGCGGGTCTCCTTGCCGCGTTCCAGGCGCACGTAGTAGTCGATGCTGATGCCGGCGAGGGTGGCCAGCTCCTCGCGGCGCAGCCCGGGGGTGCGGCGGATGCCGGCGCCGACGGTGAGGCCGACGTGGTCGGGGCGGGTCTGGGTGCGGCGGGCGCGCAGAAAGCGGCCCAGCTCGGCGCCCTCGCTGTGCGCGCTCTCGGTTGCCATGCCTCCAGTCTCGCCCGCTTCCCACCCGTCGCGCAGGCGGGAGGGGGGCCCTGTCGTTACCCCTGAAGAGCCCGCCCTGCCACGCCGGCGCGATCGGGGCGAAGGTGAAGGGGAAACACGCCGACACCTCGCCTCCGGGCACGATCCGCTGTGCCCGGCGAGAGTGGGGGAACCCGGCGCCGCAACGAACCGGAGAGGCGAAATGCACTACATCAAACTGCGCGACCTGGAGGTTTCGCGGATCGGCCTCGGCGCCATGGGCATGTCCCACGGCTACACCGGCTCCGGCACCGACGACGCGGAGTCGATCAGGACCGTGCACCGGGCGCTGGAGCTGGGGGTCTCGCTCATCGACACCGCCGAGATCTACGGCCCCTACACCAACGAGGAGCTGATCGGCCGGGCGCTGCGGGGCCGTAGGGACAAGGTGGTGCTGGCCACGAAGTTCGGTCTGGTCTCGCACGCCGGTGCGGGCGCCTGGAACCAGGACTCCGGCCGCGCCAACATCCGTACCGCCGTCGAGGGCTCCCTCAAGCGGCTGGGCACCGATCACATCGACCTGTACTACCAGCACCGCGTCGACCCGAACACGCCCATCGAGGAGACCGCGGGCGCGGTGGGCGAGCTGATCGCCGAGGGCAAGGTACGCGCCTTCGGCCTCTCGGAGGCGGGCCCCGACACGATCCGCCGCGCACACGCCGTCCAGCCGGTCACCGCGCTGCAGTCGGAGTACTCGCTGTGGACCCGGGGGATCGAGGACCATGTCCTGCCGGTGCTGCGGGAGCTGAACATCGGCCTGGTGCCGTTCTCCCCGCTGGGCCGCGGCTTCCTGACGGGCACCATCCGTTCCACCGACCAGTTCGACGCCTCCGACTTCCGCCGCGACAACCCGCGCTTCACCGGCGAGAACTTCCGCCGCAACCTCGCCCTCGCCGACGAGGTCAAGGCCCTGGCCACCGAGGTCGGCGTCACCCCCGCCCAGATCGCGCTGGCCTGGCTGCTCGCCCAGGGCGACGACATCGCCCCGATCCCCGGCACCAAGCGCGTCGGCCGCGTCGAGGAGAACACCGCCGCCGACGCCGTAACCCTCACCGGCGAGCAGCTCGCCAAGCTCAGCAGCCTGCCGCCCGCCGCGGGCGACACCCACACCGAGGCCCAGGCGCGGATGCTCGAACGCTGATCGTCCGTCCACTCTTTGGAGCAACCATGCGTGCAGCAGTGATGTACGGAGCCGGAGACGTCCGCGTCGAGAACCGCCCCGACCCCAAGATCGTGCGGGCCGCCGACGCCGTGGTCCGGGTCGTCGCCGCGTGCGTGTGCGGCAGCGACCTGTGGCCGTACCGGTCGATGCCCGCCGTCGACACCGGCCGCCCCATGGGACACGAGTTCCTCGGAGTCGTAGAGGAGACCGGCGCGGACGTGACCGGCCTGAACGCCGGTGACCTGGTCGTCGCCCCGTTCACCTACAGCGACAACACCTGCGACTACTGCGCCAAGGGCCTGCACACCTCCTGTCGCAACGGCGGCCGCTACGGCTTCGACGGCGTCGACGGCGGCCAGGGCGAGGCCGTCCGCGTCCCCTACGCCGACGGCACCCTGGTCAAGCTCCCGGTGGCCGCCGACTCCGCCCTCCTGCCGTCGTTGCTGGCCCTGTCGGACGTGATGACGACAGGGCACCACGGCGCGGTCACCGCCGGCGTCGGCCGCGGCGACACGGTGCTCGTCGTCGGCGACGGAGCGGTCGGCCTGTGCGCGGTGATCGCCGCCCGGCGGCTGGGCGCCGAGCGGATCGTGCTCGCGGGCCGCCACGAGGCGCGCACCGGCCTGGGCCGCGAGTTCGGGGCCACCGACGTCGTGCCCGAGCGGGGCGAGGAGGGCATCGCGCGCATCCGCGAACTGACCGGCGGTGGCGCGGACAAGGTGATCGAGGCGGTCGGCACCCGCCAGAGCCTGGACACCGCGCTCGGCGCGGTCCGCGACGGCGGCACCATCAGCCGCCTCGGCTTCCCGCAGTACGAGGAGGGCCCCATCGGCCCGGCCCCCTTCCGGCGCAACATCACCCTGACCGGTGGCGTCAGCCCCGCCCGCGCCTACATCGGGCAACTGCTGCCCGACGTCCTCGACGGCACCATCACCCCCGGCCGCGTCTTCGACCGCGCCTTCCCCTTGCACCAAGCCCCGGACGCCTACCGGGCGATGGCCGACCGCGAGGTCCTCAAGGCCCTTGTCACCCCCTGAACGCGCCCAACCCTTCAGTGACTTCAGCAAAAGGACATCCCCCATGCACCACGTGACCTTGAACAACGGCGTCGAGATGCCGCTCCTCGGCTTCGGCGTCTACCAGATCCCCGCCGACGACACCGAAAGGGCAGTCTCCGACGCCCTCGCCGCCGGCTACCGCCTCCTCGACACCGCCGCCGCCTACGGCAACGAAGACGCCGTGGGCAGAGCGATCAAGGCCGGCGGCATCCCGCGCGAGGAACTCTTCGTCACCACCAAACTGTGGATCCAGGACGCCCCCGCCGAGGACAACACCCGCCGCGCCTTCGAGACCTCGCTCGACAAACTGGGCCTGGACCACCTCGACCTCTACCTGATGCACCAGCCCTTCGGCGACGTCTACGCCCAGTGGCGCGCCATGGAGACCCTCCACCGTGAGGGCCTGGCCAGGGCGATCGGCGTCGCCAACTTCTACCCCGACCGGCTGCTCGACCTGATCGCCAACAACGAGACCGTGCCCGCCGTCAACCAGATCGAGACCCACCCCTTCTTCCAACGCGCCGACTACCAGGCCCTGATGAGCGAACACGGCGTACAGACCCAGTCCTGGGGCGGCTTCGCCGAAGGCAGGAACGACCTGTTCACCAACCCCCTGCTGACCGAAATCGGCGAGGCACACGGTAAGTCGGTCGCACAGGTCGTGCTCCGCTGGCTCACCCAGCGCGGAGTCATCGCCATCCCCAAGTCCGTACGGCCCGAACGGATGGCGGAGAACATCGACGTCCTCGACTTCGAGCTCACCGACGACCAGTTGGCGCGGATCGCCACCCTGGACACCGGCAGCTCGCTGTTCTTCGACCACCACGACCCGGAGATCGTCACCTGGCTGGCCGGGCGCCGTCTCGACGCCTGACCCCAGTGCGGACGGGCGTCACGTCACGACGATCGCGGTGGCCTGCTGTCCCCCACCGGGCGGCGGGACGCACCCCGTCGTACGGGCACCTGGCGAATGGGCTGTCCCAGGCCGCCGAGTTCCAGATGGGTCTGCCAGGCGCGGGTCCCCGCCCGGTCGGCGTGGACGGGGTTCCAGAGACGTACCGTGTCGGTGGCCGTGACCTCGTGCGTCCGACCCCGGATGTCCCGCAGCAGCCACCGGCCGCCGAGGCCGCGTACGGGCAGCCCGGTGAAGGTGCCGTCGGCGGTGTCCGCCTCCCAGACCAGGGCCCGGGCGAGGGGCCCGGCGACATCGTGGTCGAGCCAGCGGATGCCGAGCTGCTCACCGGTCAGCGCGGTGTCGGTGGCGAGGAGTTCGGCGAGGGCGCCGCACTCGCGATCGGCTTGCGCGGCGAGGCGCGGGAGCCGTAGCCGCAGAGCGGTCAGTTCCAGGACGTACACACCGTTGAGGTGACGCATCCCGTACGGCGTCACCGCCTGTCCCCGGCCGGTGCGGACCTCCACGCCGACGGAGCCGTCCGGGCGTACGGCCAGGTGGGCCGTGTGGAAGTAGAGAGACACCTCGCGGGCTCCTTCGGGCACGAACCTGTCGGCGATCGAATCCAGGGCGGCGCGTGCCTCGGTGGCCGCTTCGGGCGGCAGTCCTGACAGTGCCCTGCGGTGCCGTCCCAGTCCCGGCATCCCGGCCGCGGCACTCAGGGCGGTGACACCTGCCCGCACCGGGAGAACGTCCCGTTCCTGAACGCCCGGCAACCGCCGGTCGCGGCTGCGGGCCAGAGCCTGTGGGGCCACCAACTCGATCAGGGCCGGGTCCCCGCTGAGGCAGGCCGCCCAGGCGGCTCCGGCCATGAGCTTCGCCTGGTCGAGGACGGGCGCCTGCTTGCTGAGCACCGATTCGGTCAGGTGGTCGGGGTAGCTCGTGTCCATGCGCAGCAGGGCGCGCACGACCTCGGGGGCGACCGGGAGCATCTCCAGCCGCTCACGCACCTCCCCGAGCCAGGACTGGGCCGGACGGAAACCGTCGATGGTGAGCAGCACCGCGAGCAGATCCAGCACACCGGGTTCGAAGACCAGCGTGCCCAGCGCGGTCGACGCCCGGTTGCCGTAGGCGCCCCCGTCGGGGAGGACCCGTGGCAGACGCTCCAGGACCTCGCGGTCGTACGGCAGGTCCAGCAGGCCGGCGGCCTCCTCGACGGAGAGATGCCACCGACACTGTGCGAAGCGACCGGAGTGAGGGTGGTCGCGGGCGCCCAGCACGATGGCCCGCAACCGGGGCCGGTAGCGGGCCCGCTCGGACGGCTCCTGCTCCCGTACGGCGGCGAGCGGCAACCCCAGGCACCGGCACACCTGTTGGAACCCGTAGGGCATGTGATCGATCTCCGGCAGGGCGAGAGCGAGCAGTTTCTCGGCCTCCTCGGGGGACCAGCCGCACGGGTGCCGCGTCAGCGCGGCCTCCATACAGATGTCGCCCCTGGTGTCGTGCGGGCTGCTCAGCAACGCCAGTCCCAGCCGTCGACGGTCCCGGGGTTCGAGGGAGTCGACGAGACGGTGGCTGTGGCTCCACTGGGAGGGATCGGCCGGGGCCAGGACGATGCCGCGCCGAATCTCCTCGTCCGGCCGCGGGTGCTGTCCGAGGTCCCGGCGTCGCGCACGGGCCGCGGCCCTTCTCAGAGCTGCGGGCAGAGGCGGCACCACGGCACCGTTCCGGGCCCAGTGGGGAAACGACCGGTCTCCCGCCCACCATGGCCACATCGGCCCCACCTCCGTGGGTGCCATTCCCCGCCCGATGCCGAAAATATCCTCGCCGGCTGCCTGTCCCGGTGGCCAACTTCCTTGAACGGCAAGCGGGTTGATGTGAGGTTTGGGAAGCGATGGCGCTTGGGTGGGGCGGCGATGTGCCTGAGGAGACGGCCTGCTCGCTGGTTCAGAACGTGCCGGCTCGGTGGTGCGCGTCAGCGGTGGTCGACGTAGGCGACGAGTCCGCCGATGGTCAGGCCCAGCGCGCATCCGCGGCGGAAGGATTCATGGCGCATGCGCGGGGTGTGCTGGGCGTCGGTCATCGCGTACAGTCCGCGGATCCCCAGTTCCACGCCGCACAGGCACATGACGTAGCCGTGATGCAGGGCGGCGGCTGCCCACTCGGGATCGTGCGGGACCCAGGTCCGGGAGTAGATCTCACCGTCGGGCGTCCGCAGTTCCAGCCGGGAGTAGGCGTATCCGTAGTGCGGGTCCAGTTTTGGCTGTTCATCGGGTATCTCGTGCAGCTCCCATCCGGGGATCGAGCACAGGTCGGACACCTCGGGCTGTAGGCGCCTCATGCCGAACAGGATGGCGCCTTCGATCTGCGGTTCCTCGGGTATCTCGTCGAGCGGGGCTCCCTTCGGCGCGATGTACCCGAAGTGGCCCACGCCCCGGGCATGCCTGAACTCGAAGAGGGCAGTGGGCATGCGGGGTGTCTGTGCGGGATCGAGGGTGACTGTGCCTTCCGCGGTCTCCAGCCCCCCCAGCACGCACTCGAGCTGCAGCGCGGGGTCGTCGCAGAACAGGATCCGCCCGAGGTCGTCGACCTGTTCGAACTGATGCCGGCTCATCTCCTTCAGCCCTCCGGTTGGTTGCCGCCCAGCGTCCGCGAAGCAGACGACTCAATGTTGAACCATTCTATTGAAGGATCGTTGAACAATCCATACATTGGAACGCGTGCACCACCAGGCCGGCGGTTTCGTCGAGAGCAGGGGTGAGGGTGAGCGCGGAGGAAGCAGGCAAAAGGCGGACAGGTGTGGGCCGGCGAGCGCTGGTGGGCGCCGCAAGCACCGGCGCGGCGTTGGCGCTGTGGGCGATCGTGCGTCTGATCGTGCGCACGGCCTTCGTCACGCACGCCCAGTGGATCGACGCGCTGTGCGCGCTGGCGATCCTCCTCGGCTGCGTGTTCCTGTGCACATGCTGGTACTTGGACCTCCGGTGGCTGCTGTGTGCGGTGTGCCTTTTCGGGGTGCTGATCCTGCAGAACCTGGAGCTGGACCAGCAGGCACTGCACCAGCACGGGCGTACCGAACACGTCAGGGTCCGACAGATTCGGTGGTCCGCCGGTGACGGCATGGATCCGGGCGTCCACCGCTACACGGTCGATGTCCTCGACGGCCCGCCGCTGGCTCCGTTCGAGGAGAACGGGCTCATGGGCTGGAAGTGGGTGGTAGGCGGCACTTACACGGTGACCGTCGATCCGCAGGGCAGTGCCCCGCTCAGTCGGGGGGACAAGCCCGGGCCTCCGGTGATCCAGCAGTTCCTGCAGATCCCGCTAGGCCTCGGCCTGGCCTTCGCCCTGTGGCGGCCCGCAGGACTGCTCCTGCGCCGACAACGCGTCCCGTCAGCCGGACCCACTCAGCCATAGGGGGCTGTGATCGAGCGGCGAGGCCGGTGTCTTTGACTCCCGTCGGGACGACGTGCGTCCCGGCGCCGAGTGGTCAGTCCGTCCGCCGCACGGCCCAGGTCGTCACCACCGCCAGTGTCGCGGTGATCACGGCCATCAGGGGTACGGCCGCGGAGGTCCGGGCCGCGGCCAGGACCAGGACCGCGGCCACGGGCGGGGCCGCGACGGCGGGACCGCGCAGCGGCGGGCCCACGCGCAGCCACCGGACCGCCGCGATCCAGGCGGCGAGGGGGATGCCGACAGCCAGGCCCTGCTGCGGGTGCGTGAGGTGCGCGTGGCCGGTGAGGGCGTCGGCGGCGACGGCGAGTCCGGCGCCGATCGCCGCCGTCGAGGCGAAAACGAGGTAGTGGCCGTAGCCCCAGATGATCGTCGTGCGCATGGAGCGCAGCATGCGCTGGGTGGTCCGGTCGAAGTAGAGCCACCACAGGCTGAGGACGAGCAGCAGACCGCTGCCGGCCAGGACCAGCAGGTCGACGTCGAGGCCGTCGCGCGCGTCGGCCGCGGTCTGTACGGCGGTGGTCGCGGCCAGCACCGCCTCGCCGAGCACGATCATGGTGAACAGCCCGAACCGCTCGGTGATGTGCTCCGGGTGAAAGGTCGTCACCCGCGCCCGCTCGGCCCAGATCGGGACCAGCAACTCGCCCACGGCCACCGCCAGTCCGGCATAGAGGTACGCCGGCTGGTCGAAGGCGAGGCGAGCGACCCATCCGGCCTGTACCAGGGCGTAGCCGACGGCGTACCGCAGGGCGGTCGTGCGCCGTTCCGGATCGGCCTCGGCCGCCCGTAGCCACTGCGTGACCATGGCCAGCCGCAGGATCACGTAGCCGACGGTGACGACGAGATAGTCGCCGGACTCGAAGGCCCGGGGTACGCCGGCGGCCAGGGTCAGCGCCCCGGCGATCTGCACCATGGTCAGCAGACGATAGGCGTCGTCGTCGTTGTCGTACGCGGAGGCGAACCAGGTGAAGTTCCCCCAGGCCCACCAGATCGCGAAGAACACCCACAGGTAGTTGCCCACGGCATGGCCGAGGTGTCCGGCGCTCAGGTCGTGATGCAGATGGGCGGCGGCCTGCGCGACGGCGGCGACGAAACAGAGGTCGAAGAAGAGCTCCAGCGGGGTGGAGGACCGGTACGCCTCGTCGGTGCGGCGGGCCGTCATTCTGCGGAGGTTCAGCACCCGCGTGTCGGTGCGCCCGTCCGTGCCGTCCGTGCCGTCCGTGCCGTCCGTGCCGTCCGTGTCAGGTTCCGGTGGTGAGCAGGTCGTGGGCCGCGACCCACAGGGTGTAGGGGTTCGCCAGGTCCGGGTAGGCGGCCGTCATGCGGTCGATGAGCTCGCCCGGCGTGGAGCTGCGTTCCAGCGCCGTCTCGAAGTCGGCCAGGTAGCGGCGGCTTTCGGCGATCTGGCGGTGGGCGTCGTCGTCGGCGGCCCGAGGATCGCGGTGGCCGGCGATCAGGGTGTCGGCCTCCAGCGCCGCCACGGCGTCCAGCGCCCGCGCCCAGTCGGCCCGGGAGTCCGGTGTCGATCCCATCAGCCACATGTGCGTCCGGTTGTAGACGACGTCACCGGAGACGACCAGGCTCAGGTCCGGGACGTGGACGACGCTGGAGTGCCCGGTGTCGGTGGTCCCGACCGGGATCAACGTGGCCGTGGAGGCGCCGATCGGGATCGTGCGGCCGTTCAGCGGCCCGGGCGGGACGGGCTCGGCGGTCAACTGGCCGGGGAAGAACCCGCCCCAGACCCGCATGTACCCCGGCGAGATCTGCTCCTCCATCGCGGAGATCGACTCGGCCAGGGCCACCGGCCTCGCCTGCGGGAACGCCGCCAGGATCTCCGGCAGCCCGAGGAAGTGGTCGGCGTGCGGATGGGTGATGTACACGTAGTCGGGCTCGCGGTCGTGGGACTTCACCCAGGCCGCCAGCTCCCGGCCCTCGCGCACGGTGATGAGGCAGTCGACCAGTACGGCACCGTCGTCATCGCCGATCAGCGTCGAGGTGGACGGCGGCCAGGTCGCCGGGCCCACCACCTCCTCGAATCCCGGTACGGCACTCGGGATGGGCTTGGGATCCACCACGAACACGTCGAAGTCAAGGCTCATCGTCTTCTTCTCGCCTTCTCCGGCATCGTCCGGCATCGCTGACCCAGCTGGACCTCATGGTCACCCCGGGGACGGCGGCGGAGTATCAGCATGTTGACTGCAGTGCGAGCCTGAACCACGGCCGGTTGCAGTCATGTTGCCGATACCACTCCACGGGGCGTTGCCGGATGCCGGTACCCATGAACCCGAACGCGGCCACACCGTTCGCGGTGGTGAGCCGGTCCACCGGCATGGTCGCGGAGGCCGCCGGCGACCCGACGCTGGCGGGGGCCGAACCGACGACGAACTCGTCGCCGCGGCGGTCGAGCAGATCGCGGAGCTGAAGGCGATGGCCGGGGAACAGCAGTGAGGCAGGCGGCGGTCACGCCTGTTCGTGGATCCAGGCCTGTGCCAGCGTGGTCCAGATCGCGGCCTCGCCGGCGTTCCGGGCGAGGCCGAGGCTGTGCGGGCCGTGGGCGAACACGTGCACGGCGTGCGGGACCTGGCCGGCCGCGAGGGCCGCGGCAAGGCGGTAGGCGTGCTCGACGGGGACGTACGGATCCTCCGCGGTGTGCCAGACGAAGAACGGCGGCGACCCGGGTGTGACCAGCGCGTCCAGTGACGTCGACCGGCGCAGCGCGGGGTCGGCTTCCTCGCCGAGGAGGATCAGCCGGGCCGGACGGTAGGTCTCGGTCTCCATCGAGGTGATGGCGTAGCCGAGTACGGCGAAGTCCACCGCCGCACCGGGCCCGGCGCCCGGCGCGAGCGCGGCCAGCCCGGCCAGATGACCGCCCGCGGAGAACCCGATGAGACCGATGCGCCGTGCCCCGGCCGCCCGCAGGCGGCGGATCTCGGCGCGCAGCGCGTCGAGCGGAACCGGGTGCCGGGCGTGCAGCGGATAACGGAACACGCTCGCCCGTACGCCGATGCCGCCGAGCCAGTCCACCACCGGCCCGGCCTCGTGCGCGGCGTGTACGGCGTACCCGCCGCCGGGCAGGACGATCATGTGGGTGCCGGTCATCGGGAGCCGCCGCCGAGGAAGGCGTCGACATCCGCGGCGAATTCCGCGTGGTGCTGGAACAGGAACCCGTGTGCCGCGTCGGGATAGATCTTCACGCGGGCCTGCGGGATCAGACCCGCGAGCAGGTGGGAGTAGTGCGGCAGGATCATCGGGTCGCTGTCGCCGTTCGCCACGAACACGGGCATCCGCAGGCAGCCGAGCCGCTGGAGCTTCGCGTGGTCGGGGATTCCCCACGTGCACACCGCGTCGTACTGCGCCTCGCGGGTCGCCCAGTCGGTCGCCGGATCCCGGTCCGCGCTCCGGGCACCGTAGATCCGCTGCAGGGTCTGCCGGCCGGCCCGCAGGCTGGTCTCGGACCGGGCGAAGAAGACGCTCAGGTATTCCTCGGGGCTGGTCTCGGGGTTGCCGACCGCGCCGATGACCTCGGGGGCCCAGCCGTGCATGCCGTCGGCGCCCTGCGGGGCCGACGAGGCGAGGACCAGCCTTCTGACGAGCGCCGGCCTGGTCAGGGCGACGCGCTGCGCGACGAAGCTGCCGAGGGAGAAGCCCAGTACGTCGACGGGGCCCTGGCCTCCGCCCGCCCCCATCGCCTCGATGAAGGCGATGGCGTCGTGTGCCATCCGGTCCACGGTGTGCGGAGTCGTCCCGGTGGAGCCGCCGACTCCGGCGTTGTCGAAGGCGATGACACGTCGGCCCGCTGCCAGCGCGTCGATCAGCGCCGGGTCCCAGTTGTCGAGGTTTCCGCGGAAGTGCTGGAGGAGGACCAGCGGCACACCGGCGCCGTCGTCCGTCGGCCCGGTGTCGCGGTACGCGTAGTCGATGCCGTTCGCGGCCTTGACCCGCTCGCTCGGCAGACCTGAGTACGAGGTGAGCTCCATGCCCCGAGCGAACCAGCCGCGGCACGGCGGCGGAATCCGCATGTTGACTGCACCGGAGCAGGTACGGGCGGGCCCGCGCCGTGGTCCTCGTAGCGGATCGGGATGTCGCCGGTGTTCTCCCGGCCGACCATAGACTCGACCCTGTGCCGTGTGGCGGCCGTCCGGTATCCGCAACCTGACTGCACACGAGGTGAGGGTGGCGTTTCCGCGATGACTCGCAAGGACACGGACGTGATCGGGCGGCGGGAGGAGCTGTCCCTGCTGCGGGAGCTGATCGCCCCGCCCCACAAGGAGAGCCACGTTCTGCTGCTCCTGGGCGATCCGGGTCTGGGCAAGACAGTCCTGCTGGCCGAGGCCGCGCGGGAGGCCCGGGCGGTGGGGATGCGGGTACTGACGACCACCGGCCGGGAGTCGGAGCGGGACCTGGCGTTCGCCGGGCTGCACCAGCTGCTGCGCCCGGTGCTGGACGGCGTGGCCCAGCTGCCGACCCGTCAGGCCGAGGCGCTGCGCGGTGCGTTCGGGCTCACCGACGAGCCCGCGCCGCCCGACGCCCTGCTCACCGGGATCGCCGTACTCACCCTGCTGTCCGAACTCTCCGACGAGCAGCCGCTGTTGGTGGTGGCCGACGACGCGCAGTGGCTGGACGGTGCCTCCCTCGACGCGCTCGCCTTCGCCGCCCGCCGGCTGGAATCGGAGCAGCTCGTGCTGCTGGCCGGCGCGCGCGGGACCGTACCTCCCGCCGGTTTCGGGCGGGACCTGCCGCAGCTCCTGCTGCGCCCCCTCACCCGGCCGGAGGCGGGCCTGCTCCTGGACGCGCAACCGTGCCCGGCGCACGGCCGGCTGCGGGAACAGGTGCTGGCCCAGGCGGCCGGCAACCCGCTGGCACTGATCGAGCTGGCCAGGGTGATCGCCGCGGATCCCGACGCGGGCCGCCGATGGACCGCCGAGCCCCTCCCGCTGACCGGACGGCTGACCGACCTCATGGCCGCCCAGTACCTCGCTCTCCCCCCGGCGGCTCGGACCGCGCTGCTGCTCGTCGCGGCCGTCGACAGCCCGGAGCCGACCACGGCGCTACCAGGGCTCTTTGCCGAAGCGCTCACCCCGGCGGAAGCGGCGGGCCTGATCCGGCTGGACCCGCCGGGCCCGCGGTTCGCCCATCCGCTCACCCGGTCGGCCGTCTACCACGCCGCGCCGTTCGCCGAGCGGGCCGCGGCGCACCGACAGGTCGCCGACGCGCTCCGCGACCAGCCCGACCGGCACGCCTGGCACCTGGCCGCCGCCGCGCCGGCCCCCGACGAGCACCTGGCCGCCCTGCTCGAAGACAGCGCGGCCCAGGCGCAGCGCCGCGGCGGTGCCGCCGCGGCGGCACGCGCTCTCGAACGCGCCGCCGAACTCAGCCCCGCCGAGGGCGACAAGGCCCGGCGCCTGCTGGCCGCCGCCGACCTCGCCCTGCCCGCCGGACAGGCCGACTGGGTACGCGAACTGGCGGGCCGGGTCCTCACGTTGACCTCCGACCCGGACCTGCGCATCGCCGCCCGGCTGGACATCGGCTGGTCGCTGCTGTGGTCCAACCGCAACGCCGACGCGTTCGACACCCTGCTGTCCGTCGCCGCCGAGGCAGCCCCGAGGCGGCCGGCCATCGCCTGGCAGGCCACGTGGATGGCCGCCACGGTCGCCCACCAGACCGGGCTCCCCGAAGTCTGCGCCAAGGCACGCGCCGCCCTCGACCTGCTCGACTCCCGGGACGGTCCGGCGCCGGAGCCGGCAGCCGAGTACCGGATCTGGATCCGGGCCTGCACCAACCCGTACGGCGAACGAGCCGACCTCGTCCCCCGCCTGCGCCGCACAGCGGAAGGCCCCCTCTCGGACCCGGGCACGTTCGGCGCGGCGGCCTGGGTCCTGGACGAGACCGAACTGGCGGTCAGAGTGCTGCGCGAAGCCCTCAGCCGACTGCGCGCCCCGGGCGTCCGCGGTGCCGGCGGCGGCGTGCTGTCGGCCCTGGAATGGGCCTGCGTCGACAGCGGCCGCTGGGACGACGCACTCGCCGCCGCCCGGGAGGCGAACGACATCGCCGCCGCGTACAAGATGGAGACCGTCGCGGGTTCGGCCGACCTCACCACGGCCGTCGTCGCGGCCATGCGCGGCGAACACGACCAGGTGACACCACTGCTGTCCCGCGTACGCGCCGCCGTGGACATCGGCGAGTACCGCGGCTTCGCCGCCAGGATCTGGCAGACGTCGGGTCTGTCCGCGCTGGCCCAAGGCCACTACACGACCGCGTACGCACAGTTCAGCCGCCTCTTCACCGCTGACGGCACCCCCCTGCACCACCACTTCTCCTACCTCGCCGTCGCCGACCTCGCCGCCGCCGCGGTGCGAGCCGAACGACACCTCGAAGCGCGTACGTCGCTGGAGCGCGCGCTGGCTCGCCTGGACCCCGCGCCCGGTCCACGCCTGGAACAACTCGCGTCCCGCGCCCGCGGACTCCTCGCCGGGCCCGACAGCGCCGAAGCCCACTTCGCCGCGCCCCTCGCCGATCCCACCGGGGACACCTGGCCGTTCGAACGGGCCCAGCTCCAGCTGGACTACGGGGAGTGGCTGCGCCGACAGCGCCGGATCAACGACGCCAAGCCCCTCCTCGTGATCGCCCTGGAAACGTTCCGCCGCCTCGGCGCCGCACCGTGGACCCGGCGCGCGGAATCCGAACTGCGCGCCTGCGGCGTAACGGTGCAAGCCCCGCAGGCCACCCCGGGCGCACTGAACGCCCTCACCGCCCAGCAGCGCGAGATCGTCACCCTCGCCGGACACGGCCTGACCAACGCCGAGATCGCCGACCGCCTGTTCCTGTCCCCGCGCACCGTCGCCTCACACCTGTACCGCTCCTACCCCAAGCTCGGCATCGCGGGCCGCCGCCAACTCCGCGACCTCATCGACGAGCAGACCACCCCACGGGCCGACAGCGGCCGGTGAGACACCGAGGCATCCGCCGGCGGCCCCGATGGCGTGCTTCGTGCCGGTCCTGCTGATCGGCGTCCTGTTCGGCCTTGCGATGGACCAAGAGGTGTTCCTGGTCAGCCGGATGCGGGAGCACTTCCACCATCAACGGGACGCGCGGGCCGCGGTGGAGTACGGCGTGGAGCGCGGCGGCCGGGTCGTCACGGTGGCGGCTGACAACAGGAACAGCCTCGGGCCGGCCCGGCGTGGGCCGGTCACCGGATGAGCGTGAGTACCCGGTCACGCAGTTCGGTCATCGCGGCCCTGTCCGGGGCCTCCACGTTGAGCCGTAGCAGCGGTTCCGTGTTGGACGGGCGGAGATTGAACCAGCGGCCGTCGCCCAGCTCCACGGTCAGGCCGTCGAGGCGGTCGACGGCGACCGTGGCTCCGTCGGCGCCGCGGAACGCGGCCTCGACCTCGTCCAGAGTGGCCGCCGTGTTCGTGACCCTGGAGTTGATCTCCCCGGAAGCCGTGTAGCGCGAGTACTCGGCGACCAGTTCCGACAGCGGTCGGTGCTGCTCGCCGAGGGCCGCAAGGACGTGCAGGGCGGTGAGCATTCCGGTGTCCGCCCGCCAGAAGTCGCGGAAGTAGTAGTGGCCCGAGTGCTCGCCGCCGAACACCGCGTCGTACTCGGCCATCCGCGCCTTCATGAAGGAGTGGCCGACCCGTGAGCGGACCGGTCGGCCGCCGTGCTCGCGGATGATTTCCACGGCGGCGGCGGAGGTGATGACGTTGTACACGATCGCGGCACCGGGATGCCGGGTCAGCTCACGGGCCGCGACCAGGCCGACGATCGCCGACGGGTCGACGGGGGTGCCGCGTTCGTCGACGAAGAAGCAGCGGTCGGCGTCACCGTCGAAGGCCAGTCCGATGTCGGCGCCGCTGTCGCGTACCTTCGCCTGGAGGTCCACGAGGTTCGCCGGGTCGAGCGGGTTCGCTTCGTGGTTCGGGAAGGACCCGTCCAACTCGAAGTAGAGCGGCACCAGTTCGAGCGGCAGGCCGGCCAGGACGGTGGGGACGGTGTGTCCGGCCATGCCGTTCGCGGCGTCGACGACCACCTTCAGCCGGCGGTCGCCCTTGATCTTCACCAGTGAGTTGAGATGGGCGGCGTAGCTGCCGAGCAGATCGCGGCGGGTCGTCACTCCTGGATGACGGACGGGTTCCGGTATGTCGTGGGTCTCCAGCCACGTCCTGATCAACTCCAGCCCCGTGCCCTCGCCGACGGGGGAGGCTGCGGCCCGGCAGAGTTTGATGCCGTTGTCCCGGGCCGGGTTGTGGCTGGCGGTGATCATCGCGCCGGGCATGTCCAGGGTGCCGGAGGCGTAGTAGAGGTAGTCGGTCGAGCCGAGGCCGGTATCGATCACATCGGCTCCGGCCGAGTTGGCGCCCGCGGCGAAGGCCGCGGCCAGTTCGGGCGAGGTGGCGCGCATGTCCCGGGCCACGACCACGCGGGTGGCCTCCGTCAGCCGGATGAACAGGGCGCCGATCCGTTCGGCGATCACGGGATCGAGCTGGGTGGGGACTTCTCCGCGGATGTCGTACGCCTTGACCAGACGGGAGTAGTCGGTCATGTGGTGCCTTTCGGGGGTTCCGGGCGGGCAGGGACGTCGGTCAGGCGGCTTCACCGGTGGTGAGCCAGCCGAATGCCGTCACCTCCGCGGACGCGGCCTTCAGGTCCTTGGAGTTGTCCACGCCTCGCCAGTAGCCGTTGATCCGGTAGGCCGTCAGCCGGTCCTGCTCGGCGAGGGACGGGAAGGTGGTGTCCTCGTGGTCCCCGAGATCCGGCAGCAGAGCGGTCACCTCGGGCTCGAAGAGGTAGACGCCCGCGTTGATCCAGTGCGGCAGCACCGGTGCCTCGGCGAACCGGGTGACACGGTCGTCGCTGCTCAACTCCACGACGCCGTACGGTGACTTGAGCGGGGTGACCGCCACGGTGGCCAGCGCGGAGCGTTCGGCGTGGGTCCGGGCCAGGTCGCGCAGCGAGAACCGGGTCAGGATGTCGCCGTTCAGCCCCACCCAACGCTCACCGGGGTGCGGCAGGTGGCGCGCCGCGTGCTTGAGTCCGCCGCCGCGGCCGAGGGGTTCGTCCTCGACGACGACCTCGACCCTCAACGGCAGCGTGTGGGACGCGACGTACTCCTTGAGGACATCGGCCAGGTAGCCGCAGGAGACGACGACCTCTTCGATGCCCTCGGCCGCCAGCCAGCGCGCCTGGTGTTCGAAGATGGGGCGGCCGGCGACCTCGACCAGGGCTTTCGGGACCCGGTCGGTGTACGGGCGAAGGCGGCTGGCCTGGCCGCCGGCGAGGATCACCACCTGACGGACCAGCGATGCGTCCGGACCGGTCGGGGCGGGCTTGAGCGTGCTGTTCACGGTGTCTCCCGGGGATGGATGAGCGGGTGGTTCAGACGGGTCCGATGGGACGGGTGGAGACGGCGAAGCCGGCGAAGTCGGCGTACTGGGCACGCGGCGTCGCCCAG
>Ga0307509_10004859_pt1 | contig 19059 bp, 21 predicted proteins | sample 10_EM_MG_FD_202245 | JGI IMG/M metagenome (GOLD analysis project Ga0307509, IMG submission 202245) | Populus trichocarpa ectomycorrhiza microbial communities from riparian zone in the Pacific Northwest, United States - 10_EM | ecosystem: Host-associated > Plants > Roots > Unclassified | place...
TACAAAAAAACCAAAATATTATAAAAAAAAAAAAAAAAAAAAAAAAAAAAAAAAAGCCCCCTATTTCCTTGATTCTTTACGCTACCTGGTATTTCTTTCACGACTCTTGTACTTCAGAATATAACGCCTTCTATTCTGATATCCAAGTTCCACGCCAAGAACCCACGAACCCTGACCCTGATCTATCGTTACACGATCCGCCTTGACCTGAGATTGTTATCTCCGAACCCTCACGCTAAACGAGTGTTATCGTTTAGGAACTTCCTGTCGTTGTGTGCCTTGGACTAACGTCCAGTGCCAAGACCCCGTTACAGTACCCATACGCCATATCTTCTTGCGTCAGGTCCGTCCGGAGACCCTTGCCTCCACTGGGTTCCGTCTGGACACATCCAACTAAGCAACCCTGCCTCCCATGCATCCTGACTTAAACCTCAACACCATCGCACATCAGGATTCACCACTACCCCTGATTCTCCTTTCAGCCTTCTTTGTCTTCTAGCCCAGATGTGAGCAAAGAGTATTTCTTGGCAAAGAAAATATAGTTAGTGCTGGTGCCTGGTGAGAAAGCCATCATACCCTTAATCTTAAATTTGGGCTAAAGACCCCATGTCCAAGTCACACTGGCACTCAGAGTTCTATTTTCAGAATATCATCTTTGAATGAGCGAAAATGCCAGCTCACTCCAGTCTGAAAGCGAGTTATAGCCATAATACTCTCAAGTCTAGCATAGTGCCTGGTGGTTTCTCGGCACTTAGACTCAAACTGGACGCGACGCGACACTCTTTTCATCACAACACTCAACATTCACACTCCCGGGCCACAGCTGCAACACTCCACCACTCCCAGAGGATCAATCGTGAATCCGACACCTGGAGGTTCCTGGGCTCAATGCCAGCTATCCAGCGGTATAAGATTCATCCCCAGAGGGATATTATTCATGAAGTTACAGGGCTAAATGGGGTCGGGTGCTGGCGATCTCAGAACTCGATCGCAAGTTCCTCCACGACCACTGCTGCGATCCTGGATCTGATTGCGGGAGATCGTTGGGCTCGACGCCAGCTACAGAGCGGTATAAAGAACGTCCCTGTAGCATCGAAACTCAGGAAATCGCTGACCCTTATGAGAGGTGTCTTTATAGTGACCCTGGTGATCACAGAACTCAATGGCAGATCCCTCCACAACCACTGCTCCGATCCTGAATCCGATTGCCGGAGATTATCGGGCTGGACGCCAGCTACGCAATGGTATAAGGTACGTCCATGTCACATCAAGACTCATGAAGTCGCTGTCTTCTGTGCAGGGTGTATCAGGTATCAAGCTGGCGATATTTTACTCGATGGCAGATATCTCCACAACCGATTGTCGGATTTTGATTCCGTTTGCGGGAGGTTGTTGGGCCTGACGCCAGCTTTCCAACGGTATAAGGTACGTCTCTGTCGCATCAAAACCCAGGAAATCGCTGTCTTCTGTGGAGAGGATCTTGATAGTAGCCCTGGCGATATTTTACTCAATGGCAGATTACTCCACAACCGGTGCACAGATTTTGCTGCTCTTTGCGGGGGATTGTTGGGCTCGACACCAGCTACGCGGCAGTATAAGGTACGTCTCTGTCGCATTAAAACCCAGGAAATCGCTAACTCTTGTGGGGGTTGTCTTTATAGATACTCTGGCGATCCCCGAACTCGATGGCTGATTCCTCCACAACCACTGCTCCGATCCTGAATCTGATTGCGGGGGATTGGTGGGCTCGACGCCAGCTACGCAGCGGTATAAAGGACGTCTCTGTCGCATCGAAACCCAGTAAATCGCTGTCTTCTGTGGAGAGGATCTTTATATTGCCCTCGCGATATTTTACTCGATGGCAGATATCTCCACAACCGCTGGACGGATTTTGACGCTCTTTGCAGGAGGTTGTTAGGCTTGACGCCAGCTTTCCGACGGTATAAGGTACGTCTCCGTCGCATCAGAACTCAGGAATTCGCTGTCTTCTGTGGAGGGTATATTAGGTATAAAGCTGGTGATATTTTACTCGATGGCAGATTGCTCGACGACCGCTGGACGGATTCTGATACTCTTTGCGGGAGGTTATTGGCCATGACACAGGCTTTACAATGATATAAGTTACTTCCCCCCGCGAACTTTATTCATGAAGTTACAGTACTGAATGGTGTGCTGGCGATCCCAGAACTCGATGGCTGATTCCTCCCTAACTGCTGGGCCGATTCTGGATCCGATTGCAGAGGATTGTTGGGCTCGACGCCCGCTACGCGGCGGTATAAGGTACGTCTCTGTCGCATCGTGACTCATGAATCCACCAACCCTTCTGGGAGTGGTCATTCTACAGGTCCCTGAACTCGATGGCAGATTCCTCCACAACCACTGGGCCGATTCTGGATCTGATTGCGGGGGATTGTTGGGCTTGATGCCAGCTACATGATGGGATAGGTTCCTTCCTGTGCCCCCCGGGAATTTTATTCATGAACTTGAAGTTACAGTGCTAAATGGTACTAAGGGGGGGGATCGGGTGACGCGAGGGGTTTGGCAAGGGGTCAGAAGGGTTCTTATGACTGAGTGTTCAAGTTTTGCTATGAATTGGCCTGTATATTAGAACAATAGAAGACTACTAGTAGTAAATTTAACAGTTTGACGGTATGAAATCTATTGTGACCCAGGTCAGAAAAAGGTAAAGGGGGGACCCTTCGCTTATCTCTGGAAGATGTGGTCTGGCTTCAGATAGCGTCCTGAGTATTAGGTGGGGCGTCTGGTGCGTCCTGAGGATCAGGTGCTGCGTCAGGTTGCGTCAGATGTGTGGTGTGGTAGAGTGGTTGCGTCCTGGTTCCCGATTTGCGTTCCAGCGTCAGGTGCGTCAGATGCACAGAACGCACAGAACGCAAGGTATTATTTTTGCTGATGTACCTGTACGTTTCTATGTATTGTTCGGTTACGTGTCTGGGGTTTTTATCCCAGGTGCTAGGAGAGGGGGATATTTCGTATGCATTCGGGGTGTTGGATTTTTCCCATGAAGAGGTGAAGCGGGTTGTTGGATTGTTCATAGGTTTTGTTTTTGCTATAGCTAGCGCTCATACTGTTTTTTGTACCTTAAAACAAGGAATAAATGAGAACAAAAAAAAAAAAAAGAAAAAAAGAAAAACGACCAAGAGATAGGATCTTCAGGCAACCATCTAAGTAATAGAACACTTGGATACTGGATCACAGGCCAAGCCCTTTGAGAGTGACCTTCCAGTGGTGCAAGATATACGATCCTATTACTCTACTTCTTAGGCAAATACCTATGGCTTGAACGCAAGCCCCTAGTCATCTAGCGATCGGACATTGTACCTTCCGGTCTTATAAAATTGAGACTTTCCTCCAACAAGACAATGATGATAGTCAACGATAACGATAGGGGCTACGATTAGTCGTTCCCCATCTAACAAAACACCTGGGGGAATGTGTTTGTTACATACGAGTCTAACTACTCCATCTGTACTTCCAATTCGAACAGTTTATGAGCCCGCAGGTCACAGCATTGACGGAAAACACAACAGCCTATGATTAGTGTTCGTTTCGGGTCCTCCGGGGCCCCGAAATCGTCGCGCCCCTGCCCCAATTCCCCGCCCCGCCCTTGTCAATGGCCCGGGACGGGGCGTTTTTTCCCCCTCTGCCTCTGCCCCTGTCCAGGCCCCCGCGCTGTTCAATTCCCTGGACAGCCCCCCCGTCAATTAACTTTTCCTGCCTGGGGCCCCGCCTTTTCGTATATGCCCCTCTCGAACATTGCTCTTTTGATACATGATTGAGTAATTGTGTGAGCATATATCAAAAACCACATACGTTAAAGTATATAGGGGATTTATTTGCATGGAATGATTTATACCATATGAACCGGAATAATTCACAACACTGATTGGACTTCCGAGTTGCCTAGTCTACTAACCTATATTGTCTCAGCAGGCCATACGCCTAATTCATACCCCCAATTCATACACTCTATTGACAGGTTCAAATCATATGCCCTATTCATAAGCCTTATTTATCCACCAGTACCATATGCCCAAATCATACACCCAAGCCTTACGCTCAAATCATACCCCCAAACCATACGCCCAAACCATACGCCCAAGCCATACGCGCAAATTATACGCCCAAACCATACGCCTAAACCATACGCCCAAATCATACGCTCAAATCATACACCCAAGCCATACGCCCAAGCCATACGCCCAAACCATAACCACAGTCGTGCTATGGAGGTACTCTGTTCAGAGTTCACATAGCGAAATGGTGAGGTTAAAGCAAGAGTGTATTTATAACAATAAGAGTTCTATAAAAGGTAATTATGCTAAGTTAGATGAGACTCGGAGATTTGAGTTAGTCGTATGATTTCTGTAAAAGTGAGAAAAGACTGTCCCGTCCCCCCCACTACATGGGGACGACACTATGGAGTAATAGAAAACAAGAAGAATGAAACTCATAATAGTTGAAAAAACAGGTGAATTAAGACAAAGACAAAGACAATTCGCGAATATGCTTAGGTGGTAGCGCTCCCACCAGCACCAGCTCCTGCCCTCCCGCCACCACTCCCGCAGCGGGTTGGCACTCTTCCGCCCCCACCGCTCCAACCACTCCCACCAGGGCTTGCAGAGCGCCTACGAGCCCTACTCCAACCACTGCAACCCCGACCACGAGTGGGCTGAACTGGCGTCTGTGGGGTACGACTACTCACCCCAGCCCCAGACGGCCCTGTTCTGGCGGGGTGTGCAGGCGTGCCTCCAACGGCCCTGGTCACCGCCCTACTACTACTGCTACCACCCCCCCTATTACCCACATGCCCAGTATCATGGTCTCCCTGGGCACCTCTCGCACCACCTTCCTCACTACCCCTACCATCTCCTATACGGGAACCCACACCCCCAACCCAATTTCCCTGGCTAACAACTCCCCCAGCACTCCCCGTAGTACCAGTCCCACCAGTCCGGCAAGTGCTCCCAGGGCCACCATACAAGCAACGTCGTGCATGTGGACGAGGATTGTCGCTGTCGTCACTCACGCTGTGACAACCGTCATTGGCACGGGGTGCGTGATGGGAAGAAGCTCTCTGGCGACAGGGAGGGGCACCATGCTGAGGAGGTGCACCCCTAGGAGGAGGAGGAGGGGGAGCGCGACCGGGAGGAGGAACACCCGCAGGAGGAGGAGCACCACCTGGACGAGGAGGAGGATGAGGATGAGGTGCACCCCAGGGAGCACCGCTGTCCTGATTTAGATGACATCTCATCTCTTCCCGAGTGGCACTATCTGGCTGGCCAGCCATAACGTTCAAGACATCCTCAACTAATCTCAGGTCCTAGACCATGAGGGTAACATGACCAGCATGTGCCGCACCCTGGACTCCAGCTATGAACAAAGAATTACTATATCAGATAATTATACTAGGAGAGGAACTCAACGTACCGGTCATTGTCATCACTAGGAACTCTTCCGCTGCCACCTGGAGGCATTCAACAGCCGATCTCTGTCTACGGAATTGTTGCTCGAATGCCAAACCTGAAACGATCTCCTGGCAAAGACGAAAGAATGGGGCCTTGGGAATTAGGTACCCACTATCGCGGTGATACTTAATAATCTCTGCCATTGCTACGCTCCCAGTTGGATACCGCGCTGGCTGCTGAACCCCACCAACCACCCTCCCAGCTCTTTTCCGACCAAGATGCCGAGTTGGGGGCCTCCAATTTCCACCAGCCTTGCGGCCCAAGATACCATCATTTGCGCGACGTTTGGGAGGCATTGAGCACGAGTTACTTTTTTGGTGTTTGCTTTTTTGTTCTGTTGACGGACAGGTGCGTGAGGAAGGAGGTTCACTGGAAAAGATAGAAGGGTTTTTGCTCAGAGCAAGTTAGACGCAAAATGATCTTTGGTTTGTAGGTGACTAGAGTTGGCTTCCTTGGGCGTATGTGTATTTGTGCGTAGGTGTATTTGTGCGTATGTGTATTTGTGTGTATGTGTATTTGTGCATATGTGTATTTGTACGTATGTGTATGGACCCTATACCTTCCCTGATAGCTGAGTCGGATATAAATGGCTGCTAAGAGGAAGAAGTGTGTTGGAGAAGAGGTGGGTAAAGAGTTATTTTATACCAACGAAATAAAAATTGATTATTTCATGAGGAGTGCCTTTCAAGCCCCCTCGGCATATCTTTCCGGGAGTCCTCTGGAGTTTAGGCGTATATTGATTCATGATGTCTACATGAGTAAACAACAGTTAAGGTTGATAGGGCATGGGTATATACATACACTTGAATTCTACGATGGTTAAAGTCGTGTAAGACTGCAACCACTAGTCTACCATAACACGCATTGTACAATCCCTTCCATGTAGAAATGGCTTAAAAAGGTTGTACTAGACGTTGTATTTGTTCCAAGATGTTATATCTTCCTTGTTGATGTATCAAGTGTACAATTGTAGTCACAAAATAAACCTGGAGAGCACGCCCCTCCAATTTTCGCTCCGATCCCAAACACACAGCTCTCGTTGCTATAATTTCCTTTCTCTGATAGTAAGATGAAAGCAATTACCAGAAGGCTTGAATCTAGGGGGTCATTCATATCATACTTAGAAGTTGGTGAGTAGGGCTTTTGGTTAGGCTACCGCGGTAGAGAGGAGGGCTCAACGCGTGACTGCCGGTAGACCTTGACGATGTTTTCAAGAGGTGAACCAACTTTTTCTTTTCCTTTTAAGAGAGGCCAAATTAACTCGTCTTCTTTCTCACCACACTCTTACCTTCTCCATCCACGCTCTCGCCTTCAACACAATCCTCAGCTCGCTCTGCCCTCTGCGCTGCAATCCCACTTCTCCTTTTCATACATCACAGAAGCAAACTCTGCTGGTAAAACAAAAAAAAACAAAAAAAGAAATGAAAAGAAACACCCGCGGCTCTTGCCCCACCAACACGGATACGCCCCTCTACTGGTACCACGCTCTCTACTTCCCTTACTTTCTCCACTACATTCCAGGACATGCCGGCCAAAGGTCGCTGTATAGATTACTTATTGCCCGATCCCAAATAGTAAGTTAGTCACCATCTTCATACTGGTATTTTCTCCTTTGCTCTTTTATCACCCCTCAAATCATATGCCGAGTTCATACGAACCAATCATACCCACAAAATGATATGCACAAAGAAATCATATGCACGAAGATTTCATAAGCACAAAATACGCACAAATTATATGTACTAACATTGATGAATAGAATACCTTTTTCCACGAGCAATGCCATCTGCTTATAAGTGCAGGCCGCTTCTGGCAGGCACTTTGGGGCACTCAGTAAATCCTGAGACCATCCGCCGGAATGAATATAGGGCGAGCCTTACCCCCTTGGAAACTGAGAGGAAGGTCTCCACTCTCTTCCTGGACATAAAAGGGGGCTTTGACAATGTCAGCCCCTCCACCCTCTGCGGCATGCTTAGAGCCAAAGGGGTCAACCCGTACCTGGTGTCTTGGACCAGGTCCTTTTTGTCTGGCAGGTCTTGCCGGCTCCGGTACCAGGGATCCCCCAGGGTGTTCGCTCCGCTGTCGGTTGGCACCCCCCAGGGTTCCCCTGCCTCCTCGCTGTTGTTCGTGATCTACATCTCCCGTCTCCACTCCGAGATCCCTGGTGGTCTTACCCTCTCCTACGTCGATGATTTCGGCCTAACTGTGTCCTCCTCGTCCTACGGGCGAAATCTCCAGATCCTGCAGAAGCAATACGCCAGACTGAAGGCCAGAGGGTCCAGGCTAGGCGTTGGTTTCTCGGTCCCCAAAACAGAGCTCATCCACTGGCGTACGACCAGGGATAGGGACCCCATCTCCAATGCTCCGGTCCACCTTGACGGTTCGGTCTTCATGCCCAGGAACGAGGTTAGATGGTTGGGTTATTGGTTCACCCCCTCGATCTCCACTACCCCCCACTTCGTCAAGAGACTGGCGAAAGCTCAGGCAGCCTTCGTGGCGGTCAAGAGACTCTCTCCCCCAGGGATCGGCCTCCCTCCTTTCCTCTGTCATAGACTGGCCTCCTCTCTCCTCTTCCCCATCCTCAGCTATGGCGCTGATGTTTTCCTGCCCACCGTTCACATGACCAGGAAGCTGTCCGTATTCTGGCACAAGGTCCAGAGATGGACTACCAACTGTTTTGTGTTCACCCCCACGGACAGCCTGGCCATGGAGGCCTGCCTGCCGCCCCTCGACCTCCTCCTCAGATACAAGCGCCGCCTGGCCGCACTCAGAATACTCTGTTCCCTCCCCGAGATCAATCCTGCAACCGCGAGGCTTCCCCCGTCTGTGCAAACCCCTTCCCTATACGGCAACTCCCCGGATCACAGAACCCTGTCTGCGAAGAATGCAGGCAGCCGCCTACCCCTCCCGTGGCTCCAGCCCAGACCGCCCTCCAAGAATAGGGCCCACCTCCCCCTGGACGCCCTACCTCACTCAATGCTTTTCCTCCTCGGCCCAGATGGCCACGCCCCCCTCCCGGTTACCTCCTAGCACCTACTGTGCAAGTCCTACCCGGCACCCATTCCGGACCGGTCTTACCCTCAGCTCAAGCTTAAGTGCAAGAATCTGATCATGAAGGAATGGGACGAAGCCGCGCCTGCCCCGGCCAGATACCCGTACCAGCCGTCACTCAAGCCCCACCCGTTCATGAGGCTCGACAAGTTCGCCGCGGGACGCCTCCACCAGATGAGGTCTGGAAAGAGTTACCTCTGCGCCCACCCTTCCTGGGACAGCGACATCCCCTCCACCTGCCCCAGTTGTCTTAGCGCCCCCGAGACGTTCGAACATGCCATCCTCCACTGTTCAGCTAAGGAGCCCTCGAGGACCTGCCACCTTCAGGGGGTCCTCGACATTGGCCCCGATGCCCCAGTCTGGTCCTCGTTAGCCCTCCTGGGCGCCCTAGCCCGCTTCATAAAGTCTACCGCCACCGCCTACCCCCCGGGCATGTTTTTGCGCCTGTCTTCCGCTGTGTCATCAGTTTCTTCCCGCTCGTCTAATGTAGTTTCCTTTGGGTACTTTATGTCGTCTCAGGAAAGCTAGGTTTATATATTTTTGTTTTTCATGCTGTCCGCTGGTGTAAGGAGGGTTTCCTTTGATTTACTTGTTTAAATTTCGCGCCCGTATGTGGGCCTGGGACCGGTACGGACCCCAGTTGAAGAGTTTTTGGTGTTGGATGTTTCCTTTGTTAGTACGTTTTGGATTTTGGGTTTTGTTTTCGCCATAGCTAGCGCTCCATGCGATTTCTTGTACCTAACAACGAATATATGATATAAAAAAAAAAATAAAAAATAAGAAAAAAAAAAAAAAGAAACCCCCTTGGAAACTGCTTTCGAACGTTCAAGGGTGAACCGAGGCAATCGCCTAAAACAACGCCATGATTTTGCGCTAAGATATGATGAGTACCAGGGGCTTGACGACGAGACCAAAGCTCAAGTGGATGAGGAGATGATCGTGGAGGAGAACGAGGTCCCGGAGCAGGAATGGGTGGCAATCCTGGCGGATTGGCGGCGATACTATCCAAACCAGTTTGGCGACGATGGTGGGCAACTTGTGAACCCCTGAACCGCTATGGAAGTTGATTCTCCACCGAATTCAACGGCATCGCCTGTATTTCCGTCACTAAAAATTAGGTCGGCAGCGCGAATGCAGAGTCTGCTCAACCGTGTGGTGAAGCGCCCAAGAAGCTCGTCAACGGGGTCTGTGCTGGTACCGGCTCTGGGGCCATCTGGCTCTCAGGACGCCCCTCCCCGGCAGACCCGCCAGTGAGCGATTCGGGAGGGCAGTCATTCACTCACAATACGTGGGGCCCCGGTATCCCCTACAGGTTCCCCTGTTGGACGCGCGGTGGCTTTCACGAGGGCAGCTAAATTCAATACAGCGAGCACAAGAGAGCCTTTCTCACATCGCATAAAGTTTAGGATAGGACTAGGCACCCTGAGGCGATACTCCCGGGCTATTAATCTACAGTCAAGTAAGTAATTGTAAACTTTGCCTAATTAACTTAGAGATGTGCTTACTAATATTTAGTATTGTTTAGCTCGGACAGGCCCCTTGATGCCTGTCGGCGGAGATGACGGTACAACTGAGTACAGATTGATGGAGGAGGATATGGAAGGAGATTTGGACCTGACGGTTCGAGAGGATGAGCTCGACGAAAAGGGTAGACCTCTGATTGACTGGGTGAAGCCTGTTGAGTGGCATTTTCCAAATGCGGAGGTCTACGAGGAGTGGGAGGAGGTGGAAGAGGATTAAGATGTCGATTTTATCGACCTATATGAGTCTGGTAATGAGGGTGGCAATGGCTCTGAGGATTCTGATGAGGTTTATGGGGAAGAGGAGATTGTCGAGGGTGATGAGGAGGATGTGGAGGGTGAGCAGGAGGACCTGGAAGGCGAGCAGGAGGATGTGGAGGGCTGGGAGGAGGGTGATGATGAGGTACATATGACGGAGGAAAGGGAAACCTCCGGCTCAGGTTTGGGAAGTAGGATGCGAGACCTAGGTCCACCGGGCTCTGCATCTTCCTCTAGTGGTGTGTACGGCGATGTGGCAGAAGACCGTTTCCGTGCTAGTACCCAAGAGATTGGAGAGCGGCTGCTTGGGCGGGCTATAACACCCGCGGATTTCTGCACAAGCCTGGAAGACCAACAGGACAGCATCGAAAATATTCTCACCAAGAGAATTCGCTTTCTTGCCAGCAATGCCCCTCTTATCATTGCTCTGGAAGCAGCTGCTACGGAAGACGCAGAACAAGAAATTGAGATTGTTCAGATGAATAGAATTGACGGCGAGAAGAATAGGCAGGCCCTCCTCAATATGGCTAGCCAGCACATCCCTCACCGCATGAAACTGGAGCTGGAGGATTAACGATTTCTACTTGCATCTATTTTCTTTTCTTGTTCTCTCCTAGTTGCTTTCCTCACCCCTCACGCCGGTTCTGCCTTCCTTACTCTCCTTAATACGATTCCCCTTACCTTGCCTTACCTGCACTCCCACTTCTGTATTTATCCACCACAATATCTGCCGTTTGGTTTCATCCTTAGCCCGTATTCTTTCTCCTATATCATAAGTCCGGGGGCCGTTTTCCTTGAGTTAGATTCTTACGCAGCACGCTACCTCTTTTCTTGTTCTCTTCTCACTCTGAATTTCCAGAGACTGACGCTCCGTTAGAGTTCAATTTCATTGGTTATCATACTCGGCCCCTATATGGATTCCGCTCTTTTCTTTGATGTCATGATTGAGTGGGTGACCTTACTCTTTGCAGTATAATGTAATACGATAGCAGTTTAAAAGGTAGAAACAATATCACATAAGGATAAGCGTGAGCACAGATTGAGATTGTCTATTTAGTACTTTGCTTCTGGTTTCTTCGGCAAAATCCATACGCCCAAAGACATACACCCAAAACCACATACCAAAAGTGATGCGCCCAAAGCCATCCGCTCTAAAGCCCTACACTCAAAACATAGGCCCAAAACATAGGCCCAAAACATAGGCCCAAAACACAGGCCCAAAACACAGGCCCAAAAGACACACCCAAACCATACACCCAAATCATACGCCCAAAACACATGCTCAAAGCATAGGCCCAAAGCATACGCCCAAAATACCCGCCCAAAGCAGTTGATGTAAAGACGTTCTCTGCGAATGTTTAATTATAATTTCGGTTCAAATATGTGAGGGAATACCTATGCATATTCCCTCTAGACAAGTTAAGCTCCGCAGTTTTCAGGATAGGCTTATATCTCAGAATCAGAATCAGAATCCACAATCGTACAATGAACAAGACCCATGACAACTCTGCTACTTGTACTTCCACTATGCATCATGTCCATTGAATGCACAGTTGCACGGATATAAATTCCTGCTCCTAGAGCATCAACGATCCTGTTGTACTCTGTATCTTCATAATCCAAGAACCCCGACAGGATTTCCTTCCGCTGTAGCTCCACATTCTCAGACTTGTCTTCATGTACCTTGGTTCCCAACCAATACATCTGGACCAAGATGGGGGCGTGCATCCCAGCCTTTGGATAATCCATCATGTCTACCACATCATAGTGTAAGCTAGGTTCCTTGCATTGATATTGAATATTGGACTTACAGAAGAAGGGTATGACTTTATGATCCCAGGAAACCGAGTAGAGATAAGGCTGTGAAAACAAGGTTGGTTCCAGGTCACTAGTTGTCTAGAGAGCTGTGGGGAAAGCGCTTCGCTTCAAAGAAGCTATGGTCGACTGGAGCATTGGCCATTGGGCGAAGCCGAGGAAGTGGAACCATACCGGGCTCGGTATTACCCTGTGCAGTCGATGCAATCACAATATTTTTCCTGATCGTGCTCATGATACTAATAAAGGATAGATATGGAGTGATGTAGAAAGATCGTGCTTTTATAGTAAGACCAAAAGGGTTTGAAGTAGGGAAAATCTATAAAATCATTTTATCAAGACTAGCTACTTATACATTAAGTCAACACGAGCAATGCTTGATAGAATATAATTAAAGAGCGTATAAATTATACAAATTCAGAAGTCAGAATGAGGTTATTGTTAACTGTCTGAGTCTGGAACTAAGCCCCACATTATTTTGCCTTTTACCACATGCCTGCCTGAGTCACGGTGCTGATATATTTCTAAGCTTGAAACCCGACACTTAATCTCATACCCTAACTCAAGCCCCAGTATGATAGCGCGGGATTCCCTTGTTCTACGTTTCTACATTCCAGCTATCCGTCCACCTCGTATCAATTTGACAGCCTTCCCCACACCATTTGCCCATTCGAATCCACACATCTCCAATTGGTACCGCTGTCCAATCCGTGGTGACCAGCTATTTGCCCAAGGTTTGTCTCTTGCTCACTATCAGCTTTCATAGTTTTAGTTGGCTACACACTTGCCGATGGTGGGATCCAGTAACAGCTTATAGAAAAAAAAGTCTGCTTTCATTCTGCCGAAGGAAATGGGGACAAGGTCGATTATTTCATCAGGGCCAAATGTCTAGGTATAAAAGTCATGCATTGGAGCTTTAGCGATTGGGGCCGTTGTCATCGCCTTGGGCGTAAATAAAGGAAAGGCGGTAAAGGTAGATGGCAGTAGCAACAAGATAGTTATGGTATGATATTCTTGTGAGTATCTAAGCGTAAAATAATTACATAGGATAATTACCAACCGATATATAAGGGTTATGATCAGGAATCACCTTTAAGCACTCGGAAAGGCACTGAGTGCCTTTGTCACTACATGGGATTCGAATATGAGATTCTCACCTTGGGTTTGCTTTCAATTGTTGCCACAGCTTCAAGAAACCCAGTACTTGCAGATTTGATTCAAATTTGATCGCCATGTAGGAGAGAAGGCACTGTATGAGAGTGTTCAATTGGAACTAGTCAACTCGCATAAAAGATCAAATGTTGTTACCTCGGATTATGATTGAACAAGGTATATCAACCCCTACTGGATTTGGACTAATGCTATGCCCAAAGTACAGCGGTGAATACCAATTCATGTAGCTGCTACCAAGCCTAATCCTAGAGTGCGGCTATTTTCAAGATGTAATTCACATGCAACCATACACCACCATACGCACAAAATTCATATGCACAAAAAATCATACGTACAAAGGTTCCTACGCATGCATGTTGTATACTCAATTGATTGACTCAAAAATTATGCGAGCAATGAAATGAATCACAGAATGGAAGCCAGCTTGGGTACTTAGCTTAGCTGGGGCAAGTTATAACCTTCATTCATATGCCTACCGCAGCTGTACATTTATATAAATATTATTCGGGATCCAAGGGGATCTGTTACTGTACACGGATAGCTAGAACCAGCTCAACTTAATGACTTCCCAACCACAATCTTCCATGATGGGCAGCCAACGGGGACTCTACACCTCTGGGGCAAGAAGCCTTACGTCTTTTTTACGGTTCCACGCAAGCCCTACATGCGAATACTCTCCATCTGTATCCGAATTCGCGGTAGAATCTAGCCCATATGGGAGCGAAGGCCCGGTAACAGCAACCCTAAGACCTCTGACTGGTGTGGCCCGCACACCTATTTTAAGTTCCACAACACCCGGGCGCTCCGATCCCGTAGCGCTGCCCCGTGGAAACCAAGATCATGCCCGGAATCTGCTTCATCCGCTAGCCGTGACTTTGTCAACAAGCGACACAGTTACATTTGAGATATTGAGAAACTTTTATCTCTATACGGAGGAATATCATAAGAGTTGGATGCAGTGCTGGCAAGGCACGGCAGAGTATATAGCCTATAGTGTGAAATATGCTGGCAAGAAAAAGATAAGGTGGAACTCGGATCTTCGAGGCACAGAGGTATGGAAATACTTTCAACAATGTGCCGACCATTTAGGAAGTGCTATTGGCACGCCGCGAGTAATGTGCATTATGTACAGAAAGGTTCTGGCACACCCAAGTGGCATGGGGCCTAGCTGGATACCGTACCATAACAGGTCGTCTACTAGTCTGAAATCGAGAAAGATTTACGGATATGATGGGCGGGCACGAAGCCCGCTTGGTATAGACGTTCTTACCCTATTGGAAAAAGGGACTAAAACTGGAAATAGGCATAGGATTATCAATCTGGCCACACGAGCAGGATTCAAGCAGCATGATTTCGAAGAATCCTTTCTTAAAGCCTTTTTAGCAACAAATCTCACCTTTAATTGCTCAAACAACCTTGCCTTTCATCGTGTGTAACGACCCTACAGATAGGTAGCTACAGTGGACTAGACTCAAGCCCGTATGGCATACCAAGTGGTAACCATATTGAGGATAGGCCAGTATACTTAGTATACTACTGGTAGACATGAGGTGGTACAAGTGTCTACAAAGTGACTTGGTGACATAGGGTTAGACAGGGTAACCTAGGTAGGCCAAAGTTACCCTACTAGGCAGGGTAACCTTCGGGGGGGTATGTTCGCATAAAGCAAAGAACCCATAGTGAATGTTGCACGGGTCTCCGGGACAACATTATATGTGGTTGCGTGGACTCCCGAAGGAAATAAAGGCATGATTGGGTAAGGTTACCCTACCTTGGAAACATGATTACCCTACTGAGGTACCCCAGTTACCCTACCTTCACCGACAAAGTCATCTGCGGACTTAGGGGAAAGTTATCCCACTATAGTGGGGCTCTTAGATGTTCACAGGGCTGCTTCGTATGGTACGAAACGGACTACTGACGGAGCAGGAGTGGTCCGAACCTCCTGTAACTTTCAGGGGATATTCCCAACACCCCTCTTCGGCCCCAGCATTGGTACAGCGTGACAGCACTGTACGGCTGTGTAGTTGTGTGCTTCCTAGTAAAGTGAGATCCATAGGCATGCTCCCACAACACCGTATGAGTTGTGGCCGTCCAACTGACCAGAGGCTGTTCGCAGGATATATAAGGGGTGTGAGCGTTACCGCCTCCTGGGGTGCCACCTGGATAACACCTGGGAACCACCTACGGACATACTTTGACGTCCGGGTAGTTGTATGGTTAACAGTAGAGGGCTTAGGGCTGACCGCGGAAGCTGCAAGGCTTCCAGGACAACCGCCCCAAAGCTAGTCCCAGGCTACCCCGTGAACTGTAGCATTACCATGGGTTATTAGTGGACTCTAGAGGTGTGAGTCTTGTCACGATTTAAGAGGGTCCCGCATGGTTGACTGTGGGTAGCGCCCATGCAGTCAGGCAGCAGGAGATTTCTTATCGTGGGAGCATGCAGTCAGGTTTAGAAGCTTAGTATAGGCAAGTAGATTTGCCGATAGACTGCTTAGCTTGTATAGACGAAACCACCGCTGGGCCAGTGAGTCCCAATGGATATTATCTCTACGGTGGGCCTGTTAGTTGGCCACTAATATGCTACCGATAGGAAAGAGCTTTCGCTCATGCAGATGTAGTTGGAGAGACATCACCGGAAGCACTTCCTATTTGTGGAGATCGTTAATATCCAACCAGTCCGACTGCCTCCGAGTGTTAACCCACTTTGGGCGGGTGAGTTGGGCAGTCCTGACCTGAGCAGGGTGTTCGCGAAAGGTCAGAATGGTTGACGGGTGTCCTCTGGCTTTACATTATTCTACTTAACTAAAGCGAGAGACACCCTATTCTGATAACCAACGATCCTCCAGACAACTTATTGAGTGAAGCTTTCAGGCTTAAGGATATTATGTTTTACCGCTTGATTCTACTTTGAATTATCGTTATGTTTATTTTGATCCTTACTTCTACTTTGAGTCTTCGGTGCGGTCGCAATCTTAGGATCCGTCTTGCTACCAAGTGCCCCTTTACCGTCTATCGTTAAGCGCACTCGCTTAACTGTCTTCTGAGAATTGTTGATTGCAGAGGCCTACTGTTGACATTGTTTGAATACGAGTCGCTTGTCTGGTACAAGAAGCCTCAGGTGGAAAGAACAATGTCTACCTCAGTGGCTATGCACCGTTCCCGTTCCAATCAAAGCTCGAACCAGCGTTTCCAAGACCTCTCCATGTTCAATGCCTGTGCGGACTTGATGGGATTAGGTTGGACCCCGGTGGCAGGTTTGTTGGAGTACGAACCCACTCCAATTGTAGAGGAGTTGGTCGAGGTAGTTATTGAGAACCCATGTGGCCTCTTGGCTACCCTGACCGGAGATAACACTGTGAGGCAAAGAGTGCCGGAACAGGGTAGGAGCAATGTCGCCTTTCAAACGTTCGTTCGAGACATATTCGAGCCCTATCTTCTGAAGGAAGTGGGCAAATGTTTTCAAGAGGCCCAAGGTCAGTTTGAAAACTTCGTCGAAGAGAAACAGTTGATGTTCCAAGAGGATATGGTCACTAGTGCGAATGCATGAATGTGGGAGTAGCAGAATGCGCTCCGTCGGCAAGCCATATCGGTGCAGATGTTAAAGGCAAGAGTAGCAGCCCTCGAACAAGCCCGACGCGAAAACTATGACATTGACCTTGAAAATGATGTTGTGATGAGAGCAGCTCCCCCGTTGCCTTTGGTGCAAGCACCCCCTGTTCACTACGCTGCAGAGTTGGCAAAGTATATGGTTGATGAAAGATACGAGTCCTTTCTGACCGAGCTTGCATCGCAAAACATGCGACAGCAGATGCTGCTAGATGCCCAACAGCAGCAGTTTAGGGAGCAACAACCGCAGCTTGCTCAGTCCGCATCACAGCTATCCCCATTCGAAACTGCAATCACACAAGCCCTCCGTTCAACAGGCCAAACCCCTGCCGCCGTTACTGGCCTAGGAAAAGCACGGGAGCAACGAAAGGTTAGCAAGGAACGGAGGACTGGCGCTGGTTCTGGTCGTGTTTCACCTCAACCGGCAACCCCTACTACCAATCCCTTGGTGGCTGCCCTTCCGGTAGTCGCACCAAGAACCCCACTGATTGTAGTAGAAGACGAACGTCCTTTTGATGTCGCTGCGTCAACTCCTTTGCCAGCGACACCTCACAACCCAACGGCCTTTGCTCCGGCAACAGTGCCTGCGGCTCCGGCGAAACCTTCGGGTAACGCCGGATGGGGCGGATTTCCGGGGCCAGCGGCGCAGTCGGCTACGGCTTATTGTTCTGCTGGTTGTAGGATCGAGGGAGAAGGAAGTGAACTCACTTGGACTCATCGGATACCTTGTCTACGAGGCGAGGGTGAACCTATTGTACGTCCTCCAAGTCCTGAGCCACGACCTTCGAAGTTGAAAAAGATCCGTTGCCCCTATTGTGATGCATCAACGCATATAGCGTTGGACGATTGTTGGGATTTCAACAAGAGATTCCCACCCCGACAGAATACCACCAACCGACCTCCTATATCATCGACTATGTCAATACCCCGTTCTGATAGAATGGATGAAGATAGTGAGGAAGGTTCGAGGTTTAGTGGGTATGATAGGCCTAGGTCTACCCAAGTAGTGTTCGTTACGGGGCCTCCGGGGCCCCGAAACACACGGGCCCCTGGCCCAACTCCCCGCCCCGCCCCGCTGAACGGCCCGGGGCGGGGTGTGTTTTTTTAGGGTTCCCTGCCCCTGCCCCCGCCCCCGCCCGTTCCCTAGACGGGTCCCCGTTAAAACAGGTGGGGAGAAACGGGGCCCCGTCCAGGCAATGAGCGGGGACTCGCCCCGGACGGGGGCGGTGCGGGGATCACCCCCAAAATAACCCCCCCGGCCCGTTGTAAGGGCGGGGCCTGCCGAGTGAAAACCGGCCCCGCCCCGCCCCGTAACGAACTCTATACCCGAGGTAGAAATACCGCAGGTAACGAAGGAGACGGAGGTAGAATTCCGCCAACAGGTGGTAATGTTGCTGGTGGAGGAGACCCCGGTGATTCCGACCCCTCTGCTGATAGTGACAACTCCGACTCCCCACCTTTCGATCCGCGCAAAATCCTTGTTAGTCGTAAGGACCACTGGGATGAGGCAAGGAAGGCGAAGTATGATAAACTGTTCAGGCGACTTCTGAAACTTCCCAAGAGGCAACGGAATAGGAAGGGATCCGCTCACAAGCCCAAGAAGCCCGAGCGCCTTGGGGTAGACCCTTTTGATGGTGACCCTAAAGACACCCAACGTTTCATACAAGATGTCGAGATTAAGCTAAACTATTTCAGAGAATCCCTCGTGGATGATATGGATAAAATTAGCCTCGTCATTCCCCTCGTTCGTGCCGGAGCCAAAAAATGGTACCATAGCATCCATGTCTATATCAATGAGGATGCAGCCATCCGTGATAAGAGGCCGTTTGACCCAAATAATGTTCTTCGAACATGGGAAGGCTTTCGCAAGCGGTTGGTATCCAGTTTTGGTGGGCACTCAGATCGAGATCGTGCTCTTCGTGAGTGGAATGGTTTATCCATGCTGCCAGGAAAGATTGATCTATTCCTAGATAAGCTAATCCGGCTGGCAAATGAGTTGAAATATGGTGAAAACTATGTTAAGGATAAGGCTCGCGTGGGGATGACAACTGATCTCCGTAATGCGTGGGCTATGAAGACTCCACACCCCGAAGACTATGTTGACTACCTAAACCTTCTGCGAAATACAGGTCACCAGTTAGAAGATG
>Ga0307509_10004861_pt1 | contig 19057 bp, 14 predicted proteins | sample 10_EM_MG_FD_202245 | JGI IMG/M metagenome (GOLD analysis project Ga0307509, IMG submission 202245) | Populus trichocarpa ectomycorrhiza microbial communities from riparian zone in the Pacific Northwest, United States - 10_EM | ecosystem: Host-associated > Plants > Roots > Unclassified | place...
ACCCTGGTGACTCATCACCTCGCGCTACATAAACCTCTATGACTCGTATTGAGTCATAGCGCGAAATCCATCGATGACTCATATGAGTCATCTCACAACTTTCCGTTAACCAATCAAAACTCATAAACCAAATCATGTGCTCGAATGAGCCACATGCGTGAAACCCATGACTCATAATATGAGTCATGTGCGAAAGTCATTACATTATATGACGTCACAATCGTGAGTCATGAAACAATCAACCAATCATAATATAACAATAACTCGCAAGTGCGTAGTCATGTGAGAACTATGAGTCCAGCGACCTCATAGTGTGAAACATAAACAGGGGATGACTAAATAACTGATTAGTCATGTGAAAACAAATTGGCTAAGTCAGAATTTGTGACACAGAGACGTACTTTATACCGTTGGGAAGCTGGCGTCGAGCCCAACAATCCCCCGCAAACAGAATCAAAATTTGTCCTGCGGTTATGGAGTAATCTGCCATCGAGTAAAAGATAGCCATGGCTCCTACTATAGAGATCCTCTCTACAGAAGACAGCGATTTCCTGGGTTTCGATGCGACAGAGTCGTACCCCATACAGTTGGATAGCTGGCGTCAAGCTCAACAATTCCCCGCAAATGGAATCAAAATTGGTGAAGCGGTTGTGGAGGAATCTGCCATTGAGCTTATACTGCTGTGTAGCTGGCATTGAGCCCAACAATCCCTCATAATCAGATCCATGATCGGAGCAGTGGTTGTGGAGGAATCTGCACTTTAGTTCTGAGATCAGCAGCACCCTACCCCATTCTGCACAGTAACTTCACGAATAAAAATCATGGAGGGATAGATCATATACCGGTGTATATCTGGCATCGAGCCCAGCAACCTGCAGGTGTCAGATTCACAATTGACTTTGTGGTTGTGGTGGAGTGTTGCCATGGGCCCCAGAATGTAGATGTAGAGTGTTGTCATGGAGGTGATGTCCTGTCGCATTGGGTTTGCCAGTAAGGCTAAGTGCTGAGAAACCACCACTGGCACTGGCATGCACTATGCTAGACTCAAGAGTGTCCTAGCTATCACTCACTTTCAGACTGGAGTGAGCTGGCATTTTCACTCATTCAAAGATGAAGTTCTGAAAATACAACTCTGAGTGCCAGTGTGACTTGGGCCCGGGGTCTTTAGCTTAAATTTAAGATTAAGTGTATAATGGCCTTCTCACCTGGCGCTACCACTAACTATATTTTCTGTGCCAAGTAATACCCCTTCCTCAACCCAGGGCTAAGCCTCAGACTCCGATAAGGCTGGGAGGAGACTCAGGGGTAGTGGTAAAGTCTGATGTGCAATCGTGTTGAGGTTGGAGTCTGGATGCATGGAAGGCAGAGTTGCTTAGTTGCATGTGTCCGGATGGAACCCGGTATTGAGAAGGGTGTCCAGACACGCCAGACGCAACTAGATGTGACACCTCAGTACGGGACGTACTGGATGCACAGGACGCAGAGTTCATACTACCAGAGTCAGGACGCAACACCACCATATCTGACGCAGGATGGCTTTTTGCTGATGTTAGTTGTTTCACTCTCACAAAAATTCCACTTTTAACCATTAATTTTATTAAACTACTTTCTTAAATAAAATAAAAACACAACAATGAAGGCCTGCCAGTGGGCAATCCAGCTCAAACCTCTATAGTCCCTCCTATGATTATTTTTACCTCTTTTTCCTCTCTGCATACTTGTCAGATATAAGTTTTCTGGCTGCTAGCTTTCATAAATATTAGTAATATGTATAGTCAATTGTGTAGCATATCTGAGCCATACCAGAACCAGTATAAGACAGTCCACTATGAAAATCAGCTCTTCATTTTTCCCCCCGGTCTTAATATAAATTAGTCGCATTACCTAAGCTCAGAAATACAGAATATACAGTGTGAACCTGTATTAGTCTACTATTGATTTTCTTTCTATATTTCTATGGGTTCTGACTGCGATATAGTAGGCATAACCATGACTGTCATCCCAGGAGTCCCAGGTGTGTTGCAAGCTGTCCCATAGGAGAACTACTTCCTTGGAAATGACTACCATTAAAGAGGGTAACTGAAGGTCTCTGCAGGCTTGAGCTGATGAGTGGCTTCAGAAAGGCACCTATAGTTTTCAGCTACTAGTATTATCAGTAGTCTTTGTTAATTACCTGCAGGACCTCTCAAGCACCTATCAGTCACACCCATTATCCAGATTTGCCTGACAAATTGTGCGACTAGACCACCTGCCACTCTAACTAGTCTGTCCAGGGTGCTCTTTCAGGTTCAGCCGTTTGTCCAGACTATTGATTGCAGTTAAACTCACTGCTTGGGAATACTGTTTTCTCCACATGACTTTCAATTTTTGCAAGTTGAGTATCTATTTAAGGAATTAAATATTGATGTTATTGAACTGAACGTTGCACTTGTTGACCTTAGAGTACAACCTAGTGTTGTGCCTTTCAAATCACGGATTGAACTTAGCATTCATTACTGGGCCCCGTTTCTGACAGACAGGGTGCCAAGAGCAAATTATTAACTGCAGAGTAAGGAAAGAATTGTCCAAATCGGACCAAAACTAAGTAAGATAGAGCTCTTCGAAGTTAGCCAACTTCAAAGTGCTCTATCTCCATCAATTCTAGTCCGTTTTGGATGACTTTTTTCAGCCAGTTAATCAGAATAACCTAGGTTACTTTGTCCCCGCTCCTCGGAAACGAGGCCCCGTAACGAAGCCTAATTGAACTAAGAGTCTAATCTTTCAAACTGGAAGTTTAATATATTAACTTTTACACTGATTCTACCATCTTCTCATCCAACTTCTTTAGCTTATGTTCAAGTTTGTCTACCCCTGTATTCAACCTCACCAGCTACTCTTAGTAAATTTCTCTGATGATGAGAAAAAGGATTACAGAACAATATTGTTAATAGAATAATGTCAAGTATGGCAAATCTGGTTAATACTACCAAGAGTAAATCCTGTTTACCGACTAGTATATTTATATGGATAATCTTGCTCCTTCACACTCATGATTATATAACATAATAGAATGAGACTATAAATTTTCTTGGGCTGAGTAATACTCTAAAAGCACGTCTCAATGAATGTAACATTTAACATAGTTTGAGAACACTTGATTTTTACAAATCAGCTATGGGTTGATGACAAATAACAGTAGTTAGTGATTAGGCATGAAATGAAATAATAAATACAAAGGAAAGAAGTAAGACTCAATGATGGCACAGTAGCAGGAAAAATCCTTTCTTCAACAACATACTCATACACTCTCTCACCATGCTTACTAACTCAATCCACTAAATTACCTATACAGACAGGAGTATATATCAAAAAACAATAATATCTTTCTTCCGTCCGCTGAGTCCTATCCTTCCATTAATTACCTCATATGTTCATCCTCTTTCCCGCATGCCTTCACTCTTCTGTGCTCCTTCCCACACTTGTACAAAGGTCATCCATTTCTTCCTATGCAAAATGATTATGCTAATAAAGGAAAGAACAAAGAACAGTCCTCCTGACTTTGTGGCCTACTTGCATCTGAATCCTGTTCACTAATCACAGGTGTATACATAGAGGTTTGTTGAATGAAAACAGTACACAATGCATCTAAGCTAAGCATAATGAAAAAACTCGCTCCTAGTGGATATATCAATCCAGAGTGCAAGTCAAATACTTCTTTGTCTGAATGATAAGTGGTGAGGCTATGTGCGGGATCAATTGTTCCAATGCCTGCCCAGTTATTCAAGTTAGTATTTTGAGCAGTAGTCAAATATTTTCAATATTGATAATATAGTGCATTGTTATCTATTTTTTTTTAACAAAACTTGTTAGAGAAGTAACTTAGTATTATCAGCCAATTGGTATCGTATTTGACTAAGATGTAATCTGCTGAAAGATCCAATATGAAGTTTACTTGTAACATCACTAGTAATGATACTTATTTTTCTATTAGTAAGTGTTGGGAAAACAACTGAATCAGAGAAAGGTTCTATTAACTAGATCAGATAGCAATAAGGAAATATTACCATAACAGAAATCAGATAAGTGGCTATTATCAAAACAGGCAGAGAACAAGAATATTGTCAAGAGAAATGTGTAGAAGAGGTAGAGGAAATGACTGAAGCGTAGCTTGTTAGTATATGTATATAAGTAGTTCTTCTTAACACCTTAAGGATATCTTCTACAATTTGTTTATATGAATATCTGTAATCTATAAATAGCACCAGATAAACGGAAGTTCAAGTTAGTTTTAGGTCTAAATATTGCAAGAAAGAACAGAAAAGACTTGAGAGAAGAGATTACAGGAGCAAAAGAGGTAAAGAATAATGAAGCCAAGATAATGGGAGTAGAAATAGTAGAGATAGTTAAGGTGGTAGAAGTAGGAGAGGTGAGCTTGAAGCATGAGTGGATGGGTAATGGCAATGGATATAGAAGAATGAGAGAAGAGTAGGAAGAAACTTGAACTTGAAGAGGGAGTATGAGAAAGGGGAATAGGGAGGAATATGAGAAAGCAGATAGTTAGTATGCAGAAATAGAGAATAGTGATAACAAATTCTATAAAGATGAGTAGAGGGACACAAGTTGGACAAGTATGATGAGTGAGGTATGAGAGGCTGTGTGGAGGGAAATGAATGAAAGGAAGAGATCATTCAGGCATATGTAGTATTGCACCAAGTCTGATTAGTCAGACACATTTTTAGATCAGATTAGAGGGGATACCAGATCATCAAATAGTGCTCTGAGATAAGTACCTACACTGCATATATGATTGGGGAAAAGATCCATTAGCAGGGATAATATTGACCGCTTAATCTCAAATAACCGTCCAATAACTTCCTGCCGCGCTGTACTGGTAATTCCTATTGTTTAGGAACACAGCTTCTATTACATATGGACAAAAAATGAGCCAGAGCCGCAGGATTTCGGTTGTATGCACTGGTGGTCGTGTTTACAAACGTCGGAAAATTACGAGTATATCTCCAAGCCTATGAACCAACCCGGTTGAAGGTTTGGATACCCAACACCCTCATTCTCCAGTATAGACCCAACACTCTCAATAAGCCATCAATAAATTATGTGGGAATCTATCGGAACTCCTGGAAATGGTGAGGTATCGCTTCTTTGAGCGAAGTAGATCAGTTCTAACCTCCCGGCCGGATCGGACCAGACCCAAAACCTCTAACCCCGGAGAACCATACCATGTTTCAAGGGGTTGAATGGAATGCTCCTACTGATCAACATCATTGGGGCCGCCTAGCAGGTGCGGTGACTAAGTTGAAGGAGATTGGTGTCACTACCCTGTGGATCCCGCCAGCCTGCAAACCGGGAAGTCAATGGAGCAACGGCTACGATATTGTCCGTTACCCCTCTTCCTAACACATTTCATTCTAATGTTTCTCATAAAGCCTGGTACGATTTATACGACCTTGGGGAATTCGGCCATAAATGGTCAAGACCTACGATATGGGGACACAAAGAATCCAGTATTCGCCTACCGAACACCGCAAAAAATGCCAATGTCGAGTTGGTTTTCGACGCTGTTTTGAACCACAAAGCAAATGCAGACCACACTGAACGGTACCCGGTCGTTGAACTCAACCCGGAAGATCGCAACGAGGTGATTTCGGAACCATATGAAATCGAAGCATGGTTGTCCGATTTCGCCACACGAGAGGATACGTGCAGTCAAGTGAAGTATCACTGGTACCATTTCTCGGGGACAGACTATAGTCAAGAGAATCGGAAGAGGGCGATATATAAAATAATAGGCGATAGTGAGGAGAAAGAATGGTGTCAATATGTGGATACATCTGAACTTGGCAACTACGACTACCTAATGTTTGCTAACATTGATTATTCTAACCCTGATGCTCGAAAGGATGTGAAGAACTGGGGAGGATATGCCGAGCCTCTAGAAATATTCCTTGACGAAATGGATCATCGATTTACGCTCTTCGATTTTCCTCTGTTCGAGAACATTTTTATGATCTCAAATTTCCCATACGCAGATCTCAGGATAATCTTCGAGGGCGCATTAGTGGAAAGTAAACCACTTAATGCTGTGAAGTTCGTCATGAGTCACGATACTCAGCCATGCCAGGATGTCGAAAAGATAATTCCGGAGCACTTTAAACTACTTGACTATGCTCTGATCCTTTTGAGAGCTGAAAGGTACTGTGGGGTGGAAACCCGGGCAATAAGGTCTACTTTAATTTTCATTTATTTTTTGCAGTGGAGCTGCTAGTTTGGTGGGAGGATTGGTGTTCGTTGCTCGCCTATGGTAGTTGAATTGTAATAGCTGGCTTGGATCGTGGGGTTACTAGGTGGGGGAGACAGGGAAAACAACCGGAGATGGGACTGTGACAGCATACCTATGTATCTACTCTCCACTCTCTAGTCTTCTACAGCGAAAGAGAAAAAAATCTCCCCGGATCCCCTCCTTGATCATCTTCAACGATTCTTTAAAAAAAAATTTCATCTCCCATTTTTTGAGCGGATATTGCCTACGTAGGTCTGCTTAAGACTTTTCTACGGTTTGATCATTTCTCTTTGTTGGTTCGGGTTCCTTCCCATCACTGAAAATATTCACCCGGGAAGAAACCTACCTCCGGACGGAAATCGTTGTTTCAGTAGCCATGCGTATTCCTCGGTGATATATGCGCCATCCGGGGGAAAGATCGGTCTTCGCCTGCCTGTCCAGGGGCCTCCCCAAGCCTCGTATTGGCGATGAAATTGTATGCATACGGAGAGCAGAACGACTTCTCGGATAACCCTAATTTCATCGGGTGGGTAAAGAGAGGCACGCATGACAGAAATGATGGACGTGCAGTGCTCATGAGTAATTCTTGAGACGGAGAAAAGAAGATGTTCGTTGGCGAAAACCGTAGGGGCAAGAGTTGGACCGATCTTCTGCCATGAAGCGAAGGCGATGTCAAAACTGGAGCCGATGGGTGGGGTAAAATTCCGGGGTTATGCTATGAGTGTTAGTGTTTGGGTCAAGAAAGCCAGAGAAGGAGGGAACAGATTCGGAGATTTGTGAGTTGCACACGGAATTCCCGATTTCCCATTCACTTTTCAGAGCTAACCCGATCGACTTGCCCGCTTCAAAATTATTCGGAAATATTGGCACGGTTTAGGCCTCGGAAATGCTGAGGTTTCCGGGTACTTTTGGAATAAGCCAGGACTTGAACCTAGCGATACCAACAATCTAGGTCGTTTAGTAAATATACAGAGCCAAAAAAAAACATTCCAAAATTGCAGATTTTTAAGCCATTATATTTCCAGATATCTTGAAACTTGGCTTCGGAATTTTTTTCGAGAGGTATAGCATATCTGAGGTATAGTATATACTTATTTCAGGGTTTTGTCTGTAGTTTGTACAGAGCAGTGGGCACATGAGCCGTGTAAGGTGTGTTCCAATGTACAGTATCTTTCCCACACAAAAGCTCCGGCCTTGGCAGGCACCTTGTGGGAAAGAACATTCCACTCCTTACTACTCTAGAAGAATTAAAGGAAAAATTCCTTCACTTTTTTTTTGTGTGGGTGCGATTGTAGCAAATTGCTTTTGGGATTGTTTCTGTGCTGTTCCCACCCGTGGTGGTTGGGTAATGACAGCCCGAAAACTTGCAATTTTGGCGTGTTTTGGCCTCTGTTTGCTTACTAACCGACCTCGATTTGGTGAGAAATGTTGAGAAATGATCCTCCGGGCGGAGGTAAGAAAGATTTGTTTGAGGCTTCCGACTCACTATTCGGTATGAGGGAGCGTACGCGGAAGTGTGTATTCCACATCATGGGTTGCGTCATCACGATAGGGTACTCGAGTATAGAGTACTTTTACCGTTCATGTTCCGCTTAGCTAGCTAGAGAACAATCTTCCGCTGCGCAACAAAATGTTCAATTCTTGACACGATTGCCAATATATACCCAGAGTGATAACCTATGATTCTGAGGTACGCCGCAAGAGGGTGAAACCTTAGGATATAGATAATGTTGCAATAGACCTCTGGAGGTGCTCGGCTTGCTTCCCGCGTTGTTCCATGTATATGCTTGTTCCTAGAAGTTCCCAGGCACGGCGTATGCATTCCCGGTGTTTCTCCACATTGTTCATTGCTTTCTTTCGTTTTCCTTTCTCTCTTTCCCTCTCTTAATAATAAAACCCAACGCTTCTTCAGAACGAATTCGCAACAGATAACCTATTACGAGAACCGGGAATAGGCCACCTTGCAGTTCGTTGTGGGAGGAGCATTATGCATTTTTATTTTCTATCTATTCATCGGCTCTTTGGCACGCGAGATACGTTATATAGAGATCCGAAGAATACACGTTTACATACCACTACCTAGGAGAAACTATCCCTTAGGGCCCAACTCGTTAAACAGTCTCAATATTCGAACCACAGCGGAATTTATTCAGCAGAGGACAGGTAAGTTTGTATTAACACCCATAAAAAATTGATAAAACCCTCCACCCCCCTCTCTTTCAGCACCCTCCCTTCTACTTCTTTTCCCCTTCACCCATTCACCCCTTCCTCAACTTTCATAACCCTACAAACTAACCTTACAAACTCTTTGCGATGAGGTTCAGACATTGCTCCCCCAGAATTGTGGTCGCCCTCCCCGTCTTGGGGGCTCTCATAACCCCTACGTCTGCCTTTCCAATTAGAGACGATCGCTTCCATCAGGACAAAAACCCCCTCCCGTTGGAGGTCATCCCCGAGAGGGTAAACCATCCCCTTTTCCACCACGCTGAAGTTCCCGTCGAGCTGAAAGAGGGCACCGCAGTCCCTGAGCCAGCTCTTGTCCCCAACCAGGCACCCGACGAAGAGGTTGTTGACCGCATTTACAACCATAAAGTACAACCTCTCCATGACGTTGCAAGTACTATCGAAGGCCGTCCGAACACCTCCGAGAATGCCAAAGTTGAACGAGAACCGTATGAAAACGAAGATATCGCACCGATCGAAAAGAGAGCTGTCATTCCTGGCATCACTTGCGAGGGCGAGGAGTCAGCCCAGTCAGTCCAGCCCGCTCCTCCCATTCTCGAGGAAGAGGAACAAGAAGCCCAAGCCGAACTGGACAACCCTGCCGTTGAGGAGGAACCCCTATACCACGTCCAAAAGAACAGTGAGAAGCAGGCCACCAGAATCGAAGGATACATTGACGCCCCCAAGCACCGCAGTGAGGACTGGCAACGAGGCTGGGAGAGTAGCCAGAATGAGTGTCCCAAGGAAGCTTGGGCAAATGCTCCTCACCGTGGGCATATTTCTGAACCCACCCCCACCGCAAAGCCTCAAGAGCCTATTCCTGCCCGCTTCGACAGGCACTTCCAGGTTCCAATCACCCTGGACAGCACCACAGCAGCCAAAGATGTCGACGACCTTGATACCCATGCCTATCAACTGAACCGCTTCAAGACTGTTCCCACCACTATCGGCGATACTCCCGACTATGCGGTTTCTGCCCACCTGCCCCCCGAGGCCCTCTTTCAGACTGAAGAGGAGGACCCGCAGGAATATCTCGAATGCGATGCTATGCATCACCTTACTATCCCCGACATTAAAGCTGACGAGCCTGCCCCTACCACGGCCCCTGAGGCTGTCCCCGCCGAAGCTGAAACCCCGGCTTCTCCAACAGAGGCTGGTTTCTCTGCCAGTCCCACCTATATTACCTCAACAGGGCATATCTGGTATCTCCACGCCGGTTATTCAGAATTAATTAACTTTTGCTTTCTTCAATAATGCAGGGAAGAGATAGAGATAGTGGGGGGGTTGGCGGTGTTGGAGATTTGTTTATGCCTTGAATCAATGTGCTCGACTCTTTTTTCCGCCTTCATTCTTTTTCTTCCCTTCCCGTTTCTTCAGAATTTGTTTCGCCTAGAAGTTTTAAGTACAGTACCCAATTAGTATGTGAAATATTTGGGTTGGAGTCTCAAACCACCAACCCATTGTGCAATAGACAAAATTTTTCTTTATCGTCACCCTGTACTAGTTAGTAGTTCACCACTGTGAAACAACTCTCTAACCCACGGACCATCCGACGACTAAGGTTAGTAAAGATTGAGGCTTCCGGAATTGTAAAAATGTCGAAATATCCTGAGTTCTCACAGACCCCCAATGATTCTTCGACTCCCAGCGGAGGCAAAGCCTCTTGATACCGCGGCACAACACTCCTCCCACCAATGGTAGGTAAAAACGCTCACCACACATTAATTCTTTGTACCATTCGCCATCTAATAGGACCCAATTCGTTATTATGATGGGCAAGAATGCGAGGGGTGCAAGCAATGAGGGAATTGGGCTTTGACTTTTCCCTGCTCGGGTGGGTGGTTGTAGACTAAGATTGATTTCCGAGTGATAATCCGTGCAATAAAGACCTCTAGAGTTTCTATCCCCCACTTCACTACGTCCAAAAGTACAACGCTAGCGTAACTAATTGAAGAGTCGCACTGAATTACATGTTGTGTGAAAATCTAGGGGCCCTGGTTGATTCTCGTGGATTGATAAGCCATAAGCGCAAGAACAGTCCCTGTCCTTTTAAAGTTCATTCGTCTCACATGTGGATAAATGATATAAAGAGAGATAAGAGAGTATTTTTATTGCTAGCCGTGAGCTATAGAAAAAAGATTTAATTGGCATACGGGTTGCGAAGATCTACATTTTGAGTATTATAGGTAAAGCTGATAGCATATCTACATGCTCTGGACATTGGGGGTATTCGGATTTATGCCTTGCCTCGCCAACCGTGGACTCTCTTTTCTTTTCTCCTCTTTCTTCTAGGCCAATTCTTCCCTGTTCTATGATATAAAGTTACTATTTTAGTTTTCATTTCCGACAGAGTTTTCGTAGGCCCCCTGGTTGTAATGAGGCAGGTGTGGGAGGAGAGAATCGGGTAGTAATGATGCTACTTCTGTTGGCCTTTCTCCCCAAGAGCCTAGAGGTACGCCGGCGGATAACCTCCGGGTTAAAATATCTCGTCGAGGGGAGAGGGGGAGCAAATTTTATTGAGCAGTTTCCAAACAGAGTAGAACACAATCTCCCTATTCTGGAAACCAAACACGTCAACGTCAGGCTGGAGGACCCTGGCGCTGAAGATAGGCTTGCGGTTTGCGGCTCCGGGGGGATCGGGAATGTTGTGGGCGAGGAGATCGATCTTGCAGTTGTCCCAGGACGCATCGTCAAATATGCGGTGAAACTCAGCGCTTCCAATTGGCAATTCTCGATCGTTAGCCACGGTTCCGGTTTCGACGAAAAACGGTTCTCTATTACCATGGGTTGAAATACTGGGGCTGTTTGGAAAGAATCCACTTCCACATCGCGTGGCGACGGTGGTGGGTCGGCTGCCCGAGACTAGATGAACGGCCGGCTGAGGTCTGTCATTTTATCGTGAGGGCGAATTTCGGTTAGTTAAGAAGGTGCGATTATGAGGAAGGGTGGGGTAAGAATGGGAAAAAATTGAAACTAGGAGAGTTAGCTTTTGATGTGCTTTCGTAGCTTGATGACGGAAATGAGCAAACTTACCCTGCTTTACCAGGCTTCAGGGCCTCTTGGCTTTAAGGTTACACGAGCTATATCTTGGCAATTTTAACCCGGCAGAGCCGCTGACACTCACGATCACGGGGGGGGGGTTCTCTCTGGCGAATCCGGCAATCCTGGAGCCCGTTCGCAAGGGAGGATTGTCTTGATTGCACACTCGATATTTTCTACTCGAGTAGGGCTTCTATCATCTCGCCATAGCGGTCCGCATCATCCATCCATCATGTCTGCCACTCTTGTCTCAACCGTCAATCGCGCACGTCGCACCCTCTATTCCCCTGACTTTAGAGCAGCTCTTCCTAGATAACCATAACAGATTCTTCTCGCCCCTTCGGAAACCGATTACCTCGACCAATTAAACAGCACCATAAGAGATGCCTGCTCTGCCGGACGTGAAGATCTCCTCATGGACGAGCTCGATCGGTTCTCTGCGAACGTGAATCCGAAATTGAGCGACTGTGTAATAGCAACCACCAGGATTTCGTCTCGTCCGTCAACCAGCTCCTGAACGTACGGAGAGGGACCGCGGACCTGACAAAGGAGATTTTAAAGCCCAACCAATCGATACAGAAGTCAACGGGCAAGCTAGTGGAGCAGAAGAAGGCGCTCGTGGACTCGCGAGACCTCCGACAGGACATTGGCGAAGCGACACAAACTCTGAGGCTATGCTTGGAGGTATTGGGGTTGGCAAACCGGTGGGTGATCTAGAAGGAAAGAATTGAGAAGTCGCCATATCTACGTGAGCCTTGTCTTTAGTGTGGGTTGGGTAGTTGTGTTCTAATTGTCGCGCACAAGGCTCTTTCAAACCCAATTCTGCGATCGAGCTAGTTCTAGATGAGCGAGAGGAATTTGATGTCCTCGACAATGAAAACATTAACATCGATTTTACACCACTGTTTGATTCTAGCCGCTGTCTGAAAGGCCCCTGTAGTTCGCGCAGCTATCCCCTTCATGGGCCATCGCCCACCCCAATTATTATATAATACACCGCCGACCCCGTTCCGATGCTCCTCTCCGGCACAAATACTTTAAAATCTGCCACCCTTTCGGGGCCACTTATTACCGAGTGCCGCCACCCTCGCCATGGCCTCCCCGTTCCGAAAGTATCTTCACAATGGCCCTATACCCTTTTTTTTATAGCTGCCCGCAAGATTACCGTATTATCTGCATGGAGGATCCCAGGGGATACATACACATGCTTATCCAATCTATAGAGGGGTTTCAGTCCGAGTGTGTTTGCCCATTCAATGATTTCCCTACTCGTATAAGTTCTCCAGTGGCATGAGACATATTCAGGCAGCGCTGTTCATGGCGGGGCCCTAACTAAGGATAACCGAAAGCTCCCTCATGGGCCCGAAGTTGAGGTATGTTTAAAAAAAAAACCTGAGATATCACCAAGCCAGGGCTATGAAATGGGTTGGTCTTATTGTGTGGATACTTGTGTAGGGTGTTGTGGACAAGACAGACAGGATTTGAAGTTTGAGGACTGTTCGGCTACTACAACTCCCGAAGAGAATTGCAATACTGCTTCTATTGCAGGAACTTTCTGAGAATCCGGATATATAGACACTATTTCTCTACTCCTAGAATATAGAATAGCTCGTTATTTAAATGTCGCTCCGGATGTGATAGCCACATTATCGCCGGTTCCCTCTACATCTTTATCCGTGCTAGTATTACCAAGTACGAATCTCGGAGACCATTCCTTGGATTAGCTTGTTAAGCTTTTTCTTCCTCGAGGATCGCAGTTTTCTCTGGGAACAGCTCAATGCTAAGGAAGCAAGGAAGAAAGTCTGTATTTTGTTGATAGCGGATATCCAACAAGGTCTGGACTGACCAGAGTGGTTATTTCTACGTACATCTGGGGAAGTTTTCTCTAAATCACCCCCATAATTTCAGACCCCAAATTGCTGATCATATTCTAGGCGCAGTATCTCTATTTAATCTCATCCTCGAATTCATATCCCCAATGGTAGGAGTGACAAGTATCGTGGGCACCTCACTGAAATATCTCTCAATCTCACCTAGAATGTGACAGTTCCCACTCATGAACACCTGCGAGGCCAGCGAAACTCTCACAATATCTTAAATCGGCTCAAGATCTCGTCGATTATTCAGAAAATATTCTTCCAAACCATAGATACAGACGAGCACTTCCGGCAGTGATGCAAATGCCCTCCCACTGCCGTCACCAGGTGGTGTTAAGAGATATATCACCTGTTCACTAAACACCCTTCTCTGGTTGCGGAAAGCCCACCGGATGGGCACCGAGATCCCACTCCTCTCTAGGAGCTGCCCGAAGATTGCTCCCAACACATTCGTTGTGGAGTGCTTCTCCTGGACAAGGCAACTGCGGCGCGGGCCTGAGCGTAGCGTGTCTACTACGGGCCCAGGCTCGATCACATAACCAGTCAAGAAAGAGCTAGGATTGCTAGTAGCAGTAATATCCACTTGTTGGAAAGACCTCTCCCCGTAGGCAAGGTTCCGCAATGATTCACGGGTCCAAGCGGGTGCCAGTGTATGAACTTTCTAGTGCTCGAGGAAGGAGTAGTGATTCCACTTGTTTCCTCGGCAGTGCTTTCAAATTCCTTCACTCCAAGAAAACACTGGTAGGAGGAAAGCTATCAGGGAGCGGCCAAACAAGCCAGAGGCCGCAATGAGTTGAGGGGAAACACTCTCTGGTTGTATAAAATTCATGAGGCCCATGTGCACGATACCGTATTGCGTATATTTAGACACTACATATGAACTTTAGACCGGCTGAAGCACCAACTCTCACCTCACATATTGGGCCGCTATCTAGATTACCCTGAAGAACACCTGCCAGGCAATCTAACGGCTGCAAGATAAAAAAATCAGTTACCGTCCAGGAGCAATAAGATTAGCATATATAATTTTCAACTTGAAGGTGAAACTCGCATACCTCCTCTTAAGCAACCCCAGGATATATAACAGAAAAAAATTCTCATTCAGCTCTCCCACTTTCCCCTGCCAGTGACTCAAGATTGAAATATCTCAATTACGGTACCCTTACCACTTGTACTTAGTTCAATAAATTATGTTGGCTACACCTATCCTATCCGGCCTACATCAGTCAAATCACTGCGGCCATGAACCCTCCCAGCAACACAACAAATAAAATCTCCGATTATAAACAAAAACATAAATGTGGTCACAGGACTGTCGAGGTGCTCAGCCCCTTGAATAAAATACTAGCCTTAATTTAGCGAGGTGATTACTCGAGTATTTACACTTGACACCTGAGTTCTGTACTAAGTTTGCTTCAGCATTTGGCGGGGGGGGTGCTGGTTCCTAGGAATGTAAACACAAATTGTTTATTTGGTTTGGAATTAGCGAGTTTGGCAAGTGGGATGGGATGGGATGGAATTTCGCCGGCTGCCCGGTTGGATTGGTAAGAGGATTGGAGTTAACAGTAGGGTAGGGAAACAGATATGCTTTAGCCTATGACTCCGCTCGGCCGAGTGAGCGCCCATGAATACATGCCTAAATTAGCAGCCACTGGAGTAGTCTAAGTTTCTTCCCCCCCCCCCTCTTCATGCTACTCACTGTGAGATATCGCACGGGATGGACTGGCCTGGGCTCTGGGTAGGTTGAATTTCCCTTGATAAAATTTTGAACTCTCAGGGTCGGCCGAATCTTTATTTTCCCGGATTCTCGGTATTCCTGAAAGCTCTGTCTAGATACTGTACCATCTTGACAAAATGCGGGCCCCCCTCCCCCTTGTTACGCCGGAAACCGGCATTTTTACCTCAAAATCACAGCCTTGTTGCTTTGCAAAAATAATAATTCGCTGAGTCTTTAGAACTATCTGGATATTACTATAGCTATGTGACAAGCTACTTTAGTTCATGTCCATAGCGCAATTCCAAGGGGAATGGTAGTGGGACAAAGGTACTTCTAATCTTATGAGTTTCCCATAGAAAAGGTACATTCTATATTGCTTTGAGGTGAGTTAAAACCAGCCATTTTGGTGTAAAATTGGGGCGTTGCTACTAATTTTGTCACCAAGATCGTACAATCCTATAAGTTATCTCCCCATCCCATCAAATATCATTAAATTCAGGGTATAAAAATACGCGTCGAAGAAACCCGTTATCCTCCCCCTAGCCCCGCTTAGTGATTGGGTTTCTGGTTCACCACCCAGCTTCCTCAGCACCCCCACCATTGCAGGGTGCCACTGGCTAGCGCACCTATTCTTGGGATCGTAGAGCAGAGTTCGGCGATAGGATTCTTTGCGACCTTCGTAGTTCTACACCCTCGTGTTCTGACCCGCGGGTGTCAGTGGAGGTGTTGTTGGTGGTTCGCCCACTGTGAAGGCACCTTTATCGTCTGTGTGGTGTGACCCTGCGGGATTTGGTGAACCATTTGGGATCCGTTCGTGCGGATTGCCGGCATCGGGTGAACCCTTCTCGACATCGCTCGTTGTTCCCCTGGGAAATGGACTCCATTTCTCCCAAGCCTGACCCCATTTCTTCTTGATAACAGCCCTAAGGTGTACAGCCCGTGGACGCCTCCAGAGGACGACTATGAGTGTTATTAGTAGTATTCCAACGAATACAGGGAATGTGGCCAGCCAGAAATCGCGTCTGGACATGGGGGCCGCGTCGAATTCCTGTATATTGGCCATTCCGTAATACTAATAGGTTTTCTTGTCAGAAAATACTCAGAGCACGGACAAGAGGTAAAATACGGATGTACAAAAGCCTAGAGGAAGAAAGGCTGTAGTCACGAGAGTGAAGCCAGATAGCGTCTGCGCTTGTTGCACAACTTCGGCCTGGGTTTTCTCGATAGCATCCTTAGTGCTCGCTATCGCACTTGTTGTTTCCCTGACAGCTGCTTCGGCGCGCGCTATCGCATTTGTTGTTTCCTTAACAGCCTCCTCTGTGCGCCCCACCGCTTCTGTTGTTTCTTGGGCCATTTTCTCAGGGTGGGCTGCATTGGCTTGGGCAGACTTCAAGAATGCGGAAAACTGTCGAGTCGTCAGCATTCTCGCTGCGAGTTCAGATACGGGGATTATACAATTTTTCTTCTAACCTCCATGTTTTCTACTAACTCTCTGACTCTTTTGATGAAAGATTTCCTCTCTCGAACCACCTCGTCAACTGTATCCAAGGTCTTCGGCCATATCTGCTCGGGGTTTTCCGAGAGGATGGGAATTGGCACAACATTCCTGTGGAAGGGATTCCGCGGGAGTAGATATCCCGTCTCCGAATCTTTAGATTTTGTTCGGCAGCTGGCCAAAAATACGCTGTGGAGGTCCTGGAGAACGGCGATCTGTCGCTCAGCCAAGCTGATAGCAGCGAACAAATCTGCCGACAGTCTGTTAAAAGCAATGAGGAGGTCCCCGACTCCTTCCGGCTTCTTGACCCCTTGATCGTCCTTGATTTCTGCGTCCGATATAATCCGGTCGAGATTCTCCTCCTAACGGTCCTCCAAAATTAATCCCGGGTTCGGTTGGCCAAAGGAGAGAGCAGACTAACTAGTTTGCACAAGGTGACCTGAAGCTTTCTCAATGTCCGTAATTCCAATCCCGTACGATTAGAAATCATATGAATCATTGCACGAAAGGCGCCGACACGCTCCTGAAAGCGGTGAAGTGGGACTTGACCCCTTTCACTGTCCTCCTTAGATCTGAATGTCGCCATTGTATCTTCGGAAATTACTTAGTAAAGATGTTCGGTCAACAGTAGGCATGAGCGTGTAGCTTACAGTTATCAAATATCATGTATTGTGCCTGATGTACTAATACCTCCCCCTTCTCTACTGATACCCCCCCCTCCTCCTCCTCCACTGATGTCTCCCTTATATAGTCTCTCTCCTTCTCCACCCCGGGCTCGCGGTCAGGAACATCAACCCCCAGGTGCTTGAAATCTGAGAGTTTAACACTCTCGCTTTTCGGACTCAATGTAGCCTTCTCGATAGATCTTCCGAAATAGGGGAACGATACGAAAAGGATGAATCTATCTTCCGATGAAACTGGCTTGGGCAACTTCGATGAACCTGACTTGGGCGGGTCCGGCGAACCTGCCTTGGGCACACCCGATAGTCCTCTGAGAGATGCTCGTAATGAAATGCCAGTTCTAAAACCTTCGCGACCGGGCAGTTCCCGAACGTTTTTTAAATATCCACCCATGAAAGCAGCTTCACCTTCCTTCTTGAGGCCAAGTCTTTCCGCCATGGGGTTTAATAGATCATTATCCTATTTTGAGTAAGCAATTGCTTTAAAAGATAAAATTACTACTGGGCCGCACAGCAACTTACGTATGTGTGATAGCATTGCGGAAAGTCTCTTGAGGGGGGCTCTCGAATATTAGCATCTAACTAAATTCCATTCCCACAGAAGCCGGCAAATTGTGCGTAGCGCAACATTATTCACACCCCGGATAAGTAATAAGAAAGTGATCCTTGGAAATAAACTCACATGATACCCAGCCGTGACCCCCGTGAGAGCACCCGCTGAGATTCTTCGTTAGGGTTAATTATTTGGTCAAATTGTTTGGACTTCATAAGCTCATCCTTGGACACTTGAAAGAATATGTCATCGTCCGCACTAGAGTCTCCCGAGGAAGAACCGTCTTCCTCGAGTGGAGTGCTCCCATCCGTGTGGCCCAGGTAATCCGGGCTTAAAGAATAGTCAAAAATCACGACATGGTCGTCTGGTCTCGTTTTTAGCTTTTCGCTCACAAGATTGTGGCTTGGGTGCAGGCAATCTTGCTCATCGTAAAAGAGTTGTTGTTCACCGATGGTTTTCCAACCGCCAAGGTGGTCTGCTGATTCCTGAGAGAGCCCAGGAGACGGCGGTGGCGGCTGCGATGATTGGTCAAGGGATCTCTGTGCGAGTATGGGGGGGTTCTCTGACAGAGTAGCGGAGTTCCTATCGTCAGCCATTTTTACCGAGTGGCAAGTAGGATTTGTGGAAGAAAGATAGAGGCGGATTCCCAGCTTCTTAGGATCCTTACGGTTGGTTGGAGGGTTCCATTCTTATACACGGTAGAACATTGAGTGTGGTCAAGATGCTCACAATCCCAATGGCGCAACCAAAAACATTTGACAGAGGTCGACGACTGCAGCTGGCGCGGGGAAGTGCAACCCGATTCAGAGAGGGGCATGAACGGCCAATGGGGAAAGCCGTAACTTTATCTGCGCATTGATTTGATCCACCGGAGTACTCGAGTACTCGGGTATGGTCATAAAGGGCGGAAAACTTTCAGTGGCGAAACAAGGATAGAAGGGCTGATCTATGCCGATCAGGGGGTGTTATGATGCCATTAACCTAGAGCAATAGTGGCTCCTGCTGTATTATATCTATGAGTTTTGTTAAGAATCTGATAGTATCAAGCCAAATTGAGACCAAGGGGGCGGAATCTGGGCTTTTGGAATAGTTCTTCCAAGAGACTTGTATAAATGCATAGGTTCAACTGCATACTGGCAATTTCATTATCATCTAGATATTGTCTAAATGGTCAGGTATCATACTAAGATACTTAT
>Ga0307509_10004862_pt1 | contig 19056 bp, 21 predicted proteins | sample 10_EM_MG_FD_202245 | JGI IMG/M metagenome (GOLD analysis project Ga0307509, IMG submission 202245) | Populus trichocarpa ectomycorrhiza microbial communities from riparian zone in the Pacific Northwest, United States - 10_EM | ecosystem: Host-associated > Plants > Roots > Unclassified | place...
CCAACAGCGCGACCTACCAGGCCGCGAAGGTGCCGGTCGACAAGCTGATCGCCGGCGTGCCCGAGCTCGCCGACATCGCCAACGTGCGCGGCGAGCAGGTGTTCCAGATCGCGTCCGAGAGCTTCACCAATGAGAAGCTGATCACGCTGGCCAAGCGCGTCAGCGCGCTCGCCAAAGACCCGGGCGTCGACGGCATCGTCATCACGCACGGCACCGACACGCTCGAAGAGACCTCGTTCTTCCTGACCTTGGTGGTGCACACCGACAAGCCCATCGTCGTGGTCGGCTCGATGCGGCCGGGCACCGCGATGTCGGCCGACGGCACGCTGAACCTGTATGACGCGGTCGTGGTCGCGGCCGACAAGGAGTCGCGCGGCAAGGGCGTGCTGATCGCGATGAACGACGACATCCTGTCGGGTCGCGATTCGGGCAAGCGCATCAACGTCAAGACCAACGCATTCGGCAGCCAGTGGGGTGCGCTCGGGCAGGTGGTCGAAGGCAAGACCTACTGGTTCCGCGCGCCGGTGAAGCGCCACACGATGGCGAGCGAGTTCGACATCGACAGCATCAGCGCGTTGCCAATGGTGTCCATCGTCTATGGCTCGGGCGAGATGGGCACGGCGCTGGTCGAGGCCGCCGGCAAGGCCGGTGCGAAGGCCGTCATCCACGCCGGCACCGGCAACGGCTCGGTGCCCGACTACGGCGTCGAACCGCTGCGCAAGCTGCGCGCGCAAGGCGTGCAGATCATCCGCTCGGCGCGCGTGCCGGACGGCATCGTGCTGCGCAACTCGGAGCAGCCCGACGACAAGTACGACTGGGTCGTGGCGCACGACCTGAACCCGCAGAAGGCGAAGATCCTCGCCGCGCTGGCGCTCACCAAGACCGGCGATGCGAAGGAAATCCAGCGCATCTTCTGGCAATACTGAAAGACCGCCATGAACACCGCAGCAACCCGTCGCGAGCGTGACTTCCTCGGCGAGATGGACATCCCGGCCGACGCCTACTGGGGCGTGCACAGCGCCCGCGCCGTCGACAACTTCCCGATCAGCGGCCAGACGGTCGCGACCATGCCCGAGCTCGTGCGCGCGCTCGCCTTCGTGAAGAAGGCGGCGGCGCAGACCAACGTCGACCTCGGCGTGATCACGAAGACGCAGGCTGCCGGGATCGTGCGCGCCTGCGACGACCTGATCGCTGGCCAGCTGCACGACCAGTTCGTCGTCGACGTGATCCAGGGCGGCGCCGGCACCTCGACCAACATGAACGCGAACGAGGTGATCGCGAACCGTGCGCTCGAGCACATGGGTTTCGAGAAGGGCCGCTACGACGTGCTGCACCCGAACGACCACGTCAACGCGTCGCAGAGCACCAACGACGTCTACCCGACCGCGCTGCGCGTGGCGGCGTGGTTCGGCATCGAAGGCCTGCTCGCGGCGATGGCCGACCTGCGCGGCGCGTTCGAGGCCAAGGCGCACGAATTCAAGAGCGTGCTGAAGATCGGCCGCACCCAGCTGCAGGACGCGGTGCCGATGACGCTGGGCCAGGAGTTTCTGGCGTTCGCGATCATGATCGGCGAGGACGAACAGCGGCTGCGCGAGGCGCGCGCGCTGATCACCGAGGTCAACCTCGGTGCCACCGCGATCGGCACCGGCATCAACGCGCCGTTGGGCTACGGCGAGATGGTGATCCCGCTGCTGGCGACCGCCAGCGGCGTGCCCGTCGTCAAGGCCGAGAACCTGGTCGAGGCGACGCAGGACACCGGCTCGTTCGTGCAGCTCTCCGGCGTGCTCAAGCGCGTGGCCTGCAAACTCAGCAAGGTCTGCAACGACCTGCGGCTGCTGTCGAGCGGGCCGCAGGCCGGTTTCGGCGACATCAAGCTGCCGGCGCGCCAGGCGGGCTCGTCCATCATGCCGGGCAAGGTGAATCCGGTGATTCCCGAGGTGATGAACCAGGTCGCGTTCGAGGTCATCGGCAACGACGTGACGATCACGATGGCGTCCGAAGCCGGGCAGCTGCAGCTCAATGCGTTCGAGCCCATCATGGGCTATGCGATCCACAAGAGCGTGCGCCACCTGACCAATGCCTGCAAGACCCTGCAGCACAACTGCGTGGTCGGCATCCAGGCGAACCACGAGCTGCTCGCGAAGCGCGTGGCCGAATCGGTGACGCTGGTGACCGCGCTCAACCCCATCATCGGCTACGAGAAGGCCGCGCTGATTGCGAAGACCGCACTCGCGACCGGCGGAACCATTGCCGAGGTCGCGGAGTCTCTCGGCATCATGAGCCGCGCCGAGATGAACGCGCTGCTCGTGCCCGAGAAGCTGACGCAGCCGGTGCGGTTGTCGGCTTGACGCCTGCGGAATTCCCCTGTCCCTGGTTCCCGTGCCCATGAAGATTCTCCGCATCGCCGTGATCGGCACGGTGCTGGTCGCCGGCGTCGCGTCGGCATCGGCCGGCCCCGTGCTCGACCGCATCAAGGCGCGCGGCAAGATCGTCCTCGCGCACCGCGAGTCGTCGGTGCCGTTCTCGTACATCGACCCCGATCGCAAGCCTCTCGGCTACGCGGTCGATCTGTGCCTGCGCGTCGCCGAGGCGGTGCGCAAGAACCTGCAGCTGAAGGCGCTGCCGGTCGAGTACCTGCTCGTCACGCCGGCCGACCGCATCGCGGCCGTCGCCGAGGGTCGGGCCGACATGGAATGCGGCTCGACCACCAACAACGCCGAGCGTCGGCAGAAGGTTGCGTTCACGGTGCCGCACTACATCACCGGCGCGCGCTTCATGGTGCGCGCCGATTCGGACATCGACTCGCTGGCGGGCTTCGAAGAGAAGAAGCTGGTGTCGACCAAGGGCACGACGCCGCTGAAGGCCATCTCGGCCGCCAACCGCGACCGGCTGCTGCGCATCAACATCCTCGAAGCACCCGACCACGCCCGAGCACGCGAGATGGTCGAGCACGGCGAGGCCGACGGCTTCGCGATGGACGATGTGCTGCTCTACGGCCTGATCGCCGGCAGCGCCGACCCGAGCAAGCTCAAGGTGGTCGGCAAGTTCCTGACCATCGAGCCGCTGTCGATCATGCTGCCCAAGGACGACCCGGCGTTCAAGCGCGTCGTCGACGAGGAGATGAAGCGGCTGATCGCGACGCGCGAAGCCCACGCGCTCTACGAGCGCTGGTTCATGCGGCCCATCCCGCCCAAGAACACGGCGCTGAACCTGCCGATGAACTACCTGCTGAAGGACTTCTGGAAGTACCCCACCGACCAGGTCCCCGAGTGAGCCGACGTTCGGCAAAACCCTTGCCTCACGGGCAACTACGTGGTGCCCTGTCGGCCGCGACCCGTAAAATTTCGTTGTCATGTTTTCAAACCCTGTAGGAGCTCGTATGAAGAAATCGATGTTCGCCGGCACCGTGGCCGCCGCGGCCGCCCTGTTTGCGATCGGCGCCGCGCACGCGCAGGCCAACGACACGCTGAAGAAGATCAAGGACACCGGCAGCGTCACGATGGGTGTGCGCGAGTCGTCGGGCGCGTTGTCGTTCACGCTGGGTGACGGCAAGTACACCGGCTTTCACTACGAGGTCTGCCAGAAGGTCTTCGCCGACATCCAGAAGCAGCTCGGTCTGGCCAAGCTCGACATCAAGTACCAGCCGGTGACCTCGCAGAACCGCATCCCGCTGGTCCAGAACGGCACCGTCGACCTCGAGTGCGGCTCGACCACCAACAACGCCACGCGCCAGAAAGATGTGGCCTTCGCGCCCACGCTGTACGTCGAGGAAGTGCGCATCGCGGTGAAGGCCAATTCGGGCATCACCAGCATCGCCAACCTGACCGGCAAGACGGTCGCGACGACCACCGGCACGACCTCGGTCCAGCTGCTGCGCAAGCACGAGCGCGCCAACAACGTCGACATCAAGGAGCTGATGGGCAAGGACCACTCCGACAGCTTCCTGCTGCTCGAGTCGGGCCGCGCCGACGCGTTCGTGATGGACGGCCAGATCCTGGCCGGCCTGATCGCCAAGTCGAAGAACCCGGCCGACTACAAGATCGTCGGCGAGGTCATCAGCGTCGAGCCGATCGGCATCATGCTGCGCAAGGACGACCCGGCCTTCAAGAAGGCCGTCGACGACAGCGTCAAGGCCATGGTGAAGAGCGGCGACGTGGCCAAGCTCTACGACAAGTGGTTCATGCAGCCGATCCCGCCGACCAACACCAAGGTCAACCTGCCGGCGTCCGAGGCCACCAAGGCGGCTTGGGCCAACCCCAGCGACAAGCCGCTGGAAGACTATCTGAAGAAGTGAAGTTTGTTGACGAACGCCTGAGGTAAGCCCTAGCGCTTGCGGGCGCAGGTTTTGCTTACATTGGGCCGGGCGCGGCGTGAAGCCTCTTCGCGTCGCGCTTTTCTTTTGCGAGAGCTTCCGGGAGAGAGCTTTGGGAAAATGGGACTGGCAGGTCTTCCTGCAAGACACCGGGGGAGGGCGCACCTACCTCGAGTGGTTGATGTCGGCGTGGGGGTGGACGCTGTCGGTGGCGGTGCTTTCGCTGATCGTCGCGCTGGTCGTCGGCTCGCTGATGGGCATTCTGCGGACCACGCCGAACAAATGGCTGGTGCTGATCGGTGAGTGCTGGACCGAGCTGTTCCGCAACGTGCCGCTGCTGGTGCAGATCTTCCTCTGGTACCACGTGATTCCGTCGATCTTCCTGGTGCTGCGCGGCGTGCCCAGCATCGTGCTGGTCGTGTTTGCGCTCGGCTTCTTCACGTCGGCGCGCATCGCCGAGCAGGTCAAGGCCGGCATCCAGGCGCTGCCCAAGGGCCAGCGCTACGCGGGCCTGGCGATGGGCCTAACGCTGACGCAGACCTACCGCTACGTGCTGCTGCCGATGGCGTTTCGCATCGTCATCCCGCCGCTCACCAGCGAGTCGATGAACATCGTCAAGAACTCGTCGGTCGCGTTCGCGGTCAGCATCGCCGAGCTCACGATGTTCGCGATGCAGGCCCAGGAAGAAACCTCACGCGGCATCGAGGTCTACCTCGCGGTCACCGGGCTGTACTTCGTGTCGGCCTTTGCGATCAACCGTGTCGCGCTGTTCATCGAGAACCGCGTGCAGGTTCCCGGCATGATCGGGGGTGGCAAATGATGACCGCTCTCGACTTCACGTTCCTGAACTGGAACGTCGTCTCCAACTTCATCCTGAAGGGCCTGATCTTCTCGGTCCAGCTCACGCTGGTCGCGATGATCGGCGGCATCGCGCTCGGTACCGCGCTGGCGCTGATGCGGCTGTCGGGCAAGAAGTGGCTGGTGATGCCGGCGGCGTTCTACGTCAACACGCTGCGGTCCATTCCGCTGGTGATGGTGATCCTGTGGTTCTTCCTGCTGATCCCACTGCTGATCGGGCGGCCGATGGGCGCGGAGGTGTCGGCCATCATCACGTTCACGATCTTCGAGGCGGCCTACTACTCCGAGATCATGCGCGCTGGCATCCAGAGCGTGCCCAAGGGCCAGGTCAGCGCCGGCTACGCGGTCGGCATGACCTACAAGCAGTGCATGCAGTTGATCGTGCTGCCGCAGGCCTTCCGCAACATGCTGCCGGTGCTGCTGACGCAGACCATCATCCTGTTCCAGGACACGTCGCTGGTCTACGCCATCGGTGCCTACGACCTGCTGAAGGGCTTCGAGGTCGCAGGCAAGAACTTCAACCGCCCGGTCGAGACCTACCTGACCGCCGCCGTCGTCTACTTCATCATCTGCTTCAGCCTGTCGATGCTCGTGCGTCAACTGCAGAAGAAGATCGCCATCATTCGCTGAGAGGGAGTCGCTCCATGATCGACATCAAGAACGTTTCCAAGTGGTACGGCAGCTTCCAGGTGCTGACCGACTGCACGACCACCATCAAGAAGGGCGAGGTCGTCGTCGTCTGCGGCCCGTCGGGCTCGGGCAAGTCGACGCTGATCAAGACCGTGAACGCGCTCGAGCCCTTCCAGAAGGGCGACATCGTCGTCGACGGCATCAGCATCGCGAACCCCAAGACCGACCTGCCCAAGCTGCGCGCGCGCGTCGGCATGGTGTTCCAGCACTTCGAGCTGTTCCCGCACCTGACCGTCACCGAGAACCTGACGCTGGCGCAGATCAAGGTGCTGGGCCGCAATGACGCCGACGCCAAGACGCGCGGCCTGAAGATGCTGGACCGCGTCGGCCTGCTTGCGCACAAGGACAAGTTCCCGGGCCAGCTCTCGGGCGGCCAGCAGCAGCGCGTCGCGATCGCCCGCGCGCTCAGCATGGACCCGATCGTGATGCTGTTCGACGAGCCAACCTCGGCGCTCGACCCCGAGATGGTGGGCGAGGTGCTCGACGTGATGGTCAAGCTCGCGCAAGAGGGCATGACGATGATGGTCGTGACGCACGAGATGGGCTTCGCGAAGAAGGTCAGCCACCGCGTGATCTTCATGGACGCCGGCAAGATCGTCGAGGACTGCCGGCGCGAAGAGTTCTTCGGCGACCCGGAGGCGCGCTCGCCGCGGGCCAAGGAATTCCTGTCGAAGATCCTGCAGCACTAGGGTTTCGTCCAACGGGACGGCGGGCGCCTTCGGGCGCCTTTCTTTTTTGCGGTGCGAGAATCGAACGATGACGCAAGAGCTCACGATCACCCGCCCCGACGACTGGCATCTGCACCTGCGCGACGGCATGGCGCTGGCCGCGGTGCTGCCCGACACGGCGCGCCAGTTCGGCCGCGCGATCATCATGCCCAACCTCAAGCCGCCGGTCACGACCGCGGCGATGGCCGCCGAGTACCGCCAGCGCATCGTCGCGGCCCTGCCCAGCGGCGCCGATTTCACGCCGCTGATGACGCTGTACCTGACCGACCTGACGCCGCCCGACGAGATCGCGCGCGCAAAGGCCGCCGGTGTCGTCGCGCTCAAGCTCTACCCGGCCGGCGCGACCACCAACAGCGATGCCGGCGTGACCGACATCCGCAAGACCTACGCCATGCTCGAAGCGATGCAGCGCGCCGGCCTGCTGCTGCTGGTGCACGGCGAGGTCACCGACCCGGCGGTGGACGTGTTCGACCGCGAGGCCGTCTTCATCGAGCGCGTGATGACGCCGCTGCGGCGCGACTTTCCCGAGCTGAAGGTCGTGTTCGAGCACATCACGACGCGCGAGGCTGCGCAGTATGTCGCCGAGGCCGGCGAACACACGGCCGCGACGCTGACCGCGCACCACCTGCTCTACAACCGCAACGCGCTCTTCATGGGCGGGCTGCGGCCGCACTACTACTGCCTGCCGGTGCTCAAGCGCGAAGTCCATCGGGCGGCGCTGGTGCAGGCCGCGACCTCAGGTCACCCGCGTTTCTTCCTCGGCACCGACAGCGCGCCGCACGCGGCGCACCTGAAGGAGCAGTCGGTGTGCGGCGCCGGCTGCTACACCGCGCTGTCGGCGCTCGAGCTGTATGCCGAAGCCTTCGACAGCGTCGGTGCGCTGGCCCAGCTCGAGGCCTTCGCGAGCTTCAACGGCCCGGCGTTCTACGGCCTGCCGCGCAACCGCGGCAAGGTCACCTTGCGGCGCCAGGTCTGGACGCTGCCCGAAGCGCTGCCTTTCGGCGACGCCCAACTCAAGCCCTTGCGCGGCGGTGAAAACCTCGCCTGGCAATTCGTGAGAACGCCCGCATGAACAAGCACACCCGTGTCGCGCTGCTGATCGACGCCGACAACCTCTCGGGCGACGTGATCGAGCAGGCCATCGCTCACCTGTTGAAAACCTTCGGCGCGATCGACTTCCGCCGCGCCTACAGCAGTCCGCAAAAGGTCATCGAGCACACCGAGTTGTTCCGCCGCCATGCGATCCGGCCGATGGTCAACGTGCCGACCGGCAAGAACTCGACCGACATCGCGCTCGCCGTCGACGCGATCGACCTCGCCATCAGCGAGCGCCCCGACGTGGTCGTGATCGCGTCCAGCGACTCCGACTACGCGCCGCTCGCGCAGCGCCTGCGCGAGAAGGGCTGCCGGGTGCTCGGCATCGGCCAGGCCGGCAAGACCGGCAGCGAATCGCCGCTCGCGTACGACGAGTTCATCGACCTGGCGCACCGCAAGGCCCTGCGGGCCCCGGAGCCGGCGCCACGCCCTGCGCCAGCGCCGCGGGCGCGCGCTCAGTCCAGCCGTGCCAAGCCGGCTGCGGCGCCGGCACTGCCGGCCGAGGTGCAGGAGATTCTGCAGGCCGTGCCCGCGTTGCGCGGCGGTGGCGCCCTGCAGCTCGGCGAGGTTGGCGAAGCGCTTCGCCGCCACGACATCCTGAAGAGCAAGAGCGCGTCGCCCAGCCGCTTCCTGAAGCGGCACGCGGTGCACTTCGAACTCGCCCCCAGCGACAAGCCGCGCACCGTGCGCTTTCTGGGCGCCGCCACGGTGTGAGGCCAGCGGTGGGTCGGGTCGAGGTCGACTGGTCCCGTCCTTGGCTGGCACCGTGGCGGGCACGCGGCGAGGCGCTGGACCGCCGGGCACGTGAACTCGGGCTGCTCACCGCCCTGAACGAGTCGCTGCCCGACCACGCCTGGCTGCGGCAGTTCGTGGACCACGCCGAGCTGCCGCCCGGCGAGGCTTACGAGGCCTTCATCGCGCGCACACGCCGCGTGCCCACGCGCGACAACGTGCACGACCTGCTCAACGGCCTGGTGTGGCTGGCCTGCCCGGCGCTGAAGCAGCGCCTCAACGAACTGCAGGCCGAACAACTTGCGGGCGCCACGGCCGGCAACGTGCGCGGGCCGGTGCGCGACGCGCTGACGCTGTTCGACGAGAACGCGGCCTTGCTGCATGCACCGGCCGTGCTCGTCGACGCGCTGCGCGCGCGCGATTGGCCCAGCTTGTTCATGACGCAGCGTGCCGCCTGGGCCGATGCCGAGCTGACGCTGTTCGGCCACGCGCTGATCGAGAAACTGGCGCGGCCGCGCAAGGCGATCACCGCGCACGTGTGGTTGCTCGAGCAGCCGTTGGGCGACGGCACGGCGCTGGCCGCAACGCTCTCGGCGCAACGGCTCGCGGCCAAGCCCTTCCTGCCGTTGCCCGTGCTGGGCGTGCCGGGATGGTGGGCCGCGAACCGGGACGCGTCGTTCTACGACGACCCGGCCGTGTTTCGGCCCGCCAAAAGAAACAGCGGCCCGCAGGCCGCTGTTTGATCAAACCTGCGCCGTGGCGGCGCGGGGGGTCTTACTTCTTCGGAGCGTCTTGACCTTCGCCAGCCGGCGTGGTCTTGCCGGCCTTGACGGCGGCCTTGGTCTCGGCCTTGCGTTCCATGCGGTCGGTCTTCGGGCCCGAAGCGGCGTCAGCCTTCGGGCTGGCTTCACCGGCCGGAGTCAGCTTGCCTTCCTTGGCGGCTTCCTTGGTCTCGGCCTTGCGCTCTGCGCGGGTCTTGGTCGACTTGGCGGTGGACTTCTCGGTCGGCGCAGCGCCTTCGCCAGCGGGGGTCAGCTTGCCGGCCTTTTCAGCGGCCTTGGTTTCGGCCTTGACTTCGGCGCGGCTGGCCGGGGCCGAAGCCTGGGCGAACGACGCTTGGGCGAACATGGCAGCAGCAACGGCGGCGACGATGGTGAGAGCGTTCTTCATTTGCATATCAATCTCCTGTTGGGAACGAGGGTGGTAAGAGCATTTCACGGAGCCATTGCACTCTGAGCGACATGCCCTCATCAGGTCAGCTTGCTGTCGATTTGCACTTGTTGCAGACCGGGGGAGCGCGGCATGTATTAGAACGCGGGATTTCACGATCGGTTGACGAAAGTACTTGTTTCAGGGTTGCCCCCGGGCACCGACCCCTCGATTTGTTGCGCCGATGCAGCACCCACGGGCGGGCCCGGACATAATCGCGCCGGTGAAGCAAGCCAGACCGCCGCTGGTGCACCGCCCGAAAGGGCGCACTGGAGGAAGGTCCGGACTGCACAGGGCAGCGCAGCAGCTAACGACTGTCCACCGCGAGGTGAGGATCAGAGCAACAGAGACGAGTCGCCCCCGCCGCAAGGCGAGGGCGGGTGAAACGGGCAATCTCTGCGCGCAGCAACACCAAATAGGCCAGCGTTGATGTGGCTCCGCGGAGCTGGCGGGTAGGTGGCACCGAGCCGGGCAGCGATGCCCGGCCCAGAGGAATGGCGGTCACGGTCGATGCGTCGCAAGGCGTGTCGGCCGCACAGAATCCGGCCTATCGGCTTGCTTCACACTTATTCTTTCAAGCGCTTGCGCACCTTCAGGTTGCCGTCGCCGTCCGGCGCCAGCGCCTCGAAGCCCGCCGCCAGGTACATGGCGAGCGGTCCGTGGTGGTTGTCGGCCGCGCCCGCGGCGTCGGGCCGGGGGTAGGCCTCGGCCCATTCGAAGCCGCGCTCGCGCAGGCCGTCGCAGGCGGCGGCCAGCAGGCGGGTCGCGATGCGCCGGCCGCGGTGCGTCGGGGCGATCACGAAGCAGCTGATGGCGCCGATGTGTGCTTCCAGCGGCTCGGGTTCGTCGAACAGGCCGGCGACAAAGCGGCGCGGGCCCGCATTGCACCAGCCGATGGCCAGCCCGCCCTGATAGGCGAGCCAGCCCGTCATCGTTTCGGCCGCGATGCGCTCGCAGGTGGCGGCTCGGTTCTCGGGCGCGGTGCGCTCCTTCCAGACGACGCGCGCGTGATCGGCGTGCGGGAAGTGGCAATAGCAGGAGTTCCACTTCGGGTTGTCGGGGAAGGCGCGGCGGTCGAAGAAGTCCAGAAAATCCGCCAGGTGCTGCGGCGTGAGGGGCCGGATCTCGAGGTCGTCGACAGTCATGGGTGCGCTCCTGCTGCAGAGCGGGCAGCATAAACTCATCCGCTTGAATCCAGACGCCCACACCCTCTGGCGCGCACCGCGCTGGGCCCTCGCCGTGCTGCTCGCGTGTCTGGGCATGCTCGGGCCGTTCTCGATCGACACGTATCTGCCGGCCTTCACCGGCATCGCCAACGCGATCGGCGCGACGCCGGTCGAGATGCAGCAGACGCTGTCGGCCTACCTGTTCGGCTTCGCGATCATGAACCTGTTCCACGGTGCGCTGTCCGACAGCTTCGGCAGGCGCCCAGTCGTGTTGTGGGGGCTGGCGGTGTTCACGCTCGCGTCGGTCGGTTGTGCGCTGTCGCAGCACATCGGCGCGCTGGTGTTCTTCCGCGTGCTGCAGGGCATGTCGGCGGGGGCCGGCATCGTGATCTCGCGCGCGGTGATCCGCGACATGTTTCCGCCCGCCGACGCGCAGCGCGTGATGTCGCAGGTCACGATCTACTTCGGCGTGGCGCCGGCGGTCGCACCCATGGTTGGCGGCTTCCTGTTCGTGCACGTGGGTTGGCACGCCATCTTCTGGTTCTTGACGGCGGTCGGCGTGATCCTGTGGACTGCCAACTACAAGCTGCTGCCCGAGACGCTGCACCTGAGCCAGCGCCAGTCGTTCGACGTGCGCAACCTGATGCACGGCTACTGGGAAATGGGCTCCAGCGCGCGCTTCATGATGCTCGCGCTGGCCAGCGGCATCCCATTCAACGGCATGTTCCTCTACGTGTTGTCGGCACCGGTGTTCCTGGGCGACCACCTGCACCTCGCGCCGGGGCAGTTCTTCTGGTTCTTTCTGATCACGATCGCCGGCATCATGGGCGGTGCGTTCTTCTCGGGCCGGCTGGCAGGGCAGATCAAGCGCCACCATCAGATCCGCCACGGCTTCCTGATCATGCTGCTGGTGGCCATCGTCAACCTCGTGCTGAACCTGTTGTTCACGCCGCAGGTCTGGTGGGCGCTGATCCCGCTGGGCATCTACGCCTTCGGCTGGGCGCTGATGGTGCCGGTGGTCACGCTGATGGTGCTCGACCTCGTGCCCGAACGCCGCGGCATGGCGTCGTCGTTCCAGGCCTGCGTCGGCAGCCTGGCGAACGGACTGGTGGCCGGCGTGATCGCGCCGCTGGTGATGCATTCGCCGGTGTGGCTGGCGACCGCGTCGCTGCTGATGATGAGCGTGGGCCTGCTGGCCTGGATCTGGGTCAAGCCGCGCGTGACCTGAGGGGCTTCTCAAGTCGCCGCAGCGCGGGTCGATAAAGACGCGAGACCTTTCGTTCTTGCGTCGGAGATTCGCCATGCCCGCTACCCGTTTGAAGCTGTGCCGCACCGCGGTGGCTGCCGCATGGCTCGCGCTGGGCTTGAACACGGCCGGCGCGGCCGAGCATGCGGCACCAGCTCCCAAGGCCGCGCCGGCGGCGTCGGCTGCGGCCTCCTCGGCTGAGGCGGCGGCCAAGCCCGGGAAGACTGCCAAGTCCGAACCCCGCGAGATCCAGGACCCGATGGACATGCTGCGCGAGAAGCTCGCGCAAAAGCTGGGTGCGAACAAGGTGGCCAAGCCGGACAACGCCAACGTGCTGCGTGTCGTGACGAACGCGAGCGCTCCGGCGACCGACGAGCATGGCGCGGTCGCCACGCTGCCGCGACCGGCGCGGCGCAAAGCGACTGGCGCCGAAGCACCCCACACCGCCGCCGGTGAGCACGCGGCCCATTGGGACTACGCCGGCACGGGCGGGCCCGACAGCTGGGGCCAGATGAAGCCCGAGTTCGCGAAGTGCTCGACCGGCACGCGCCAGAGCCCGATCGACATCCGCGACGGCATCAAGGTCAACCTCGAGGCGGTGCAGTTCGACTACAAGCCCAGCGGCTTTCGCGTCATCGACAACGGCCACACGGTGCAGGTCAACGTGGGCGCCGGCAACTCGATCGAGGTGATGGGGCGGCGCTACGAGCTGGTGCAGTTCCACTTTCACCGTCCGTCGGAAGAGCGCGTCGAGGGCCGCCAGTTCGACATGGTCGCGCACCTGGTGCACAAGGACATCGACGGCCGCCTCGCGGTCGTCGCGGTGCTGCTGGATCGCGGCAGCGCGCAACCGCTGGTGCAGACCATCTGGAACAACCTGCCGCTCGAAAAGGGCGAGGAGGTCGCCGCGCGCAGCACCATCAACCTGAACGACCTGCTGCCCGCCGAGCGCAACTACTTCACCTACATGGGCTCGCTGACCACGCCGCCTTGCAGCGAAGGCGTGCTGTGGATGGTGATGAAGCAGCCGGTGCAACTCTCGGCCGAGCAGATCGCCATCTTCGCGCGGCTCTACCCGATGAACGCGCGGCCGGTCCAGTCGGCGGTCGGGCGCCTGATCAAAGAGTCGAACTGAGCGTCGAGCGAACTCGCTAGACTGCGCGCTTCTCCAAAGGAGCGCGTCATGGGGCTGTTCATCGCGGGTTTGGTGATCTTCCTGGGCATCCACTCGGTGGGCATCCTCGCGCCGGCGTGGCGCGAGACCCAGATCGCGCAGCGTGGCGAGAAGGCATGGAAGGGCCTGTACACGGTCATCTCCCTCGTCGGCTTCGCGCTGCTGATCTACGGCTACGGCCTGGCGCGCCAAGCGCCCGCATTGCTCTACACGCCGCCGGCCGTGCTGCGCCACATCGCGCTGCTGCTGATGGTGCCGGTGTTTCCGCTGCTGTTCGCGGCCTACCTGCCGGGGCGCATCAAGACCGCGGCCAAGCACCCGATGCTCTTGGCCGTGAAGATCTGGGCAACGGCGCACCTGCTGGCCACCGGCAGCCTGGTCGACGTGCTGCTGTTCGGCAGCTTTCTCGTGTGGGCCGTGGCCGACCGCATCGCCGCGAAGCGCCGGCCGGTGCCGCGCGTCGTGCCGGGCGCGCCGCCATCGGCGTTCAACGACGCGATCGCGCTGGTCGGCGGCCTTGCGCTTTACGCCGCGTTCCTGATGGGCGTGCATCTGTGGCTGATCGGGGTGTCGCCGCTGCATTGAGCGCGGTGTTTTTTACGCCTGTGCGACTCGTCCTACAGGCATTTCGCACCGCGCCCGACAGACCGTCCCAGCGCACCTCGGCACAGTGGAGTCATCGATGCGCCGCCGGCGGGTCGAGTGATTGCACACCTCCACTCTCTGCAAAGGAACCGCGATGAACAAGGATCAAGTCAAGGGCCGCATCGACCAGGCCACGGGCGCCGTCAAGGAGGCCACCGGCAAGGCCGTGGGGAACAAGAATCTGGAAGTCAAGGGCCAGCTCGAGAAGGTCGGCGGCAAGGTGCAGGCGACCTATGGCGACCTGAAGGAAGACGCCAAGGACGGCGCGAAACGCCACAACCCCTGACCCACTGGGTCATTCGACACGCGCTCATCGCCTCGCGGCATGAGCGCGCCGGGCCGTCCCAAGAGAGAATTCCGGAGTGCGCAGCACGAAGGTGTTCCTGCGACCGCGTGTTGTCATGCGAGCTCGACGCCGCGCCCCATCGCGACCCACGCGTCGTAGCCCCCGGCCAGCGGGCGCACATTGCTGAAGCCGCGGCCGAGCAGCTTGCGTGCGGCGATCACCGCCGACGCGTCGTTGGGGCAGGCGCAGTAGACGACGATGAGCGCGTCCTTCGGGTGCGCCGCCAGCTCGGGCGCTTGTGCGTCGACCTGAACGGTGATCGCGCCAGGAATGCGTCCCTCGTCCACCGATGCTTTCGAACGCACGTCGACGATCAGCGGCCGCTCACCGCCGTCGATGAGTTCGGCCAGGGCCGGTGCCGAAACGCGCGCCATGCGCAGCTGCACGTTGAAGCGATGGCGTTGCCACCATTTCGCAGCGATGAACAACGCCACGGCCAATGCCACCAGCATCAGGCCGAAGCGGCCCAACTGCGCCAAGGTGTTGACGATGTCTTCGATGGCCGGCGAGAACACCCAGCCCAGCGCGAGGGCGACGCCCACCCACAGCGTCGCGCCGATCACGTCGAACAGCAGGAAGGGCGCGCGCTTGATGTGCATCGCCCCGGCCAAGGCCGTCGCCACCGACGCGAAGCCGGGCACGAACTTCGCGACCGTCAACGAGGCCGGCCCGAAGCGCGTGAACACCGATTCGGTCTGGCGCACGCAGCCGTCGGGCGACAGCGAGATGCGGCACAGCACGCGCAGCACGCGCCGGCCCAGCGCGCGGCCGATCTGGTACCACACCGAGTCGGCGATCAGGCACGCGGCCACCGCGGTGCCGAGCAGCGCGAACACGTTGAACTGGCCGCGCGCGGCGAGCGCGCCGGTGAGCATCAGGATCGGGTAGGCGGGCAGCGGCGCGCCGAGCTGTTCGACCAGCACGCCGGCGAACACGAGCAGCAGCCCGTACTCGGTGATCAAGCGGATCAGCAGCTCCACGGCGCGCGCCTACTTCTCGACGAACGCGCGTTCGATCACGTAGTGCCCGGCCTGGCCGATGCCCTTGGAGATCTCAAAGCCCTGCGCATCGAGCACGACGCGCAAGTCCTTCAGCATGGCGGGGCCGCCGCAGATCATCGCGCGGTCGGTGGCCGGGTCGATCTGCGGCAGACCGATGTCGGCGCAGAGCTTGCCGTTCTCGATCAGCGTCGTCAGCCGGCCCTGGTTGCGGAAGGCTTCGCGCGTCACGGTCGGGTAGTAGACCAGTTTGTCGCGCACCTGCTCGCCGAGGTAGTCGTGGTGCGGCAACTCGGACTCGATGAACTTCGCGTACGCCAGCTCGCTGCCGACGCGCACGCCATGCACCAGCACGACCTTCTCGAAGCGCTCGTAGGTGTCCGGGTCGCGGATGATGCTGAGGAAGGGCGCCAGGCCGGTGCCCGTGGCGAACAGGTACAGCCGCTTGCCGGGCAGCAGGTCCGACAGCACCAGCGTGCCGGTGGGCTTGCGGCCGATCAGCACCTCGTCGCCGACGTTCAAATGCTGCAGGCGCGAGGTCAGCGGGCCGTCGGCGACCTTGATGCTGAAGAACTCCAGCGTCTCTTCGTAGTGGGCGCTGGCGATGCTGTAGGCGCGCATCAGCGGCTTGCCGTCGACCATCAGGCCCACCATCACGAAATGGCCGCTCTCGAAGCGCAGGCTGGCCGCGCGGGTGCAGGTGAAGGTGAACAGCGATTCGTTCCAGTGGTGAACACTGAGCACGCGCTCGGTCTCGAAAGCGGCCATGGGGTCGGATTCCGGCAAAGAGTTGACTGGCGCTCATTTTCGCCGCAATGTCCAAAGGCCACGCCGCACGGCCGGGCATGTTTTTTCACACCAAGGAGCGCGTCATGAAAGTCCTGCTGCCCGTCGATGGGTCCGAAGGCTCGCTGGCCGCCGTGCGCCATGCGATCCACTTGACGCGCGAGGGCTTGCGCGCGAGCTTCGTGCTCGCCAACGTGCAAGAGCCGGCCTCGCTGTACGAGGTCGTCGTCGCGCACGACGCGCAGGTGCTCGAAAGCGTCAGCGAGGCCGCCGGCGCGGACGCACTGCAGGCTGCGCAAGCCCTGCTGCGCGCGGCCGGCGTCGAGTTCGAGAGCGAGATCGCGTCCGGCGACCCGGGCCACATGCTGGCCGACATGGCCGAACGCTTCGGCTGTGACCTGGTCGTGATGGGTGCACGCGGCGCCGGTGCCGGCTCGGGCCGCGCGGTGCTGGGCTCGGTGGCGAACGCGGTGTTGCACGCGGCGCTGGACGTGGCGCCGATGCCGGTGACGATCGTGCGTCGGCCCGAGGGCTGAACCGGTTCGTCAGCGCTGCGCCGCCGCGTCGGGCGAGCGCACCAGCAGCACCGGCACGGCCGCGTGGCGCACGATGTTCTCGGCGTCGCTGCCCATGAACAAGCGGCCCACGCCACGGCGGCCGTGGGTGCCGAGCACGATCAGCTCGGCGCCCCAACTGGCGGCCTGGGCCGTGACGAGGTCGCTGACCCGGCCCTCGAAGTTGTCGTGCAGCACCGTGTCTGCGACCAGCCCGGCGTCCTGGGCCTGCGCGCGGGCGCGGCTCAGGATCTCGGCGCCGGCATCGCGCAGCATGCTCAGAAAGTCGCCGGTGTAGGTGGCGCCGTAGCCGGCACCCATCGCGAACGACAGCTCGTCGACGATGTGGATCAGGCGCAGTTTTGCGCCGGTGAGCTTGCCCAGCGCGATGGCTTCGGCCAAGCCGCGCGCGGCGGTCGGGCTGCCGTCGATGGGGACGAGAATCTTCTGGTACATCGCAAGTCCTTTCAGGTGAGGCTGTGCGAGTGTGCGGCGACCGGGCGGCGCGGTGTTTGATCTCCATCACGCCGGCATGCTTTGTGCAAAAGCAGCGTCATGCCCGTTCATGCACCCATCGTCAGCCCCGCGGTCGATACCCACACGACCTTCGAGGACGCGCAGGCGATCTTCACCGGCGCCTTGTTCGTGTCGCTGGCGCTGGTGTTGTTCGGCGAGGTCGGGCTGATGACGGGCGGCACGGCGGGCGCCGCCTTCCTGCTGCACTACGCGACCGGCATCAGCCTGGGCAAGCTGTTCTTCGCGATCAACATCCCGTTCTACCTGTTCGCGTGGAAGCGCATGGGCCGCGAGTTCACGCTGAAGACCTTCATCGCGATCAGCCTGCTGTCGGCGATGACCGAATGGTCGCCGCGCATGTTCGCGATCGACCGCCTGCACCCCGGCTACGCGGCCGTGCTGGGCGGCTTGCTGCTCGGTTCGGGCTGCCTGTTCCTCGCGCGCCACCGCGCCAGCCTGGGCGGCGCGACCATCGTGTCGCTGTACCTGCAGCAGACGCGCGGCTGGCGTGCCGGCAAGATCCAGATGGCGATCGACTGCAGCATCGTGCTGTTGGCGCTGTGGGTGGTCGAGCCTTCGCGCGTGGCCTACTCGGTGCTCGGCGCCGTCGTGATGAACCTGTTCATCGCGGTGAACCACAAGCCGGGGCGCTACGCGGTGCTCTGATCGCGTCGATCGAAGCGTTTCGAGCGGTTTTGTCGGCAATCGGCAGGCCCCGAGAGGGTGCGCGGTGTGAAGTGCTTACCTCCCGTCACACCACCGACGATCTCACGGTTCACTTTCACTGCCGCTCGCAAGTCCTTATTTTTGAACGAATTTTTCTGCTATTTTCTCCTGCAAAGTCGTCGCTAAGTCTTTGATTCCATTGATTTTTCTTTCGAATTCTGATTGACCCTCCCCGAATTTCCGCTAAAGTGGCGCAAAGTGCACTTTTTTAGGTATTCGTGGCAAACATCGTATTTCAAGGGCCCGCGGCCCTGACGTTGGACGGCAAGGGGCGAATCGCCGTGCCGGCGCGTCACCGCGAGCTGTTGACGGCGATGGGCGTCAACCAGCTCACGGTCACCAAGCAGCCGGGAGGCTCGCTGCTGATCTTCCCGCGCCCGGCCTGGGAGGCCTTTCGCGACCGCGTCGCCGCGCTGCCGATGGAAGCCAGCGGCTGGAAGCGCGTGTTCCTCGGCAACGCGATGGACGTCGAGATCGACGCCTCCTCGCGCGTGCTGATCGCGCCCGAACTGCGCCTGTCCGCCGGCCTGGTGCGCGACGTGATGCTGCTCGGCATGGGCAGCCACTTCGAGCTGTGGGACGCCAAGGCCTACGCCGAGCACGAAGCCGCCGTGATGCAGTCCGACATGCCCGAGTCGCTGAAGAACTTCAGCTTCTGAGCGCGCGTACAGTCACATTTCACTAGCACTGGCCTCCCATGGACTCCCGGCAGCACACGACCGTCCTGCTGAACGAAGCAGTGGACGCGCTCGTGACCTCGCCCGACGGCATCTACCTCGACGGCACCTACGGCCGTGGGGGTCACTCCCGGTTGTTGTTGCAGCGGCTCTCGCCCCACGGAAGGCTGGTGGCCATCGACCGCGATGTGCAGGCCGTAGAGGCCGCCTCCACCAACGAAGCAACGCGGGTCACCGACCCGCGTTTTTCCATTCATCACACCAGCTTTGCGCACATGGCGGCCATGCTCGCGGCGCAGGGCGTGAGCAAGGTCGATGGCTTGTTGCTGGATCTGGGCGTGTCCTCGCCGCAGATCGACGACCCCGCGCGCGGGTTCAGCTTCCGTTTCGACGGGCCGCTGGACATGCGCATGGACACGACCCGCGGCGAGAGCGCGGCGGACTTTCTGGCCCGCGCCGACGAGCGCCAACTGACGGAGGTGATTCGTGACTATGGGGAAGAACGGTTTGCTCTACAGGTTGCAAAGGCGCTTGTTGCTCGGCGCGAAAGCGGGAACCCTGTTCGAACCACAGGCGAGCTTTCCGACGTCGTGGCTCG
>Ga0307509_10004863_pt1 | contig 19052 bp, 22 predicted proteins | sample 10_EM_MG_FD_202245 | JGI IMG/M metagenome (GOLD analysis project Ga0307509, IMG submission 202245) | Populus trichocarpa ectomycorrhiza microbial communities from riparian zone in the Pacific Northwest, United States - 10_EM | ecosystem: Host-associated > Plants > Roots > Unclassified | place...
TTAGTTTGATTTTCGGTTTTGTTTTGGCCATATCGTTAAAGATGCATGTCATTTCTTGTACCGTAGAAACAATGAACATATGATTTAAAAAAAAAAAAAAAAAAAAAAAGGTAGGTTAGGCGGGTAGTTGGGCTGAGGGGTTGGGGGGGGGGAGCCCTCGGCTATAATTGCTGAGTGTGCGCATGATAATACATCTTCATATTTACGAGTTTGTACCTTACTCTTACCTGCAGTAGAGGCTAAATAATTGCTGAGAGAGCTCGCCATGCTATGCTCTAGCCACACCTGATGGTGGGAGACAGACACTCGGGAATCGGGAAGTTGGTACTACGGGGTTTCAGGCCAGATAGTCCATGGCATCTAGTCCCTCGTAATTATTGTGGACCTTGCGTTAGTCGGATCCCCGCCATAAGATAATAGCTTTCTGTTGTTCAGCATACCATTGGAAGGGTTACTGTAGATGAGATGTTGTCGATAACGTTAGGTCTTGAAGTTGAGAAAACCCTAATAGCTCTGCGGGTTTGCCATAAAAAAGGATGTTTGTACTTGAATGTGTACTGTACTGAGTACTCTATGTCCCTAAAACGGAGATAAAGGCCTGTATTTTCAGCTCGTCCCAGACCTCAGATCCCTCCCATCCACGCACCTCCACCTCTTTCACCCTATCCCCATCGAGTTCCGAGCGCCCTTGCAGCATAGCTCCTATGGCAGTTTGCTAGCAGAAAGCCAAAAACAGACTTCCAGTCCATACTCGAGTACAACCTCGGAGAATTGTTCGGATAGCGTTCAGAGTACAATCCCTGCATCTAAGTGCAAGTCCACCCGGGCGGCAGTGTGGTCAGGGTCTGCTGGACTACCGGGCTGGTAACCTTGTTACCATGAAAACCCTGCTGAGCAAAATGACAGAGACCGAGCATTCTTTGGCGCTCTTGCCAGACGCCCACGTCGTCATCTTTAGGCTCATTGCCCAGGCGCATTGGAACATAGTCCATTTCTCACGACCATAGCGACCCCGTCACTACATCCCCGCTAAAGACAATAAATGTGTTACAATAGCCAGCCATGTTGAAAAAACGTGCATTCACCACGTCTCCTAGAGCACCAATCCATTGAGAAACATTTGCCAAGCTGTTTCGGATGCGCAATATTTTCCGCATTTTCTGGGCTTAAATTGGACCCTTCTCATGGATCGATACCGGAAAGGGTTAACCCGGGGCAGGAGATAACCGCCACCAATGGTTCCTCCCTTTTTGAAGCTACTCGAGTACGAGTACTTGTACAGCCGGCTTTCATGGTCGAGCGGCCCCCCTTGCGAAACCGTGCAAGAGCCAAATAAAGGTACGAGTGGCGGCCAAAACTTACGGTAATTGTTCAGCCCTAGCAGAGCGTCGCAAAAACCCCCCTCCCGGGGTGAGCTGAGGCCATAACCAATAATTAGGCTATGGTTCAAAAGCATACGCGCGGGCTCATTGCTTGGCAGAACCGAGAAGGCCTGGTATTGGGCCCGCTGAATTCCGGTCGCTTGTCGTTGATTCGTTCATTGGTACCGGGAGTAACCTAGCGGCTCCTCCCTTGTTGAATTGTTTTCGCTTATTTGTGTCTGTTTGCGGTTACAGATTTGCCTGTATCGGGAATTTGTGATTTTCAAACACTTACCCCCTTCCTGTGATTCGTTGCCCGACATCCTTTTAATAGCGCGTATTTCAAGATTGGTCTAGCGTGATCTGTAGCGTGGTTCGTGAGACCTCGAACTTTCTTCAAGTTGCCTTTCCTCTCGAAAGGTATATATAATGCTACATCTCCAGATCCCACTTTCCGAGCAAGCTCTTTCATTATCAGCATTGCATTTCTTCTAGCCTTCATTTCTTCCTTTACTTCACTTCTTCTCAAAGAAAGCGAGTCTTTCTTCTTTTTCATCTTCTACAATAGCTAGCTATTCAACCTTAATCCACCTAATAATCATCAACATGTATACAAAATTCCTTGCTTCTATGATCCTGGGATCTACCTTCCTTATGCCGGCATTGGGACATATGAACATGATGTCGCCACCTCCTATGCGACACCGAGCTAATCCTTACACCCAGACGGTGGACGAGATTTACGAATTTCCTTTGAAAAAAGATGGCTCTGATTACCCATGCAAAGGCCATATCAATGCCCTCGGCACACCAGAGGGTAAATCAGTCGCAACATGGGCCGCTGGTAGTGCGCAGACCTTCACGTAATTCCAACTCATCTCCAAAGCATCCGACACCAAACGCTGACACATTCACAGTCTGGAAGGAAGCGGCACCCATTACGGCGGTAGCTGTCAAGCCTCTCTTTCCTACGACAAGGGCAAGACTTTTAAGGTTATCAAGAGCTGGCCAGGGTCCTGTCCTAACCGTGAAAGTGGCTCAGACCAGACTTTCAACTTTAACATCCCGAAGGAAGCTCCCAGCGGGGAGGAAGTCATCTTTGCTTGGTAACCCCCCCCCCTTTTCCCCTCTCTTTTTCCATTCATATAGCTAATGGATACCTTTTTTTTTTCCAACAGGACATGGAACAACCGTGAACGCGAGTTCTTCCAAAACTGCGCCGTGGTAACCATCACCGGTGGCGGCGCCGGCATCTCAAGCCTCCCGAACGTCCTCGTCTCGAATATCGGTAATGGCTGTCTTTCCCCTCTGACTACCGCCGAACTAAAGTATCCCAATCCGGGCGCTGTTGTCGAGCTTGGTGACGGAGAGTACCCTCTTGCTCTTCCTACTGGTACTTGTTAAGAACTTTCACATCGGCATTCCCACCGCAGCTATTCCTCTTACCCTACTTTCCCTCCACTTATTTCCCCCCCCCCCGAAAATATTAAGATGCTAGGGAGCGTCTGCCTGTATTTTTATCACCTTTTTTCTTTTCTTTTTCTTTTTCCTTTCTTTCCTCGAAGGTGGCTGTCCATGTAAAGAAAAGACTAGCACACCCAAATTCATATAAACTGTAACCGTAGTATACATATCAAATACTTCCAAGACACATAACTTTTTGTTTCATCCTCGGCTGGAAACACCTAGCCCACCGAGTGACACCCTATGAAACACAAACACAACTTTACGGTATTACAGCATTGCCCATTCATACTCATCACATCTACTTAAACTCGCCAAATCCTAGTCCATATTAAAATAATAATAATAATAATACAGGAAAGAAAGAGACAGCGGCTACAAAACGCAACCACCCGCATGTTGACCAAAAAACCACAATAATTCCTATATCTTCCAAATTGTAAGCACTGCACAGTATAGTATAGTACAGTACACGAGCGTACCACAAGACGGTTAAACTTCCCCGCCCGACCGACCCCAGAAACCAATCATCACCCTAGACCAACCACCACCCAAAACGACAAACCCAACATCTCCACCGCCCCGGCTCTCTAGAATACGAGTAACGTTCGAAACAGTACGGTACACCCAGCAACATCCACTCAACCCGCTTTAATACGATAACTGTACGGATAGTGGATTAGCTTAGTAGAGAATAATAATAATAATACTTGTGCGGGTTGTAAATATTTTTATAGTTAAAGTTGCGTATACCGAATAATACCCCCCCCCGGTCTATATAACACTGTGGTGCGGTGCGGCACGGTACGTACTTGTGGAGATGGCGTGCCGCGCGATTTCAGGTGGTGGTTGCTCGTTGGATTGTTGGTGTGGTCAGGTTTTGTTTATCTGCTGAGAGTTGGGGGTAGGATAGGTGGTGTATTCCATGTTCCGCATTTTGCGTGGGTACTATAGGCCAGGATGAAATTGTCGGGGTTAGGGAAGAATGATAATGTGGGGGAGGAAGGCCAAACATTAGGTTTTATAGGGCGGGGTATGGGTATATAGGTGTGTGTGCTTTGTGCAATATGGGTGGAATAATTGGTAGTGATAAGTTAGGTATGATATTATAATATGATATGATATTGTTAACCCACCGAGATAAAAAAAAAGTAAAAAAAAAAGAAAGGAAGCCAATAATCTGATATTTACAGTGCGTGAAAGCCATAACATCGAGTCTTCCGATAACAGCGTGACGTATAAATAAAGCACAAAAGCCACCCACCCCGGGTCTAAACGGCTACCGCCCCAAACTCCAACCGTCGAATACTATCCTCCGACCTCCCATCCACCTCCATATCAACCTTGACCTCCACCGTCCTAACAATCCCATCACCCTTAAACACCATATCCTCCTGGCTCTCGTTGATCCCCCCGCCGATCGTAGTGGTATTCCCGACCGGCTTCTTAGCTCCCCCGTACCCCAGCGAACGCAGCGGCACAGCGCGCCCGCCCCCTTGCGCGGACCCCGTATAGCCAAGGTCGTTCTGCGCATAGCTAGGTTTCTGGCTGCGGACGGTTTGAAAGATGGAGCTGACGAGGGGTTTCAGGGCAGGGGCGCAGGCAGTGACGATTCCGACGTTGACTTCTACTTGGGACCACAGGAGGACGTATGTTGTTAGGTCTAGGGAAAGAGTCAGGACGAGTGTGAGAAGATGGGTAGGGGGTAGGTACAAGAAGAGTCTCCGCCTGTAGCTAGGGCCCTTTGATTTTCATATAGTGAGCTTATGCGCACGATTGAGGCTATCACAGCGATGGAACCGCAGGAGAAGATTAGGAGCAAAGCCACTTCAAAAAACCCACATGTTAGTTATACCACCCTTGGCTTTGTAAATCGTGAAGAGCAAAACCTCTATTCCTCCTATTGGTCTGTAATCTCAATAGCGTCGGAAATGGCAGAAACAAAATAACGATATCAGAGACGATATTGAAAGATGCCATAGCATAGTATGCTACGGCGAGGTCATGGCAGCCTTTCGGGAAACCTGGTGACCACGCTCTGGTGACATCCCCGGGACATTCGAAGACCTTTTTCATCCGGTGTCAGCAGACGAAGAATCCAATTGGGCGGAGGAAGGGGGAGGAACAAACATTTACGATTATCATTACAAACGTGTACACTGCAACAGCGCCGCCAACAACCCACACGGAAATCTGGTAGCTTCTCTCGCGGGATATGCGCCGGTAGAAGGAGAGGATGCTGGCTTTGATCAAGAATAGGGTGACGAGGTATTGCAGTTGGTAGAAGTACCAGAGCTTGAGGATTGGGACAATGATTTCGTTGTAGTCCTTGGTTTGTTGTTAGTTCTCATGATTGTATTTCGGTGAGGCTGGAATGGACTCGCGGGGGGGAAGGAAAAGCACTTTTATGTCTACTGCATGAACTCTTTATGATTGTCAGTTATGATTAAGAGGGGGGTGGGGTGATGAGAAGGAGTTTAGGGAACCCACCCAATACCGTATTTTATATGAAAATGATTTATTACACCTATCTTTCGTCAGGCACAGGACTGAGCTAGACACACTACGTCCGTAGATGTTGAACCAACCTAATCCCCAGGCATTCACCTTTTTCGCCAGCCGCCACTCAGTCAGTTATTACCTTTCCAAAACCCACAAGGAATCAAAACACTCACAAGAGCAACAAGCATGATCCAATCATCCGATCTAAGCATCTTAATAATATACGCTCGACAGTAAAATCTAGACACCGCCCGGCGCCGCCAGTTTTTTTTAGCCCCCAGCCCGTAAATCCATTCTCATCCAATCCACAAAGTGATCCAGTATAGTATCGTACCTTAGTATCATAAGTAAGGTTGATAACACCAATAGCGAATACATCACTCCCAGGAAGAGTGGACCCAGTGAACCCATCTCTTAACAAGCCCACTCTGGCTCTCAGGCACTTCAAGCTTCGACCAATTCACACCAACCAACCAAGACCGAAAATCGAAAATCGCAAAAAACCGAAAACCGCTTCTTCTTCTCTTCCGGGCGGGGAGGGGGGTGGATCGGACGGGAGCGGGCAGATTAATATATACCTCGCCACCTATCCCTATTATATAGATACTAGTATAATATGTTAGAAAGGACTACTTTTCCAGTACCAGAACGCCAGTAAGTAGGCAGGTTAAGTAAGCTCTCGGGTTAGACTAGACCAGGCATGGCAAACCCCATACGCATAACCACACCCCGCGTTGCCTTGTCTTATCCTCAGGAAGAAAAAAGAAAGAAAGGGTGAGGGAGGAAAGTGAGAAAAAGGAAAACAAAAAAATAAAATAAAAACAGAGAAGGGGACAGCGGGGATTTGCTCCTTCCTTCCAGGTCTCACTCCAAACCTTCTTATCCCGAAGAGATATTACTGTACTCACTGGCACAACTCTGAAGAACCGGGAACCAGGGACGAAGAGGACAAGGGCATGGAAGGGTCAGGAGAAGAAAGGTGAAGAGCACATTGGAGAAGACAAACTCCAGGACCGTTTTTCCCTATTTCTATGGCCGGTAGATCGGAGATGTCGCAAGTATAAGGGTATGCTTTTGGTATCCCATCCAGAAAGAATTGCCGTTTTTGAGGAATGATTTTCTCTTTATTTTCTTTCAGCTGGAAGACTGAGGCAGGTAGATAGACGTCTGGGGGTCCGACCACCCCCCCCCCCCCACCACACCCCGACGTTTACCATATAACCCCGGGAGTTATCCATTTAGCCACTCCCGTGCAAAAAAACCCACCAGAGCACCAGAAAACCTCAGGGCCGCAGAGCAGCCACGCCTCCGAAAACTCTGTTCGGGTTTTCGAGCAAGTGAGTCCTGGTAGGAAAAAAGAAAGAAAAAGCCAAGCTTCCACCACAGTTTCTGGAATCACGATAACCCCCACAGCACTCCTCCCATACAGCATCCGTCATGAATGGTTGTGTGGACACCACTTGATGAAAACCGCAGTGACGGGCAAAGTAAGCCAGCATAGATCGTAAGTGTGCAGCACTAGCGGAGTACCTATACTCGAGTATCAGTACCATCATCTCAGAGTACCGACTAGAGAAGTTAGAGCAATACCGTTATCGTGCAAGGAGCGATGGAGGGGAACTGTGTGACCCCTCCCACTTCAATCCAATTGGAAGAAGGTATTCAACTGGGCCCTTTTGAAGTTTAGGGCCACTATGGATCCAATACCGGCATTTGCACGCAAGCCACTCTGTGGCCAGGGGGGACCACACAATAATCCGGTATTTAGCGGCAAGGACTGAAAATGTTTGGCTGGGCATGCTTCTATATCCCCAGGCAGGCTCGCTACTGTAATCCTGTTTTGGGAGAATTGAAGCAGAACCGTGTCGGATGGTGTGTCGCATCGGCAGGTTAGTTATGTTGGGAGGCCTAGGTGTTATGCAGATGGTGGTGCTATGCTGAGCTAACCCACAGAACCCCAAATCTATATTTTTGTTTCAGAAAATAACATCTTGTTGTTTCGAGTAAATACTGAGAGAGTAATTGGGAATTTCTTCCTCAGGATCCAATCATGTGAGGTTGGTTGATAGGTATTTCTTAGTGGCCGAGCTTACACCATTGATGTGTCCAGTCCTACAACATATCGGGCGAGATGACAATACCTTGATTCGGAAATTAATAGTTCCCGAGCCCAAATCTACAAGTCCATAACCCGAAACAGCTAGCCGCGAATCCATCCGACCCCGCATCCCTGGTCGGGGATTTACTGTCTCAGACCGCCTACGGGATTCTGCCCGACACGGGAAACGGAGTCTCTTGTTCGCACTTTCGCTCTTGGTAAAACACGTACAAAAAAGTAGCATCTGGGCAATGGCAGTTTTGTGCAGAGTACCGGTACTAGTGCAAGTATGTCTGTTCACATTTTCCAGAACGACCCTCAGTTGTGTACTTGTATGGAGGGAGTTTTACTGTAATAATACCTCTACTTCTACCTGTGCAGTACCCATTTGAATTGGATTAGAGTTGTAAGAGTGAGCACTGGGGCGGAATACGAGCTTACAGAGAATAGAATACGGTACCGGTATCCACGGTCGTAAGGATTGACTCGAGTAAAACATACGGACATCATCCCTGGTTCTGCATCATGGGGGCCCACTTAAGTTTGTGCCACCGGGAGGTATGCGCGACCTCGGGCTCAACTGCTCATTTGAACACCACCAACCCCCTATCTACCGGTACCGGGTACTTAGACCTCTCCCCAATCCCACATTAGGGAGGCGTTGTTGGATCGGCCCTAAATCCGAACTGTGCTTAATTTGTGGCGAGTCAGGATACGAGTCGAAACAGATCCGGCCACCGAAGCTTCGCTGGGCACGGTACAAAGCTGGGTGTGGGCTGGAAATTTTTGCTCTTAAACATTAGAGCAAACTATGACAGACCAATATCCAGCAAACAAAATTGCAAACAAGATGCTACGAGCTCACCATTTAAGAGCTGCAAAGTTGAGCCACAGTTCAGCCTTTACATTCGGAAAGGCTGGTGTCGCTGCTCTTGTGATTAATTTCATAAATCTATCCCAGCTCAAACCTAACCTTGCGACGCTTGCTCAAATCACGACCCTCATGACAAATATTCCCTACTTTACGTACTAACATCGACAAATCTCAGTTCAATCACTCAACTATAAATTCCCGATCGTTGCAGCACTTCAAACCATAAGGATAATCCCCTCAAGAAAATCCTTGGTTAGAGGGGAATAGCAATTGCTTTTCGCAGCGAGAAGGCGCAAGCACTGCTCACTGCCTGCCGAGAGTTGGCCGCCATTAAAAATGCCCCACCGTAAGAACTTGAAATGATTGGACCATCAGTCAGGCAGTCGAAAATTTCCTCCTCCAGGAAAAGGTCGAGAAACACACCAAAACACACTCTCTGAAGCAAATAGAAAAGAAAAAACACCAGGCCTTACCAAGTGAGCCAACCCTAACATCCTACCACATTGTCCAATCATTCGAATTCCTACCGTAGTTTAGTCCCTCTCTCTTCCTTGGTTGTCAGAGGATCGGATACCAGTACAAGGGTCCGGCATAAAGTCTTCGCGCAAGCACCGTCACCGTTACAACCACAGCGTTTGAAATTACGACTTGTCGCACAAACCGGAATTTAGGTTTTCGACCAATCAAATACAGACCCCTGTTTAAGACAATTGCCTCATTCGACTCGATTTATCTTCGACTATGGAGCCGAGCCTAGGGAACACGATTACCGAGCTAGTTCTTGAGAATCAGGGACTACGCAAACGAAAGGCAGAAGAGAAAGCTGCGAGGCTGAGCCTGGAGGCTAAGGAGAAAGAGTTGGAAAAGAAGGTGCGAGATTTGGGAGAGGAGGTTAGTAGGCTTAAAGGCCTACTAGACACATGGGGAAGGAAGACGGCCGTTGCGTTTACTCCGAAGAAGATCATGTCTAGGGAAATTCGCTTGAACACGCCTATGACACCGGTTTCGCCGATTCCGTTCAAGTTTGGACGGAAAAGAGGAGGAGGGGAGGGTGATGGGTCTGGGCTCTTGTCAAGGGTGGTGGAGGTGGTGGAGGGGAAGAGGAGGAAGATTGAGGAAGAGGTGGGAACGCGGGTTGACCCTGAAAAGGAGCAGGGAAAAGGGCCTGTGGTGGGATTAAAAGTGGGTGGTGTGGCGTGGTTGGTTGGGGTGGAGGGTGTGGTTGCCGAGTTAGGTCAGTTGGGAATTGTGAGTTGTGAGGGTAGTCGTTGGTTGGTCGACGATGCGGAACGGGACCGGCGGATGAAGGAGGGGAAGACTTCGTCAATGGTATTGGCGTTGGTAAGAGGTGGGAAGGATGTGGATGGTCTGTTTCGCTCGGGGATGTGGTTGGCTGGCCGATGGTGCTCGATCCGGCGATTCCTGGCTGTAAAGCCTGTGAGGAAGGTGGATAGGTGCCGTCAGGTGAAGGTTATCCTTGATGCCAATAGGAGGCGAGTTGAGAAAGTGTTCGGCCTGGTAGAGGCGTTCATGGGGGTAGAGGAGGAGAAGGAGGAGGTGGAATCGATCACGTCGGAGGAGAGGTACGAGGAGACGGTGGAGGAGAGGAGAGAGAGGAGGATGGGGAAGGGGAAGGGGGTGGAGACTAGAGCATAGAGGAAGGAGGAGAAAGAGGAAAAGGTAGACTTCGGGAGTGGGGTGAAGTGGGAGAGTGGGTCTCTGTTTGGGGAGCCCTCGGCTCCTAAGGTGGATTCAAAGGCGGACTTGGACTGGGCGGCGGGTTTGGGGAAGTTGAAGGCGACGGAGGTGGGGGATATGGGGTATTGCAATGCGTGCCGGAAGATGGGGGGTGCGATAGGAGGAGCTTGCAAGAAGTGCAAGATGAGGTTGGTTTAGGATGGAGTTAATTTTACTGGGCTTGAGGGGACATTCGGGGTACGCTGTAGGTATTTAGTTGTGGCCTCTCTAGAGGTCTCACCACTTTGCAGTTGTGAGGCGATGTTTCATCTCTTGGGTTCGGTAGGCGATATTGCCATTCTTTTTGAGCTCATTGTGGGGGCAATCGGGAGGTTGTAGCGTGGAGGCTGCTTTGAGTGCCGAGCCAAACAGACTTGATACTAGATAAAGGCTCTTAGTGTTGCTAGTGGTTGATGGGGTTTCTTTTGTTATTAGTTGATAGTTTAGCTAGTAATCGAAAAGTCGATAAAAAAAAGAAAAAAAGAAAGAAAAAAAAAAAAAGTCTTCGCACCAGCACCGTCACCGTTACAACCCCAGTGGTTGAAATTCGAACTCGCCAAGCCAGCCGGCATTTAGGCCCTTGGCCAGTAAGAAACCGAGCCTAAAGGAAGCTTCCACACTTCATTGCACTCACAAGGTTTGCCCCATGGCAAACCGATTCCGGTATTGGAAACAATAAGGCCTGCGGTATGCGCTTAAGAACGACCCAGGAGCCGGATACATGATAACCGTTGGATGTCTACTGGCGGTAGGCATCTTCCCGACAGGATGGATATGGGCACCGGGGGGATGATTGAAGCCCGATGATACCGTGGTAGATTGATACCCCAGGAGACGGGGGAGAGGATGTCGAGAAGAGGATTTGGGGTGGGAGGGTCGTTTGACCCCCAAAGGTTGCTTGGGGAGGAGTGAGATTTTGTGGGTGGTGTCCGCATCCATTTTTCTATTGGTTGCTAGATGCCTGAGTCACGAGGCTGAGCCCCACACCATCGGTTCGAACGGCTTCCGGAAGCGTAACGAGTACGGCCTACGGGGGCGCGAAAGCCAGACGAGTGGCGAAGGCTGGATAAGGAGCGATGGACTTGGCGGGGGCACTTCTATTCCCCCATGCATTCTTTTTACTGGGCACGAGGGGACATTTGGAGTGCTCTGTAGGCACACAGGTTGCGGCCCCTCTAGGGGTCCCACAGCTTTGCAGTGGCGAGGCGATGTTTCATCTCTTTTGTTCGGTAGGCGATATTGCCATTCTTTTTGGGCTCATTGTGGGGGCAGCCGGGAGGTTGTAGCGTGGAGGCTGCTTTGAGTACCGAGCCAAACAGACTTAATGCTAGAAAAAGGCTCTTAGTATTGCTAGCGGTTGATGGGGTTTCTTTTGTTATTAGTTGATAGTTAAGCTAGTAAATCAAAAAGTTGATATAAAAGAAAAAAAAAAAAAAAAAGTCTTCGCACAAGCACCGTCACCGTTACAACCCTAGTGGTTGAAATTCGAACTCGCCAAGCCAGCCAGCATTTGGGCCCTTGGCCAGTAAGAAACCGAGCCTAAAGGGAGCTTTCAGGCTTCATTGCACTCACGAAGTCTGCCCCATGGCAAACCGATTCCAGTAATGGAAACATTAACGCCTACGGTATACGCACAAGAACGACCTAGGAGCCGGATACCCGATAACAGTTGGATGTCTACTGGAGGTAGGCATCTTCCCGACAGGATGGAGGAGGAACCGCGGGGGGATGATTGAAGCCCGATGATACCGTGGTGAATTGATTCCCCAAGAGACGAAGGCGAGGAGGGAGAGATTTGGGATTGGGGTGGGAGGGTCGTTTGACCCCCAAAAGATGCTTGGGGAGGAGTGAGATTTTGTGGGTGGTGTCCGCTTCCATTTTTCTATTGGTCGCTAGGTGCCTGAGTCACGAGGCTGAGCCCCACACCATTGGTTCGAACGGCTTCCGGAAGCGTAACGAGTACGGCCTACGGAGGCGCGAAAGCCACACGAGTGGCAAAGGATGGTTATGTGGCGATGGTTTTGGCGGGGGCTCTTCCATTCCCCCTTGCGTTCATTTTTACTTGACTTGAGGGGACATTCGGAGTGCTCTGTAGGCACACAGGTTGCGGCCCCTCTAGGGGCCCCACAGCTTTGCAGTGGCGAGGCGATGTTTCATCTCTTGAGTTCGGTAGGCGATATTGCCGTTCTTTTTGGGCTCATTGTGGGGACAATCGGGAGGTTGTAGCGTGGAGGCTGCTTTGAGTACTGAGCCAAACAGACTTAATGCTAGATAAAGGCTCTTAGTATTTTCTAGCGGTTGATGTTGTTTCTTTTGTTATTAGTTGTTGTAAGCTAGTTAATCGAAAAGGTCGAATAAAAAAAAAAAAAAATATAAAAAAAAGGTCTTCGCACAAGCACCGTCACCGTTACAACCCCAGTGGTTGAAAATGCGACTTGTCGCACGAACCGGAATTTAGGTTTTCGACTAATCAACAACAGACCCCTCTTTAAAGCGAAAGCTTCATTCGACTCAATTTATCTAAAACTATGGAGTCGAGCCTAGGGCACACGATAACCGAGCTGGTCCTTGAGAATCAGGGACTACGCAAATGAAAGGCAGAAGAGAAAGCTGCGAGGCTGAGCCTGGAGGCTAAGGAGAAAGAGTTGGAAAAGAAGGTGCGAGATTTGGGAGAGGAGGTTAGTAGGCTTAAAGGCCTACTAGACACATGGGGAAGGAAGACGGCGGTTGCGTTTACTCCGAAGAAGATCACGTCTACGGAAATTCGCTTGAACACGCCTATGACACCAGTTTCACCGATTCCGTTCAAGTTGGGACGGAAAAGAGGAGGAGGGGAGGGTGAAGGGTCTTGGCTCTTGTCGAGGGTGGTGGAGGTGGCGGAGGGGAAGAGGAGGAAGGTTGAGGAAGAGGTGGGAACGCGGGTTGACCCTGAAAAGGAGTGGGGAAAAGGGCCTGTGGTGGGATTAAAAGTGAATGGTGTGGCGTGGTTGGTTGGGGTGGAAGGAGTGGTGGCCGAGTTGGGTCGGTTAGGGATTGTGAGTTGTAAGGGTAGTCGTTGGTTGGTCGACGATGCAGAACGGGACCGGCGGATGAAAGAGGGGAAGACTTCGTCGACGGTGTTGGCGTTGGTAAGAGGTGGGAAGAGTGTGGATGTTCTGTTTCTTCGGGGATGTGGTTGGCTGGCCGATGGTGCTCGATCCGGTGATTCCTGGCTGTAAAGCCTGTGAGGAAGGTGGATAGGTGCCGTCAGGTGAAGGTTGTCCTTGATGCCAATAGGAGGCGAGTTGAGAAAGTGTTCGGCCTGGTAGAGGCGTTCATGGGGGGAGAAGGGGAGGAGGAGGAGGTGGAATCAATCACGTCAGAGGAGAGGTATAGGGAGACGGTGGAGGAGAGGAGGGAGAGGAGAATGAGGAAGGGGAAGGGGGTGGAGGCTGAAGCGCCGAGGAAGGAGGAGAAAGAGGAAAAGGTGGGATTTTCGAGTGAGGTGAGGTGGGAGAAAGGGTCTCTGTTTGGGGAGCCCTCGGCTCCGAAAGGGGAGGCAAAGGCGGACTTGGACAGGGCGGCAGGTTTGTGGAAGTTGAAGGCGACGGAGGTGGGGGATATGGGGTATTGCAATAAGTGTCGGAAAATGGGGGGGGCGATAGGGGGTGCTTGCAAGAAGTGCAAGATGAGGTTGGTTTAGGGTTTTTTTTGACTGGGCTTGAGGGGACATTCAGGGTACGCTGTAGGTATTTAGTTGCGGCCTCTCTAGAGGTCCCACCACTTTGCAGTTGTGAGGCGATGTTTCATCTCTTGTGTTTGGTAGGCGATATTGCCGTTCTTTTTGGGCTCATTGTGGGGACAGTTGGGAGATTGTAGCGTGGAGGCTGCTTTGAGTACTGAGCCAAACAGACTTAATGCTAGATAAAGGCTCTTAGTATTTTCTAGCGGTTGATGTTGTTTCTTTTGTTATTAGTTGTTGTAAGCTTGTTAATCGAAAAGTTTGAAAACAAAAAAAATGAAAATGAAAAAATGAAAAAAGTCTTCGCACATCCTCCATCTCTCTTACACCTCCAGTGAAAGAAATAACAACAACAGTGACGTGTCACTTTTCGAGTTTTGGCCTATAGGAACCTTGGAATTTATCTCGCGATATTTTCAAGTCTTTATCTACCTTTGTCTTGTACCAAGGTATTTCCATCGATTATAGTGATTATTTTATCACTTTCATCTACTTTTATCTTTACTTTTGCTTTCTTTTACAACAAACAACCATTAGAATGTCTCCGCAAAAGTCTACAAGTTTTTTGGCGGCCAAGGTTGCCAATTTTGGGGTTGTCATGGCGGAGATGGTTTTGGAGATGAGCGAGTTGAGGCAGAAGATGAAGAGGCTCCGACATCATGTTTCGGTGCTTTCCAAGAGAAATGACCGGCTGGTGAAGCATGGCAAGAGTAGGGCGGCGTCATCCATTGCAAGTGACGCTTCCCTTAGCAGCGATGATGAGGAGGTAGGTGAGGAAGAGGGGTCGAGGGTTAGGGTTGTGAGAACGTTGGTTGGGGAAGGGGTGAGGAAGAAGGCGCATGACGACAGAGTTCCGGCGCCGTGGTGCGGTGAAGAGGCTGAAGGGTTTTGGAGGAAGGCTGCGGAGAGGGGGAGATTTGAGGGGCGCACCAAGTGGAAGGTGGCTGAGTTGGATGTGGCTGAGGTTGTGGTGGCTGAGAGTGTGGTGTTGGATGTGGAGGAGGGGGTGTCTGAGCCGGTGGTTAGGATGCCTTCTTATGAAGGGGTTGGTGAGAAGAGGAGAAGGGTGGAGGAGGGCCCAGAGGTTGAGGAGAAGATTGAGGAGGAGGAGGTGTTGATTGCCCCACTTGGTCCTAGGGCTGAGTGTGGGGGTTTGTTGAGGAGGGTGGGGAGGAAGTCAGTGTTTGAGGAAGCCGGTTCGAGGTTTGCTGCCAGTCATAGTTCCAACCATGCCCTCAGTAGAGTGTCCGGAGGGACGGACACCTGGCGCCAAAGTCCAGGTGGGACAGGGCTTACCGACTGAGACTGAGGATTGGTGAGAGTTCGTACAGAGGTGTTGGTGACAAGGGTAGGGGGAGAGGAGTTTATTTTGGTTCATACCGTGTATCACAAATCGTGACTAAGCAAGGCAGATTTCACATGACTAATAGTTATTAGTCATAAGGTATGTTTATGTTTCACGCTATGCAGTCAGTTGACTCATAGCTCTCACATGACTCGCACTTGCGTGTCATCGTTATGTTATGATTGGTTGATGTTTCTATGACTCACGATTGTGAGTCATAATGATGTAATGACTTTCGCGTGTGACTCACATTATGAGTCACGAGTTCCACGCAGGTGATGCGCTTTGCGCACCTGATATGTTTTATGTTTTATGATTGGTTTAGGCATGTTGCCCAGTGACTCATAAGGAGTCATCTGATAGATTTTGGGCATAACTCATTATGAGTCATAAGACTGTGTGACTCGAGTTATGAGTCACCGGGGTTAGGGTTGTTGGCATGAAGAGTCTATAAGAAGGAGACCTGGTCACAGTAGTTAGAGCTCTTCACGCAACCATCTAAGTAATACACCACTCAGATACTGGGGCACGGGCCAAGCCCATTGACAGTGACCTTCCATAGGTGCAATATGTTCGAGATACCTAATGCCCTTATCTCTATACTACCTCGCTTGTATGCGAGAACTCTATTCCTACACGATAGGACTTCCTAAGATCACTATACCTACTACGAACGCAAGATGTTAGTCTATAACGATAGACGAAGTAAACTACGTAGACTATGTCGATAGTCTATGATAGTCTCAATAGTCGTTTCCCGTTACGAACACCTCGAGGAAGGCTTGTTTGTTACACCGTGCGGCATTGGGGTGACCACCAATTGTTAGTGGTTTCACTGATGGGTGTGCGAGGTAAGGTGGAGGAGGATAGTGGTTAGAAGTTTTGTCTGTTTTGTTGTGTGTTTTTGTTTGTTTTTGTTGTTTTGGGATGGGAGGTAGTGGTTGATCGTACCCATACCGGGGAGGCCTGTATAACCAAACCGCTAGAATGGGGAGGGGGTTGGATCCGGGTGTTGGCTAGGCGATTGACTTGAGAACGATGACCGAGGGCAAACAGACTTGATGCTATAAAAAGCCCTATAGTATTCTAGATAGTTGTTATATAGCTAATAAGAATCGAAAAGATTGATAAAAAATAAAAATAAAAAATAAAAAAAGTCTTCGCACAAGCACCGTCACCGCAACAACCCCAGTGGTTGAAATTCGAACTCGCCAAGCCAGCCAGCATTTGGGCCCTTGGCCAGTAAGAAACCGAGCCTGAAGGGAGCTTCCAGGCTTCATTATCTCACGATTTTGTTGTCTGCCCCATGGCAAACCAATTCTGGTGGTGGAAACACTAACGTCTACGGTATACGCACAAGGACGACCTAGGAGCCGGATACACAATAACCTGTTAGGCATACCGGAAGACTTAGCCTTCCCTTAGTGAATAAAGACCTATAGTTACCCTACCTTAGGATTCTGAATTCAAAAGGACAAGCCAACACCCCCCTCCAGCACCAGCGTTGGGACGGCGCTACATCGGCAGACGCCGCCGTAGTTGCGTCCCCTCACCAAAGACATGGTCATTGGAACCCTCCTCGTAACCCCGTATACGTCGCGGCCGTCCGTCCGACCGGATCCCGTTCGCAGGATATATGAGGAAAGACCTTTGGCGAGCTTATGCAAGTGGTTCGAGCCAAATCGGTCGACGTCGCATAAAGTTACTGAGCACTAAAGACAAGAGTCGCGAAAGTGGTCACTAAGTAACGGGACGTTTTTACGGACAATGGTTAAGCAACATATTCTATACTCCACGCTCTCGCGATGAAAGTCGCAGAAGTGAATAGTGTTGTTGGATGAGGTAGTTTGAGAAATCAGGCATACCCGCACTCACATTCGTCAATAACATCTACAGGATGTTGACGGAACCACACGATAAAGATATGACTATAGAGGGATAATGGCTATTGGTGCGATTATCATGACAAGTCTATCTCATGCCTCGCAGATGTCGGTTGCAGAATATGTCTGCAATGCTGAGAGGTTCGATAACAAAGCTGGCCCCTTTGTTGGTTCGATCATGGAGACCATTCTGCGTATGCAAATGGTAAGCAAGACTCCATCCCGACGAAGATGGATCGTAACCAATGAACTGATGTGTGGGAGCACCGTCAGGAAAATTCATGGTGTTGCCATTCGGAAGTCGAAGTGAGATAACAGATTTGTCAGGGTTAAATGGTGTTCGCACTTTTAAGAAAAAAGCTGGAGTTGTTAGTAGGTACTTAGTTAGTATGAGAACTAGATGTAGCCCGCGACCACCCAGACGCGGCATATAAATATCAAGGTGCCTCCCGAGCTATTTGAACATTATCAAGCAACGGAGAAGAGATCTTATCAATATAAGTTTTTACGCTAGAAAAATCTTTATCACTTTACCTACCTCTATTTTTGAATCATTGAGCCTTCCTAGACAATCTCTGTCTACGATTAAGATTATCGGCCTGAGTTATCTCGCAAGACTTTGAGATAGGCTCCCGCCTAACATAACCGTTGGATGTCTACTGGCGGTAGATGTCTTGCCGACAGGCTGGAGGAGGAACACCAGGGGGATGATTGAAGCCCGATGATACCGTGGTGGATTGATTCCCCAAGAGACGAGGGAGAGGCGGCGAGATTTGGGATTGGGGTGGGAGGGTTGTTTGACCCCCAGCTTTGCAGTGGCGAGGCGATGTTTCATCTCTTGGGTTTGGTAGGCGATATTGCCATTCTTTTTGGGCTCGATGTGGGGATGGTCAGGAGGCTGTAGCATGGAGGCTGCGTCGAGTACCGAGCCAAACAGACTTGATGCTAGAAAAAGGCTCTTAGTGTTTTCTAGTGGTTGATGGGGTTTCTTTTGTTATTAGTTGTTGTAAGCTAGTTAATCGAAAAGTCGAAAAAGAAAAAAAAAAGTCTTCGCACACACCAAAGTGGCTTACCAGCAAAACATCCGTGAAAACTGGTGGGTCACAAAATAGCGTGTGCGATCGCTATATGCCGGACCCTTGTATACGGTCTCCAGCAAAGAAAAAAAATCGGAAAATGTGGAAATGAAAGGTCAGAAACACGGTTGCTCAATTGGCTCAAGCGCGCCGAGCGGTGTTCCTGTGCTAGCCTCGAAAAGGGCCGTCCCTGAGAGACAAAGAGGGAGAAAGGATGAGAATAATAATTTGATAATAAACTGATTTGGTAGTGGGGTGAATGTTTTTACCAAATAGTTTGGAAACGCAGACTGAAAGAGAGAAATCATAGTGGGTTCAAGTGGACTGTTTAATATATCATATCATAAAAGGTTAACAATAAACCTTTAATATCGGTAGGGCAATATATTGAGTGCTGTAAGCATCGCAAACTTCCTCCGCTCTTCCGTATGCCCGACCCTGCTCGAGTACAGCCGTGTCAGCAAATCCCAGGCCTTTCCAGTTGTTACCAGCACTGGGGAATTCTTCGCTAACTCTCTCTTCCACTCTTAATAGGTATTGCTCTCCAGGGCATAATAAACTCACGAACGTGGCTACACTATATGATATCTTAGCCATCCGGGATAATAGGGTGTAGCTATATAACAGATAAAATGGCGACTTTGGCGATGAAAGTCGAAAGAAGGGTTCAATTATCCGTGCTGCTTAGCCCAGTTCGCAATTCTTAACGAGTAACAAGTACGCTATTGTAACCCAATCTGCCTACCCTCCCCCATGATCCCGGCATCCCAGATGTCAGAGACGGGGTCAAAATTTCTCCCTCTGCGCAATCCCTGCCGGCCTCCGAGATGCAAGCAGGGTAGAGTACTGTAATTACCGGTACTTTGTTGGAAACCATGCTGCTCGCCATACTCTCAGGATACTTCCTTTGTCTTTAGATAGCTTCCGGGAACGCACTTTGCCTTCGGGCATAAGGAGGCTTCGGACTCGGGCATGGGAGGCTTCGGGTTCG
>Ga0307509_10004864_pt1 | contig 19052 bp, 27 predicted proteins | sample 10_EM_MG_FD_202245 | JGI IMG/M metagenome (GOLD analysis project Ga0307509, IMG submission 202245) | Populus trichocarpa ectomycorrhiza microbial communities from riparian zone in the Pacific Northwest, United States - 10_EM | ecosystem: Host-associated > Plants > Roots > Unclassified | place...
ACATTAACCGTTGACAGTGAAGGTTAAGACATATAGAGCCTAAGATGGAATTTAGTGCGAGAAACCCCGTGGACAGATGAAGGCCGAGTGGTCATTATCAGAGTTTGTGTGATCGACTACCCCCGGTACCGGATTTGCATGAGAATGACGATAGTTGGTTTGAGTCGCGTCATAAGCATCCCAATTGACATCACGGAACGTAAAAGAGCTTCTAGACGGTTTTGATTATGAGTGCCACGCGGGAATCAAAAGTCGCAAGTTGATTTTACAGCTTGCAAGTCACAAACTCGAAGGAGCCGCGACTCAGTTGTTGACTTGCGGAAATACGAAGGAGGTCGAGACGCACCTAGATGTCCACGGAAGACACCATCCAAAATGTGGGTGCCTGCTCCGTGATAGACAGCTCTGGAGGAAATGCATCAAACCCCGACACTGAGGATTGGAACGAAGTGAACCAAGTTCGTCTCGGTCCTTTCAGCAATTAGAATGAAAACTTCAAATGCCTAATCCTGCCCTGTGCCAATTCAAAATGCTAAAGGGTTAGGTAACTCAAGAAAGCGACATGATCGGGATAAGTTAGGGTGCCTTAATCTGGACCTGAACAAGATTATGTACGGACTGAGGTGGGAACCTGAGCGGACGAACTCTAGCCTTTTCAGGAAGAACGCGAGAAAATCGCGGGGGGTACCTTGCCCGATGTTGAAAGACCAAAGAAAAACTCGGAGGCCTCTGTCGCTGGGTTTGAAACTTTTACAATATGAGTGGTGGTCAGACGAACTGCGAGTATTGCATCTAGCAAGTTAGAGTTTGAAGCCAGTGCCATTTAGCTGGTCCTCGATCGAGGTGTCACGAATGTGGTCCGGTCGGCTCATAACAAAGCTAGCAGAGCAATGTTTCGCTGTAGAACTGGTGTTGGAGTACATAGAGTAAGCCAATGGGCTTTAGACGGCCAGCAAAGCATCATGAATATGGGCGTTTCGCTCCTATTAAGGGTAGTAGGAGCTGTAAGGAAGCGGTTCAGAAGGGAGGAGTGCCATTGAAGAATGGGCAGCCGAGTAGAAGACTATAGCAATAGTCCGGTGTTGAGATAACACCGGGGGCAAATACTCACCACATGTTGGCTCGACTTGTGTAAGTTAGACCGTTGTCCATCCAAGATGTCAATCATTCTTCCTTGACAAATGTTCTCGAAGTGTGCGTAATTTTTTGCTCCAAGATATGGCGTGAATACTGCCATCCTGCTGAGCCCTCAAATCCGTGGAAATCGTGCAGACCTGGAGCTTCCCGGGCCTCATGAATCATTACCCGCGCAAGTAAGCTATAAACTGAGAAAGTAGAACAACCCACCTCTGAAGCCGTTTTAAACTGGAAACCTGTACACAATATTAATATAGTAAGCCTTCAAGGTTTTCAGAGGTCTAATATTAGCCATCCATAAGTTCGTGTTCCAACTAGAGAAATATTTTCTGACTAACTTTCCTGTTTCATCCGCCGCGAAGTCCATTGATCTGAGCTATTTGGTGGAGCTGGCAAATAAGAGTCCAATCAATTTTACTTCAGAAAATAATGAGCTCCAGCACGAGGAGTCCGATCTGGCACGACTCTTGGGATGGATTGACACATCTATGGAAACTCGAGCAGCGCGCAACCAATCTTGTGCAAGGAATCTATCGAACATCGTTCAAAGGGGCTGCAGGTCCATAGTCACTAGTGGGTCCGAGTCGACAGACCGAAGGGCATCCAAAAAAAGTTGGCGTCTCAATCAAGCTTAAGATTCATGCCATTCGACACCGCGCACTTGTTCTATACCCCTTTTCTTGCTCCAGTAAATTGGACAAGTTACGTAAAGGACATCCAGAGTCGCGAGTGGGAGGTTGGCAAGACCATACAACCTCTGGACAACGTTACCCTGACAATTTTCTTGTTGTTTACGCTGATGGTTTTGGTGGTCAGGTTCTCGTGATGTACCCTTATTTCGAGGATATCATCCATCATCGCCCTCTGATGCTCAGTCCTACTCCACCTCCAGTCTTTTTTTTTCCAGCGCTATTGGCCTAACTTTCTGAGTCCACTGTCTTAAGTTTCTTTCGAAGACATCCTACTGTGCAATCCTGATCTAAGCACGCTTTGTCGCCGTGCATTGTGAGCGCCTATACTGGTGAGGGTTTGAAGGACGTGACATGGGCCGTCCTTATGTCGAAGTGGGCTTGATTTAGCGGGGTCCAGGAATCTCATTACTTCATAATACTAACTTTTCTGAAGCAGGAATGAATTTGATAGATCACTTATCACGGTGGAAGGCCTTGGCCGAGACGGACGTTGACTATTTCGCGGCAGGAAGTGAGACAAGAAAATAATAGGATTCTATTCATGCATGATGCCAAAAAAAAAAAACGACGACGATGATAAGAGTGAACAACGAAATCATAATTCCAACACAGCATCTCTATCTAAGGGAAGAATTGAAAATGTAGTCAGAGCTCGAGCAAGTTTTGTCAATGACTCTAATGGTGATAGATAGATAGAGGAATGGTGATGATGATAGAGGTGAATAATGATGAATGTGGAATACATTACGTGGAGAGTCTGTGCCGGGGATGTCAAAGATCCGAGAGTCGGGATGGGCAAAAAGAAAGAAGTAATGAAGAAAGAGAAAATAGATCTGCATATAAAGGAAAACTTGAAAGAAGCTACAGTATGTATGTATATACAGGGAAGCAAGGAACGACAGCAAGGGGGACCATAGAATGCACAAGGAGAGAAAAGCAAAAAAAAAAAAAGAGAAGCAGCGAACAAAGCAACTCAACATTTCAAGCTTCAAACCCATAACACCACCCGCTACTTGAAAAAATCGCTTCCAGGTCCAAGCTGGCTCTCTTCACCCTCGCTCTTCGCAGACGCCTCAAGCTGTGATCCCGCAACCGCCGAATCAGCCTCAGACGCCTGCGACTCTGCCCCATACCGCATATTCATCAAAAACTGGCTCTTCATATTCAACTCCTGCGTACTCGTCATCATCCGCTGCGCCTGCTGTGGTGCGCCTGCAGATGCCGATCGTCGGTGTCCGAATCCAAGGCCTAATGACGCCGGACTGGTCGAAGGTTGATGGCGATGTTCAAACCCAACAATCCTCCGAGTCCCAGCCCCTTCCAATACTGCCTCTTCATCGACCACGATGCTCCTCTTGAAAGGGTCCATATCCTCATCCTCCTCTTCGTTGTTGTTCGGGAGGGAAGGTGGTGGTGCCCTCGATGACGGTCCAGCAACAGGCGTTCGCTCATCCGAATCCCCCTCTGAATCAGGGAGGTAAGGACTTAGAGGTGCCGTCTTGAATTGCGACTGGGTGATACCACGTTGCTGGTGACGAAATACTGACGAAGGTGCTGCCTTCCTCCCTCCAGCCACCGCGTCCTCTGAATCGCTATCTTCGTCTCCAACATCAAACAACGGCGAGCGCGGTACGATCGTTTCGGGTTGTCGTGGGTTTTTTCGTTGCTGTGGTTCTCGTGTGGCATCATACTCAAAGGCAACAAACACCTCTTCTCGCCTCCTCTCGCCTGAGGCCTTGTCGATGCAGTAGCAAAGGTACAGCGTGTCAGCCCTAGATCAAATAAATAAAATGTCACTGTTGTAAAGATAGACAACTCACGTATCCTTCACCAAACCTACGCAGAACAACCCGACCAAAGCGGTCACAGCACCGGCGAGGACCGCAGCACCCAGAGCTTCATTCGGTGCTCCTAACGTGTGAGCGACGAATAGGTACGTCATTAACGCGAATGGGAACGTCAGTGTTAGCGGAGATATCGTCAACAACGCAAGAGGTGCTGCACGCTCACAGATTAGCACAACACAACACAACACAGATTGAAGAGAACATACGTTCAGAGCTGAACCTCCTCTTCCTCGCTACGTTCCTTCTCTCTCCCCTCACTGGCTCTGTTTCAACTACCGGTCCTTCAATTCCACTAACCAGTACACGACCACGCCTCGCGCTCTCCCAAAAGCCCGCACCTGTCAACCCAGCATAAACCAATGCGTATTTACTCAACGCCTCACTCTTCTGCTCTAACCACACTACAGCTATCCGGACGCCGGGTACCACATACAAAGCAACTGGCACGCTGAGCGGTACCCATGGGATGCGCAACAGTAGAGGTGGCAGACGTTGGAGGAGAAGCGCTAGTAGCGCGAGCATCCGGAGTATCGTAAGGATGAGCGCGGACAGGACAATAGATCCTAGAGAAGGACCAGTTGAGCGTATTATGGCGGCATGGATGGTGTGTGTAGAGGTTGGCGGTGCCGGTGGTGCCGACGGACTGTAATAGTTGATTAGTGAGATAGAGCAAAAATCTCAACTATGGGTATACTTACTCTGTGAAATACCAGGCGCCAATGACGCTCGCACACGTCGTTCTTAATACACCTCTCGCAACTGCCCAACTCCATAACCATACACTTACAACAAGAACAATTGCCCAATTCGCCCAAGCATGGACATGCCATTCGAACCCACTTTTCCCGACATCTGTCTTATAGCCCACTAAAAGCAGCCGGAAAATAAGGGTGATGAAGGGTAAACTGCCTATCAGCATGGCCAGTAGGATTGCTGGAGAGGCGGCAAGGAGGAAGGGATTGGCGATGAGAAGATGAGTGGTTAACGTTAATGTCGATGAGGTCGTGTGAATGTGTCTTGGGAGATGGAGCAATCGGCGGGCAGTTAATAAAGATAGAATAAGTGGAATGAGAGAGAAGAGGCGTAGGCTATCAATCCGGCTATTAATATCGTGAAGAATTAATGAAGTGAGTAAAATGCTTACCCCACGGTTTCACCCCAAGTAGGCGGTGTATCTCCATCCCACATGAAACTGCCTACGAAGGCCCAAATTGCTGAGATAAATAGTGTGGCTGGTATGAAGACGGATGTCGCGACCATGACAGGTTTCACGAATATCCGCAGTAGGTAGACATGCACGTACGCGGCTGCCGCGCTGACGAATGTTAAGATGATGAGCATGGGGACCGTCCGGAGTAGAATTGTGTATGGTAACATCGAACTAGGGATTCCTTTTGGTCTCTTCGTCACGAAGAGGAGGAGAATGCAGAAGAAAAAGCAGAGGGTGACGAATCCTAACCAGAGCGATATCCAAGTCGCATCGTGGTATTTCCGTCGTTTACGTGGGGTATGTCGCGGATCGGGTAGGAAAAAGACGTCAAGAGGACGTATTAGGCCGTCTCTAGGAAGAAGAGAATCTGTCAGGGAAAGAGAATGAGGTTCCCGGGAAGGCGGGGGCAATGGTGCGTTGGGATTTGGTCGTTTCTGGCCTGGAGGTGCTGGAGATGCTACCAGCAAATCTGCTGGAGGACTTGAGTCGGAGGATGCTGGCGAAGGCGAGCGACGAGGAGAACGTGCCAGATGTGCCAGCCATCCCTGAGGAGATGCTGGACTTTGAGAACGTGCAATGAGAGGTACGGCCTGCCCCCCCTGCCTATTGGTCCCAAAGTGCTCGTTTTCATCGAGCCGTAGATAAGGGTCTTCGTCGTCGTCATGAACTATCCTCTGGGAGGTCATCCCGCTTTCTCGGAGATGGGGGTCGTCCATGTCTTCAAGATCAGTCTCGTTCCCCCCATGGCGGGAGCCATCATCCGTGGTAAAGGAGAAAAACATGGGCTGAGACGAAGACATTGTGGAAACCCCATTCTGTTTACTGAGATACTGGGATGCATACGCCGCGAAGGAGGCCATGGACCTGCAGCTTTGGCCTTTGGGTTCCTGGAGGAGTAATAATAAGTTTGTAACTCTGAAGCCAACAACCAGAGTGACGCATGCGTGACGAGCTGTGACTACTCCCTCACCTCGTCTTCAACTCGTCAAAAACTACCATCCGAGGCAGCCCAAGCCCCGAGGTCGCTGACTTGGTACTTAAAGGTAAGAGGTGCTCTTCGACAGAACCCATGTGTTTGATCTATAAAAGCTGGAATCAATCCGAGGATTCTGATCTTATGGAATAATGGAATCAGTATCCGAACATCTCCGTTCTGCAAATCCGACTGGAATTCGAAATTGTTCAATTATCTAAAAATGGATCTTTGGGATAAAGGTATGTGTTCGTTCAAATTTCCGTTCTTTGGGATCCTCAAAAAGGATTTGTTCAAAGTGAGGCGGAGCTGCTGGCCGTCAATATTTCAATCTTAGGGATGACTCGTGATACTAGTGAGGCGTAAAAGGGGGCTGTTTTCTCCTCAGGATCCCCTTTTCTCAATCCCAATGGTCACTACCAACCCAGAAATAATGAACACTGAAACTAATGTTATCAATCTCTCTGCCTCTGGAGACAGCAAAATCGCTGCAGTCGGTCTAGTCACTGTTCTGGCCGCGCAGAAGTCACTCGCCTGTTCAAATTCGAGATTAAATCTGGCCGGAACAAGGTCACGATCCTGGAGCTTCCTCGTTTGCTCCGAGAGGGTAAACGACTCCTGATGTTATTTCACCCTTGACTGGATTTCGAGTAGGGTGGAAGGGAGAGGAAACGCTTCCATCCATGATGTAAACATCTCAAGGCCTTTACCTCCCCTCAGCCGTCCGAACCCATCCCTAGGTCGACCACTGACGAATTTCTAAAGCGAAAATGTGACGAGACGAAGAAGGCTCTAGAAAGCGCCCAGGAATCCGGCTTCACTTTAACGCGTTATTTATCGACGGTCTCTGTGACCCAAATGGAAAGTTCGAACCTCTCCGGCATGCTCGATGAGCACGACCTCACCGCTCGCAAATTCGACCTCCAGATTCTTGACCTCGAGAAAGAGCTGGCGGAGGCGTGATGTCCCAAAATGGCAAAATTTCCGCTGACCAGGACAAGCTGTCAGTGTTGTGCCTTCTATTGTAGCCTTGTGCATTATATTATAAGTAATTAATATTCAGCATGGGGATCCTGTTCCCATCGATTTTTCCTAACTTACCAAAAATCGGCCCTCAAATAGTCAAAATTTCGGACGGGGCCTGTTTGAAAGGTCGGAAGGTCTGAACTTGGAGGACATTCGGGTTTGCCGTACCAGTGGCATACCGGGAATCAAAAGCTGCCCTCGCTATATCGTTCTTGCAAGAGTGGAATTACCAACGGGAACACTGACTCGGAAATGCACCTGGAACTAGCTTGGTTTGCCAGCTATATAAGCCCCAGTACGGAATTGGCGTTGTGCAATTAAATAAATGTTCGTATTGATTCGAAATATGGAAGATATTGAAAAACATCTTAGTTAGTGCTGAATGTCGCTAAGTTTACATTTTTTTTTTTGACGGTGGTGGCTGTGTTGCCGCTTTGCTTCTGACCACAATGATCACGACTCGACGGCGATTCGGAAGGACGGGCTGCAGGCGCCTAGTCAACCTTTACACGTTGCAAGCACATGTCCTCCTCCTCCAACCTCAACCATATCGGACTGTCGATAAAGCCAAGGGACGTGATGTTTAACAAAGGACGGTCGGGTTCCATGAACCTCAAGATTTCGATCGATAGTTCACCTCGTGTAGACCATAGCGGAAAATCAGCAGGTACTACCAGTGAAGAAATCCTTGGCGATCTAAACCAGATACATATTTCCTCGAGCAAAGATGTCGAACGTTCCACTGTCCGTTCGAGGAAGGCTTTCTTTGAAGCTATGGTCAAGGCCGATGCCAAGAAATCTGCTCCCAAGATCGCTTCGGATGAAAAGGCCCAACCTCTTCATCACAAAGGATTAAGGGTGTGTTGTTGCTCTCTTATTTCTCCTTCATGATTTTTTGGCCACTCAAAGTGACCCCTGCAGGCGGTTTCGAAGGAGGGGAGTACACCCCCCAAATTTCGTGTTCACCTACCCCGTCAACAAGCAGCGGCAGCTTCATCCGATTTGATTTTACTCCCTTCCGTCTCAGTTAGCCCTGGTCAAGAACAGCGAGCGAAGGTAATAGAGGGAGTTACGACCTTCCAAGGCCTTCATCCAACACACGCGGACCGGAAGGCCCCTTTGCTTCTCAGTGACCTAAACCGATTTCCCTCTCTTGGGAAAGCTCAGGGCACTCCTGCCACTTCTGTAGCAGTCGACGCCGATTCCCAGGCGGGTGTATTCCCAGCAACCAAGCGTCATATCAATACCTTGTCCCTGGACTGGACGGCTGATCCTATTTTTCCCCCTTCGCCACCATTGACACCAAAAACTCCAAATTCCCAAAACGTTGATATCTTCCTGCTTTCAAGGCTCAGACCACGAGTTCAATTGCGGACTGGCTCTGATTCCAGTCCGGATACCACCCCGTCACCTTCGCAGCGCTCTGCTAGGAAAATTTCGGCGGCTGATAAGCGCAAAGAGACTCGTGACAACACAATTGAATTTCTCGCTACTCTGCAAGAGACCCCTGTGAAAGTTGAATCGTATTCCAGTCATACCTACGAACCACCACCCAAGGCGACGTGTTCTCATGCAGCAGCAGAGGTTCAAGAACTTCGAGACAAATTAGCTAACGCCATGCGCGATCTTCAAGCGGCCAAGGATGAAACAGTCATATACAAAAACTCAACTGTTCAAATCAACAGGGATCTGGAGCGTTTGGCGAAGGATTTGAATGCAACAACAGATGCCCACAAGTCACTCGTGCTGCGCCACGAGAGGACTAGGTCCGAATTGGAGATGGCTCGAGATGATTTTAGGAGGTTGACTGGGGAGAAGCGTGAATGGCAGGAACAGTTCGATGTGATGCACCACAAGGTCGTTCAGGCTGAACGACAAATAAGGCGTCTCGATCATCTCACAAAGGCAAGGTTTGAAGCACGTCAGGACGACGTTTTCGGTTCGCCCACTCGCACCAAAAAACTGGCCGCTCTTTCAAGAGATCCAAGTACAGAAGTGGTCAAGGCCATTTCGTCACTCAACATCAAGATTCAACAATTGGCTAAAAACTTCGTCGGGAATTACCTGGAACAAGCGATTTTTTGCCCCATCTATCCACAGGGCAGCGTTGTAGTCAAGGCGAAGAAGATGCTGGGCGAAGATCTGACCCAGATGCTGCAAGCTCACCCGAAGATGGAAACCTCGTCATTCTACCAACTCCTCGTGACTGTCGTATTAGAGATTTTCTTGGTTCGATGGTGTTCATCTATCATTGAAGGGTGGTATCCTGAGCGGTTGTCATTTTCGGATTTGCTGGCCAAGTTATCATCGCAAGTAGCGGAAGTCTCGCCTTTGACGAGCCCCAGTGAGTTTTTCGTGTTGTATGACTGCCTTCGTTTTCAATTCAAGCACTCTAGCTCAATGTGGCAAACAAATGCGAGTTATTGAGACCTTGAACGTCGCTTCCTCGGAATTCCTTGCGTGGGCCGCAGATGCTTTTGATGACCTTTCGGGTATTTTGATGATAGGTGGACTGAGCATCTCCTCTCAGAGCGAAATCCTGAGTATGATACGGGATCTCTTCGATTTGGCCTATGGCATCAGAGTAGGCCTAGCTGAGAAGGACATATGTCACCTCGAACTCGTCGTTGTGGGACCGGGCACTCCTTTTCACCCAAAATGGATGGACGAGTCTCATACGCTAACGCGAAAAGGCACTCTGGAGACGTTGTCGAAAATGGGACCTATCGTTGGAACGACTGGTCTGGGCTTGAAGCTCACAGCAAAGGCTGCCAAAAATGATGAACAATCCTACCTCTTGAAGCCGAAGGTCGTTTTGTGGAATAACAAACCTTGAGAATTCTGAATCTCCGTTAAATACTACAAAGCCTAGAGTAGAATTGATAGTCATAGATCACGTTACCGTAACGGCTACAACAAGTCTTGAACCATAATCCATTACAACTTGGGCGAGTCAGATTATTGTAACCAACATGAATTCCCCTCCTGAAATTGGGTCACCTTCACCCTCAACGCCTTCTTCTGGTTCGCCCCCTCCAGAGGAAGCTTATCCGCAGACAACCGCGAACGCATCGAGCTCGTACATCTCGAACCTGACAAGCCATATTGGTGCTGCATTTGGAGGCCAGAGTTCTTCGAAACGTCGATTGCCGACAGGGTCATCGTTTGGAGCTGCATCGTCCTCACGCGACACAAAGACCAGGAGGCGCGGAGCGGAGCCTGGGCGCACAGGCGGTGGGCCTTGGGAGTTCAAAGAAGCTTCAGGAGGAAAGAAAGAGAAGGATGAACTGATTGATACAGCGCTCGTTGAATATCTAAGGAAAGGTAAAATGTCAATCACTCTATTTGAATATGGATCTTGACGATATCTAGAAATCGGGGACCCTTTCTTAGAGCAGGGAATCAGAGGATAGCTCGCGACGATTGGGACCTATTTTGTATGTTGGTGGGTTGAGATCTGCCCATCGTGTGGCAATCTTACTGAAGTCTTCCTCCAGCTATCTTGTTGTCCTCCGCTTTGTATTATAGATGCCACTCAAAGCATCATCATTGCAATCATACCAATCATACACCTTGTAGTAAAACCAAACCGTCACATCCGGTTGAGGCCGACTGTACATCTCTCCCATAAAAATCTCCTCAGCTAAGTTCCACACATTTCTTTGATATCAGGAACAATATAGGATGACAGCAGGCGTTTGTACGAATACTTTGTGCCCTACTAGGACACACACCTCGAGCCATTATTTAAACAATCGTTGAATATCCTGAACATCGCGGGTCGATGTGAACATTGGCAGGCCGATCCATTCAAAGAGTTGGCTAACAATATGAATTTCTGCCCAGAGGAGACTAAATGCCCATAACTGGATGTATGTATCTGTCGCCCACATATCGCTACTCTCAAGTGCAAACTCTCCCTTTTCATCTCCTCCTGAACCTCGGCTACCAATAACCATTCAAAACTCACGTTATCGGCGCCCTTGGTGAGTAGCAGTAATCATCCGTGTCCGAATCCACGCTGATTCTTCCATACCACACCCATATACACGTATTCTTCTACCTCTGCGGATCACAGAGAGATAGCATTTCTCTATATCTCCCTAGGAAGACTGATCCTACCTAGGCTCGGCGCAGTTTGCATCAAGGTCCAAAGCAGCCTCGTCGAGTGATTTACATTCAACATTCCTAATTTCTGGATCCGCTGCCGTGAGAACAGTCTGGCAAAATGGGATGACAGTAAAGAAATAGTTAAGTTCAGATTTTCGTGGGTTTTGTCGTCTGTGTATTTGCAGCTCGCGGAAACATCACCGATCACATGGCTATGGCCTCAGACCTCCTATTATTAATTCAAGTCCTGACCACCATGTCTTACCGATTCAAACTCAAGAAGGCCTATGTCAGGACTCAATGGGCATATTTTGAAGCTGGGAGCTTCTTTCTTCCAAAACAGGCGAAAATTTCAGCATTTTCCCGGCTAATGTTGGTTTGGCTTTCGTTCTGAATGGCAAAGAGAGCACTCTCAAGGACGACGAGAATCTCCAGTTATTCTATAGCGTGAATCAATCCTCCGAAATAACCTTCGTCGTTCGAGTTCCCTGATAATGGTGCGATTTCTGCTCTATTGATGTCTCGTTTTTCTTTTCATCTGCTCGCTTCTCCTTTATCACCTTGATGACATCTGCCAATTTCTTTCACGCTCAACCTCCTCAACTTGGTCTCAGGACTCCAATCGGTCGAACTCGTCCAAGGGCGGTAAGCAACGTAGTGGTCCTACTACAGAAAACAATGATTTGCTCAATAGTTGAACCAGATGAGATATTAAGGATCTATTATTGGTTTCTGGATGGGTCCAGAAACCCCTCCTCGGTTAAAATCAAAGCAAGAAATGTTGTGGAGGACCTGAGGAAGGCGATCAGCAGGAGCGAACATAAGTTTATTACTCTTTGGAAGGTGGGTTCATTCCAAGCTATTTGTGTTCTGCTGGCCTGTATTATTGCTGCAGCTGATGCTATCTGTCCAGCTCAATGAACCAGAACCTATCGACCCAGATGATTTCCTGGCTGAGCGCATAAAGGCGCGAGGTAGTATTACGATGTTTGCAACCAGATTGAGCACTACAAATGACCTATCAGCGCTCTTTCCGCAACCCCCTCGGGACAAACATGTCCACATTCTTGTGCGACATCGATCCACAGGTGAGGGCCAGTTCTCTATACTGCCAATTCCGCCTTGCTGATGTTCCGCCACAAATAAGCGAAACGGAGCAGGCCTCCAGATGTTGGCCGGGAGGAGGTGAAGAAAAGCCGGAAAGATGTAAACATTAACATATTGCCATCAGAACGTAAGTTCTCATTTCTTTGGCAGATAGCTACATTTTACATATGCCCGCTTTTGCAATAGCTGCCCTCCGGTGCTTACAAGAAAAGTTACAAGGCATCAAACTCGATCCTGGCTACTACTCAGATCCTCACAATATGATCACCATTCCTTTCCATTCATCTTCTCAGAACTGCCGCTAGAGCGATTTCGCTTCAAACAGTCTGACTTTTGAGTTCATGGGCCGGGAAGCTTTCTCTGAACTGTGGCGTACTGTTCAAAACTTCAGTCCTATGTCCTGCACTAGATTATACATCCAAGGGACAATGGGGTATGGCAAGCCACACATTCTTGCAGCATTGGCCAGCCTTCTATCTCGCTCTGGGAAACGGACGGTGTACCTGCCCGACTGCAGAGAGGTGTTAGCAAACACGATGAGATATCTGCAGACTGCGCTCCTCTGTGCCTTCGCTGATCCTCCCTCATCTGATAAACGCGATACAATCCGAGCTCTTGAGTCCCTGAAAGATCTCAAAGGCTTCTGCTGTGCGAATAGCAAAAGAAGTCCGGGACTAGAGAATATCTAACTAGCTTAACCACCGGCCACTATCGAATCATTAGCGCGTCGGCGAACCAAAAAAACGGCGCTACACATGGAAATCAAGCAGACAGGCGAGCGGAAGCTGTCGTTGATGGGTGGAATGACTGAAGTAAGCAAATATTCAAGCCTTTATTTTTTTATCATCTCATTTCTATCCCCTATGATAGAGCGAGATGAAACAATGGTGGATCCATCACAAGGAAAATGTCCCAATTTTAGAAGGCAATGACAAAGCCGAGTTGGAGGACCTTACGGGACGCATCCCCCTTCTTCGCCCCCTTCTGGAGTTCGCCAAGGAGCCGTTCCACAATATACAGCAAAGTTTTTTGATGCATCAAGATCTTGTCATTGTTGGCAAGAATATTCAAAGGTTTGCTAATGAAATTTTGAAAAATGGATCTGTACATTTTGAACGGTGAGTGGCAAGTCTTATTATCTTAAGCATCATATTTGTATTTCAGCTCTAAGATTCTATCTGCTCGGCTGCCTAACTGCCCCAGATATATCAAACTCTGACCCTGAATGTTTCGACAACCAATACTTCTATCCTGATCGAACATTCAGCTTTGGTAATTCCACATGCGGTCTAGCAAGACAAGCTGGTGCCATTGTCGTTCGTACGGAATCGCCTGGCCGACTGGTTGGTGATGTATGGCTCCGCGCGCTCCGCACCTTCAAGGACAATCCTCCTGTTGTCGGGTTCCTGGTAGAACAAGCGTGTCTCAGTGCCCTTTCCACGACCGGTTTCAACCATGGTAACATAAACTCATGGGGATCCTTTCCAGCCACACTTTTCGAGGGTGATCTCATTAAGGCTATTCCTAGTACTGGGGACTCTGAAGTATTCTTTATTCCCAAAGAAAGGATCTTTGGGAATAAAGAATATTTCAAAGTTGATGACACGAAGAGAACAGTGCTGGTAGTCCCGATACAAATAACAGTCGCCAAGGAACATGCAGACTCAGAGGCGAGATTTTATTCTAGATGGCTCATTTGAATGGCTATCAAGGGACAACGGCTTTTGTGTGGGTTGTTGAGACCAACCATTCTTGGAAAATGATAGAGGAAGAATTCAAAACCACTAGGAACCATTCAACGCTGTGTCACCCATGAGCAGATTGTCATCACGGTTACCAGCAGAGGTCAGCCGTACTCTGGGACAGCAACTCGCATCCATACGTAAACTGTAGTCAATGCAACGGTGGCCTCATCTATTCACTGGTTCACAGGTGTTCTATAGGCAGCAGTTACATATAGGTCTACTTGATACAAATTGTAATGTCATACAGCAGGTAATACAGCCATCCATAAATAGTCTCATTCGAAAAACGTCAATGCCTGTCAATGCTCGACCCACTATACCTTCCTTTTCATAAACCCTCTCGCGAGCACACTAGAAACCACATCTTTGCTTTTATCAGGCTGCTTTTTGATTCCACCGGCCACGCGGGAAGTTTCTTCCTTTGCCATCCTTCTCTCTGACAAATTCGTCTGAACGCGTCTCATCGCTACCCCATGTTCCTCCGTGGGGAAATCAAACCCATGGTCGACAGATAAGGTACCCGTCGCCATATCCGTCCGACTACCCGGTCGAACGTCAAGGGATGGCCGGCCGGAGAATCGTGGAGAGTGAACACTGCTTGTCCGTGAGTCGCCATGGCGGGGTGATGCCACTCGTGATACTCTCGATGTGGGTCTTTGTCTGGGAACTACGAGATCATATCTAGGTCCTTGACGTGAAAATTCGGATAAATCTTGATTGGGGTACATCTTCTGTAAGAGTTGGAACGTTTCGAGATCTCCAGCGCTGTAACCAAATTTCCAAGCTTTGTAAAGGAGGCGAGGGGCTAGCGAAAGCGATACTGTGATAGGAAGACAGAGCCAGAAATAGGCTGATTGAAAAACATAGTGGTAGTTGCCATAAAGTGTCGTCACTGCATAACCAGGGGATATAAGAGAATAAATGACCTGCGGCCATCGATCATATAAGATAGCCGTTATTGATGAAGGGTTCGTTGTAGCGTACCGTGAAAACCCATTGCACAACGATTCCGATGAAAACAGCAAAGAAAATCCACCAACTCCAGGCAGTGGCACTGAATCCGGTGAATATATTAACCACGAGAACACCTGAAATCGCCATTGTCTACAAGGATGAAAATTAGATATGAGAAGGAAGCAACCGTATTGTGCTTACAGTCGAAAATTCGTTGATATATCCGTCGTATCCATCCATCCTCGAAGTCGGCGAGGTATATGTGTATAAAATCAGGAAATAAATGACCGCAGACTACAAATTAAATGAGATATTAGACAAGGTTCTAAGGAATTAAAAAGTGGACCAACTTGAACAACACCATCTAGCATATACACCAGGAAAGGCTTCGTTCCAAACCACGTTCCTTCTCGACCATAGCGGTATAATTGGGGTACATCCATCAAAACGCGCGAATCTGTAGAATAGACGTGATGAGGTATGTGTCAAGGATCGTCAAAGGTCGCACAACACACCAAGGAAGCGGTCGAACAGGCCTACTCCAATGACAGGTGCGATTGTCCACAGGGAATTCCAAAATAAAATAAAAATATAATTCATCACACTGGTGATAAAACCCGTTAGCATAGCATAAAGAAAGATTCAGGATGGAGGCTCACTAGTTTGCACTCCACCCATCATAGATTTGGAACCAAGCCAACACGCCAACTGGGACAATGTTTTTATAAAAAAAGTTGAGAATCCTAATGAAAGCACCCAAATTCGTTCAGTTCCATCAAAAATGCAAGTAACGTCAATCAATGGACGTACATGACGCCATTTCGAGCATATGACCAATGTCCATGAACAAGCAGCAGCTTCTTGAGGAACCGAAACTAGTAGCACAAGGGGTACCCCCAGGAATTCAGTAATGTGATCGAAGGAGGTAAGGAAAACCATACCTGGGCAATTGAAAAATCTGAGGAATTGACAGCCTGAAGGCCTTCCTCGCCTGAAATCCCAACCCCAACATCCGCGGCCTGGATCATGCTGACATCGTTCGCTCCATCGCCAATCGCCAACGTCATAGCGCTCAATCCATCTTTGACCAAATGGACGATCAAAGCCTTCTGAAGTGGGGAGACGCGACAGCATATGACCCCATCACAGAGGGTAGCAAGGCGGAGGAGCATGTTTTTGTTCTCGTCATTTGCGAAAGCCTAAAAAAAATGGAAATCAACAAGGAAGATAGAAAGGGCTAAATGAAAACTCGGCGACGGACCTCAAGTAGTGCTGCCCCATCCACAACGAGAATACACCCTCCTGGGCGTGCTCCATTGTCCGCACCGACGATGGAAGTCGCACCGGTATTTATTCTCTGAAGAGGGATGGGTTGCTCAAAAATACTTTCTGTCGATGGGGATATCAGCTGATCCCTAGTCGTAACCTGCTGTTCTGGAAAGAACTGCGCCAAAGCATTGACCATTTGGTGGTGCGCTGGCCGTGATCCGCCACGGATAATAACGATGTTCGAACTAGGATTAATCAAGTTCGTGCTGCGTCCGATAGCTAGCAATACGTCACAGTATCAATATTTGTGGGTTGAATTGTGAGCCGAAGGATGCTGACCAATTGCTGTTTCCAGCTTATCTCCCGTCGCGACCCAGATTTTGATTCCAGCTTTTTTCAGGTCTTCAATGGTTTCTGGGACCCCGTCTTGTAGTCGATCCTCGATAGCAGTCGCGCCGACCAGATGAAGTTGCTGCTCTAACTCGTTGGCGACCATATCCACCTGTTCTTCGCGGTTTTCGAGGGCAATGGTCGCTTGCTGGTAACGCAGCCTCCAGGCCTCGTATTCATGTACTATATTGGGAAAAATTCAGCATAGGTGGCGGTTTCCATAAAGAATTATAAGATGAAAAATACCTGGTATTGTTTTATAGGCCAAAGTCAGCGTCCTCAACCCACTACTCGCAAACTCGGTCAAGTGAACTTCTGTCTCCCTTTTCATATCCTCCTGAGTTTCAGTCATTAATAACCGTTCAAAAATCACATTATCGGCGCCTTTGGTGAGCAGCAGTACTTCACCCTTGTCCGAATCCACATCGATCCTTCGCAACACCACACTCATACGCTTTCGCGCGCTCGTAAATTCGAGGATTTCCAGGAGTTCATATTTTTCTGCCTTTGCAGATCGTGGTGTGCGGATGGATAGAATTTCTCTGTCCTTCCCCAGGAAAACAAATCCTACGTTAGACGCAGCTTGTACCAAGGCAGCCTCGTCGGGTGATTGGGCTTTGTATTCAATGTTCCGAGTTTCTGGATCCGTTGCCGCAAGAACGGTATGGCAAAGTGCGAGGATGGTGAAGAAATAGTTAAGGAAGGAGGTATTAATATTATTATTGCTGGCGGCGTATTGGATGTCGTTCAGGAGATCAGAGTCGCTGAACTTAGCAGTTGAACCTTTTTCTGTTTCTTCCGATTCATCGGGGGTTCTGCCGTCGCCTCGGTACACTTTTCCAGCAATCGAGCACATTTTGAACAGCATCGAGTTCTAGATGCAACATTCAGCATGGAAAATTCGGTCGAAACGAAAAATTAAACAAACCTGTGTCAACGTGCCTGTCTTATCAGAGAATATATACTCAATTTGGCCTAAATCATCTGCTAGATTCCAAGTCCTGGCTTGCGTAGCCTGGTTGGTTTTGTCGTAACAAATGTCGGAGTCAAAATAGATGAAAGCAGCTTGACACGTGCGGACGAATTCCATGGATATGTATAACGAGATTGGAACAATGGCTTGGAACCTGGATGTGTAAGAAATTAAGGAATGTAATTCAAACGCAACAAGTAATAAAGCAAACTTACGTCAAGAGAGCAAATGCCCATGTAACAAGCCCATTTATTTTCGGATTGTCGTCGCTTTTGTTGTCTCCATAAAGCCAAGGTGCATTTAGAGGGAAGAATTTCTTTTCCAATGAGGAATCTGCGATAGCACAAATAATCGCCATGATAGCGAGGAGTATGAGATTTAAGAATCTAAAAGCATAATTTCGTAAGAGTCGACTTCGGAAAGCTGATGGAACGTACACCATAGGGTTCATTTGCCTCTCGACCTTGCTACGCTTGCTCGGCGTCCCTCCAGAATTCATTACGATTTTCGAGTCCAAGCCCGTGAAGAGTACAATTCCTATCACCCATTCCGTATTCCGCAAAACTGTACCACGAAGAAGAGTCATGGATAGATCAATAGGCGACGTTGATCCAGCAACCGTTATGTTGGCGTTGAGTCGATACATGTCCGTATCTGGCCGCTCGCATTGGATTCGAAACGAGGTTTGCGGGTCCGCACATTCTTGCGCGCTATTTAAATTGGAGAGTGCCGGTACACCCCGTCGTGACTTCAGGTTCGTTTCCCCATCCAAGTTCATCGTCTCCACAAACGCAACGTTTTCATCTTCAGACGTTGTACAGATCAGGATATCTGCAGGCAAGGACTGATTATTCTTGATTTGGACGAAGTCGCCGACTCGAATATCCTCCCAAAATGTTTGTTTCCAGTGGGGTTTGGAAGGAGTAGTGTTGTTCTCTTTATCCAACTCGGGAGCAGGGGCGGCGGTCGGCTTGTTGCGACTCTGAAGAATGCCTCGGATGAAGGTCTTCGTTTTCTTTTCCATCACATTGGGATTTAACCAATTTCCTCCAGATAGCACCAGGACTTGGCCGTAATTGACCCGTTTATCGGACTGATGTCGCTTGAAGTCTTCATACCCATCCTTCAGTGCCGTTACCGTCAGGACAACTAATAACGGCACAAGGACAGCACCAGGGGCGATGGTCCTAAACTTGGGAAAGAATTGAAGAATAGCGATGAGTAGGAAAAATCTGTCGGGAAGTTCAATAATCGAGGTTACAAGGCAATTAAGATGGACGTACATATTTGCAATGCGTCTAAACTGCTCAAACAAATTTCGAGGTAGGAAGGTTATAAGGGAGTACTTTGATGTAATGACCTGGTTCGAGGTGTATACGTGTTCACGCCTAACTTTTCCTTTGGGATCGAAAAAACTCCCAGGCAGAGGTTCATTGATGAAAACGGTCCTAGGCGGGCCGGGGGATCGTTTACCAGAGAAGAGATCTTCAATGTTGAAAGCAGCCAGGCGTGCATACCAGTTCGAAAATTTCGGCTTTGCACTGGTGGGTATTGCCATTGGCGATGGGACGAGGGAAGTTGCGCCTTGGAGCAGCGCTGCTATCTGTAATCAAAAAGGC
>Ga0307509_10004865_pt1 | contig 19050 bp, 19 predicted proteins | sample 10_EM_MG_FD_202245 | JGI IMG/M metagenome (GOLD analysis project Ga0307509, IMG submission 202245) | Populus trichocarpa ectomycorrhiza microbial communities from riparian zone in the Pacific Northwest, United States - 10_EM | ecosystem: Host-associated > Plants > Roots > Unclassified | place...
GTGGGATCCGGACGAGGTCGGCAGGGTGTGAAAACATTAGGACGCGAGATCTGAAGATGAGTGAAGCCCTGACGTTCGCTGAGAAGGAACCGGCATCAGGGCGGGAGAGTCATAGATCCGACGCTGTAAGAACGCAATAGCGGAGGACCCGACGCAGTAGGAACGGAAGAGTCGTAGATCAGGGGGAGTCAGGAGGTAATAGAGGAGCACCAGACGCAGTCAGGACGCACTGGACGTAGGGGTCCGTGTCCGGATGGCGTCAGGACGGATGGCGCTAGGTGATGCAAAGTCAGGACGCGACGTCGATCCGACGTTACGTCCTGATTCGCGATTAGCATTCCGACGTCCCGGGCGTCAGACGAACGGGGCGCACAGGACGCAAGGTTTTATTTTTGCTGATGGTGTATCGATGTACAAGAACGCACCTGGTGTTAACAGTGTAGACTGAATTGCGAATTCTTGGACAAAGCATACTACCTAGGACAAAGTGATAAAGCTTAGACATATTCGGCTAATAAGCATTTGGACATAGCTTTTGCTGAGTGCAACCAACTGGGGATAAGAGATGGCAGAGGAAAGAGGCTACACTCCATGATCAACCCATATTATGGAAATCAGGACATCTGTAAAATGACAACACTTGTCTGTAGGGGGTGTTAACAGGAATCTAACAATTAGCAGGAGTGGGGTGAGACGGGCTTTAATTCCAGATATTTGGTTGGATTGCGGAAAACACACGGATTATAAAAAGAGCCAGAGGTTGTCTGCTACAATCAAGATGTAGACAAACGCTCTGGCCTTACAAGGTGGATTGATTGGGCCAAAGCAATCAGTCCCAATTGTGTTCTTCAACATAAACTGAATAATTGCACCATGTACCTGCCCTGATCCCTGGATCTTGTGAACCCACATATAGGATTGACAAGAAGCCTGTCAGTGACCTATATGATATGCCTTTTATGGCTAGTGAACAATCCCGTGAGAACGCCCTAGAGTAATCCAAGAAGTGAAATGCCCCTGACCTTCATCCAGGTTAATGAGTTCTATTTTAACATCATTTGAAAATAGAAGCTTACCAGCCCACAATGTCTTTTCCTGAAAGGAAACACCATGTTCCTTGCCATTAGGCATGACTAGTATTCGTTACTGGGTTTAGGGTGCCCTGAAACTGCTAAGCCCTCACCCAAATTCCCAGAGCCACCATAGTCCAGTGCCCAGAGTGTGGTGTTTTCATCATCTTCCCCCAATCCTGCTCCCATGCAAGCATCCCTCCCATCCAATGCCACGGAAAATGCCTAGGGAATGGATATTCCCCTTCTACGAGCCCGTACCTTTCCTATATTCCACTCATCTGCCTTGCTCTTGTGATACATGAGTGAGTAATTGTGTAGGAATATATCAAAACCGATACACCATATATCATATCTAAGGATTTATTTACACTGAATGAAATAGATGATATAAGCTGGAATAATTCCAAACACCAATTTCACATCTTACCTGCCTGGTCTAGTAACCTATATTGCCTCCACATGCTATACTCATAATTCTTACACTCAATTCATATACTCTATTCAAAGTTTCAAATCAGGATCCCTATTCATAAGCCCAGTTCATAAGCTCTATTTAGAAACCCTATTCATACTCATCAGTTAAAGATTTATTCCTCTTCCTATTTGTCAGAAACACAGGATACACAGGGCACACATGATGTGAACTCCAGTTCTGGATGTGATGTCCATATACTCCCACATCTCAAACATTAGCCTACAGTCCATTGTATGCTGCCAATCCCCTCAAATGAACCCCCAGTCCTCGGAGCCCTGACGACTTCCAAAGCTATCCTATGATGAACCAATATCCTCCGAAGCTCCGGTATCATGTCCTAAAGCCTTCCAACACTGGGAATTTGTGACCTGAGATTATCCTAGTGTCTGTTGTATGCACCTTTCCCTTCACGACATCCATTCTGTCCCTTTCTTTGTCCTACTATTCAGAGTATTTCCCAAATGCCCCCTCCGGCCAGTTATCTCTGGTTGAACCATGTAGATTCAGCATACTCCCACTCTCAATCTGGACACCCTAATCACATAACGACTATTCTGGCCCTCTTTTCCACACTCTCTTATGTTCTCAATTCAACTTTATTTTCCTAACGTCATTGTCATATTACTCATAATTTAATCCTGTCATTACTATAACCTATACTACAGTATCTACTACAATGAGATTATTGCATAGTAGCTTTATTACCTGGACCTCTACGCATGTTATGACTAAAAAAAAGATCTAAGTCTAGCTACATGCACCAACACGGCTTAAGCACCCGCCATGGTATTCGCACCATCCTGCCAGCCACCTCTATCCCCTAGCTTCCCCAGTACCTCCTGCATGCCTGGCACTGCTGCTCCACCCCCAGAATTCCCCATCCTGAGCTATAACCCATTCCTAATATATAAGTCCACAGCCCCTCCTGGGTTGTCCAGACTCACCTTATTCAACCCAGGATCAAAATTCAGCAATAGTGGCTCCTTGTCAATGGACATTAGACTGAGATCCAGTGATGTTTCTGTCGTGTTCTATGGATTTTTAACTATCCTGGCTGCCTCTCAGACCGTGGACATGGGTGTTGATTGGGGTCTGCCTGCTAAAGCTGGATCTCCCAGACTCTGCTTAGGCTGCTGATAGTTCAGTTCTGTATATGCGGTATGGTTATCAGTAACAACATATCCTGTGTTTCATCCACTGGCATTGCGTCCTCACATTTTTGTTTTATTTTCTGTGTCCCATGCACCCTCTTAGAGTTCGTTACGGGGCGGACGGGCCCCAGAAAACGCAGGCTCTCGCCCCTTTTCCCCAGCCTGTCCCCCTCAACAGCCTGGGGCGGGGTGTCATTTTCGGCATTCCCTGCCCCTGTCCCCGCGCAGGCCCCTGCCGGACCCATACCCCGGACGGGTTCCCGCTAAAATGCGTTGCATCAAAGGGGGTGGGGTCAAGGGAATGAGTAGGGGTGGGCCGCGGGCGGCCGCGGGGCACAGATTACCCAAATAATACCCCCCCCAGCCCCGTGTAACGGTGGGGCCTGGCGACTGAAAACCCGCCCTGCCCCGCCCAGTAACGAACACTACACTCACTTGGTCCTGCCTTGTGTTGCAATGGTACTTGTGTCATGATGCAATGTCTCATCCTCCGACTATCTCCAGTGCCCTATACTCTCGATCTCATGCCATCTTTCACCTTATCCTGCTAGCTTCCCCTCTACTCTTTTCCTCATCCTGATGTATCACACTTCTTATCCTCCCTCCTGTAATTACAACATTTATCAATTTGCTCACTACTTAGATGTCGGCTGGTAGCTAGTCAGGCACCACCCGTTTCTTTTCACATCTGACATTTCGCCTCTCACATTTCATATCTCACGCCACAATGGTCTGGTGAACTCATTATCTGGGTTACAAGAACGTCACTTATATAACTTCTAGTATATACACTATCATGGTATCGGATTATGATACACTCGCATAATAGGGGCTTGATTCTCTCATCTGGCATCTATAATTAACTTTGATTAATGTTCTTGTATCAATCTGGCTATTTACAGGCTAGCGCTGGTCCTCCTCCTGAATCAAGTACACTAACACCTGAATTGTCCGTAAATCAACTATTGTAAACTCTTGTGTATCCTTCCTCAGCTGCAGTCTAACAAGACCATCTAGATCAGATAGACTTCCCCAGTTGACTTATGTCAGCATCTGATCACCAGCAACATGATTGACTGTTTTTTCTCATCTGGAGTCCTAGACTTTCAAGCGGACCACTACCTTGCCCAGTAGATGACCCAGCTGCCTAATATACATTTCTTTCATAGGTATTATTACCAAAATCCAGGAATTGCGACAATCCTGGTTACTAAAGTGTAGTGTGCAGGTGCATCCTACAGGGCAGGTCTTGTGATCATGAGCTTCTTGGAGTAAAACCACGGGGATTTTGAGTGGTGTCAGTAGATCAACAAGGAGTGATCAAAGTGTTGCAGGGTCATCAGAAAGCTGGTGCGCTTTGGACAGGTTATGTTGGCTATATTAGATCTATCTGCGATATATAATCTCCTGTAAGATTCCTAAGATTCAGCTAAAATCCACCGAATTAGACACATCCTCCAAACCGCCCTTCAGGATGCTTCTCCGGATAACCCACTGTTAAGCCTTGCTAGTTAACCTATGTAATAGCTATTCAACCTCTGCTAAATGATCCGTAGCGTGAGCTTCCAGAGATTGCATGTTGCATAGTCTTATCCGAATTGCAAATTGACCACTCTCACTCTGCTCAATCTCCTTCCTGATATTATTGTTATTCAATTGTTCCCATTAATCTTCAATTTGCATCCTCTGACCTCATTCTCCAATCTCCATTGAATACATCCGAATATTGCCAAACTGGTATCTATTGTCACAAAACTAGGATCCTAGATGCATCTTGATAATGTTGAAATTCATTTCACCATGAATTATGTCGATAGGCAGTTGGCTCTCTCTTTGTCACTATTGTCATGACAGGTACAACACCATTGATATAGGGTCACTCTCCCCCGTACCATGGGTTACCAACGTTGAATCTTTTTTTCTTCCTTGTCAATTTGGCCTGTATGCATTTTGTCACTCCAAACTCCAAGATAATATCTTTGCTGCTCTGAAACTCGTCAAGATAATCTTTCATATAATCTGAGGTGTCATAGGCCTAGCTTCGGTATTGTTCCATCATACTGAAGTTGACATGTCCTGACACACTAGTGAGAAAGTTTGCAAGGCATTTCTTGTACACCTCCTGGTTGGTGAAGAGCCACTGTAAGAACTCGCAACATATTGCCCCTCAGCTTCCTTTTCCCTTTCCCTTTCCATTGTATAAGGTCTTTGTCGGCTTGTTTGGGAATCAAGAATCCCTGGTATGGTAGTCATTTCTTCCAAAAGTCGTCCAATTCCTGCCATTGCCCATCTTTCTTTCTAAAGCCCTCAATCCAGTCCATCTTATACTTAAATAGCCCTAGATAAATGGTGTGGAGCATGTCTGGTTTGATGAGATCAGAAGCCAAAACCTGATCAAGTTTGTCAAGGATATTTTAGCTGATACCAATATTGTCACATATGATATAGTCATCATTGGACTCCAAGTGTGAGTTCTGAATTTCAGACTTTGTAGCGTTGCTATCTTGCGTAATCTCTGTTTCAATCATTTTTGCCATTGGTTCTTAATTGCTTGGTAGGCACCTGGCATTTATGACACTGGTTGGATTTTAACCTGTCTAGTGCGATATTTTCCATATAGTACAGGATTCATGCTGTAACCACAAGATCGCCATGCTTCCAACACCTCGGGTTCTTTATTTCCCATCTACCACGCCTACCTGCCAGTGGCTCTTATGCACCCGTATTGCAACCTATTCCTGGGTTGTGAAAAGCTCATTCTCGGTGAACTAGGAGTTTGAAACCTGGATATACAAGATAAGTCAGTGGGATATCGGTGGGGAACTTTAACGCACCCTTAGGTTTATCAGAAATAGTTTCGGCAAGCGGGTAGTGGGTTTTCATCGCTAACGGCCAAACCTCCGGGACACTCCTATGATCTTCCCTGACCTCAGCCTTGTCCACAGCCTTCATATGTATCTTAGACTCTTCTCTCTTGTTGTCATTTTGCACTTTGCAAGCAACAACCTCTTCCTCAGTAGGCTCAGCAACCTTATTGACAATCTGTGCACGCTTCTGGTAATGAGGGACCTACTTTGCACACTACTTCTTCTCCAACTGCAAAACCTCCTGCTGAACATCCTCCAACTTAGTGTGTTCCTTTTGAACACCCTTCAAGGCAGAAATACCATGACTGACTCAAGTAGGAAGGGATTCAATATAACTAGACAAGCGTCTGACAAGAGCATCAAGTTTGTGCTCGATCAGACAGGCTGGCTGAGGATTCGAAACAACGATCGAAGCAGTGGAAGCAGTGTCAAACTACTCCTTTATAACTCCAAATTACTCGCAAGCAGCCCCGGGTAAGCAGCAAAAGATTACGAATTAGGGGGAGAAGGATACTGCCACGAGTGGGCTGTTTGAGAGGTGTTTCTACCGTCAGACTTAGAAATGGTGGTCTGAGTCCTTTGCCCTCTCGTTCTGTTATACGCAAGATATTGCTCTCAACAGGTCTTGAAGCATTTTATTCTGTTATATAAACTGAATTCTATGTTTTCACCTTCAAACCTTTATATGGTTATTTGTTCTCTGCTGTCTCTATCTTTGCTAACAAATATTTCTGCTACTAGTCATGCAGGCCGTTTCATATTCTGTGTTACCCTCAGGGGAATTAACCCCCTACACAAATACCAACCTGTGCCCCTAGTGGTTCATAACATCTATCACACTAGCAATTCATCACCTTAAGGTTTATTACAAGCCCAATTTCACTAACACTGCTCCTGCCACAATCAGTCGCTCCTTCCTTCAATGGTCCAATGACAAAATGATCATCACCATGGATCCCTGTGCTCATTTTGCCCCCTTGTTATATAATTATTACATAAACAAGGAGAGGTCGACATTCTCTCTGTAACGGGGTCTTGGCACTGAACGTTAGTCCAAGGCACACAACAACAGGAACGCGCTAAACGATGACAGTCTTTTAGGGTATGGGTTCAAAGATGACAATCTCAGGTTAAGGCGGATCGCGTAACTGCAGATCAGGGTCAGGCTTAGTGGCTTCTTGGCATGGGTCTTGGTATCAGAATAGAAAACATTGTATTCTGAAGTACACAAGTCGTGAAAGAAATATCAGGTAGCGTAAAGAACTAAGGAGAGACGAGCCTTTTTCTTTTTTCTTTTTTTTCATCTTATGTAATAGCCGGTTACCCTCCTATTCGCTTGGCTCATAGTCAGGAAAACCAAGCGTTACGCAAAAGCAAGCGTTACGCTCCTTTTTCTTTTTTTACTACCGGATGTTCCACATCAACTAACGCAAATCTACAGAAACTTGAGTTCCTACAGATTATTTCTCATCCACCCCACAAATCATCCTTCCTCCCACAGGCAATTATTCACCATGTTTCAGTCAAACCAACGCTCTTCTGGCCCAAGCACTCCAACTGTCCTGTCCAGCCCTAACAGCCTTCAGCTCTCTTTCAGCCAATCCCCTGCCCAAGCCCAACTATACCTTAGCCAGTCCTCTCCCATGGCAAATCCTACTTTTCGGCCAAGTCAATCTGTCACTGAGGCATGCCCGATACCAATAGATGAGCCTCTTACACAATCAGAAGGCCTCAGTCAGATTATGGTTTCGGATAGTATTAACAAGCGTGAGATGAAGGAGCAATTAGGTCCAGCTATAGAGTGGCTAGAGGATCAACCCGGTGAAAAGGCAGGCAATGCAGCAATTATCTTCCAAGTCAACCCTGCATCGGTCCGAATGCGCCAATATGGCAAACGCCATCAAGAGAGAAACTCCCGAGGAACCCATAATCGATATGGGGGAAATAACGTTATCTTAACTTAAGCCCAAGACGTGGGTGTTTTCGATTCTGCCTTGAGCAGTTAGAGGCTGGGTTAGAAGCAACACCTTCTATTATCTATGCAGCAATCTGCCACCTACGCCAGCAGGAGAAACGGAATCCACCCTCTCTTGTCTGGTTCCGACGATGGTTGAAGAAGAATCTCACTCTTCATACTATCAAAACCAAGCCAATTGCCCATGTTCGTCTCACTTAGTGTTCGTTACGGGGCCTCCGGGGCCCCGACAAACGCGGGCCCCCGGCCCAATTCCCCGCCCCGCCCCGCTGAACGGCTCGGGGCGGGGCGTGTTATTTTACGGTTCCCTGCCCCTGCCCCCGGCCCAGCCCGTTCCCCAGACGGGTCCCCGTTAAAACAGGTGGGGAGAAACGGTCCCCCATCCAGGGAATGAGCGGGGACTCGCCCCGGAAGGGGGCGGGGCGGGGATCACCCCCAAAATAACCCCCCCGGCCCGTTGTAAGGGCGGGGCCTGGCGAGTGAAAACCCGCCCCGCCCCACCCCGTAACGAACTCTACTCTCACTGCCTATAGTAAGGCTGATTTGAAGGGCTTTTTCATGGAGTATCAAAATACTCTGACCAAATATGGTATCCGGCGGGCCAAATATATCTACAACATGGATGAGTCTGGAGTAAGAGTTGGCTGCCCCACTGGTGAGACTGTTATTGTCCCAACTGAGATAAAAGAGTTGTATACCCCCAGCCCAGAAAATGGCAAGTCAATCACCATTATCGAAACAATATGTGCCGATGGAAGCCCCCCACTACCACCAGTGGTTATTTGTCCTGGAGAGAGGATTATGGAAGATTTGGTTCAGGGTAATTGCTGTTTCTCAAACAGGATATACCAATGAGAGCATTGCTGTTTCATGGCTTGATCACTTTATCAAGCATGTTGATGCTGGTCCAGAAGCGCATTGGCGTATTCTTCTCCTTGATGGTCATACCACACACTATAAGGATGACTTTATTCTCAAATGTCATGAGAATTATATCATACCACTTGTTTTCCCCTCTCACCTAACTCACGTACTTCAACCACTCGATGTTGGGGTCTTTTGCCCTTGGAAACATTATCACAATAAGGCAATTCATAATGCCCTCCACAGTCTTGATATGGAATATACTATAACGTCCTTCTTCCGCGACTTGAGTTCTATATGTGAACAGACCTTTCAATCTCATACGATTAAAAATTCCTTTAACGATGCGGGGATGTTTCCAGTTGCTTACAAAGTTCCCTTGAAGAAGATGCGCTATTATAATGCGCAAAGGGATCTTAAGACTGGAACTGATTTGCCTATATCAGAAAGATTATGCTCCCAAAGCAACAGAAATGCAGAAGCAACCCCAGCCTCTATTGATGAGAGTGAAGAGTTGGAACTTCCTACACTTCCTAGTACCTATTTTGCGTGTCAGAAGGGCATAGGAGAATGGATTGGCAAGGGAGAAACCTTTAGTCCAAATTCTAAAGGCAAATTTGAACAATGGGCAAAGGGAACCGAAATCTGCCTTGCAGAAGCCCAGCTTCAACAGGACTCCTATCATTCTGTTCAAGCTCGTATTCGTGAAGAGGAAAAGCGCCGCAAGACTAAATCCCGTCAGGTAATTCAAAAAGGAGGTGTCATTACCGTTGAGGCAGCACGACTTAGAAAGAACGAAAAGGATCAAAAGCAGAAGTTAACTGCTATAAAGAAGGCCCAAAAAGACATTCAAGTTGCTGTAAACAAGGCCAAAGCAGCCTTGAACCGCCGTGGAATTGATGCTCGAAAGTCTGAAAAGGAAAGGAAAAACCAAGTGCAGAATATACGGGCTCAGGGAGGCATTATCCCTTCTGAGATGTTGATTCCAATTCCCGATCCTGAAAAGAATCCCACTCCAGACGACCTTGAAGCACTTCAGGTACCTCCTGATTTATTGCAAGCACTATTAATGCTTGAGCCAGCCCCTCTTGCTGGTGCGACTATAGGACAACAACCACAACCACAACTTGGGGATGAGGATGAATTGGAAGAATTTGAGATTTGTCTGGGAGAACAAGATAGGAGAGATTTGGGAGTTGATGGTGTGGAGCTGGGTGTTGAATCCGATTCAGATTGTTCATCTATATCTTGTGACTCAATTGCAAGAAATTCTGATTTTATTACTTTCAATTAAAACATGTAACCTAGACAATAGTAGTACTGATACTCTGGAGAATTGATAAGTAAACCTCTGGGTTGATATATTGTATGATGTAAACCTCTTTGCCCCGCTTGAAAGAACAAAAAAGGAGCGTAACCCGTGCTTTTGCCTAACGCTTGGTTTTCCCGACTATGAGCGAAGCGAATCAGAGGTTAACCGGCTATTATTCATTGTTAACGTACAAGAACACATGTAAAGCGCGAGATATAACGTAAACAAAACCATAAAACAATGCAACGGCCTGCTTCACCTTGTCATGGGATAAACAAATACCCCACACCCATATGAAAATAAACAAACATGAAGAAATCGCCGTACTCCCAAGACCCAATAGTATGGGCCTAACCTCACACCAGCCACGAGCCTAAAATAAGCGGGAGGAAAGGATAGGAAAGCCAAATGCGAAGAAAGCCAATGTAAAAGTGTACAGGAGAAAAGAAACCCTTCCGCAGACGCCCCTAAACAAAAGCATAACTGTTACAGCACTAAGTGCCGACTGGTAGGAAAGATAAAACTAGTGTAGCCGGATGCCTAAAGGAATTTCACCGAACCTCACAGCTTAGGGGCAAGGCTGTTGACTGGGGCAGACTGCCGATCAATCGGCACGCATCGGAATAGTGTATCGAAACAGGCGGTGCAATACCTTACACCCTGACGCAAGGTTACTACCTTAGTGTAAATGGCGGAAGCAGATGCGAAAGGTAACAGGAGCCACCTTGCAAGGAGAGCCACTCAGCAGGGAAGGTGCCAGCTATCATGAGGGGCAGTAGGGTGCCAGCTGACAGGGCAGATCAGGTGCCAGCTAAAGCAGGGTGTTGTAGTACGGTGCAAGTGGATCCAACCTTGGGAAGCAGGAGGGGAAAGGCTCGTCAAACAAGTGAGAAGTACGAACAGGAGGATGGAGAGAGAATGACAATTTTTTGAAAGGGACCGTCCCGACCAAGGAAGTCCGGAGCGAGTGCAATACCCACAAGCAGGGCCACCAGGGCAACTACTTCACCAAATGTCCCCAACTAGCGACTGTATATTGACAAAGGAAGAAGGGTTGCCAACAGTGCAAATTGCAAAGCAAGGTACGTTGCACCGTGTGAGGTATGGGGTAGAATCGTCAACGCTAGTGTCCTTAAACGAAGACAGAACGGAACCAGGAAGGAATTCATAACCCCTGGGAGGGGAGGCCAAAGGCCCTAGAAAGCGGAAAGGGACGCAAGCCTGATAATCCATCAAGCAGTGGCCATGGGCGTAGGAGCTCTCCGGGAGAGGACACTCTCACAATGATTTCTCATGGTGTTGAGATTTCAATCGCTAAAGGTGGACACCAGACGAGAAAGATGGTAGGAGATAGGAGTCTTTCTTGTTTTTTTTGGTTTTTTTCTTTTTCTGTTTATTTCATATATTCGTTGTTAAGATACAAGATATCGCATGGAGTGCTAGCCATGGCGAAAACAAAACCCAAAATTGAAAACAAACAAACAAAAGAAAAACCCGTCACCAATCATCTTCAATAGGGGTCCGTACCAGATCATGGCCCACAGGCTGGCACGAAAATCATAACAAGCAGCGCAAGGAAACGCCCCTAACAACCAGCGGTAACACCCAGAAACCTGAAAAACACCACACTTGAAACCCGGCTTTTGTGAAACCATATAAAATTATCACAAAGGAAACTACATTAGAGGAGTAAAAAGAAATGGAACTAGTGAGTGATGTGGGGAGGGAAACCATGCCCAGGGCGAAGGCAGTACTGGCTGACTTAAGGAAACGGGAGAGGGTGCCCAGTAGGGCCGCCGAGGACCAGAGAGGGGCATTGGGGCCCAGGCTAGAGCTACCTTAAGGTGGTGGGTTGAGAAGGGACCCTTTACGAGACAGGATAGAATGGCGTGCTCGAAGGTGATGGACTCTGGCGGAACCACTTGCGGAGCAGGATTGAATAGTGTGCTCACTGGTCTCATAGGACTGTGTGCATCTAGGGCAGGTGGTTGGGCTGTCGTGGTCCCATGAGTGGTGAGCCGGGAGGTAGCTCTCTCCAGATCTCATCTGGTGGAGATAACAAGCGTCGAACTTGTTGGGGCCTATGAAGCATAAGGGCTTAAGTTAAGGGGAATATGGGTACCTTGTCAGGTCAGGAGCCTCTAATACCCATTCTTCCGTAAGGAGCTCACGGTAGCACCGTTTGAGCTGAGGGTAGGACCGCCCCAGCAGGGGGTCGGGGTAGGTTTTCTGCAAGTAGGTGGGGACAGAGAAGGAGATAGGGGGCTTTTTTTATTTTACTATTTTTTATATCATGTATTAGTTGATTAAGGTACAAGAAACCATATGGAGTGCTAGCTATGGCGAAAACAAAACCTGTAAACAATCCAACAACACACTTCACCCCCTCATGGGAAAGATCCAACCCCTCGAAACCTGAGAACATTCCTCCCCCTAGTAGCACCTAAGGCGAAAGCAAGACCATGCAATACCTTCCAACAGACAAGTAAGGAAAAACAGCATTGAAACAAGAACAGAGCAAGACACAGACCCTTTGGCCGGCTTTCCAAAAAGCAAAGAAAAGAATCTTTCGGACCAAGGCCGACGGAGAGGAAATGGTAAACTACTATTCCCAGTTGACTAAGGGAATTCCCCCAACCTAACACCTTAGGGGCAAGACAAGATAAGGGCCGGTGGCCCTGTATTACGCATGCTTCGAACTCTAGTACGGGCCACAGAGGTAGTGCTATACCATGATATGACATAACCGACCTGCGAGTTGTGACAGTAGAGTAATTCGTCCAGTGGATGGAGAAAGCGAGGAGAGCCACCCGGCGAGGAGAGCCACTCAGCAGTAAAGGTACCAACTATGGCAACAGGGTAGATAAGGTGCGAGCTAGTAAGGCAGTCAAGGTGCCAGCTAAGGAGAGTGTAGCAGTAGGGTGCAGGCGGATCTGTTTGTGGGAAGCAGGAGAAGAAATGCTCGCCAAACAACCATAATGTACGAACACGGCAGACAGAGACAGGTTATGCTTTTTTGAATGCCGACGTACTGTGCAAGCATCTGAGGAGAGAGTGAAATACCAGAGAGCAGGGCCACCATGGCAACTACTTCACCAATAGCCCGAAACTAGTAACTGGGTGTTGAAGGAGGAAGGCTGGTTGCCGACTGTGCAAAATGCTAAGCAAGACGTGTTGCAAGATGCCGAGTGAGGGGTAGGAACACCAACGCTAGCCTGCTTAAAAGAAGTGAGAACGGCACAGGAAGGAAGCCACAACCCGTGGGACGGGAGGCCACAGACCTCATAGAAAGGAAGAAGATGAAAGAATGATTACCCCCTAGGAGTTGCCAAGAGCGGGGGAGATCTGAGGCAGAGGACACTCTCACGGTAATTTCCCATGGTGTTGAGATTTCAATCGCTGGTGGTGTTGCAGACGCAAAAGATGGAAGGAGATCGGTGGCTTTTTTTTGTTCCTTCTTTTCTCTTATTTTTATTAAGTCATAGGTGCTTTATTAAGCTACAAGAAATCGCATAGAGCGCTAGCTATGGCGAAAACAAACCCTTCAAACAATCCAACGACATGCTTTACCACGTCATAGGCCAAACAAATACCCACCACCCCTAGAAAGACAATTAAACATGAAAGACTCGCCGTACCCCCAGGACCCTATAGTATAGGCCTAACCAAACACCAGCCACCAGCATAAACTAAGGGGGAGGTTTGCATACGAAAGCCAAACACGAGGAAAACCAACAAAAAGATGTACAGGAGCAAAGAAACCCTTTAGCAGGCTCTCCAAAACAACAGAAAGAAAATCTGAGGGGCCAGGGCCAACGCAGTTGAAAGGTAAAACAAATGTTGCCGGAGTGCCTGCTGGAATTTCCGGGAACCTACAGCGTAGGGGCAAGGCGTCACCCGGGGGAAGGGCACGGAAATCCCCATCTGACAGACTTTAGGAACATCCAAGGAGGAAGTACTATACCAAGGAGTACCGTAACAATCATTAGTTGCAACCATGGAGTAAATCCCTTAGCAGGTGAAGAAGAGGGGGTGAGCTACCCGGCAAGGAGAGCTATTCTTCGGAGAAGGTACCAGCTGTGGGGACGGGGCAGATAAGGTGGCAGCCAATGAGGCAGTTAAGGTGGCAGCTAAAGCGGGTGTAGCAGTACGCAGCAAGGGGATCCAAGGCGTGGGAAGAGAGAAACAGAAGGCTTGCCAAAGACCATGAAGTACGAACACCGAGGATGGAGACAGGGTCACAATTTTTCAAAATCCGACGGTACCGACTGAGCAACTCAGCCAAGAGTCCAATCTCAGAGAGCAAGGCCACCAGGGCAACCACTTCTCCAATTGGCTAAAGCTAACGACCTTGTCTTGACGATGGAGGAAGGGTTGCCAACCATGCAAAACGCAAAGTGAGCCATGTGGCGAGGGGCAGGATAAGGGGTATGAACCTCAAGGCAAGTGTGCTCACGGAAGACAGAATGGCTATCAAGAGACAGGCCATAACCCTACAAGACGGAAGGCCATAACCCTACAAGACGGGAGGCCAAAAACGCCAGAGACCGGAAGAAGGGATAGACAGGTTCGTCAAAACCCCCTGAGCAGTTGCCACGCGCGGGGAGATCAGAGGCGGAGGACGCTCTCATGACAATTTCCCCTAGTGTTCAGATTTCAATCACTTGAGGTGGAGCGGACGAGAAAGATGAAGGAGATAGGGGGCTCTTTTGTTCTTTTTTCTTTTGTATCATATATTCAGTGTTAAGGTACAAGAAATTGCAAGAAGGTCTAGCTTTGGCGCAAACAAAAGCCACCAAACTAACAACCTACACCCACATCACTACCTTATGTGATAAAGCCAAGTCTCTAATTACCAGAGCACACCCTCCTCGTCAAGCGCCTGAGAGGAAAGCAAGACGAAGCAATACCGTCATCCAGCCAAGTAAGGAAAGACATCATAGAACTGAAACCAAGCCAAGACATAACGCTTCGGCGGGCCCCCAAAAACAAAGAGAAGGTCATCTTCCCACATCAAGTGCTGCCAGAGAAGAGAGAATAAAACTACTATTGCCAACCATAAATGAAAAGTACATTGAAAACCGAAACCTAAAGGCTCTAGGGGCAGGCCAGATCTCTAACAGGGCGAACGCCCAGGAGCAGGAGCGCTTGGGACTTTAGGGTGAGCCAAGGAGGTAGTGCTATACTTTGACACAGCGTAACCTGATGCGACATTTACGACAGTAGAGTAAGTTGTGCGAGCGGAACAGGAGGGCGAGGCGAGCCACTCAGCAGTGCAGGTGCCAGCTATGGTAAGGGGCAGTAAGGTGCCAGTTGAGGAAGCAGGTAAGGTGCCAGGTGAGAGAGTGTATAGCAGTACGGTGCAAGCGGATCTAACGGTGGGAAGCAGCAGGAGGAAGGATCGCCAAAAAACCGAGAAGTACGAAGATTGAGGACGGGGACAGGGTAACGATTCTTTGAATACCGACCGTACCGACCGAGCAACTCAGAAGAGCGTGCAATACCAGAGAGAAGGGCCACCAGGGCCACTACTTGCCCGAAAGCCCGAAGCTAGCAACCGTGTCTTGCCGGAGGAAGGAGGGTTGCCGACAATGCAAAACGCTAAGCAAGATGAGTCGCGAGATATGGAGAGAGGGGTATGAACATTAACACAAGCATGCTTTAAACGAATACAGAACGGAACCCGGAAGAAATCCATAACCCCTGTCATGGGAGGCCAGGGACGTCAAACAAAGGAAAATCATGTACGCGTGATAAACCCCGTAGCAGTGTCCACGGGCAGGGAAGATCAGAGGCAGAAGACAATCTCACGATAATTTCCCCTGGTATTGAGATTTCAATCTCTGAAAGTGGAGCGGACGAGAAACATAGAAGGAGATAGGGGGCGAAGTCTCCTTTATCTAGAAGGAAATCCTAGCAGAGCCTTTGCCACCCGACTCATACCCTAGTATGAGTCGCATCTCCACGTAACCAAGGAAATAATACAATTTGTTTTAAACCTTACAAATGACTCGGAAATCCCTCCTAGCAACAGTGTAACAAATGAAAGAACACCAAAGTTATCCCAACAGGTATCTCACTACGGGACAGTAAGACTTTCTACTATTGCCATGACAAGAACACAGGTGAAAGTTCTAAAACTAGCCTCATTCATGGTTGTCCAAAGATTCACAGAAAACTCTACTTAGACAAGTCTAATGAACTAGGTGTTACAGTATCCTCTGGGTAAGGAAAGGGAATTGGAATTTGCATGCCTAGTAATTGTTATCCCACCTTCTCTACTCCCCCTGCTAATCAGCTAAAACATTCCATGCTCACTTATGCCCACTTATAGTCCCCTGACATGTCCAAAGCCAAACGCAAAGGTGTGGCAATGGTGATATTGCTCACCTGGACTTTCCCAATCCGCACTCCAGCAGGATTATATTTCCATCTTCAGTGACAAATATACAGCCTTCTGAATCTTCGTGGTTTGTGAAAGCTGTACCCACATGCCCAGTGATGGCGATTTTTTATATACCCACCCAACAGTCACAATGTTGAACCACCATACTATTAACCTCCCCATGGGTGGTCCCGGTTAAGGGTCCAATTTTCTCTACTATAGCCCAAAGGTACAAGTCCCCAATTTCCACAACTACTTTATTGGTGTAAACGTTTGCACCACATCTGCATGATTTTAGAGACATTAGTAATATCTATACAACAGCTAGGTATTGTACAAGAGGCCGGCAATTAGAAACCGAATACAGCAACCTGTGACCACACTAGTTTTTTAAGGACTTTTTGCTTGTAAGCCACTTTGGCGCCTGTGAGGACTTTATCCCTGCCTCTTATAACTAGAGGGAGCCTACCTATCTAAAGAATATGTGAAAATCAACAAATCGACCCTTGTGAGCCATGAATCAGATTCAGAGAAATGAGCAAGATGACATCTTTAGGTTGCCTGATTGTACCCTTGTAACAAATCAGTGTAACTCTCAAAATGGGAAGTCACAATTCCTCCTAGGTTTCCTATCCTAAGAATACTAGTTTTATGTTCAATGTCATAGATGGGCTGAGAAAAGCGATGCCCAAGGCAGAATCACGGAATTTATATCATTTCACTAAAGCCCAGACTTTGTCCCCCCTTGCCCTATTAATATGCAACCGGTGGGCCAATGCCCGTGGACAAAGTTTCTGATATTGAATTAGTTCTTTAAGTCTACCAATTACTGTGATTATTGATGGGGAGCAGACAGGTATCCCAACAAGGGGACTGGTAACACAATGAGCTGCAGTAATCCCTTAATATTAGTCTAGTTCCTGGTCTGAGGTTTATCTTAAAAACCCACCAAAACCTCAAGCCCTGTCAATACTTTCTACTTACTGATTAGATATTGATTCAAATAGAGTATTAACCTAAATCAGAGCAATATATCTCAGGAGATCTGACTTCCCAATGCCAGCAGAGATCATAGTGAACCATGTGTTACCTAGAGTACCATGCCAGATATCCTAATACGTGCTTTATTTATTCAAGCTAATACTGTAACGGGTTTCTATAAAAGAACTTGCATACTTTCAATCCCAATGGAGAACACCTCAAGAGTCAATTCTGCTAATGCCTCATTAGGATTACAGTCCCTGCATTTTCTATCCGCTCAGGAGAAATATCACTATCCTGCATCCTGGTCGGGAAGTTATTTGGAGTTGGCGGGAGAATGATTTGGCCCAGTTCATGGGCTGAATGTGATATTCCAAAGATAAAAGTAGGAACAACTATTCCTTCACAATGCTGAACATGTGCCATGATATCAGAGGCCTCTTGGGTATTCAATTTATAGAGGACCTAGATGATATAATTAGAAATATGAATAACATCAATCTTCAGAGTTTGCGGATGGTGTATGATTGCCGATCCACTCCTCCCATCCTCCTTTACTGTCTTGCTCAACACTAGTTGATTCAATATTTCCTTAATGTGATATGTAACTGGCCTGTAGTCCTAGTCCCTATTTCACCCATACTTAATTTGTAACAATCCTATTGTTGATTGAAGATGCAACAGGCTATCTCCGGCATAAGGAAGTCTTATTTTCTTGCAGAAAAGGGAGATGTAGGTACTATTTCTTCAGATAGTACGAGACTGGCTTGCTCAAGTTGAACGATACTATCACTTCAGATAGTAGGAAGAGGGGATCGTTGTACTTGAATAAAACTATCACAATAGTCCTATGTCGTTAACCTTTACTCTGTGACTATCAAAATAGTCTCCAGGTTTCATTCCTAGGTTCTTGTAGAGGAGGAGTGCATGTGAAGAGCAAACCAACTTGAATAATTGTATTGCAACTTCCATTAGCATAGAAGCAAGTACTTAGATGGTTGAATGAAGATCCTATCTCTTGGTTAGAACCAAGCCCCTTCTTGTAACAAACACATTCTCGTAAGTGTTTTAGTTCACCGGGAAAGACTAATTGCAGGGCTTATTCATCTCATTGACTCACATCATATTCTCATAGGGGAAAGGTCTTATCGTCATGAGACCGGAAGACACAAAGTCCTATCACTAAAGGACTAGGAACTTGCGTTCAAGCCTTAAGGATTTCCATAAGAAGTAGAGTAAAAGGATCATATATCTTGCACGTCAGGAAGGTCACTGTCAAAGGGCATGCCGGTGTTCAAGTGTTGTATTACTTAAATGGTTGTGTGAAGATCCTATCTCTCAGGCCAGAAGGCCTGCCATATATAGGGATCTTCATTGCCCTAACCCTGGTGGCCCATCACCTTGCATTACATAACTTCTATGACTCATAAGTTAGTCATAGTCTGAGATCCATCAGATCACTCATATGAGTCTCTATACAATATACCGTTTAACAAATCAACCTACATAAAACATGTTATGTGCTCGAGTGAGTCCCATGTGTGAAACCCATGACTCAAAATGTGAGTTATGTGCAAAAGTCATTACATCATCTGACTCACAATCGTGAGTCATTTATCAATCAACCAATTATAACATAAAGATGGCCCGCTATTGCTCAGTCATGTCAGATACTATCAGTCAATTGGCTTTCATAGTATCAAACACAAACAGAGGATGACTAATACTGATTAGTCATGTGAAAACATATTAGCTAAGTCAAAATTTGTGACACTCATATAGATATCTTCCCACGACCCTAGCCCTGGTAACCCCTTGCCTCAGATCATGTGATCTCTATGACTTATAACTAGTGTTCATTACGGGGCGGGGCGGGGCGGGTTTTCGCTCGCCAGACCCCGCCCTTACACGGGGCCGGGGGGGTATTTTTCGGGTAATCCCCGCCCCGCCCCCAACCAGGGCCCACC
>Ga0307509_10004866_pt1 | contig 19047 bp, 19 predicted proteins | sample 10_EM_MG_FD_202245 | JGI IMG/M metagenome (GOLD analysis project Ga0307509, IMG submission 202245) | Populus trichocarpa ectomycorrhiza microbial communities from riparian zone in the Pacific Northwest, United States - 10_EM | ecosystem: Host-associated > Plants > Roots > Unclassified | place...
AGGATAAATCCTGATGGAGGGTAGACCTCGGACACACCCTGAGCAGGACAGGGTACTCGCACGAAGGTCGGAAGTAGTGGTGAATGTCAAAGGCTTAAATCTGATATCTACTTAAGTTTAAGCGTTTAGCATTCTACTTCGACAACCAACCTTTCCTCGAGAGAACTAAATTGAGTGAAGCTTCGAGCTTAACTATATTAAGTTTTACCGTTGATTCTTTTGAATTTTACCTCATCTTTATCTTCTACTTTGAGTGTTTGGTGCGGTCGCAACCTTAGAGTTCACCTCTCTATAGGGTGCCCCCGTTACTCTTAGTAGTTTCGATAAAAGTAATAGAGTCTATTCAATTACTTGTTGGCGTCTTCGGTACTTGATCTCGTTTATACCACCGGTTTGGTTAGAGTCAATACCGATATCCCTTTGCAAGACCGCTGCCCCCACGGGAGGCGGTTACATTTTTTTAACTTCAGCAAGTCAACGAAGACACCATTTCGAACCTAAAGACAAGGACAGGCAAGGAGATCTCTCGAGAGGAGCTCACCAAGCCAACTGAGAAGTCCTTGAGAGATAAGGCTCGAAGAGAACTGAAGAAAGCGAGCAAGCAGTTCGAAATCGACGAGGCTGCTCGACAACTATCCAGAGACGAAGCACAGGCAGTGCTAACGCAGTCAGCGAAAGAACTCGAGAAGGAGACAGCCACCAGACCAGGAGAGTTCCCATCGACACCCAAGAAGAAAGGGGAACTGGCACCACCTCCAGACTTCGACAGGTCAAGCAGTGATAGCGAGAGTGACCGTAACGACAACATATCAGAAGCAGGACCGGCAGGTCCTCCTGCACCTTCTCCAGACCCAGTACTTGACAGGATGACGAGGTTAGCAGCAAAACTACACCAGCCTCCAACCTTTAGTGGTGAAGGAGAAGATCTCAAAGAAGAAGCCTTTGAGACATGGTATACTTCAGTTTGATTATACCTGAACCTAACAGGAGTGAGACCAAACGCTCCAGGATCTGGAACCTACTTGATACTGTATACCACGAAGCTTGTACTAAAAGCTAGTCACCAAGCATTTAGAGAGTTTGGCGATGATATCACTAGAGACAAACTAGTCGGACACCTAAGGGATCTATTCGTGTCCACCCACCACAAGGATAACCTCTTTGAGAAGTTTAATGGAGTACAACAAGTCACCAAAGAAGGGAAAGTACGAAGAATCACAGAAGTCATTGTCGATCTCTAGATGTACCAGAACCAACTATCAGAAGAGGTGATAACTGATTATATATTCCGTCAGAAACTGTATAACAGCATGCATCCGAAATTGAGAAAACAAGCCAAGTGAGTTTAGCAGGAGGATTACAATTTCGAACAGCTCATCAGGGATGTCGAACGGATAGACGCAGTTCTTAGGGATACAGGAGTCTATAAGAACGAGAGGAGGGATTACTCTTCAAGCAGCAGGAAACCAAAGGACCGCCACAACTCACAAGGGAAGTCAACCAAATGATACAAGAAGCAGGATTGAGACGACAGGAAAGCTGGACCAACCTGTTACTCCTGTGGCGAAAAGGGCCATATGTCCAAAGAATCTCCTTCTAAGAAGGATGACAAGAAAGGCAAAGGAAAAGCGATCAAGAAGGAAGCAAGATCGAATAATGTCGAATATGGGCAGGACTCAATAGATGAAGTTTAAATCCATGCTACCAAGATCGAATCCTAGGCCACAGCCCAAACCACCCGGCCAGCAAACATCAAACCTCATGGTTCTCTAGAAGGAACGATATATCTAAATGGCAAGGAAGGAAAGGTTCTCTTCATCAGGAAAAAATCTAAATTCTGCATCCTGAAGTAGAGTTTATGTTGGGAAGAGCCTGTGGTACATTGGAAGACATCTGAAGTCTTCCTATGGCATCCACGCGCATCCTGATAACTTGTTCAATTCTTTTTCAGCACAAATGGACATGTTAATTATGTCCGATAGGGGTCATTTTTTAAATATAGACACTTTGAAGAGGATATTATTTAGTCAGCTTACGCGTTTTGGCAAATTATGATTTTCCAATTTTCATCCCTCATTTCTGTCTCCAGATGCCTTCAGAAGCATAGGGTGCATAGGGTGTAAACTGATTTTTCTTGCTGATGTTTGATACGGGAACGATTGGAGCCAGTATTGTCAGCGCTCACTTTGTCACCTGTAACGGGGGCACCCTATAGAGAGGTGAACTCTAAGGTTGCGACCGCACCAAACACTCAAAGTAGAAGATAAAGATGAGGTAGATAATTCAAAAGAATCAAAGCGCTAAAACTTAATATCGTTAAGCTGAAAGCTTCACGCAATAAGTTCTCTTGAGGAAAGTTGGTTATCGAAATAGAATGCCAAACGCTTAACCTTAAGTAGATATCAGATTTAAGCCTTTGACATGCACCACTACTCCTTCCTTGCGCGAGCACGCTGTCCTGCTCAGGGTTTCTCGGAGGTCTACCCTGCATCAGGAATTATCCAGCTGGAAGTGTCGGAGCAACGCGGGTACACTTAACTCCGTCAATAGGATATGAGTTACTGCAATGCATCTGCAATACAACCGCAGGTGGAAAACCGCTTCTTATAGATGTTATACCAGTGGCTAACTGTTATGACAACAACCGGAGTCAATACCTAGGTGGTGGACTCACTGGCCCAGTGGTATTTTCGTCTATACAAGCAATGCAGTCCATCATTTAATCTACCCGACTATCCAATGTGATAAATTGACATGCAAGCTCCCCCGGTGAGATGTAGCCGATGGTGGGCTAAGTGAGCGCTACCTATAGACAGCCTCTCGGGAGATACTCTACGGTAATAAGACTCATACCTCTACAGTCCAATAAGAACCCATAGTAATGCTACAAATCAAGGGGTGAAGGTCCGGGCTGGTTACTGAGTTATTTGTCTCGAAAGCACCCTGGCCTTCTGAGACTACCTGAGTACCACTAGGAAGACTACCCTACATCCCGTAGGCTAGAATAGACACCTAGATGCCTGGGAGACCATATATGAGTGCCCCTTATTTTGGCGGTTACCCATACTCGCCTTATATATCCTGCAAACGACATTCAGTCACACGGACGGCGACGACTTATATGGTATTACGGCAGCTGTTCCAAGGACCTCTTATAACTAGCAAAAGAGCAACTACATAGCCGTCTGCCTATGACACGCTGTCCCAACGCTGGGGCCAGAGGGGGGTGTTAGCTAAACCCGCCTATGTTCAATAGCATGTTCGGGCCACCCTTATACAGGTGTGGAGCCTCCCCGCGCAGAGGCGTGTACGCCCAAGAACATCTTAGAGCCCATAGAATGTGAGGCAATCGACCTCTAAGTTCTAGGATCACTTTGACGGTGAAGGTAGGGTAACTTGGACTCCTCAGTAGGGGAACTGAGGTCCATGAGCATAATAACCAAATTCCCAAGGTAGGGTAACTGTGCCCTCTTATGCCATTAACCACTCCGGAAGTCCCCCAGTCAACCACAAAGGTCGTCTCCGAGGTCCGTGTAACATTCCCATAATTCTCTTGACCTTATGTGAATATGCTCCCGCAAGCTAACCCTGCCTAATCGAATGCCCAAGGCTATTCGACTCTTCCTTAGGCCTTGCCTTTAGGCGAACCAGCATTCCTCTATACTAAGTATACTAGACCATACCACCTCTGACTACCTCTTGGTATACCATTTGGGCTAAGGTGGTAGTTATTGTAGCTACCTATCGTAAGGTCGTTACACTACTCCCCTCTTCTCTTGGACTGTCCTGAGACCGTCCACGTCGTCTCTTAGTTCAACGGTTTGGATTGTCTACAACCCTATGGTTTTTTGGTTTAGCCATATGCCTCTCATGGAACTGTTGCAATGTTTGAATCACGGTATCTTCTAACATCGCGAACGGTTCCCAGGAATTCTCTTCTGGACCGTACCCTTCCCAATCAACCATATACTGCACAAACTGGTGGGGAAATGTCTTCTTAGGATTCCCATACCACCGACTGTCAACACTTTCTGAGATGACATAACTAGGCTCGTTGTCCACAATATCTGGCGTTGGTATCTCCTTCTGAGGTCTCCCGTTGGGATCCTCTCGGTAAGGCTCCAACAACCAGACATAAAACACAGGATAGATGTCCTATCTGTCTGGCAGTTCAATCTCGTAGGCCCTAGAACCCATATTGGGTAGGACTACAAATGGTCCCAGCATCTTGTGGTCTAGTTTTTCCATAGGGCTCTTTGTGCGGAGTTTCTTGCGGTTAAGCATTACTCTGTCGGCTTTCTTACCCCTGCCATGGAGTATATCCTCCAGTGTGACATATTCCGGAGCTGGCTGTCTTTTCTGATCATCCCATTTCCCTTGTCTTTCCTGTACCTGTTGTAGTGTCTCTCGAATTTCTTGCCAGGTGCCTTCCCAATCCTCGACGATAAGCTCACTGCCAGGGTGTATTCCCTTATTATCTGACACCATCCCCGACCACTGCGTTTGCGGAGCGAATCCATATTTAATTTCAAAGGGACTACCCATTATTGATTCAGATGTTGAGGTATTATACGCATTTTCCGCAAACGGCAACCGAGATACCCAATCGTCTTGCTGACAGGTGCAATAACTCCTTAAGTATTGCTCCAGTGTCTGATTAAGCCTTTCAGTTAGGCCATCGCTTTCGGGATGGAATGCCGTTGACATATTCAACTTTACATGCAGTTGCTGCATAAGGCTTGTCCAAAACCTAGACCTAAATCAGTTGTCTTGGTCAGAGACTATTTATTCAGGAAGCCCATTTAGGCGCCAGATTTCTTTCACAAACGTCAAGGCCAGTTCCTTAATATTTTCCTCAGTCTTCAGCGGAATGAAGTGTGCCTTCTTGGAGAACCTGTCTACAATGACACATATCCTCGTATAGCCTTCTGCCTTTGGTAACCCAACAATGAAGTCCATGGATATTGCCGTCCACGGTCTCATAAGAACTTCTAAGGGTTCTAGGAGTCCATACTTCTTAGGCCTGATAACTTTATTACGTTGACATATGTCGCATGAGGGCACGTACTCAGTAATGTGTTCCTCCATCTTTGGCCAATAGAAGTTAGCCCTAACCCTACCAATGGTCTTGTAGGTTCCGAAATGTCCAGCAATCTTTCAATCATGTTCTGCCTCCATGAGCGTTCGTCTTAGACCTTCATCCTTTGGAATATACCACCGGTTCTTATATAGGATCAAGTCCTTTTCGATAGTAAAGTTTGTAGCAACCTTACTATTGCCTTTGAGGAGTGCATTTAGCGTTGCTAAATAGGTTTGATGATTATCAGCTGCTTTTAAAAGAGCCTTATCAATAGTTGTCCGCAACCGAAAAGCTTGGCAAGTCTGCAACACGTGTGGTCGCAAGATGACAGGCTCCTCAGGAACATACTGTCCAGAGCGAAAAAAAGTAAAATGTTGGGAATTACTCCCCCCTTCAGGGCGGTACTCCCTACGCCTGGACAAAGCATCAGCCATTTCATTCAACAGTCCCTCTCGATAAATAACCTGAAAATTGACCGCTTGTCGAAAATCTGCCCAGCGATGTGGTCTACGGTTTAGAGTCTTGGTAGTATTAAAGTAGTCGAAATTCTGGTGATGAGTGTACACCACTATCTGATCATCAACCGACATCAACACATATGCCCATTCCTTAAAGGCTGCCACTATTGCGGCCATCTCCTTATCATGGACGTCATAGTTTATCTCTGCTGGCGAGAACTTCCTACTATCAAAAGCTACAGGGTGCCATTTCTCATCTTCACAGAGTTGAGATAATACGGCTCCTAACGCAAAGTCACTAGCGTCGGTTTCCAACTGAGTTGGACGAGTGTCATCAAAGTGTGTCAGAATCGGACCTGTGGTAAACATCTCCTTCAATTTGTCAAAAGCATCCTGACAGGAAGGAGTCTACGCCCATTTGATACCTTTCTTTGTTAAGTCTGTCAATGGTTTAGCTATCTTACTAAAACCCTTTATGCACCGACGGTAGAGGTTAGCAAAGCCCATAAAGCTTTGCGCATCGACGACCTTCTCGGGCGTTGACCATGCCCGGATCTCCTCAACTTTTGTACTTGACATCGAGATTCCTCTATGGAATATTTTATACCGAAGGACCTTTGCTTCCCTTTGATGGAAGCTTGACTTCTTAATGCTAATGCAAAGGCGTGCCTTTCTCAGCCTGTCCATGACTCGCCTCTCTAGGGCGACATGTTCTTCAACTATTTCTGTATAGATCAGAATGTCATCCATATAAGCGATGACTCCGACATCTAACATGTCACGGAATACATCATTGATCATACTTTGAAATGTTCAAGGCGCGTTGCATAACCCAAAGTGCATCATGGTGTACTCATAAAGACCATATCTGCTTTTAAAAGCGGTCTTCCATTCTTCTCGTTCCACCATGCGGATAAGATAATAGCCATTCTTCAAATCCAATATTGTGAAGATTGTGGCTTTGCCGAGCCTGCTCCTGAGCTCACTCGTCAAGGGCAACAGATACTTATTCTTAATAGTAATCTTGTTCAACCCTCGTTAATCAACACATAACCGAAGCGTGCTATCAGGATTCGGCACAAATAGGATAGCAGCTCCTATTGGAGAAGAAGATCTTCTGATCCTTCCATGATCCTCCATTTCCTTAATATATTCCCATAATGCCTCTAATTCCTTCTTAGCCAAGGGATATATAGGCCCATCGAGCAACTTGGCATCAGGGACCAGATAAACATGGGGATCATATTTAGAATGCTGGGGCAGAGCATTTATCCTTTCCAGACTGAATATATCTGCATAGTCTTCATATTCTGGAAGGATTTTGAGCTCAATATCGTCCCCGTCTTCATCAGTATAGAGGGCCATTCCCATGACAAAGATGTTGTCTGGGTCTTCGGCCAAGCGTTGCTCCTCTGTAATGAACTCTATACGCCTTTCTTTTCTAAGGCAGTGGGGTTTACAATAATCAGAGCGCCACTTCAGACTACTTTTTTCCCAGTTGATATCTGGGTTGTGGTCCTTCAGCCACGACATTGGCAGGAAACCATTCACTTTGCCTGCCGGCATGTCTGCGACTTCAAATCGCATTATATTCATGTGGTCTCCTATGTACATATCCACAGTAGTAGTATAATGCAGACCCGAGCCTGGGATATGATTCCAACTGGCATGGGTAATAGGTGTCAGATCTTTTCGACGAATGCAAGGTACTTGGGCTTCCTTAACCCAATCGCTACTTAGAGCAGCACCAATAGCGCCACTATCCAACAACAAGAGGGCTTCACCACTCAGCCTCTCTTGGTTATGGCTCCATTCAAATCTCACTCTCATGTGAATAGATCTTCTATCTGGCAGTGGGCCTGCAAGCGTCAACCGCTTCTAGGGTCTCTGGTCCCTAAACATTTCGGTTAGTATTTCTTAGAAGGATTTGGTATGGTTTACGATCACTAGTCAATATCCCTGGCCTTTCGACACAAGAGCGGCCACAACGGGTTGTGAATAGTTTTGTCACTTGATAAATTTACGGGGTTTCAATAGCTAGGGTGTTTCCTATCACGCCCGCATGATTTCGGGTTCTCAACCCTCCTCAGGTAAACTTGCAAACTAACTTCAATTGCTAAGTCAAGTCCACCCTGAGGAAATCAAAATAAAACCCAACCAAATTCCTTCCAAAAAAATTGAAAACAGTATGAGATAAGCAATCAATACATTGCACAGTATCACAAGAAATAAACAAAACTAAATTGACAGAGCTGTAACCATCCCAACACGTCACAAAAGAAACCTTCCTCCATCACTCATGTTCTAGCACGATATATTAGTTGTCAGTTTGCAGCGCTTAAGGCTGGGGAACATACAACCGACATCTTTCATCTTCACCTAGCATGCCCAGCATTCTGCCTAGCGTAAAGTTTTAGCATCTTTCCATCGATGATCTTATCATAGGATAAAGCTTACCTAGTCATCCATGTCGGTATCAACCTCCAAGATATCCAAATCTGGGGGGCAATATCCACGGAGCTCGGCAACAACTTGTTTCACAGCAGGTTTAGGAGCCGCTTCAATGCGTCTCGACTTTGGGACTTGGGTGGCTTCGTGTCCGGCCTCACCAGCACTTCGTTTTCGCCTAATGTGTGAGGACGCGACAAGTGGGGCTGCGGATCGACACTTCACCCAGTAGTGACCATCTTGTCCACAACGGGAATATTGATTCAGCCGTTTGCGCTTGTCAATCAGAGTCTGTGTCACATTCCGGTGCATCTTCGTATACTCTGTTTCTGCGGGTTTTGTAAACCCTTGCCCTCGGTTGCTGGGCTTCTGCTGCCATGGGCCTGTGGCCTTTTTCTCCTTGGCCTTTTTCTCCTTCCTCTGTGCCTTTCTCTCAGAAGTATGCCTGTCATCGCTCTTTGCACGTTTCGAAGAATGAGACTCCTTTTGTACCTGTATTTGAAAATTGGAGGCATCTTCGAGTTGTTGTCCAGTTGTAACGACCCTACGATAGGTAGCTACAATCACTATCACCTGAACCCAAATGGTATACCAAGTGGTATCCAGAGGTTGTATGGTCTCGTATATATTATACACATGGCTGGTAATCATAGGAGAAGGCCTAGGGAATAGTTAAGTAGCCAGGAGGTACTCTACTAGGCAGGGTAACCTTTCGGGAAAACATTCGCATAAGGTCAAGAGAATTATGGGAATGTTACACGGACCTCCGAGACGACTTCTGTAGTCAACTGGAGGACTTCCTAATGGTTTAAAGGCATAAGAGGGCAGAGTTACCCTACCTTGGGAATTTGGTCATTATGCCCATGGGTCCCAGTTACCCTACTGCGGAACCCAAGTTACCCTACCTTCACCAGCAAAGTCATCCTAGAACTTAAAGGTCGATTGCCTCACATTCTATGGGCTCTTAGAGGTTCTTGGGCGCACAGGCATCTGCTCGGGGAGGCCCCACGCCTGTGCAAGAGTGGCCCGAACATACTATTGAACTTGGGTGGGTTTTGCTAACACCGCCCTCTGGCCCCAGGGTTTGGACGGCGTTTCATAGGCAGACGGCTGTGTCGTTGCTCGTTTGCTAGTTAAAAGAGGTCATTGGAGCAGCAGCTGTAACACCGTATAAGTCGTCGTGGTCCGTCCGACTGAATGTCGTTCGCAGGATATATATGGGGAGTATGGGTAACTGCCAAAATGGAGGTCGCCCATATATGTTCTCTCGGGCACCTAGGAGTCTATTGATGCCTACGGGTAGTAGGGTAGTCGTCCTAGTGGTACTGAGGTAGTCTCAGAAGGCCAGGGTGCTTTCGAGACAATTACCTGAATAACCAGCCCCGACCTTCTCCCTTTGATTTGTAGCATTACTATGGGTTGTTATTGGACTCTAGAGGTATGGGTCTTATTACGGTAGAGTATGTCCCGAAAGGCCGGCTATGGGTAGCGCCCACTTAGCCAACCCTCGGCTACATCTCACCGGGTGAGCTTGCATGTCAATTTATCACATTGGATAGACGCGTAGATTAAATGATGGACTGCATAGCTTGTATAGATCAAACTACCATTGGGCCAGTGATTCCACCACCTAGGTATTCACTCCAGTTGTTGTCATAACAGTTAGCCACTAGTATGACTTCGATAGGAAGAGTTTTTCCACCTGCGGTTTTATTGGAGATCCATTGCAGAAACTCATACCTTATTGCCGGAGTTAAGTGTACCCGAGTTGATCCGACACTTCCAGCTGGATAATTCCTGATGGAGGGTAGATGTCACAAATCATGACTAAGCAAAGCAGATTTCACATGACTAATAGTTATTAGTCATAAGGTATGTTTCTATGACTCACGATTGTGAGTCATAAGTATGTTTCAAGCTATGCAGTCAGTTGACTCATAGTTCTCACATGACTCGCACTTGCGTGTCATCGTTATGTTATGATTGGTTGATGTTTTCTATGACTCACGATTGTGAGTCATAATGATGTAATGACTTTCGCGCGTGACTCACATTATGAGTCACGAGTTCCACGCAGATGACGCGCTTTGCGCACCTAACATGTTTTATGTTTTATGATTGGTTTACCGTATGTTGCGCAGTGCCTCATAGGAGTCATCTGATGGATTTCGGGCATGACTTATTATGAGTCATACGACCACGTCACTCAAGTTATGAGTCACCAGGGTTAGGGATTGTTGGCGTGAAGGGTCCATAAGAAGGAGACTCGGTCAGAGTTGTTAGAGCTCTTCACGCAACCATCTAAGTACTTTTCTACAATATACCTTTAACTTTATTTTTACTCTTTACCCCTCGTTTGTATGCAAGCGATTCAGCTGTTAGTGTCAGAGCAACCACGACCTTGTTAAGACAAGGACAGTCTAACATCCCTCTCACATGAGAATAGATTGAGATACGAAGAACTTCCCGCACCATCTCTCCCCAATAAGATATTGGTGTGAGATACCAAGACTATAAGATAGTCTACCAACGAAGAAGCGATTATAAGTTAATCTTGGCAACAAGAATACTCTCTCAGATATTCAAGAACAATCAAGGACTATAAGGATCGTCTAATAAAACCCACGTAAGTATTTTGTTACCTGTTGTATAAATAACCACACCAGGGTAGGATTGTTACATTTGGTTGCGTCAATAAGCAACACCTAACAAACAAGAAACCACGGCAGGGTTACCCCCAGACCAAGACCCCGAACACGACCTCACACATGGGGAAATTGACGTTACATCCCTAGAAGAAGCCCTAGAAGAAGCTACACGACATTCTTCGACGGCAAGTCCAGTATCCTCGGATACTGAATCCGCGCCTCAAAGCTCAGAAGACAACACCCCAACAAGAAGCCGAAGAAACACCATCATGACCTCAAAACAGAAAGAACCCGAGACGACAAGGACTGAAGAAGAAGTAGGATTATCAACTGGAACTAGGAAACCCAAAATCTGAGAACCAAGCATATTCGACGGAGACAGAGACAACCTAAGGGGATGGCTAGCCCAACTATCAGTCTACTTCGAAATACTAGGATGGGAAGACAATCACGATGGAGACAAGATCAAGGACACCACGTGCTTGTTACGGGGGGACGCCATGAAATGGTATACCCCGTATGCAGAAAAAGTACAAGCTAAATGCTGGACGACGTGGGACGAATATCAAAACGAACTAAGACGACAATTCGGACCGGTCAATGCAAGAGACGAAGCAAGAGCCAAGATAAGAAAGCTAAAACAGGGAAAATTATCAATGACAGATTATTGGAACGATTTCCGATTGATTGCAAGTACGGCCCAGATGGACAACGCCACTATGTCAGAATTCCTCATAGCAGGAATGTAAAAGGAACTACAACAAGCATGGATACTAGCGGAGCTAGACCATGATCATGTCGAAGCAATAGCACTATGGGCCATCAAAAAGGAAGCAAGAATGGAAACTTTGAGATACAACCAAAACGGCGCCGAAGAAACAACAAGAATCAACAAGACAACAAGGAACCAAGATGGGACGTTCAAAACCAGTACAAATTACGAACCAATGGAAATTGATGCTACCAGCCGAACCCCAAGACTAGATATACCGCCAAAAGAATATCAATGAAGGATGACACAAGGACTATGTCTTCGATGCGGAAAAGCAGGACATAGGATACAAAATTGTAATGAAGGAAAAAAGGGGATTGTCCAACGACCACGATGGAGTCCCAGACGAGGTAACACAACAGCCAGTGGGACGAAAAACTGGAGACAGAATGCCAACATCAAGGCCATAGACTTGGACAAAGAAGAGACAGACTCCCAACCGCCGGGAAACGACGACTGTCCCCAGTAAGAACTGGTCTGATGGACAGGCCAGAACGAAAACCCATTATCATCAGGAATTTATACGCGGTACTCAATAACACGGAAATATTGGAAAACGAAAACGATCATACCATGATAAGAATATGACTCCATGGTACCAAGGACAGTACAACTGTCAATGCAATGATAGACTCGGGGGCCACAGAAGACTTCATCGATCAAGAATTCTGCAATAAATATTAGATAAAGGCAATTAAGGCCAAGAACTCGAGAGAGATTTACCTTGCGGATGGCGAACCTAGCTCAATGGGGCCTGTTACCCGTATAGCTAGGATATCTATGGACATCGGAGCCCATAGGGAAATTAGAACCTTCCAAGTGGCGAAACCCCAACATCACGAGGCAATCTTAGGAATGCCATGGTTAAAGAACCATAACCCCCGAATAGACTGGGGGCAAGGAAAGATCACTTTTGACAGTGAAAGATGCACTACGATGTGCCTGAAAGAATCCCCAACGGTATATGCAATACCCGAAGCGGAAGCCTTGGAAGAAAACCTAGTCAACAGGTTCTCCACGATCCAAGCCAAGAAGGATAAATGTATCCTAGTCAAGAAGACGCATAAAGATGCGAAGATACCCACGAAGGGTACAAAAGGAGCCGCAGGACATGACCTGCATGCAATCGAAGACAAGACGATCCCAGCCAAAGGACAACAAATAGTCAAAACAGGAATATCCCTAAGACTACCCAATGGCACCTATGGACGTATCGCACCACGAAGCGGACTAGCCATCAAGCATGGCATCACAGTCAACGCTGGTGTGATCGACAGAAACTATACGGGGGAAATAGGTGTCATCCTAGTCAACCTCTTTGATTATGACTATCACGTTCAACTAGGAGACAAGATAGCTCAGCTCATACCAGAAAAGGTTCTGGAAAAGCAATGTCAAGAAGTCAACCATATCGAAGAAACAGACGGAGGAACAGAAGGGTTCGGAAGTACCAATATGAAGAAGACTGAGATAGACGAAATCTCAACCAGGACATTTGAAAAATCCAAAAAACAAGGAGACAAGGTCGGCCGTTTATGGGGAAGATATAACAATGGAAAACTAGAGTTGCTAGCAACAAACGTTAGTACCGAACTAGCAATCCAGAACAAGAAGGGACAAAAGAAAAAAAGCCTCACCGAGATAGTCCCAGAAGCATATTGGGATTACCAAAGAGTCTTTCCAGAAGAAGAAGCGACCAGACTACCACCGCACCGACCAGGGGTAGACCTCGAAATCAACATCGAAAAGGGGAAGCGATTACCCCTGAAGAAAATATATCCTCTAGGAGCCAGAGAATTATAAGAACTTGGGGAATATATAAGAACAAACAAGAAAAGAGAATGGATATGAGATTCATTCGCTGATAGAGGCTCACCAATAATGTTCGTGAAGAAAAAAGATGGAAAATTACGACTATGTGTCGACTATCGAGAACTCAACGACATCACCAAAAAGGATCGATACCCCTTACCCTTGATAGGCGAGGCCCTAGATCGACTCCAGGGTGCAAGGTTCTTCACGAAACTCGACATCAAAGATGCATACCACAATATACGGATAAGAAAAGGAGACGAATGGAAAACGAACTTTACTACCAAGTTAGGAACATACGAATACCAGGTCATGCCTTTTGGACTGTGCAACGCACCAGCGGCATTCCAATGATGAATCAACCGAACGCTACATCAATTCGTGGACATATGCTGCATCCTATACTTAGATGATGTCCTCATATACTCAAAGACGAAAATCGACCACATAAGGGACGTCCGAGCTATCCTAAAAGCAATTGAAAAGTCAGGAATGAAGATTAAACCAGGAAAATGCGAATTCCATACAACAGAAACTGAATACCTAGGATTCATCATAGGAAGGGAAGGAAGCAAAGTAGATCGTATCAAGACCGCCGCAATATGGGAATGGATCAAACCAACAAGAGTCAAAGAGATACAAAGATTCATGGGATTTTGCAATTTTTACCGAAGATTCATAGAAGGGTTCAGCCGGAAAGCAAGACCCCTATACCAATTAACCAGAAAGGACAAAAAATGGGAATGGGGAAAGAGAGAGGATGAAGCGTTCAATGAAATCAGAACTCACCTCACGTCGGCGCCAACCCTGATACATTTTGATCCGCAACAACCAATCACGATTGAAACGGATGCTTCAGACTACGTCACCGCAGGAATCCTATCAGAACCCGGAAAAAACGGCGAGCTACACCCTGTAGCATACCGATCGAAAACAAGGACAAAAGCTCAATGTAACTACGACGTACACGACAAAGAGCTATTAGGTATTGTCTAAGCACTCGAAGACTGGCAACGATATGTTAGCAATACCAAACATCAAATAACGATACTCACGGATCATCAGAACCTGGTACCGTTCATGACAACTAAGAAATTAGTTGGGAGACAGATCCGATGGATGGAAATTTTGAGTCAATACTACATCAAAATCGAATATCAACCAGGGAAAGAAGGAGGAAAGCCAGACGCCCTTACAAGAAAAGAAGGAGACTTACCGAAGAATAATAAGGAACGAATTCGACAAAGAGAACGAACCCTCTTACCAAAAGAACAATATTTTGAACCGATGAGAACAATCAAATTCCAATCAGATGAAAAGGAATTGCTACAAAAAGCAGCAAAGCAAGACGCGGAACAACAAATAATAAAGAAAGCATTAGAAGAAGGAAAACAGGAGATGAAAGGAGGGGCCATAGGACTATGCCAATGGAAGGACGACCTCTTATGGTACCAAGGAAAAATATGGACACCCAACGAAGACAAGCTGAGAGTAGAGCTTATCAAACAATACTACGATATCCCCACAACAGGACACGGAGGAACAGCAAAAACTACCGAACTCATCCAACGAAAATACTACTGGCCACACATGAGGGATTTAATCAAAAAATATGTCAAGAACTGTAACACTTGTCAAAGAACTAAAGCAGTACGACACGCACCATACAGACTCCTACAGTCAAACGAAGTGCCGGAAAAACCATGGAAATCGATATCGATGGATTTCATTCCGGACTTACCAAAGTCGGAAGGATATGACGCAATACTAGTGGTCATTGATCGCCTGACGAAAATGAGCCATTTTATACCTTGCAACAAGGATATGAATGCACGGCAATTTGTTAAAACATTCATAAAAGAAATATTTCGACTACATGGACTACCGAAAGATATCATCACCGATCGAGGAACTATATTTACATCGGACTTATGGAAAGAAACAACAAAACTACTAGGGATCGAGAGACGATTAAGCACGGCTTTCCACCCGCAAACAGATGGACAGACAGAACGAACCAATGCAACACTCGAACAATATCTTCGAGCATATTCTAATTATCAACAAGAAAATTGGTGCGAACTACTACCGACGGCAGAATTCGCGTACAATAATGGCTACCAAGAAACCATCAAACATACACCCTTTTTCGCCAACTACGGAATAAACCCCGAATACGAGACGATAGGACACCTGATACAAGGGAATATCACGCCACTCGAAGAAATGAGTGAATTACATGACTTACTACGAGCGGAAATGACGGAAGCACAGATAAGACAAAAGGAATATTACGATCAACATAGAAAACCCAATCCAAATCTCAAATCAGGAGATATAGAATGGTTCTTAACAAGGAATGTTAGAACCACAAGACCATGCAAGAAGTTAGATTACAAGAAAATCGGACCATTCAAAATCTTGGCAAAAATAGGATCGAGCGCTTATAAACTCGACCTACCCGACACAATGAAAATACACAACACCATTCATATCTCCCTCTTAGAACCATACAAAAACCATAAATTACCATCACAAAGACAAGAAGCTCCTCAGCCTATCATTATCGAAGGCGAAACGGAATACAAGCTCGAAGAAATAGTCGATGCCAGACGATACTACGGAAAACTTCAATACCGAGCCAAGTGGACTGGTTATTCTCCAGAACACGATAGAGTTTGGTACCCAGCCTCAAACTTCCAAAATGCAGTCAACGCAAAACAATGATTCCATGAGCGATACCCCGAAAAGCCCTCTCAGGATCGACATCACGAAGGAAGACAACGGATGGACCTCAGTACGAGTATCACGACCAACATCAGCTCAAGGGACACCACCCACCTTTCCACCAACAAGCCCGAACTATTGCCCTATGAGAAGCCCCACACCATGCAAGTGCCCAGCAGCGGAAATGGGTTGGATGGCGTGCACCGAAGATGCATGCCAAACACACAAGTTGGACAAGGAAAGCACCTACTTTCCACAACCCCGACGACGAAGCAAGTCGCATGCTGGTCCCTCCGAATGGGAACTGACATGTGAAACACAACCACCAACGACGGGAACCTCAGGGTTCAACGAAGAACCCCCAAGGGGTTCAAAGATAACCAGCGGGGTCCACCAAAAGAAAAAGGAACAACATGGACGAACCTACTGGACGAAGTGTTACAGAGACGGGTGGTGGCAACACAAAGAGGAAAAAACGAGAAATCACTACTACCCCAGGAGACCGATACCCGGGGAAAAGAAAGTGAGAGGATGGGGAAAGGACGCGAGGACAGGCCCTTGGGGGGGGGGAGCGAAAAAACCCAGCCGGATATCGAAGCCTACCAAAGGCAAATTCAAGAGGTGCTGGAAGAACGGGACAGAAACAGGAAAACAATCGCCGACCTCGAAACGAATGTCGGAAACCAGAGAAGGACAATCGCAAGCTCGGCATTCATGCTAGGAAGAGCGGAAAACGAGGTGAGGACCCTCCGTCGAGGAATGGAGAAATACGAGGCCCTGAAAAGCGAGGTCAGGCGAGCTGGGCGGAAGTTGTTAGATATGGGAAATTAGCGTTGTCGGATTAACGCTGAGGGAGACGGGAGCTAATGTCACAAATCGTGACTAAGCAAGGCAGATTTCACATGACTAATAGTTATTAGTCATAACGTATGTTTCTATGACTCACGATTGTGAGTCATAATTATGTTTCAAGCTATGCAGTCAGTTGACTCATAGTTCTCACATGACTCGCACTTGCATGTCATCGTTATGTTATGATTGGTTGATGTTTTCTATGACTCACGATTGTGAGTCATAATGATATAATGACTTTCGCGCGTGACTCACATTATGAGGCACAAGTTCCACACAGATGACGCGCTTTGCGCACCTGACATGTTTTATGTTTTATGATTGGTTTACGGCATGTTGCGCAGTGAATCAAAGGAGTCATCTGATAAATTTCGGGCATGACTTATTATGAGTCATAGGACCGCGTGACTCAAGTTGTGAGTCACCAGGGTTAGGGATTGTTGGCGTAAAGGGTCCATAAGAAGGAGACTCGGTGACAGTAGTTAGAGCTCGTCACGCAACCATCTAAGTACTTTTCTACAATATACCTTCACCTTTATTTTAACTCTATACCTCTCGTTTGTATGCAAGCGATTCAGCTCTTAGCATCAGAGAAACCACGAGCTTGTTAAGACAAGGACAGTCTCACATCTCTCTCACGTGAGAAGAGATTGAGATACGAAGAAGTTCGCTCACCATCTCTCCCCAATAAGATATTGGTGTGAGATACGAAGACTGTAAGATAGTCTACCAACGTAGAAGAGATTATGAGTTAATCTCAGAAAGAAGAATACTCTAACGGATATTCAAGAACGAGCAAGGACTATAAGGATAGTCTAATAAAACCCACCTAAGTAATTCGTTACCGGTTGTATAAATAACCACACCAGGGTAGGATTGTTACAGTAGACCTCGGATCAACCCTGAGCAGGTCAGGGTGCCCGCACAAGGTCGGAGTAGTGGTGCATATCCAAGCCTTAAATCTGATATCTACTTAAGTTTAAGGGTTTGGCATCCTACTTCGATAACCAACTTTCTTCGAGAGAACTTATCAAGTGAAGCTTTCAGCCTAACGATAATAAGTTTAACCGTTTTGATTCTTCGTGAATTATTTACTCTATCTTTATCTTCTACTTTGAGTTTTGGTGCCGTCGCAACCTTAGAGTTCACCTCTCTATAGGGTGCCCCCGTGACACCAGTTTGACGACAGAGGTCCAGGTAATCCATATATGCTACTGGATGGGAGGCTTTCATGGACCACGCAGCGTTGAGGACGTCAGTCATCCCCATGTGTGCCCTGTCTTTCACAAACTCTCCGCTGTACCTTAACATTGCTGCAAGGCGGCTGATTTCGTCGATAAAGCCATCGACCATTCCGTCCTTCATATACAACTGGCTCCATTCCCTCAGAGCGCCCTTCCTATCCGAGTGACCGCCAAAGCTGCCTTCCAAACGCTTGCGAAACCCTTCCCAGGTTCGCAACTCATTCTTGGGATCAAACTTAATGCCACGTCCTTTGGCTGCATCTTCATTAATGTGCGGTTGAATGGCGTTCTACTATTCTTTGGAAGTATCTCTCAAGAGAGGGGTGACGAGGCAGACTTTGTCAATTTCCTTTACCAAGGAGTCACGCAAGTAGTCCAGCTTAATCTCGACATGATGTACGAAGCGTTGTGTGTCCTTGGGATACCCGGTGAAGGGGTCAACTCCAAGTTTCTCTGGCTTTTTAGGCCGATGAGATGACTTCTTAGCCTTATGACACTCGTGAATAAACTTATTCAGGGCAGCATGTCGCCTATCGTACTTGTCCTTATTTTCTCGACTTCAGTGGCGGTTTAAACTGTCAAGGAAGTCTCTCAGATCAAGGGGGCGAGGCATCGTATGCAGCAATATTGGATGAAGAAGATCAGGAATCACCCGGATCATCTCCTCTAGCAACGTTTCCGCCTCTGGCAGGTTGTCCACCTCTAGCGCCTCTGGTGTTTCCACCTTGGGCTCCCCCAGGTATGTCATAGCCGTCAAACCCTTCTTCCTCCGCCTCGTCCTCATCCATCTGATCCGGCGGTGGGTGTCACAAATCGTGACTAAGCAAGGCAGATTTCACATGGCTAGTAGTTACTAGTCATAAGGTATGTTGATGTTTTACGCTATGCAGTCAGTTGACTCATAGTTCTCACATGACTCGCACTTGCGTGTCATCGTTATGTTATGATTGGTTGATGTTTCTATGACTCACGATTGTGAGTCATAATGATGTAATGACTTTCGCGC
>Ga0307509_10004867_pt1 | contig 19046 bp, 21 predicted proteins | sample 10_EM_MG_FD_202245 | JGI IMG/M metagenome (GOLD analysis project Ga0307509, IMG submission 202245) | Populus trichocarpa ectomycorrhiza microbial communities from riparian zone in the Pacific Northwest, United States - 10_EM | ecosystem: Host-associated > Plants > Roots > Unclassified | place...
CAGATGGTCATAACATCAACGACTATACCATCAATGACAAAGTAAGATGCTATCTCACCTCGCCCGATGGGCGCTGTATATTCCCCTTCACGCGATCTACGCTTTGAGTACTAAACATAAATTGAAGAGATAAGAACGACATTCCCATAAATAAGGATTCGCCATGGGCCCCCTCAAATGAATCTAAAGTTAGTTAACCGTGATTATGAATAAGGCCATAGATGTAGGACCATGATATGGGTTCCTTATCTTCACTCCGGATATCGTGCCCGTGACCATGACGTGGGAGGTTGGGAGGTATCTAGTTTCCGAGCCTAGGGGATCGACTTCCTGTCCTGGGGATCCTCGCCGATATTATATAGAATATTATACTCTGCGGAAATAACCATAAATTCCGGCACGTTACCTCCACAACAGTAAAGTAGCCGTTCCGAAGTGTGGGGGAACATTGATCCGAGAATGTGGCATGAAAGGTCATATGAATTCATGCCGGCTACCGAAATTTATGATGACATTATAAGAACGACCGTCATGAACCAGCTTCGACAACAATTAATGTCTGCGGTCTAATTATCAGGGTACATGTGCTATTTGCGTATGCGTAGATCGCGGATGGATTATAAAATACGGTCCGGTGGTCCTTGGACTGGACTTCGGTCTAGTCGCACTGGACAAAAGGACCCAATCGAAGCGCGAGCACCGGAATACGACTCGGAACCCAGGTTAAGTCCATTTATCCTATATGGTATATGGTACTATAGGGTCCCACTTGTATGCTTTGATCTTCTCTGGAGCATTTTAATTTTTTGAACACCCAACTTCGAAAGTTGAAAGACAGGGTTTATTATGTAACCTACGGTTCCAAAAGTTCTCTATTCTCAGAAGTGGGGAGATCATAGAGAAAGGAGAAAGGCTGGCACTAGAAGTGAGAATTAATGCCATGGAGTGCCCTGCGTATGCTTGAAGATCCTGGAATCGGAGTCCCCCATCAACCAAAGATTGCAAAATTAATCTACAACTCCGACGGCCCCCAAAACCAACCAAAGAATGTTATTGAGGTTTCTTAAGGTGGTAATAGAGTTGAACTTGGATCTTTGAAGTCGCAGCGACCTCTTCAGCGCCCGTGTGAATTGTGATTGTTGTGGGTCAATTATATAAGAACTTTCCATTTCTGGAAATGATTGATAAGATTAAGATTACCACGTGCAGACACTGAAAAAATCTTACTGGCGCGTATACATTGTAAGCTTTCGTTTCTTTCACCGAGAATGGACGCTAACCAAGTTTCGTTAGTCGAAAAATCTCTCCTCAGGGGACACTGGGACACTCTAATATTGGAGGGCCCAAGTTCGGCTGTAGATCTTGCAAAACTCGTGGTGGAATGTCGTTTTGGAGACGTGCTCACATCAGGAGCGGCAAAGACAATTTTTCGACAAATATGTGAAGACATCGACCAGCCTTTCCAAGAACTATTGGGGGATTCAATTCGGATTGAAGGCAGTCAGGTGGAGGAAGAACTCTCGTACCTCTCCATTGCCGTTGCTTGCCTTCACGCGTTCGTTCAGGCCAACTGGACGGGGCCAGATCTCGACATCGAACCTTTTCAAGTTCTAATGGGTGATGCCGACACCTCGAGGTGGACACGGGACGCTTTGCATACGAAGGCCGTAGCGGAATTGGCATATTTGGGTGAACCTGCGTACCATCTTGCAAAAGTACCAGCGTTCCTGAGGTTTTCCCAGATTCTCTTATGTCTGCCGTACCAGCACCTCGAGTCAATAACGTGGTGGAGACTCCGTGTTGCAACCGTGCATCAACAGATACTCGACGAGCCGGTCGCGCTCCCTGAAGACTTTCAGTCACTCGAACGTTTGACTTCCACACTAGCTTGCGAGCCTGATCTCGCGGGTCGGGTGTTTTTAGAGCTTGGTTTGTTCGAACATCGTGTTTCACGAGATAAGTATGCAGGGGAGTTTTTCGTCAAAGCGTCGAGAGCCACTGGGTTGGAATACGAGTTGACAGGAGCTCTCGGGAAGAGAACTAAATTCCAAGAGGTCGAGCTCAGCCAACTCGTGCTACTTGCTGAGAGCCAGCTGCAGGATTTAGTCCCTTCCCAAAAGGAGAAATCTATCCATACGGAGGTCGAAAACGCTAACCCTGCGACGCCCAGCCAGAATATCCCCGAGACCCTGGCCCTCAACGATGACACTTTGTTGGAACAAACAGAGTTTACGTCTTCCAAACCTGCAGGGTCTGGTTCCCTACAGCGCCTAAGCCATATTGATCCATCTGCCCAACCGCCCCTTCACCCTCTCGACCAGTGCATCATCCTATCACTCTGCCTTAATGTCCGAAATACATCACCCTTGCACGGCCTTACAACTGAACAAATGGCCCCATACGTAGCCCGAGTTATTTCCCATCCACGTAACTGGTCTGTCCATACCATGGCCCTGTTACTACGCTCGCGCTTGGAATCGTCGCGCACGCGTACCGTGGAACGATCAACGCTGCAGCTCCAGGCCCTGATAGACCAGATGCCAACTTCTGATTCTTCAACTTCTGAGCGTCTGCTATACTTCCATTCTATCCCTCTTCCCAGCAGGTGGGAAATGGAGAAAGAACTGGCAGAAAGGTTCCTCAGTCTCGGCGTCGTCAAATCGGCCCTGGAGATTTTTGAGCGCCTTGAAATGTGGGAGGAGGTCGTCAAATGTTACGGCGCTCTCGGACAACCTGAAAAGGGCATTGCGATTGTGCGAGACTTACTGGAGGGTCGAAAAGAAGATGCCGAAGCCGTTATTTCTCGTGGTAAATCTACTTCGACTCCTCGAAAGATACTCCAAGACACCACTCGAGAGGCGAAGTTATGGTGCCTACTGGGAGATCTTGATCCGGCGAACGCAGCTGAACACTACGAACGTGCCTGGAAATTATCCAACGAAACCTCAGGGCGTGCGATGCGTTCTCTTGGGGGGTATTATTTCGCGCGTGCAAAGTACCCGGAAGCTATCACCTGCTTGAGGCGCGCAGTCAAAATCAACCCCCTTTTAACCCGGTCATGGTTTATTCTTGGCTGCGCTTGCATGCGCGTGGAAGACTGGGAAGTTGCCAAGGATGCTTTTACTCGTTGTGTTTCGATCGATGAGGAAGATGGGGAGAGCTGGAACAACCTCGCTAGCATGTATCTCCGGATAGGAATCAATACTACCCCGAAAGCGAATGAAGAGAGTTCATCGACATTGCAGGTTTGTGGTACATTCTATTTATTTCGTCCTTCTTACTGAGATTGGAAACTATCTTTTCACCAAACCCTAGGCCGACAATCCTCCACGGCGCTCAGAAGCCCCGTCCGTTGCAGTCCCATTCGAAAACAAGATGCTCGCTTTCCGCGCGCTTAAACAGGGATTGCGATATAGCTACGAGAACTGGCGAATGTGGTACAACTATATGATTGTTGCCATGGACGTCGGCGAACTCCAGGAATCTTGTCGTGCTCTTGGGCGAATCGTCGAGCAAACGGGCGACAAAGTCGGCAATCTCGCAGTAGACGAAGACGTCCTCGACCGCCTCGTTGACGCCGTTACACGAGCGCCTGCGGATCCTGAAGAAGCGGCCGCAGTTGGCCCGCAGGACGCGAGTGCCGGCTCTGCAGCGCAGAATCCCAATGAGGGGCACGGTCTCTTCCGAAACGTCCTCGGTCTGTTCGAAAGAACGCTCCTTCCACGGCTATCTTCTCCACGCATATTCCGTGCCTACGCCCGTCTTCTGACTTGGCAAAGCAAATGGGAAGGGGTTATCAAAGCGTACCTGGATGCATACCGCTGCAGCTTCGCTGGGACGATCGAAAAAGGCGAAACGGATACGACGAAATGGAGAGAGGCCGTGACGGAAGTGGAGGAGATTGTGGATATTCTGAGGAACTTCGGCCCGCGAGTAGAAGGCTATAAGTGGAGATTACAAGGTCGCAGTATCGTGCGGACGTTCACCGGTCGGACGCGAGACTTCGAAGACGAGCCTGAGTGGGTTCGCTTGACGCAGTTGCAGGAGGATCTTCGTAAGGAAGATGACTGAAACAACAATGAGCCGCAGGTATTGGTGGCTTTTAGATAAGTGGAGTAATGTGCGGGTTCTAGGTGATTTTTATTATTTCGTAACACCTTGAATGGCCGCGGGGATAAATTCTTTTGCTCATCAGGTTAGAGGATGTGGCTTTGATTGATTACGAAAAACGGGGATTGGCTAGTATCAATTATAGGTCGTACCAACACATATCTGTAGAAGCCTGGAGAATAAATGTTGTTGTGGAGGAGGATCAATTGTGGAGAACGGGAAAAGAGATGATATCGATACAGGACTCGTTTCTGGAAGAATGTCAAGCAAAAAATGGGGGTTGTAGTGGATGTCTGATCTCTCCGCTTGAAGTAGAGCTACCAGCTTAATGCCAGAGCCATGCGGTTGAGAGTGAGGCTTGTCAGGATTTCGGTGACGAGGGCCATGCCAGTGTTATTTCTGATGATGAGTGTGGCGTAATGTTCCTGGTCTGGCGAACTGACTTCCCAAGTGGCAAGTGTAGTTCGCCCATCGAGACACTGGATGAATTGACAGTGAAGAACGTACGAAAAGAGGAAAGAGGATCTTCAGCCCTCTACAGCGTAAAAAAAAACAGTAAAATACGCACCTCCATCCGATGCGACCCGATCTTCCATTTGTAGTCCTTTCCGTTCTGGCATCTGAAATACCTGGACCTATTGGGGATGAAGAAGGAATTTAGTACTGTGAAATTTTGCGTGGCGATAGATTCAAGACACTGAAGTACGCACAAGCTCCCTTCCCGTTTACCTGGTCGTAGGAAAAAATTCATGGGTATGTGTGTGCGGTTCCCTCCATAAACCACGTAGCCAGACGAGCTTTCAGGTCCAAGATACAGGTAGGCATTGTCCGGACCCATGATATTCGGGTGCTGACGAGACCATTCAGCCTCACGCGCTATTCGGATAAGGGGATTGGGGTTTCTATCGATCTGAGGTGGATGAACGCACGGAGGATTTATTGCAAAGACGAGATCAACAATTTAGGTGGCGCACCTCTCCTCTAATCAAAGAAAGACCGTTATTATAAGTTATATGGTCAATGTAAAGCGAGATGGACTAACACAGTAAACGCTGCACGCCCCTCGTGGTCGATGAAATGATGTCTCAGGGGATCGTCCCCGTACTGGCGTAAAGCATAAATGTTCGACATGGGAAGTATCCACACGCCTAAACGCTATGAGGGAGCGATATAGAGGGAAGGGAGAAAAGAATAAGAAGGGAGAATAGCGCCAGGAATTAAATGGGACCGCCTTCCCACTTCGCCAGACTTGCACTTGGTGTCTCCTTTAGCTGCATTCTCCTTTGCAAGGTATACCCGGAACGGGATCATAAATCACAGCCACATCGCCACGTGTGGATGGTGTCAAGGTCGCGTGGTGCCACAACTACATCCTCCACGTGGCCGAATATCCGGTAATCTTGCGATCGTTATCTCACCCCAAGGGCCAACAAAACAAACAATCTGTGGCCCTGAGAAACCCTGGACTGTTCAGACCGTCGACAATCACGTTAATTGATTCCGTTCTTAAGCCCCAAATGTACCTAGAACATTAAACCTTCTTTTTCTCGTGGTCCTTACTAATGTATAAAAAATCATAAAACCCCCAGTTTCCTGAACGGGACACAGCTCACGATGAGTTCTTTTTCATTTTGACAGTATCTAAAATTCTTCCACGGGATCCGTGTATATTTTTTCAGTTATCATCGAAACCTTAGATCTGCTCCAGATGAGCTTTTTTTCCAAGCGTCATGATCAGTGACATCCAAATCCTGAAGGACTTACACACTCTGGGGCTTGAATGTGACCAAAAAATGTCGACGGTTAAATTTGACTTGCAGTGTTCCTCCTAGAAAACCACTCGGACATAGCGGTGGGTTTCAAGGGATATATCCTTTACTCTGCTCATCTTTCCTGCTCTAGTTACCTCTGATCCGGGGACCGGTGAGCCGATGATATTATCTAGACAACTGGCCGAGGGATCAGAGAGTGACTAATATTTTTCAAGCCTAAATAGAGAGGACGAATATCTGGTAAATTTTGAACCGGGAAGGCAGGTCGATTCCAGTTAATTATCCACGAGATGCGATGGCCTCATGTTTTTGTTCCCATCCAGCTGTTTTAACGCATAAAACAGGCTAAAGAGTTGGGATTGCCTATACAGAACTGGCGGATCCAAGTCCGAAACAAGACTTAAGCGGGAAGACAAAGCTCGCCCTCCAATTGGAAAGGAAGCCATAAATAAACCTCTGTGGAGTGCGAAAAGTGAGGTCCAAATTCACTCTGAAAGCCGAATGTCGATCTTATCGGTAACCGAAAGAGTTGAAGAAGCCTTGCTGATCGATTCGTTCCCAGAGAACGTCCAAAAGCAAGCGCAACAACCCAGCACCCGTTGACAGTTGTAAGATGATTAAACTATACAGAAACCCACTGACTTGGTCCTTGTGTGCATCGTGGAAAACTAAGGCGCCTTCGGAATCAAGGCGACAGAAAGTTGAAACCGACAAGCTTGTCAGAGAGCCTTATTTCCATGATGTGCCACTGAATGTCTGGCCATAAAACTGAGTGCGAACAGCGGGCGCAACGGGTATTATTTATTATTAGAAAGACCATCTGAATACGAACGCGTAAGCAACCCACTTCCTGGATATCGAGCAGGGATACCCTAGCATAATAAAAGCACGCAAATAAGGATTAGGACGCACATGGAACAATAAACACTACATTGCGAGTAACCACCAAGGTAAAGAATTAAATACAGCCTGACTCTGGAGAGATCAGAGACGGCACCAACGCAGCCCCATTTCTAAGGCTGGTCGACAAGTGGGGTTAGTCGTACACTGGCAAGCAAGATAATCAGTATATTGCTCCAGTGTCCATAAACAAATATTAGGAGTGTCCAAAGACGTGATGATAATCGGCAAGTTGAGAATAAATGATACGACACAAGTATGCTTACCGTGTACAATGCCTATATAATTCAATTTAGTCCTTCAAATTCACGTTATCGTTCGGGTCGGCACGCACCATAAAACAGAGTCCATACGAGGACGAACGTAAATGCATTATCCTGACCGGGGTTAACCAGCTCGAACACACTCCCCTGAAAATACTTCCCCGGTTTCCCTTTACAATTCACCACATGAACCACCCCCGCCGTTAATAATGTCGACACCAAGAACAACACAAATCCAGCCCAATTTTGAAGCCCGAGGATTCCGGCTGCTGCACCGGCAAAACAAGCCGAAAGGAATTTCGTCGTATTAATGGAGGAGTTATATAGCACGTTCGGGGGGTATATTCGTTGTGCAGCTGCTTCTGAAGGGGTCGCCATGGCGTGGAAGTGGTTTAAGCAGGACGTGGACGATCTGAATGGTTTTATTGTGCGCCGGCGTCTGGAATAAACAAGGCACACTTGTGACAGGACGTTGGTGGCTTCAATCAATTTCAACTTTCAAGAACCTTTTTATCTTGAACCACATCTACTTCCTAGTCTGAGGTTTCTGCTTCCCAAAAAATTGCTTACAAGGGTTTGAACTTTTTCCATCCTGATGCTGGAATTCCACCACACGTGGATCCCTAGATTTTTTGGACCAAATGCCGTTCGTGGCCTTTCGAAGATTCCTTTCCAGCTCAGGAATCAGCTTTTGCACCCTCTTTTTTGTGGATAATCAGTATGAGCCCACTGACTCTATCCGATCATCATTTACGCCTGTCCGGCGGTCTAATGTCTTGAACAAAGTTTGATTGTGTCAATGGCTTTCTCTATTTCACCATTCGCCTGCATTCACCGTACCCGACTTCAATGGAGATAAGTTAAAATTAGTGAAGATATTTATTTCCGGGCTCAATGTTTGGCAGACCTGTCGAGACTCGATCGCGCTGCTATCTACCAACAGATAGCGATAAGGGCCATTAGATCATGATTGAATTCCCTGATGTGCGAAGGTGGTGGAGCCAGGTTGCTCTAGGGCCTGGGCGCTGCTGGATAAAAATACCAAGTCACACGATTCAAGGCCCACATCTTCCTACTTAGTCATGGAACTAACCTGTGCTCTTTAGACGGCCCCTAGATCTGCTTCTGGTAACGAATTCGTCCCTTTTCGTACTCCGTCTCGATGGGCGAGGACCGGGTGGTGCACTCAGAGGTGCGTTCCAGCTCTCTATGATGCAATCCGCAACTAAGGTATGAACGCATGTGCCTGCAGAACCTTGAACACTGGAACTCGTTCTCATGCACCTGCTTCTTTGAGGTCGCTTCTATAAAATGGAAATTCATGAATAACTCCGGTAAATCAACTCGCGCCGAAGATTATTTTATACTGAGATAGGGTCGTTGTAAGAAGATCTACTTTGCTTCGGAACATTCGTTGTCTCGGGCCTGTGATCCTATGCAACTTGTCTACATACAACCGCCGTACTGTATGTGATTGCCCACTTGAAATATATCTCTAGCTGTCACCCTTGACTCATGGTATGATAGGTGCCCTCCAAAGCCCCGTCATAGACCCTCAGAGAAAAAAAACCCGATGTGCTTCGCTTTGAACGGCGAAACGTTTTCACGTGTGTATCAAGGTACGCAAGGCTAATAGTCGTTTATTTTCTGCATTTTAATGCTCTCCAATCTCAGATCCTCACCGAATCGGTCCAGCAAACATGCACATCGCAGTGGAATCACGCACGGCAGCCCGTGCTTCGGAATCAACAGTAGGACAAAAGCCGCGGCTAATAAATGACTCACGGCTACGCGATAATGTTACGATTGTACATGACCAGCTAGATCTGAATCCAATCTAGATGTCTTTCTGGCGGCAGAGTGCTGTTGCAAAGCTGGGAGAGCTCGAACCACGAAGACTAGAATAGATATGTGGGTGATTGTCAGCTTTCTCATGCCATCGACCTGGTACTCCGCCGTCTCGTTGTGCAAATTTTCTGCTGGGCCGGACTCCCCCTTGATGAAGCGGAATTGTAAAGTCATAACCAGAATGCATACGATCCATCGCTCGATGCTTATTGACGGCGTAAAATTTTCGCTGTCAGCATTAGCTCTCATCGATGACACGCCTCGCCCTCACTGCACCTTTTTTTGATATAAGAGCGAATCTCCGAATCTCGGGAGAGCAAAGGAAAGGGGTAGAACAAACCTGCCGTGGATGGTACATATCTGCATAATGAGTTACATGAGGCGATCTTTAGGACGAGCTTCACTGCTATAATCCTGGGTTTTGCTACGAGGCGGTACCTAGAAAGAAAGGACGACAAAAACTGTTAGGAAAATGCGTAACTTGTGGATATTAGTAGTTGTGAGGTATTTTCCGTTCAATATGTAACCCAATTATTAGTTTTGTATCAATTACCCAAATCACAATGTTAGATAGCAAATAATATCAAGCGACCCCAATCGGCTTTTTTTTTTTATTTTTTTTTTTTTTTTGAATTCAATTTATTGTCCCTCGAGGCAGGGCCTCACGTTGGACTTTACATTCGTCTGTGCTACCCCACGATGAAGTTTTAACAATACTCGCCGTATCATCTCTACAAAACCCTGAGCCGCGGGGCCGGTTCGCTCGGGGATAGCTCCTCTCCAGTACCTCATAACCTTTCATGCGGAACATCGAAAGGAACAAGTAGCACCCGGGAGACGCGTATTTCGGTGGACGAATCGCCAAAAGGGGCTAATTTTGCAAGGTCTGAAGTATGTGCGCCGTCAACCCGGAGCAGCAGTGCAAATCTCGGGAGAACGACAATGTGATTATCCATGCGAGTTCTTGACATCAGAAAGCTGTGTCAATAAGCGCGCACGCTCATTTAAAAGCTCAAGCGTTCGGATATACTGCTTCTTCACAGTTTCGAGCTTCGTAGAATTCTAAAATTGTTCATATTAGAGCAGAAGAACTTGAGTGGTAATAAGATATAACTTTCACCTTCTCTTTGGAAGCGTTTCCAGAGAAAGACACGGAGCGACTGTTTTCGAATGAGGCAACTTCCAAATCTTCGTCCACGGGTTCGATGAACCCGTCATATCGGACTGAACTATGTGATCGATTCCCAATGAAGTCATCCTCGATGGAAGGAGTGTTGTACAACGATGTATCACAATAACCTTCACCGGGAGTACCAGCCATTGATTTCGAAAGTGTTGCAACAGGGTGATCAAGGGAGAATAGCAGTGAAGGAGATGGCACCTCGTGAATACATTGTGGAGGCAATCGAATGGGTTGGGGAAAAGGTGACAGGGCGCTTAAAATATCAGAAGTACTCTCGGTATCCTCGTCCTGAGAGTGAGCCTCATCTTCATGGCTGCCAGTGTTGAGGCTTGTGACCGATTCCGCACCATTGATGGTGACGAAAGGAGAGAGCGTCTGCTGGGATTTTTTCGTGCTTGCAGTCATTGTTGAAACCCCTTGAAAGATGGATTCTGCGTCGAGATCGAGTTGAGATTTGGGAGAGAGGCGTCTACTTGTCGTCGTACGAGATGGACTCGAAACCACAACCTTTGGCTGGGGTGGTAAAATGAAGGTTGATTCTTCCTCCTTTTGCCTGCGCCTCGGAATATAACCCAACCTCCTGCCGATCCAGCAGAGAAGTTCCGCAATGTACAAGACTTCTTCCCATTCTCCATCTGCAAGTTTCCGAGGGTCAAGCTCGCTGAGGCCAACATCCGTTTGCAGGATATCCGTTTCGAGGACGCCCAGAAAAATCTTCATGTTCTGGATTTTCGAGGCTTTAGATTGCTTGGATTCTATTGCGTTGTTAATTAATGGGATACGCATACCCAAAATAGATTCGAGGATGGCTATTAGCAGGCTCGGTGTGAGGTCTGTTGGGGAGATGAGAGGAATAGGGACGTTTAAAGACGTTAAGAGAAGGTTTAGCTGAGCTACCAGTTTTGGCTCATCTAGCCTTTTTTTTTGGCCCGAAAAAGGCTGTGCAGCGGAATGCATGGTTAATTTTAATTAAACCAAGGCTGCTACAAGAGACTCATCTTGTAAGAATACATTTAAGAATGAATGTTGAACTCACATCTGTAAGGTTCCCTGAGCCGTTGTGCCAATTCTTTTTTCTAAAAAATCTGTGGGAAATGGTAAGATGTAGATAATCTCATTAGCTTTCACAGAAATCAAGATAGGCGCCCACCTGAGGCAATCAAGGCGTCTGGAAGTCACAGTTTTGTTGCAGTTGGGATCAACAAAAAAGCTAACAATGGGTTACCGTTACCATAACGCCGTCACGGAAGTTGCCCATCAGGTTTGGAAAGTAACATAAACAAACATAACGCGTTTGACTAAGATAATAGACGCGCTTTTTTTAATTGCTTTCACCTTTCCAATCTCCATTTTTCTCATTAAAGACGCGCTAATATGTCGCGTCGGGCGACAAATTCCGATTATACTCACCATAAACGCGTAAAAGAAGAAAAAATTAAAATAAAAGAGGAAAGGAGCAAGGGAAAGCAAAGGGCACGCGTTGATGAGGAACAAGAAGAACAGAGGCAGCGGTCTCCAGATGCCGATGGAGATGAAGATGATGCCGGTGAACCCGACGACGAATCTGGCAGCGCTCGTGGTTCGAAACGCATACGCGTCAATGGGGATGGCGACTCTGCTCCAGGTGGGAGTCAGAACGAAGATGAACCACTCTTACCGAGGGTGAAAACTCTTCCTAGGGGTAGTGACGGGTGGGTTTTTTTGTTCCCTCTCTTTTATTTACCACAACCCTCTAAAATTTGTTTAGATATATTCCAGGATCCATTGTTCGAATCCAACTGCATAACTTTGTCACCTATGATTACGTCCAGTTCTTTCCGGGTCCGTACCTCAATATGATTATTGGCCCTAATGGGACAGGGAAGAGCAGTATCGCGTGTGCTATCGCCCTGGGGCTAAACTTTCCTCCCGCTGTAAGCCTTTCCTTCCTGTTGCCTATCGCTTTCTCTCATTAGACTAACGAACTAGATCTTGGGTCGTGCTGAAGAATTGAGCTCGTTTGTAAAACATGGAGCGAAATCTGGCTACATCGAAATTGAACTCAAAGGTCCAATGGGGCGAAAAAATCTCGTCATTCGACGAAACCTCGCGTCGTTGTCCAACGGATCGACTTTCACGTTGAACGGAGCGGCAGCCTCTGGAACTGAGATTAAGCACAAGATGGCGGAACTCAACGTACAGGTCGGGAACTTATGGTGTGGTTCAACCATTCTTATTGGTGATCTGGTTAATAATCACTTCAATTTAGCTCTTTCCTTCCGCAAGACAGAGTGTCAGAGTTCGCTGCGATGAGTTCTCAACAGCTGCTGAGAGAAACTCAACGTGCCGCTGGAGATGAGAATCTCGCGAAATGGCACGACACTTTGATCAGCGCCGGCAAAGATCTCAGGCAGCTCCAGCAGGTCGGTTCAAACTATTATCTGTTTCCTTTTTGTCTCTCAATATTTCCCTAGAAAATCAAAGATGAAGAGAGTTCCTTGAAGCAGATGAAAGAACGAAACGAAGGGATCGAGAGAGACGTCCAGCGTTTTAAAGATCGAAAGAAGATCGAGCACACAGTCTGTCTCATTCTCGCGGTCCAGATATCTGCTAATAGGCCATTCTAGATCGCTCTCCTGAAAGTCCTTATCCCTGTCGCGGAATACCGGGAAGTACGTGATGCATATAATGAGGCCAAAGGTCGCCAAAGGGCCTTGCATAGCAAAGTTCAGAGGTTGAAAGCAAGGAACGCCCCTGCTCATAATCTTCTAAAGTAACGTCCTTGAACTTACCTAAAGCTTCGTCTAACCACTGCCATTTCTTCAGAAATTACGAAGTGAAATATAAAGAAGCCGAAGCTAAGAGAAATACCCTTAAACAAGCCACCCAAGGGAAGTTTAAATCCTTAAAAGCCAGAAACGAGGCTAGTGACAAGTTGGTAGGCTATTGCTTGATTTCTCTTTTTTATTCGAGAGGAAGGATGCTGAATCAGCCATACCCAGGAATCGGAAGCTTCCAAAATTAACGATAAACTCCAAAACTTGAAAAATCTCGAGAAACGTCGCGCCAAAGAGATTAAGGATACAGAGAAGGAAATCTCGCGGCAAGAGGCCGAGTTGTCTAAACCTCCACCTCCGAACTTGTCTACTGATGAGGCTCTGAATGAGGAAAAGGCGAGTTGCAAATCACTGTGCTCCCCATTATACGCTCACATTCCTACAGAAACAAGTAACGTTAGAGAGGAGCAGCGTTCTAGCAAGACGGGGGGAACTCGATGACGATTTGAGACTCTTAATCGACAGAAGGGCTAAGGCCGTAGCGACCTCTGAAGTCGCTCAAAGAAAGTGAATAACCCTCCTCGTTCGTGTCATTCAAGACTTAACTGATATGTCGGCCCTAGCTTGAAGAAGCAGGATAATGCAGACGTGCAGAAACTTAACAATCTGGCTAAGTGGGACATAGATACACACGATGCCGTCCTATGGGTCCGCCAAAACCGAAATCTTTTTAAAATGGAAGTCTTCGAGACACCGTTTATGCGTCTCAATGTGAGAGACCAACGATATACCAATGCCGTGGAGGCGTGCTTTGGCAGTGCTCAACTGAGGGTATGTATTCTCCCCTTTTGACGTCACCATCGCTAACTTTGCTGGCTTCAGACATTCGTCACTCAGTGCCAGGAAGATTGCGACATGATCAACCACCACATCAATGATAACAAGGCATTGGGCCGAAGGGCCCGAATTACGACCTGGTTCCGTCCCGAGAAAGAGGAGCTCCTCGTCCCTCCACCGATGAGTCCTGAGGAGGTGTGTGTGTGAAATCTGACAGAGTCTTTCCACATTAATGACCCGTTTCCTCTTGCAGATGCAAAGAATGGGATTCGATGGATATGCCCTTGATTACGTTGAATATCCAGCTGGCATGAAGTGGTTCTTGATGCGCGATGTTAATCTACATCGGACGGTGAGTTATCTCCTTTTCCCTCTATTTCCGACGATTCTGATAGCGGCTCGTCTTTGCAGGCCATTGCCCTAAATGGAAGTAGGATCGACGTTAACCAGGCCATGCAGCTGGTCGCACGACCAACGGATAAACATCCCGGAGGCGCGAGTTTTATTAACGGAACCACTATGAACAATGTAACCCGGTCGCGCTATGGACGGAAGGCCATCGGAAACATTACCAGAGACGTGCTAAAGGCCCGAAATCTCACCACGCCAACAAGTAAGTTCACCTTTTTTTTGGTCTAATTTCGGTCTTCCGAGCATTGATAACACCACAATCTTCTAGTCGATCCTGAAGTCAAGCGAAAACTCGATGCTGATATCGGAGAAGCTCAAGAAGAAATATCGCTTTGCGATTCCCAGAAAGCTGAGATCAATAAGGGTCTAGATGATTGCACTGCTGAAGACCAAGTTTTCTTGAAGAGATTAGTGAGTCAAACATACCTGCAAAATATCCAGTTCAGCGTTGATCCTCTTTTTTCGTCAATCAGGAGAATATAAAGAAGCGAAGGACGGCTATCGCCAATGAGGCCAAACGAGTCTCAATCGCCAAAGTGAAACTCGGTCTGTTTTTGTTTGTCTTTAGGAGTACATCCCCTGTGGCTGATGATTATTGTAGATGAGCAGAAGAAGGCCCTCAAAACTTTGCTCAGCGCTCCTTCTGCCGAAAAGGAAAGGGCCGCCCTCAAACAAGAACTCATCAACAGCGCAAAGAAGCGAATGAAACTTGCCAAAGAGTATACTGTATGCTTCTTTTTTTAAATTACAATTCGCGAGCATGGGGATTGACCAAAAAAAAAAAAACAGGACCTCGTCCACGCAATCATCGCTGAACAGCAGGAATGCACTGTCGTTGCGCTTAAATATATCCAGATTGGGGCAAATCGACTCGCTTTGCAAGAGCTATGCAATCGCAAGGATGAGAAATATGAAAGCGCTTTGTCGGAATATCAGAAAGGTAAGCTCCGAGCCAACCGTGGTCGAACTGATGCACTAACAAAATAAAACATAGCCGATGCGGAATTCAAGGCAATCAAGGCTAAGACCAAGGAGGCTTTGCAGATGAGCAGGGACGCCGTTGACGAAGCTCCTGATGATGTCAGGGAAGAATATCAGATTATCGAAATGGAAAGGGCCGATTGGGAAGCCAAAGAAAAGGAGGCGTTGAAGAACGGAATTCCGCTTGAAGGCCCTTCCCCCGTTGACCCTAGGAGTCTTGACGAATTACAGGCTGAAATGGATACACAACGCGCCAATCTCGAGATGAACCTCAGCACGAACCCCGGTGTCGTTGAGCAGTACGAGAAGCGCAAGCGAGATGTACGTCGGATCTCGCTCCATTGCCCTGAAAACGCGAGCTGACCCATATCGGCAATAGATCGAGGTACTTGAAAACACTCTTGCTGAAAGGAAGAAGAAAGAGGAAAGAATAGGCCGGGATATCAAGAACGCCAGAGTAAAATTTCCTGCCTAACCCCCTTGACTTGTTAATTGAAAGTTGATTAGGACAATTGGCAACCTGCCCTTGAAACACTTGTCGCCAGCATTGGGGCAAAATTCTCTGCTGCATTTGATCGTAAGCATCGTGTCCGTTTACTCATCACAATGAGCTAATCAGTCTGTTCCCCCCCATTTTCCTTTGATCCACAACTTCATTTCGGCATATCTGTGGGGATATGATTAATGAACAGGCATTGGGTGCGCTGGCGAGATTCGTATCAACGAGAACGAGGACTACGAAAGATGGGCGATTGACATCCTTGTCAAATTCCGTTCTAGTGAGAAATTACAACTCCTCACGGCGCATCGACAGTCTGGCGGAGTACGTCATCTTTCAATTTTCACAACTTTATGGTTCTCTCGTTTTGCAACGGAGATAGATACCACCCTAATTTTTTCGCCTGACCGTGTCCACGCGGTTCAGGGTGGACGTTTGTCTGTTTCGTTTCGCTTCTTTTTTCCCCAGAAACCTTGTTTTCATGCTGACGTTTGTGGATGAACCAGGAACGATCCCTAACTACGATCCTTTATCTCATGAGTTTGACTGAAGAAGCCCGTGCTCCGTTTTCACTCGTGGACGAGATTAACCAAGTATGTCGCAACCTTTTTCCACTCAACAGAAACTCTAACCTGCATTACAGGGCATGGACCAACGCGCTGAACGCGTGGTGCACAACTCAATGGTCAACGTAACATGCCAGGCAGACAGCGCACAATACTTCCTCATTACTCCCAAACTGCTACCGGACCTGAATTACCACGAGAGGATGAAGATCCTTTGTGTTAATAACGGGGAGTGGTTGCCCGAGGAGAGGGATATTGGTCGCATGAGCGAGATGATTGATGTCTTTGAATCGAGGAACCGACGTTCGGGTGGGCCGCGTACCACGTAATTTGGGGGGTTTTCTCCATGGGCCTTCTAACTTTCTTGCCCCTTTCCAATTTGCTGTTTCTTTGCTCCTTTCTCACCATTGCTGGTCGGCGTTTCTATGTTATCGCCATTATCGCCATTCGGTCCATTCCTGTTGTGCTGTCTGTTCTTCCTCCCTTGATTTCTCGATTGTATCAGCTAAGTACAAGTGGCCCTGTAAATATTAGTACCTTTCTCATTCTAACTACTCTACTACAGTACTTGCTCCCATACAAATTGTATCGTACACAGTAGCCAACGAACACGTTTAATTAATTTCCTATTTTGCTTGATAATGTGCACGTATAATCGCTGGTAATGAAAATCATGTCATAGGAATTGTGAGCTTGTGTGGGTTTGCTGAGACCGGTAGGCCGCATATCTGATGTCCGATTGAAATGCTAGGTTCGGATGCATACGACGCGTCGCGTTAATTTAAACGTTCCCACGGGCTCCGGGATGTGTTAATACCGAATCAGCGTATTAGGAGCACCACGGGCATAGTTACAGTAAGTACTGACTGAGCCATTGGCCAGAGTTTACCGTTTTTTACAGGCTAACTACTAGTCAAGTCCCCAATACAATCTAGACGGCACCCAAGCTAAGCCTGTTCGGTGTTAGCGCCCGCCTCGCCAGGACCTTTGTCACAGGGTATATTGTGTATTTTTAACTCTTTGGCATCATAGAATACTCGAGTATATCCCCTCTGCCTTTTCAAATGAGAGGATTGCATCCAAGGTGAAGCAGTTTCAGTTCCCATGGGTGCGGGTCGAATTGGATGGCACTTTCAGCCATCGCATCTTCTGAATTTGACTTCTGGTACGTCCCAGTTGCGCCGGATATGCACGACATGGAGGTGCTCCCTCATCCCAAGGTGCACATCCACGGTGAGCTGATGCTTCAGCTGCGATGGCCGGAGGATATCTACATCTGGTTGAAGTTAGGGCATTTGAATATTTGAATGCTAAGGAGGACGTTATCCCTCCGTTGTCGCTCACAACTGACGGGTTTTCTCCCCCTCCTAAGCGTGGATGAGCTTCAAATCGGAAAGCGTAGAAACGCATATGATGCATGTCAGGTCCTTCAAATCCGTTATTGGCTTCAATGTTCAACTAGTCCGGGATTTGCAACCAAGTCGGATCAACCTCGTAACACTCCCTGTCTTCCGTACTACTTCTCTCGCGATTACAGAAGTCGTTTAGCTTCATCTAGGAAAATAACTGGCGTAGAGCTATTTACTGGTGAGTTGTCTGGGAGAGCCGTCGCTTTTTTCGGTATTCTTCAAGCACATCAACTTTTCCCCCTCTGAGAATGGTCAAATTAAAGCCTTCATCGACCAGTTTCACAAGTTTTTCCACAGTTTTATTCGTAATATGCGCGTTGATTAGGTGGTTGACCTTCACCCTCATGGACCGCCGGATGGGTGAGGAAAATAATCGTGGTAGAGATTCCCATAGAAACATGAATAGGGGACTAAAACCCAAGGTGTGGAGGTGGGGAAGGAACGGTGAAGACTCGTCGGAGGCACACAGGCGGACAAAAAGCGCATCAGTTGGAGATGGAATGCGGAACTCGAACCCCAGGGTCAAGAACTCGAGAGACGACAAGTGATAAAGAATTATGTAAAGTTGATCATAGATCTTCCGGGTTCCTTTTACTGTCAATGATCTGAGGGAGAAGGAAGACTGCCCGATGAACGACACCATTGAGCTCGGAGATGAAAGGTTTTCCCATACCCCGTGCTCCCAATGTTTCAGGGAAGGAGCGCACATCGAATCAAGAATTTTCGACGATAATGTTCCATTTGCAGTAGCAGTGATCCATATTTCTAACGAGCGGAGTTGAGGGAGGGTGATCCTCGCGGTAGGAATGGGGAAGATGTCGGAAGAATGTATGACCGCGAATAGCGAAACGGTTTCCAACAGGGGAGCACGTCGCATGAGCTCGAAGTATTGATCAACCGCGATATATTGCAGTTTAGCCCTGGTGAGACAATTCCAGAATATGTCAACATTTGCTAGGTTATATTTTGTGAGCGTGAGGTGCATCGGGCTAGGCTTGGATTTCATGCTAAATGATTTCGCTATGTAGGCGTCGCGATCTTCAGAGGGTTCTGTTTGAAGATCGAGTTGCTGGAGTATATTTCCTCCTAGTGAACCACAAAGGCGATGCAAATGACGCGCTGGGAGGGAAATGTGTAGGACATGCCAGCGTGACGAGTGTCTGTTTAAAATTTCTATTGCCTGGAGGTATATCTCTTCGTCAATTTTCTGTGAACAAGAAAACAATGATATCGTCAATGGGAGATTGGCTGAGCGTTCTAAATATTCAGCCAAGAGCCAAGACGGATAGTAAGGTTTGAACCTGATGAAAAGCGAGGTCCAAAGTTGGGGTGTCCTCCAGGCCAATTGTCGCCATTTCTGACATACAGCTCCGAGATATGACGGGGTGCTTGTAAGAGTTTCGTCGGGTGGGGCGTAATGAATGAATATTTGAGAGGCGATTTCGGGCGGGAATTTGGATGCGAGCTGATCATGATTGTCGTTCATGACAGTGCGAAGAGCGCGACGTTTA